>Ga0208971_1000025_pt1 | contig 97173 bp, 90 predicted proteins | sample AOAMet1_18_M0_10_2_FD_188229 | JGI IMG/M metagenome (GOLD analysis project Ga0208971, IMG submission 188229) | Ammonia-oxidizing marine microbial communities from Monterey Bay, California, USA - CAN11_18_M0_10 (SPAdes) | ecosystem: Environmental > Aquatic > Marine > Intertidal zone | place...
AGATTTAGCACCATTAGTTGCTGATGGAGGAAATGCAGGTACAGATGGAGGAGGTTTATTACCATTTGGTATTAACGGTACAGAATTTACACCTCCAGCTGCAACATTTGCAGGATATAGTTCAGCACAATTCCAACAAATAACAGCTTGGTCAACAGGTGCGCCTATACGTTTAAGATGGAGAAGTGATTTAAATAATGTTCCAGCAACTCCAGGTGCTTATTGGTATAATCAAATAAGAACGGCACTAATTAATCATGGTTACACAGGAATTTAATTAAGAAGGCCATATAATAACTAAAGAGCCCGGTTTATGCCGGGCTTTTTTATTCTTCATTTTCTTCTAGTTCTTTTTGTAAACATGCAAGAGCACGCCAAGCAACCTTTGCGGTGTGACGAATCCCATCATCATCAATTGTACCTGCATCAATTAAGTGTCTAGCCAATGCATCATAATCATCATTAGACTTATTACGATCCCAATGAAGAGGTTTATCAGGATGATGTTGTTTGTTTCCCTGTAAGGATACACGAGCTATTTCCATAATAGCATCCGGGAAGTATCTAAGTACACCAGTAAATACTGGTCTTTCTTTTCTTTTTTCAGCTTTGTCCATAAATAGCCATTCTTTTTTAATCATTTCTTTTTTCTTTTTCTTCTTTCAGCCATAACGTCTTCAATCTTTCTAACTTCATATGCTCCACAAGGACCATCAGAAGCACGAGAGGTTGCTTTCCTATTAGTTCTTTGCCAATTATATGTTTGACTATCTTCATCACAGGGTATAAATTTAATACCAAGTTTGGAATATTTTTCTATTCTTTTATCTTTTTTTTTCATTTGTCTTTGTTTTTACGATAGTCAATTATAAATCCAATAGCAACGAGAATGTTCAATCCTAAGCTAGCAATGATCTCATGCAAATCTTTATATGTATTGACGCTTAAATGTACGTGTCCGATCACCCAAAATGGTATAGCCATCTGTTGACTGTACCATATTAAAGCAAATTCTAGAAATTTCTTCATGTGTTATTCTTTTATAAAAGGAGTGAATAAGGAGACAGGGCCCAAGAATGCATAAACTCAGGCCCCGGTTGGTTATCTCCTATTCATTGTATTTTTACTACTAATGTATAAAAAGATTATAGCTAATATGAATGCAACAACTAGCTTCACTGATCTAAAAATACATTTTCTATTAACTGTGTGTCAGTGATATCTTCATCTACTTCTATAACCTTCTCAACTGGTTCAGATATAACAACTACCTTTTCAGACAGTATAGTCTCTGTTTTTATTGTTGGCTTAGATGTATTCAAACATTCTGCAACAATAAAGTCATGAAAGTTTTGACTGTCTTGTAGCCAGTAGCGTGGATGTGCTTTCTTTAATGCATGTGTAACATGATTATAAAAGGTCCAACATGTATTAGTATCAACACCATAATGAAATGATGGTTTAGCTAGCTCAGCTTTAATAATAGATGTTTGTTGAGAATCTATAAGCTCTTCCTGTACAAACATTCTACCTACTAATTCAGCTTGCTCTCTCTCAGTAAGATTAATTGTTTTCATAGCATCTCTATCTTTAATGATACGCTTATAATACTTCTCAGCATTTTTAACTTGATCAGCTATATTTATAGAGCAATCCAAATTTGCCGTCCCAGTATGTTTTCTTTTGAAATTCATCATATCTCCGGCAACCATACCGTTATAACAAACCTTAACATAGGCCCCAATAGCACATTGGAATCTAACAAGTTTATTATATGAATTAGTCCAGGCAAACATCATCCCTAATTCAGTTTCATTAATGATATCTTCATCAACGCTTCTACTAGGGTAAATATGATAAATACCTTGTGCAATTGTAGCATTAGTATTTGCTCTGTATATTTCCCTTTGAACTGTGAACCCACTCTTCTTGAGTAAGGTTAACGTATTGTCTATCACCTCTTTGTGTGTAACAACTGTGTATGTCTTACCATGATTAGGTAAGGGTGCATTCTCTAAATAAGACCTTGTGGTCTCTGTTGGTTTTTTATGTCCCATAATATTAAACTTTTAAAGTGTAAATATAATAAATTAATCTGACACAGCAAATTAAAATATATATCTTATTGTATTTAAAGGAAAATATTTACTATATATCTCTTTAAACTCTCTTAATAATCTACCTTTATGCATCAGAGGATATCTCATGACACCACTTTGATTCTTCACTTCTGAACTATACTTCATCATGTCCTGAGCTTCTGGTGATGCTTTGGCCATTTGATTAGTATGATTAGTAAGTGCAATAACTTCACATTTATTTATACCCGCCTGTTCTTTTACCTGTGCAAAAAGTTTATCATACTCCTCTTTCCAACCGGGATAAAAGACTAAAGGGCTATAATTAAGATGAACTTGCCAGCCCAACTTTTTGAGACGGTTAACATCAGCTATACGCTTTTCTATCTTTTGCATCTTAGGTTCTAATATATTAGAATACTTCTGAGGCATAAGACTGACACGGACCCTTGGTGGTTTATTAAAGTGATTTACATCTAACTTCAACAAACTGGGATACTTAGTGGCCATAGTACTGTTTAACTGTGGATGATCATCATAGCGCTTAAGGTAATCAATTAAAGGTTCAGGCATATGTTTTTGCATTAGAACTAAATCTGAGTTACATGCAACATCTACCATAGTATATATAGGGTCTTGTTGATCAGGTTCTTTATAGTAAGATTTTTCCCAATTAACAACAGACTGGAAAATCTGGTCAACGTTTTCATTGACAAAGACTCTTTTGCCATTATATCTAGACATATAACAATAGGTATCTACACAGCCACCAAAACATCCGTAGATGATATTGGGAGCTATGCAGTTAGCGCTATTGTTATTTGGTTTAGTTACAAGAGTTTTGGTCCTTTGTACCTTAATCATTTCTTATGTAAGCTGATTCAGTTCCTGATATAATATCTATATCTTTTACAAACTGACCATTAACCATTTTACCGGTACGTTTAGAAATTACATTATAAGCTGACTTAAGACAATACTCTAAAGATACATTTTGCATCTTAGCTTGAATAATCAGGGTGACCATAATATCACCCATAGCATCAATGATCTCTTCACGGTCATCAGCATTGATAGCCGTGCAGAGCTCAGTTGTTTCTTCTAATGTCTTTAAAGCTTGAGCCATTGGCGTTGCTTTTTCTAAAATACCTTTTTCTTCTGCCCAGCTTTCAACTGCACATTCTAATTCAAAATAATCCATATGTTTAAAATAATTTTAATTGATTTGTTTTTACAGAGAGTATACTATTTATCTCAGATTCAATAGCTTGAAGATAATACAGCTTATCTATATTATAATCAGACCATTTAGGTTTAACTTCCATCTTGTTAAAAACAGTCTGCAACCATCTACCCGCTTCTAATTGTATCTCACGCCCATCATTCTTGTTGACTTTAATAATCTTTACACCGTCTTTAGATATAAAATATCTATTGATTTTCTGCAAAGAATCTTCAGTAAAAGCACCATTTGTTATACTACGAGCTACTTGTTGCCAATCACCTTTAGATTTACCACCTATACAATAATCAAGAATATTCTTATTCTCTTCTAAGTAATCCTCTGGTAGAACATCATTAACAAAGTATTGATATATGGCCTTTGGAATCACTAGCTTAGACTTATTCTTATGCAACTGAAGGTTATGAAAGTCAAATCTACCCTTAAGCTTAACAGGTGCAAAGCTAAATTTATCATTCTCAACCTTAAATAGGTAATGAGGCTGACTTTGTTTAACTTCTCTCCACTTAGTAATGTCAACGTTTACAAAGTTGTTTACACCAATGTAATTATTTACATCAGATAAAACAAGCTTTTGATATTCATCATGTTCTAAGTTTAAACTTGTAGCATTTTCCCATTCTTCACATATTTGCATATATAAATCATAGTGCTCCCTAGGTATAATAGTTTCTACACCATCTGTGTTTTGTAATAAAGCAACAGCACCCGGTATACGCTCCATTATTTGTTCATACAACATCATCAACGTTAGTTGACCGTTAATTGTAATTCTCATACACAACTCAGGGTCATAAAAGAAGCTGTTTACATCATTACTAAGACCAAAAGTAGAATTAAGTATAATCTTGTATACATAATTCATTGGATTGCTCTTAGGGATCTTCTTACGCTCCTCAAAGAACCACTCATACTGATCACAAAACTGGTCAACTGGAAAATGCGCAGGAGACCACTTGTTTTTAATAGCTAGATTAGGATAAAAACTAGTTACATCCGAAGACATAATGATCATATCATCTGAGCTTTCATAAACTCCTTTAGCAGCAGCACCGTGTGCACCTCCTAAACCAAAGTGAGTCTTCACATCTTTGTAATTAATATGATATTTAAAACTACCTTTTAATCTTGTTGCATCTATCTCAAGAGATTTAAACCTATCATGTAATGTTTTAAACTCAGGAGATGTAAACGAGATGTATGGTAATATAATATCATCAACTTTAATTACAGTTCTATGAGTTCTCATTTGTTTTAGGTCCCTCTTTTGTATATTAAGTTTTTCTGATAAATAAAATCCAAAAAGTTCTTTACTAATACGGGGCTCAGAAGCACTAAACAGATTAATGTTATAAGTCTGGGTCAGTTCTTTTCTTAAACCAACCTGTGACTTAGATCTATTATAAATTTCTTTAGTAGATCTTACATCATTAATACAATATTCAAGTATAGTATCTATTTCTTCTTGTTTAGTTATCTCTGTCTCATGATGAATAGGCATGTCAAGGATGTTTTCCCAATCCATGCTATACTGAATCCACTTAAGACTTGAACGCTTAGCTGGATTATCCCAATGATGAAGTTTAAATATGTCTATTTGACCAATTATCATCTTCCATTGTGGGTAATCACTGAATTCTTTATTGTTAGATTTCTGAATACAACGTTGGGCATATCTATAAATAATACTAGCAATCTCACAACCACTAAGATCTGACCAATCAATATGGTTATCTATTATATAGTGAGTGACTTGAGCATCAAAGGCCAATCCATTATAGGATATATGCCACTCTTTATTATTAAAGTTTTCTTCTAAGAAATTAATGAACTCATCTAAATCATTACGCAGGTCATGAATAACAAAGACTTTTGTTTCTGTAGTCTTATAGTGTTCAAATACCCCGGTGAAACAATTAGATAAAGTTTCATAGTCCATTACCCAATGCTTCATTTTTTTCTATTTTTAAGTTTATCTTTAAATGTATGTAAAGTTCTTGATGTAATACCTAAAGCTCTAGCTGCTGCCTCTACTGTTTTATGTTTTTTGAGAGCTAGAGTCATTACTCTCTCTCTCATTTGAATTAGTGTTTCCATCTTTATAATTTTTAAGTGCTACTACTTTTGCTTCTAGTATTAAATCCATAATACTATCATAGATATTTTCTACGGCTTCTGGTGATCCATCACGTTCTAACTTCTTATTTATCTCTTTTTCATATAAGTCAACTGTTTTTATCACATGTTTGATCTTTTGTTTGACTTGTTGAGTGTGTATATACTGTAACCCGTGTGCAAGTTCACCCATACACTTGGTCATAGCAAATAGGATGTTGACATCCATTATTTCTTCTTCTGTTAATTTAGACATATAAAAATTATTAGAGCCAAAAAAACCCCAAATCAATGAGGTTTTTCTGTACCAAGTTATAGGTGGATAGTATGGGAAACCTATTGACCTGGAAGAATAATTTTAGAAGGCTCAGTTTTTTGTAAATCTACAAAGAATTCTTCTATGCTAAAGTTATCTGCATTAATTGCAAACATATGAATAAATGTTTCTATATCAGCTCTATCACTAAGATAAAACTCAGAAAATGTATCTACTAACCTTCTTTCTTCTTTATGTGTTTTACCTGTTTGCTTGTTAGGTGCTTTAAGTCTCATAGGTTGACCATCATCATCTAACTTAGGAACCATGTGGTAAGATTGTTTCATCACTTTACTGATGACTGCTAAAATGCCTGACGCAGGGTCAAACATAGCTTCTGTGTATGGTGAGTCTAAACTCACTGGAATTAATGTAAATGATTTAGCATTTCTAAAAGTAGAATTTACTAACATCATATTTTGTCCTATTTGGTTTGCCATAATATATATTATTTGTTTGTCAAAGATATGGAACTATTTTTTAATAATTGGCTAATAACGTGATTATTATCAATTAATGTTTCTTTTTCAAGATCTGGTGGTGTACATACTTCATATACATCTTCTATAGATTTAATACTAACACCTAAAGTTTCTGCATATTTATCATGTACACTATCCGGAGTTAAGAAGCCTTCAACATAACTTCCTATTTTATCTTGTCCTCCAAAGAAATCTATTATTTTGATTTTGCTATCTAAACTATATTGTGAGTATTTACCATTGATAAATCTTTTTATATCAGTTTTAAAGCTAGAAAAATCATATATATACAACTGTGTATTTTCATTTAATTCAATAGCCTCTTCAAAAAGTGGGTTATTTATCAAGTTATCTGCTGCAAATTTATTAAAGACTTTTGTCTTTTTAGTTTTATATTCACAAAAGAATTTATGATCATTAACAGAATAGACATTATCCCATGCAACATACGTTTGTATTGGTACATGGGTTATGCCTTTCTTTATTTGTAGTAAAGGATAAAGAAATACTTTGCTTTTTTGAAAATATTCTAAATATACGCCCATACTACAATTTAACCTTTTTCACTAATAATTCATAAGGTAATGAATAGTTTCTCTCATTGTAGTGATATCCTGCAGTCTTTAATACACCACCAAGACCCTGAGCCCAATTGCCCATAGATTCTTGAGATACATCAAAAACATATACTTGATTATACTTATCAATCACAATAAATTTAAATTCTATAGTGTAATCATCTCTATCATCTCCAAGAGAATCATAAACCATTTTAGAATAAATAGCAGCTTGTAACCAGTAATTATAAAAGTCTACGCTTTCTGCAAATGCATCAACAGTTTTACCAGATGTTTTAAGATCACATATTGTTACTGTCTTTGACTCAGAGTCAACAGTATAGTAATCTACATATCCATGTAATTTAAATGGATAGCCATCTAGATCAGAAACAAGATATTGTTCTGCATATGTAGTTATTGGATCTAAATCAAAGTCAGTCTGTTCATTTTTAAATAAACTCATAACCTCTTCATTAGCTTTTATAACTTCAGCTTTAGCAGTACAATCTAATAATGTCTCTTCATTAATGACATCTACATTAGTATTAGATAAGAATTCCCAATAAGGTTCAAACTCTTTTTTTATGATCTTTACAATACGTTGTTCATCTGTTTTAAGAGATTGATATAAATTCATTTCTTTGAGTGAATCCAATACTATTTCAGATGGAACATCAAATAACAATTTTGCATCAGTATATAAAGACATGTTTTTTAGGACCTTTCTAACACTATCTGATGGTGCTTTACCGGGTACAATGTTAAACTTTTTGTTTAAGTTCTCAGGTTCAAACACTAAACAATGTACAAGTTTACCTTCTACTAAATGTTTATCTGTCTTAACCTCACGTTGTTTAAGAATATAGTCCTTGTAAAACAAGGATGGTGAAAATAAAATTTTGTTAAGAGAAGAATAACTAAATGCAAAATCTTTATTTGCATAAAAGTCTTCTTCCCTTTCCATGTTTCTATTCATCTGAAATAATTTTATTAGTTAATTCTTCATTAATGTACAAAGAATCTAAGTCAACCTTAAATACATTTGCACTTGGTCCTACTAAACTAGCTAGAAATGTTGTATGAAGCTTTTCTCTTGTACTATCCACAGCAAATTTAGTTAATTTTCTGTCAGCAGCCAAAAGATTTAGATACTTATTGAAAGAGTAAATAGCTTGAGTATTATGATTTCCTTCATAAGCTTTCATTCTTTTTCTAAAAGCTTTAACGTTAACTGTATTCCAGTTTGTAGTAGCTTTAAGCCAATCATAGTGCCAAAAATAAATACCAGATACTACATCAAATGATTTTTCAATATTGGAGTTAGCCAACATCTCTAAGGCTAATGATCTATTATCTATATCACTACTAGTAACCATTTTCTCTACCTCATCAAACTTTTCACTTTCTAAAACAGCAAGATCCTCATCTATTATAGCACACACACTAGTGTCTACAATAAGAGTAACCTTAGAGTTTATAATACTATCATACACAGCGTAGTTCTCTTTTGGTAATATCCAATCATGACCATCATCATATTTTGATCTATTTGCCTGAGTTATTTGTTCTATAAACTCATACATTTTTGTTACAGCAGCATCTTGAGTACCCCAGTTTTTGTTGTATTTATAACTAACTCTATATGTAGTATCTGTTTGAGACATAAAATCTCTTAGTATAGCCAATGCAGAGTCAGATAATAAGTCTGAATTTTTAAGTTCTGCTAAAACTCTATACATTTCTACATAAGAGACAGAGGTTCCCCATTCTCTTTGAATAAGTTTATCAAAAAACTTCATAGAAACAATCCCTACGTCAGCTTTATTTATATCTCTAATAACTTTACAGTTAAACCTTTCTTTCAAAAGATCTACTTTCTGTCTAGGTAAATCCAATTTTGGATACCTATAGATTTTTTTATCTTGTAAGTCAACAGTATCTGCAAGATTTGGTACACCAAGCTTAACCATATCTTCAGTTCTAACTTCCCATGAATTACTATTATACATGTGCATACCATCTAGGAAATTCCATTTGAATGCATCCCCTTTCAATCTTCCATTGGTATCTATTGTATCATTTGTACAATTAATTTCTAATTTTACTCTTTTTCTCATTTCTTTAAATATTTTTGATATTCTTTTTTAACAGCTACTTTAAATGTATAAAGATCTCTGTTGTGAATGCTTATTTCTCTTCTTACTATAGGCTCAAGATATCTGAATGTTACTTTATCAAGTTTCTCTTCCTGCTCTAACCATAATATCATGTCTTGTGCACTCTTACGATTAAAATCATTAAAGTTTGATGCCTCTAACCAATACTGCAAATCTTTATCTCTATTATCTGCATATGTTATACTACTACAGTCTTGTGCAAACTGCCATAATAAATGATAGTTTTTCTTATAATCTATAGTTGGTATAATTTTAAGAGCTAAAGATTTATCATCAGAATATGAATTTAACTGAGTCTTAAGATCACTAAGAAGTTGTTCATCAAGAGTCATTTTAGTAGCAGACGCATGAAGGACTGTCTCAGGATCAATAACACTAACATCTGTAGTATCAATTATATGAGCCAAGTTTATAGCCATACCAGTTAACATCCAGCTATCATACAAACTATCTTCTATATCTATATCATAGTATCTTACTTTATCTGTGATCTTTGGTGTAATAATACATTCCAAACCTGAATCACCTATTTTTTTAATAATACCATGTCCATTCACATCTCCTTTTGTAGTCTCATAATTCCATAACTTATTCATCATTACTGTAGAAGGAATATTCTCAGCATTAGTTAATTTATAAGTTGATATTTCATCATGACCTATAATTAGATCTGCTATTTCATAATCATTTGTTACAGTTATACCATGCTCTTTAAGAGCAGCCTTCAATCTATCCTGTGATACATTACACTTTGGTAGTATGAAAGCTTTCTTTTTGGTTCTAAAAGTTTGGTCATCCTCTGTAGGGACCGTTAGTATAGTGTTTATTTTTTCATATGTTGTTTGGTCTTGAGTACATAATACTTTATTAACACCAGTACTAGAAACCAACCCATATACAGGGTCAGCTTCTAGTCCAAAGTGCTTTAAAGCATCAGTATCAAAATTTTGATATACTGATTTATTTGCCATTTTATTTCATTGTCATTTGGATGATTTCAGGAACCATCATCAATTTGTTAAACTTCTTTTTATTACCATTAAAGATTGTACGCACAATCAAATACTTAAGATCATTAGTAAAATAATCTTTAGTACATAGTGCTATTAATCTATCAGTCAACTTCTGAGTTATTGTATTCTCTTTAGAATGAACAACTGAGAAGTTACCCAGCCTTGTAGCCAGAGTAGATGCAATATCTGCACGGTACGTATCATCTTTACCAATACAACTTCTAAGCTCACCCAAGATGTATGATTCATTTTCATGAGTTAACAAATCTTTAGGTGTTACAAGCTTATCAAGCTTATTATTAATAAAGGTTGTAAACATAGAAGCAAAAGCATCACCAACACTACCCTCACCAATCATCTGAATCATGCTGAGGTTATCCTCAAAAGAATCAAAGCTTGATATTGCATTAAAGAATGTAGTAATTGATCTTGCATTAGTTTCTTGTGTTACTAACTCTGGATGGAGCAACAGGAAGTTAATACATCTAGTATCAATTCCTGCACCCTCAGCCCATTGTGCCCATACATTAACATCAAACTTCAAGTTAGCGGTTACATATCTAGTCTTCTGTGCACTATCTACACTGTTAACCATATAATCTCCGTTGTCTGGATTTGCTGTCAAAATTATGTGCCAGTCTTTTGGTAATGTCCATGAAATATAAGATTGTCTATCAATCAATTCCATAACTGCCTGAATAAATCTTGTGTCAGCACGGTTCCAGTCATCTAGTAATAAGATACCACCGGCCTTTGCATCTGCAATCCATTCAGGAGCACAATAAGACATTCTGTTCTTACCAGTCATTTTGTATCCATTTTTTAGATACTCTTGTACGGCAAGTTCATCAACCCACATACCAACTTTCTTGGTAGTAGTTTTCAGATTAGCTAAATCTGATGATGCTGCAGCTCTTTGTGCTGCTGTATAAGATATGTCATCAATCTTCTTTGCAGGTACTTGCTTTTCTTTATACATCTGAAATTGACGTACAGGGAAACCAACTAAGTCACCTAGTTCTTCTATCTGAGCTAAATTAAGCTTTACAAACTTTAGGTTATTATCTTGAGCAAGCTCTACTATAGTAGAAGTCTTACCAATACCTGATTCACCTACAACTTCTACAGATACAGAATTCTTACCTGCTTCTTGCAAATATCTGTTATTAGTAATTATGTGATTTACAAATCCTTTTAACTCTGTTACATTTAAATTTACTTGTGCCATTTTTCTATTAATTTAATTTAATTACTTGTCCTGGTAGTTCATTATTCATATCAGAAATACTGCTCAATACCCATAAGGTGTTGTTTGGACAGTTTTCTGGAGAATAAGCCTCACCATCTGTTAAATATATTAGAGCTGTATACTGCCCTTTGTTTTCATTAAAATGATCTACTACTGGTTGGAAGCTTGTCCCACCACGACCATGTATTTCCCAATCTTTTTTTGGATTAAACTCTTTCACGCTATTCAAGCGGGTGTCACATTGTGCTACTGTAATTTTATGACCTGTCTTATACATATGTGCAAGTTCACTAAAGAACTCTTTAAGCTCATCATTATTTACAGATCCACTTGTGTCAACACCAACAAGAATATGATTCTTGAATTTAATCTTAAGTCCTGGATTAGCTGAATAACGTTTATTGTATTTACGTCTCAGCTTTTTAGTATATACTATACTAGAGTTACCTACAAATCTTCTTAGATATCCTTTCCAATCAAACTTGGGCGGTTCAATGTGTGTTAACCTATGAATCAAATCAGCAAGTTCACCAGGGACAGTACCCTGTTTCTTTTCTGTTTGTTCAGCAGATTCTTTAAGCTGATGTTCAATTTGTTTTTGAACTAACTTTTTATCTGCTTCAGGTAATGCATCAAACTCTTCCCATGTACTATGACAGTATGGTGAATTACCATCCATCTGATCCATTAGATTATCTAATGAAGGACAAGTTCCATCCTGTTGTGCTTCTTCCAAAAGTCTGTAATATTCTTTTGTACCTGCTTTTGTAGGAAGATTTAATTCAGGAAAACTTGAGAGTAATAAACCACCTTCAGGTAATTTACTTTCCAGTATGTACTGGTTGATCTCTAAATCTGCAGCTATATTAAATAACTTATGATTAGAATATAGATCTCTTAATAAAAGATGTCCAAATGCAATATGCAAAAGCTCATGTTTAATTAATCCAAATCTGTGATCTTCACTAAGTCCATTATAAAACTCTGGGTTTATTGTCAATTGTATACCAATACCTTGCTTACTTACTCCTGCTGTAGGAATACGCTCACTATATTGTTTATTGATACCAATTAAAAAGAGCCCGTAAAAGGGCTCTGTAAATATTAAACTTTTGGTTGTTCTTGCAACCTGATCTTGTATGTTTATCATTGATTCATAATTTTATCTAATATTTCTTTATAAATAGCATCCGCTTTATGGAATTCTATATAGTAATATAAAGCTTGCTTACCAATTACAGGTTCATCAATAAACTGAACCGCATCAGCAAACTTCTTTCTATGCTTAAAAACTAATGCTTTATGCATAAGTAAATCAATAGCATCATCTTTATAATTATTCTTGTAAATCTCCCAAGCCATCTCCTGATCATCAGGTAAACCTTGAAACATTTCTTTTAATTTAAAAAACTCATCTAATGTAATTACTTTGTAATTATTTCTATCCATACGCCTGGATTCTTCTTATCATAAGTGTATTGCTCAAATGCAGGCAATATAAACTCTGCATTATCATCTTCTATCCAACCATATTTAACCATATCATCTTGCACTGTTTGTGCAGGATTTATATAATCAAACTTATGGCGGCTGCCTCTAATAAATTCAAAAGATATCTTAACTGGAAGCTCATGCTTCTTGAGTTCTTTCTTAAACTCTTCAGTATATTTAAGATAAATATCTTTAGTAGCTTTTCTGTAATTCATAACAGCTTTGCTAGCAATAAAGTATTTACCCGTCCATCTTCTTCCATTTTTACTAGAAGGTACGTTTCCCGGTATAAACCATTTCATATATTATTTATTTAAGGTCTCTTTTAATAATGGTTTTAGCATACTATGCACTTTATCAAACCCATGCTCTTTCATAGCGTCTGATATGTCTTTACATATAGTTGGCACAAAACCGTGGATTTTATATTCTTTTAAATATACTTCCACAGCATGCCTACCTGCATCATCATTATCAAATAGAGTGATTACTTTTTTATACTTCTTCTTTAGGTGCTCTATAATATGAGGTTTAATCATAGTATTTTCTGAATCAGGGCTAAGAACATCTATGTTATAACCCATGCTTTTTAAGCACATTGAATCTTTAAGTGATGAACAAATAACTAAGTAAGGCTGCTTGTATGTTAACTGATCTTTACCTTGTAAATATGGCTTTGCTTTATAAAATTTGTATTTCTTACTAAAAGGTTGATACATTTTATAAACTTCACCATTCTTATCAAAGTAACCATAACACCATTTACTACCTATAGTTAGCTTTCTTATTTCACCTGAATCATCTTTAATTAAATTATAATAATCAATTGGTCTGACGTTGTACTCTTCAAGCATAGTTTTACCTATTCTAAAAGATAACCAAAACTTTCTATCCTCAGTGGTCCATTGTCTTTCTTTAATAAAGTCAATTTTCCATCTTGATTGAGGAGTAAATTTTTGTTGTACATATTCTGATGACCTAACATACTTGTTATAATCTGATGTCATCTTAGTCATAGCATCATGATACTGTAACTCAAACATCAATTTGACTAGGTCTATTTTATTACCACTTCTACCTGTTGAAAAGTCTTTAAACTTATACTGCATAATGGATTTATCTACATATATGCAAAAACTTGGTGTCCTTTCATTAGGATTAAAAATTGATTTAATCTTAATGTCTTGGCCGGTAAGCTTTTCAGGAAGATCTAAATAGTATTGAAATACCCAAGTACTTGGTACATCCTGTCCTTCTCCTACAATGTTTTTTGTGTTAAACATAAAACCAAAGATATTAAAAAGAAATGGGCCCGGCAATATACCGAGCCCACACTTTCTAATTGGAGATATTAAAGTTCAAAATCAGATCCTGCAGTAGGAGCTGGTTCAAAGTTATTAGCAGGAGCTGCATCTTTCTTTACAAATGGTCTGAAATGATTGGTATCATTCTTATCAAATTGTACAAGATTAGAGTTCTCTGTTTCTAGTGCTTCTAAAGGAACACCCATTCTGTTTCTCTTTGGTAAAAATAGATCATTGTTAACATAACCTTCTCTATTTTCCCACTCACGTGCACCTAAGCAAGCGTTGATGTAACCTGTACCAGAACAAATCTTTGCAGCTTTAATCATAAAGTCTTCAATTGTTCCTGCCTCAATAGCATCAAGCTCATCTCTCTTACCAACAACTTCAGATAAGAAAACCATTGCTTTCAATACTTCAGTATCACGGTTAATTTCATTACCATTTGCCAATGTAGCATCTTTGAATGGATATGGAGAGAATCTTACTCTACCTACTTGGCCTGCATAACGCTCACCATTAGGATTATTTACATCTTTAAGAAAGCCATTAAACTCTCCTTCAATAGGCTCACTTTCTACATGTAATGTAATATTATATGCATTTACATCATATGGTGTTTGATCAAATGTTATTGAATTGATCATTACTTTTTGATTACCTGTTCCAATTACTGGTTTAGTTCCACCTGATCCGGCAGACATGTCTTTAGTACTTAACATAATTTTGATTTTTATTAATTATTAATTATTTGTTGTATTCTTCAATACAACTGGTTACAAATTGTAGGTCATTTTTGATAAATTTATCTTCAAACATACCCATTGGTGATTTACATGTGTTCTCTCCATTGTTTTGAGTTTCAAAACCATATTCAAGTTCACCATCATCATTTTTATTTACTTTTCCAAATAAAACAATTGAGAATAAGCCTTCCAAAGTTAGTGTGTTGTCAATCATTTTACCAACAGTCTTAGCTTTGATCTTTCTATTCCCATTTATATCAGTTGAATCTTCTGAGTGAGTTAGAAAAATAATAGTCAAGTCATCTCTTAGATCTTTAGGTAACTTAGCAACTTGTGCTAGGTTAGCTGCAATCTGAGTAAACTTTTCATATCCTTTTTCATTAGCTCTATCAAAATATTCAAAAGAACTCATATATTGCCAATCATCAACAACAATAGTTTTGATATGGCCCATTTTATCATTTACATGACGCATTGCCTTAATAATACCAGGAGCTGTAGCAGCTGAGGTAAGATTACCTTTAGGATTATCTTTAGTTATCTGAGTATACTTACTCTTCCAACCCTTAAAAGGTAGAGGTTTATTTGCTATGTTTATAATGAAAGTCTCTTTGGGATCTAATGTTCTGATTGAGGTAGACTTTCCTGTACCTGAATCAGCAATTACTAATACGCTGTTTGCCATGATTTATTTATTGAATTTATTGATTACTTTGGTTAATGTGATTAATGTTTGATTGATTTCTTCAAGCTTATCTACAAGATCAGTGTTTGATCCTGCATCTGGATTTGGTAAATCAAATAATGTTTTACCTATATCTGCTACAAATTTAGGTTCCTCTATAATAGATTTTCCCCTAGAAGTTATATCATTAATAACTTTTAATTCACTTACAGGTATAAGATGTCTTTGAAATCCTGAGCTAGAAGTAACCAACTCATACTCTGATTTCCAATGAGGATTAGATCTATGTAGATATAATGTTCTCTTTGGGTCTTCAGAATCATAGTCAATACTAACAAACTCTGTATATATATCTTTATCTTTCTCTAGTTCACTAGGAAAGAATGATACATACAATTCATCTTTACCTTTAGGCCTATAAGCCATCTTTGGTATATACAGTGCATTTAGATTACCCATTGTTTGAAAATAATCTTCATGCTCTTCTCTTAATTTATTTACTTTTTGCTTACGTTGCTCAGGAGTTAATCCCATAATTTCTGTATTTAATTTTTTAGTGCTTATCATCTGCGTTCTTGTTGTCCAGGAGTAGGCATCTCTGCAATCTGCATCTTTTCAAACTCTGCTTTGAAAAAACTCATTCTTGCATCACCATTTCTTGCTTTTAAGAAATGCAATACCAATGTCCTATCATTTTCTATAATATATCTATCAGGTCCATAGAACCTAATCTTTTGTTTAGCTGGCCGGTTAATACCAATCAGCATATCTGCATGTTGTAGCATAGCATCTGATCCAAATATATCTGACTCAAGAATATAATTACCATACTTACCATCAATTGCTCTGTCAGGGTTATCAATATTTCTATTAAGTTGTGACAGTGCAATAAATAAACAAGGATAATCTCTTTTACATTGAGTAAAAAATTCACCTAATTCAAATAACATATCTAATGAATTGTTTTGATAAGGCGCTCTCTTTACAAGCATTGTATGATCTAGTGTAATTATAGTTTTCTTACCTTGATGTTTAGTCATATACTGATCAATTTGATCACGCATTTGATTAACAGTTAACGGTGTTGATATAATATCTACAGGATACTTTACTCTTTCTTTAGCATACTGATGACATGTGTTTAATGCTTCAGTACTTAAGACAGATCCAGCACTACATAATTCTTTATATGTTTTACCGGTTATAGAACTAAATTCTCTAATAGCTGATGTTCTACCAACCATTTCAAATTGAAACTCAAGAACTCTGAATTCATCATTAGGATTAAGCATAAAAGACTCACGTATAATCTGATCTTTAATCAGAGTTTTACCTGAGCCAGGTCTACCACCAATAACAGTTAGTGTGTTCCATTCTAAGCCATCAGTAGCTGCATCATTAAACTTAGGCCATGGAGTGTAAATAGATTTCTCTTCTCCTGTTGACCTAGCATACATATATTTTAGTGCATCATTGAAGGCTGTGTACTGGCCCACCCATGCTGGTGTTGGTTTACCCATATTATTTATTTAATTAGTTATACTACGTTTTCTTTAAAGTGATCTTGTTCTGTACTTACACCTTCTACTATCATATCACAGTAGTCAGCTAAAGTAGAATGTTTGACCCTATGCTTATCTTGCTTACATATAAAGTATTGACTTGTTTGCATGTACATATACTCTGCATCTCTATACTCATTTACATACATCTTAGTTGCTTTTTGTACTTCATCCCATGTATGATCATATGTTTCAAAGAACCATCTAAATGCTTCTCCTAAAGCTTTGACATTATTTCTTGCTGGTTTACCGCTTGGTAATTTTTTAGCAGGAAATACTTCTCTATAGCTATTTATTCTTTCTACAAAGTCTTTACCCATTAATTGAATATCAGTCTTTTTCTTAGCTTTAATAAAATAACTGTCTAGAGTAGCACAAATTGCTTTGGCTTTATCTGTCATTGTATATTGACCATCTTTTAATTCAAGAAAGCCTTTGCTTACTAAAACATCCCTATCCTTTGCTACTACCTCTGGTAAGGAGATTTTTTGCTTCATACCAAATAGGATCAAGCTCTGGTTTGGAGTCAGGTTTGCTTTCAGTATCTTCTGAAATAGTTCCCACATATTTTTTTAAGTGTTTTAAAGTGTTATCATGAGCATCCAATACTTTCTGATCATTGCTGAAAAATCCATTCTCAATCATTTTACATGAATTAATAATGGTAGCATGGTTGCGTTTTAAAAATTTACCTATACTAGTCTTACTATGACCCTCTTTATGAGCTAGGTAAGACATAACTTGTACATATACAAGATAATCTCTGAATCTAGTCCTATGCTGTAGATTTTTAACTCTACTATAACTTGGATGTTCTTCATGTAATGCAGATAATGCAGCTTCATGAAATACACCTATAGGAATTCTTTCATTCTTTTTTTCAGGAGCGTAAATATACAACTTTACACCATATGAAGTATAAAAAGTTTTTTTAAATTCATCAATAGCTCTCTTCTTGTTAAGTTCCTGGTTATTAGCCATTTATATTATAATTTAAGGTTATCAAAGGTAATAAAATTTACCATTCTATACAAGTTTTCTCTAGCTTTTCTAATTCTTGATTAGCCTTGTTGAAAACGTCATTACAGTTCCATTCTCCACCTCTATATGCAGCTGATGCAGGGTGAGGACATTTTAAAATTTTACAGTTTGGAATTAATGTTTGCCATTGTTCTGCTTTCTTACCCATAAGTATAAACACAGTATCTTTATTGTGTCTATTTATATTATCAAAAATATATTCAGTAAAGCTTTTCCATATGGCATAGTGAGAACCAATTTTATTTATCTCACATGTAAATGCTGTATTAATTAACAACACGCCCTGGTTAGACCAACGTCTTAAATCACATTCTTCTGGTGTATACATAACTCTACCTGTTTGCTCATATCCACCAATTGTTTGCTTTAATATATATTGTAAAGACTTTTCAGCTTTACCTTTTCTACTGCAGCTAAATGCAATTCCGTCAGCTACACCTAGTTGTGGATAAGGATCTTGACCCACTATAACAACTTTCATATCATCATAAGGACATTCATAAAAGCCATTAAACACATCTTTAAATCTTGGAGTAAAGCGCTTGCCTTGCTCAACGTTTTCAATTAGTGTATTCATTATATGATCAAAGCTCAAACCATTAACATAAGGTGAAAGCATGCGGCTCCAACCGCTCTGTTCTAGTTTATCATTTAAATTATCTCTTAATGTATTGATGTTTATTTCCATTTTTTTAGTAAATTATAGTATATTTGTTATCTAAATTAATTATTATGGCAAGTGAAAAGCTTTTAACTTATGATCAGTGGGACTACAAAGATGTAGTCAAAAATATTGAATTATCTACAGTATATATTGTTTCATTACAAAACATTATTACTGATATGATACACAAAGATCAAAAGCTTGATACTGTAGGTGAAACTTTTGCAAAGTTTGATAAAATCACAGAACAACACCGTAATGGAACTAATCCAATGGAAGGTGTCACTCTTGATAATTGGGAAAAACAAGTTTATACTCTTTTCTCATTATTACAAACAATAAAAGTAGGAGCTTATGATCAAAAACTAAACAAGCCTACTAAAACTACAGCTACTCAAGCAGATCTTAGAGAAGCTACTGCATTAATGATGGAGGGTAGTGAAGAAGCAGAAGCTAAGCTAAAAGAAATACAAAGTAAAATTACTTTAGCGTAACTGCATACCATTAAAGTCTCCTATTTCTATACATGATTGTATTGCTAAATTCAATTCATCTTTATCACAGTCTGCAAAAGATTTACAATACTCTTGTTTGTCTTTTACAAAACATAATCCTGCGGATCTTTTTACTTGTATCTTGGCTTCTTCAAAAGTGTAGCCAATTTCTTGTGCTATTTCTCTAATCATTGCATGTAAGCGTGCTAATTGTGGGTTACTACCCTTAGCACCACTCACACCAACAAATATCTCCAGTCTAGAACCATCTTCTAATTGTTCAAAGAACTTTCTATATTTAGTACCCATTGCTTTAATAGGAAAATATAGTTGACCGTTTTTGACTGATGCTTTTATATATAAGTTATCTTTCATAAGGTTGCTGTCATTATATATCCCTGCAGCAAAAACACTAGTATCAGTAATAGACCTACTAGTGTTACCCAAAAGCAACCTTTATAAATCTTTTCCATTTTTTCAGGTGATCTTCCTTGGTTACTTCTGTACTGTCTTGCTTTCTTTGGTTTATAGACAGACATTTTTTCATCAATAGACTCATCTACAGCTATTTGAGAGATAGTTTTTATATCAACTAATCTTTCATATGCTGCATCTAAGTTTCTTTGGCTATTGCCAGGATGTATATCTACCTCATCTAAATGAGACATTGCTTTTACAGCAGAGGAATAAATTAATATGTTTTTGTTACTCTTTTTCATCTGATTTTCTTTTTATAGGTGTAAATAATAAATAATTAGGATCATGTGGATCTAAATCCATTCCATAGACGCTGACCCATCTGCCATTGTCTAATATATACTGTATGCCTCCTATAAATTTGGTTTCTTGATTATTCTTCATGATATTCTAGTATTTTTTCTTCTATGTCTTCTTCTAATAAATGTTGTACATCTATGGTAACTTGATTACCATTAGTATCCGTGTTAGTATACCAAACATGCTTTATATCTGCTGATGGTCCATAACCCGGTGTTCCTGGATCTCCATTAGAATCATACCATTGGTCTGGTTCTCCTGGATCATAAGTATATTCTACTTCTACTGTTTCTCCTGTGTTTGTTATAAATTCCATATCACAAAAATCTTAGTGCTCCTCCGTCAACATAAACAAACTCTTGCCCACACTCAGTGCACTTGGCGTTTGATTCATTGCGTAACAAAGTTGGCATATTACAGTTAGGACAAGGTGTATCACCTTCTTCTATATATTCTTCTATTGCTTTTCTAGCATAACTGTGTATCATTGCATCATGTGCACCACGGTATTCTAGTTCTTCTTGTTGCTCAATAAAGAGCTCTTTCATTCTTCCCATAACGTTATTTTTTAAGTGGATTATAATATTTAATTTTTGATTGATCAAATCCTTTAACTGCATCAGCCACCCATTTCTCATCTTGTGTACCTGTGTACATAAGTATGTGACATGTAGCTGTCTCAGTTGGATTTAACCTGAGTAATCTTCCTATTCTTTGTGCTGTCTTTCTTTCATTACCATATGCATGCATAATAATACCTGCTTTGAGGCCTGGTATTGTAACACCTTCTGATAACTGTAACACACAGGATAGTTTATCAATCCTTCCATCAGAAAATAACTCAAGGTTCTCATCTGATTTAGGATTTTTAGAATGATAACTATGCTTGCACATTCTATCTGCTTGTTTTTGGGTATTAGCAAATACAATACACTTACTACTTACATTACCAAGTATACCTTTTACATAAGCTTCCTTACTAGTGTAATCCATTAGAGCTCTCATACGCATAATTCTACCAAACTGTATTTGTTTGTCAGTATTAGCCTGTGCTAGTCTATTGGTAACATAATCATAATCTTTTTTCTCTGATGTGTACCAGAATCCACCTGCCTTGTTCTTCTTCTTTAAAGAAGGTAACTTAGACAATTCTAACTGATGTATAATGATCTTATAGTCATTAAGTATCTTAGAGTCAGTTGCATCATCCGTAGTAAATGTATATTTAATAGGACAATACTTTTGTACTAACATTCCCTTTTCAGAGGTTGTGTTTTTTGGTGGTGTACCAGTAAGACCAAGAATTCTACCTGTAAATCTAGCTAGAAATAACTCATGAACATATTTAAGTGAGTGACACTCATCTAAATATACTATATCATAGTCTTGTGGTTCTCTCTTTTTTAATGAGATGTATGTAGTAAATGTGATATGCTTAACTAAAGATTCTAATCCCATTTTACCTAACTCATCAATCCATGATTGAGCTACTGAATGTTTTGGAACTACTACCAGTACTTGTATGAACTGATCATAGTATCTTTGAAGGTGCTGTATTGCTATTCTAGTTTTACCTACACCCATAGATATGGCTAAGCCACACCTTTTATGTTGCACTGCTATTGCTAGTGCATCTTCTTGAACTACGTTTCTAGTTGGAACAGCTGTCCCAGAATTATTTGCCATAATATTATTGTTATTGATAGTACGATTGTCCAAGCTAATATTCTAATTAGCCTGTCTTTTTGATATTGTTTCATTTCTCTTTGGTGTTAAAGGTGGACCCTACAGGACTTGAACCTGTGACCTATCCGTTATGAGCGGAGTGCTCTGACCAACTGAGCTAAGAGTCCTGGTAGCCGGAGTGGGACTTGAACCCACACGAACTATCCAGTTCAACAGATTTTAAGTCTGTCATGTCTACCAATTCCATCATCCGGCCTGGTGATCCCACTAGGATTTGAACCTAGAACCTACAGCTTAGAAGGCTGTTGCTCTATCCAGTTGAGCTATAGGACCATAAAATTATGTTCTAGAGCCTGAAAATCCTAATTCATAAGATTCTTCTGGATGTTCTTCTATCCACATGTGACAATTCCTACACACTGGTAGCCATGTAGATGTATCTAAGTAGTATACACCACGCCCATGTTTATGATGGACATCAGTAGCTTGCACAGAACACTTATGGATCTTTGCATGACATACTGGTTTGTCTGTTAAATACTGCCTACGCAATTTGCTATAAGCAGTATTTAATTTAGACATTTTGCTTGAGACTTTTTTAATTCCCATTTGATTTAATAGTAAAAAAATTATTAGGTAACAAACCCACAGACATGAACTTTAGTATAATATCTTCATAAGATATACCTAAGTCTTTGAAAGTCATTGTGTTTTTGTAATCATCTAACGTTTCTTCAGCCGGAATATCAGCTATAAATAAAGCTAATGGGCTATGAGGAAATGTTTTCCTAAGATAAGCATTAATTCTTTTATTACAAAGCGTTTGTTTCCAAGCATTGATTTCTCTTTGCCCACGTTTCCAAACTTTTGTAATGCGTCTTTTCTTATCCCAGTGTAGTTTAGTAACTTCTTCAGGTTTATAAACATTAAGACCATGTAAAACACGTTTAAACAAAAAATGTTGATATGGATTAAGTTTACTGTATTCAAAAGAGTTAATAATTGAAGGTGGATGAAGTTGATATTCATCTAACAATCCTAAGTACTGATAACGCTCAATACGTTTGCTTAAGATTTCTTTTTGTTCATTGAGTTTGAGTTTTGAAATTTGTTCATTAGATAGCATGTTTGTTGGATTTATTTAGTTATGAATTTAGTAAGAGATTTGTTATATAGGCTGAGGTTTTTACACCCCAGCCTCATAACTGTTTAATTATAGTTCAAAAGTTTCTTCCTCTTCAACTAGTTCTTCTTCTGTTTCAGCAACTACCTCTTCTTCAACAACATCCATGTCTTCAACTTCATCTAATGGTGGTGTACCATCATCTGTTTTCAAACCAAATGCTTCTGCAGTTGTTGCTTTCTTAGGTTTTTTCTCTAAGTTAAAAGCAGTTTCATTTGCAGCACGGATAGCATCACCATTAGTGTGCTCTACCAATACATCCTCTTTATTTAGATCAAGAGTGTATTGTGTTTTCCTATAAATAGGTTGTCCGTCTTGACAGCATATAATACCAGTTTGACCTGCATATTTATAATCTCTGTCTGGATCTTTAGAGTTAAAAGGCTCTAATGATTCTATTACTACAATTTTACCAGGTAATGTTTTACCTAAAGTTTTAGCATAAGTTGTTAAATCTTCTGCTTTACCTAATACTAAAGTTGTAAGATTCTTTGGCGCTAACCAACCATCTTTAGTAATTATAGATCTTGTTTGACCTAATCTAATAAATCCATACTCTGGATTGTTTTTGCTTAAGCGTACAACATTACCCATGTCATCCGCTAGGACTTCTACTTGATTTTGCATTTTTAATAAAATTTAAATGATTAATAAAATAATTGTGTGTGATGATCAACTATCATCAGAGTGAAAATACGGGTCTTCCAGTTTTTCATAAGCTTCAATCTCATCTAGTGCAGGCTCATACTCTTCAATATTCTCTATTGCTTCATCTGAGACAGCTTTACCAGTTGCTTTTGCAAACTTATTATACCATGGATCAACCACTTCCTTTGTGTATGCTGAACTAAGGCCATTAAGATCATTGTACTCCTCATCTGAGAGTGAGAGGTACTGTTCTAAAGAACATTCTATGATTCTGCCATTAGGAAGTTGTATTATCATTATCTTATTTAATGTTTATCAAAGATAATAATATAACTTAACCTGTGTCAGAAATATAAAATGAATTTGGACTTAATTCAAAAATAAAAAGCATAAATATAGCTAACGCATCATAATATGGTTAACTTATTACCTATTCTTTTTATGTATTTATGTGTTTTTAGCTCTTTTATCCATCTTTTAACAGATGATTGACTTGAGCCAGAGTCATCTGCAAGTGTACTAATTGATGGCCAACAAATTCTGTTTTTATTGGCATAACAGCATAAAATACTATACAGACCCTTAGCTTGAATAGACAAGTTAGGATCTGTACAGACAACATGCTTAACTATACCAAATCTATCTGATTTCTTTGACATGACTTTTTAAAAGTATAAGCATGGCCATTGATTCACTCTCTTCTTTAGCTAGTTCATCATCATTCATACTATACTTATCATTCATATACCTTCCAAAAGATATATTTTTGCCATCAGCATCTTTGAGTGCGTTATCTAATAACCTCCATGATGCTTGCTCACTATGCAGTAACTCCATTGATATCTGTGCCATTTTCTTGAAATTTTAATTCTGTTTGATTAATGTCTTTTAAAAAAGGTATAAATCTTTTCTGTACATGAAGAGCATGTAAAGGACTAAATGTTCCTTCTACATGTTTAATTACTTTATTTTCATCATGATACATAAGATCAACTTTTATTGTACTATGAAATGGATCATAAGGATCAGATCCCCATGATGTATCTCCTTTAACACGACCATAGACATAGTATGGACTGTATTCATCTCCTTTACCCAATAAACCCATGTCTTCAAGTACATCTACCTCAAATTCACTACCTTCATGGTACTTAGGTGGTATTACTTTGACATAATCACCAATTTTAGTTGGTATAAATGTTTTTTCAGTTAACATAAGATGAGTAATAGCTTCTAGAGCTGACTCTTTAAGGTCTCTAAAGATAATATCTGTTATTAAACTTAGATTCTTTACTTGATTGACAGCTTTACCGTCAAATAATTTATGTAAGATACCTTTAAGTATCTCTTGCTGAACGTTATATTGTTTTTGCATAATAATTATTGATTGCGAACACAGCCAACAACACTAGTATTAATATATAGATATAATTACTGGTGTTGTTAGTGGTTCATATGTGAGCCTTTTATTTTCTTCTTTGGAAGATTATAGTGAATAGTGGTAAATCTAACTCCCAGTGGAAGTTGACCTTTCTCATATAAATACCAAAGCCAGTTCTCCACTGACATTTCATTTTAGGTAAAAGATGAGTTGTTTTCATGTTTATAAGCCAGAAAACTGCATTAAAGAATGTTATAACCCAAAATGCCATGATAAGAGCTAAGCTCTCTGTTGATACTGTGCCATCACTAGCTAATATTTCTATGAATACATAGGTTACAGCTAGTGGAATGATAATTACATAAAGTAATTTGATTAGATACTTTGAAATTTGTTTCATGATAGTTTTATTGATTTGATTAATATAAGGTTACTTGATCTAGATTGTTGTAGCTATCTAACATGTCATGAGGATAGAGATAAAATCTACCATCACCAACAGGCGAGTTAGCATTATTAAAATATACTGTTGCAAAGTCTACGTAATTAAACGAGCTTATTACAACTGCGTCAGGATTACTAACTAGACTTGTGTCCATAGAATAAATATAATACTCATCCTCATTGTCACATTCAGTACAAACAAGTTGCCAAGCATTATAGTTAGCTACGAGTTTATCAGCTGCGGTTACTCCATTACTATCAATAGACTCATACATAAAGTATGTCCATAGTAAAGATGCACCTGCACCAGTACTTGACATAGCATATATTTCATACGATGTATTACTTGGTGGCATTGGTTGAACTATTTCAAGTTCTTCTTTCTGACAAGAAGCAAATGATAGCCCAATAAATAAGGATAAGATTAAATTTTTCATGATAGTTTAGTATTTAATTGATTAATGATTAATGCATTTTGATATGCATATGAAGTTTTACTTCTTTTCTTACGGTATTTTCTCATTTTCTTACAACCACGAGATGATCCACATGATTGAAGTATTGGTCCTCCTATGAATAGGAGTAGCATAAGGTAACAAAATTTCTTTTTCATAACGATTTAGTATTAGTGATTAAAAATAACTTAGAGTGCTTATCCATTATTGGCTGACACTATTACAGAATAGTCAGTGGTATTGCGTGACTCATTGCTCTAAGTTTTTGACACATACATTTATACTGATCTCTAGTGTCATCAATCAGTGTAGTTAAAAATAAAGAGCTTGGTTACCTCTTAACGACCGTTTACCCGGTTGACGATGACTGTTACATATTCAACAGACAAGTCAAATACACGGTTTCAGGTTGTCAAACCTTACAGGCACATTGGCCCTAACGTATACGAGGTTAAGCTGACAAACTATTCCTCTTGGTGTACAAAGTGACACCCAGCACTCCCGTTGCCACGGGTTAAAAAGATATAACTAATAGAGATATTCACTCCGTTATTTACCTCCATCCATACGGTAGGATTATTAGTTATTATTCTTTACTCTCTTTCAGAGCATCTTCAAGTCTTTGAAGTCTAAGTTTCTTTTCTTCTTGCCATTCTTCATAGCATTGTTGACATGTATGTACTTCATCACAGGTACATGTTAGCTCAGGACTTATACTATATAAATCCCAAGCATCTTGTGCATCTTCAAAGAACATTATTTATTCCAAGATTTAAATAGCTTACTTGCATAAGCATAGTTAAGGCTATTGTTTGTAGTATCTTTTACTACTATTGGTGTTCTAGAATGATTTACGGTATCTTTTACCCACATAACGATTTCATATTTATCTTCATGCTTGTTGTAGTTTCTTTCTATGTTTGCTATTTCCATTACGATTTAGTTTTAGTGAATGATTTAGTTATGCCTTACCCAAGGCCAAGTAACTGTTAATACAGTTGATATTCTTTTGGTTATCTCTGCCTCAAGATAATCTAGTTTCTCATAATCTTTACAATACAAAGTTATAGTGCAAACTACATCCCCATTCTTGAGTTGCATATCTGATGGATACTGAAGATATATATGTGAATCAATACCTTTGTACTCACTCAATGTATACAGTAGTTCATCCCAATCAGTATCATACTCTGTATGGCTATGTGTAAGTTCACTGAAGTCATACATTTCTTTTGCTGAGGTTAACCTGATAGTTATTACAGTTTCTGGTAATTTAGTTTTTGATTTGATTTGCATAATGATTTAGTATTTAAGGATTATTGATATTGCGGGTAATATGGCTCTTATCCTATAGAGGAAGAGACAAAGACTACCCTTGTTGTATTGTTGAGTGTAATTGTTACGCTTGTAGTAACGTTAGCTATATTTATATTATTAGTAACACTCATAGTTACAAGAGTGGTAAAAGGTGGTATTTAGTGGGTATAAGACCTCACATTCAGAGTGACACACACAAATAAAATAAAATTACCACAATAAATAAGTTTATCTAACTGTTTTGTAACTATAGTCTAACATTTTTAGTTTTGTTAGTTAATGTTAACTATTTTGTTCTAACATGCTGTAGTTAGGGAGCAGACGTGCATGGAAATGCACGCCTACAGCCTAATGTTACAGTTACGCAGTTACAGGTTCTGCTTTAAGAGCACTTAAACTCTCTACAGCCTGACCTTTTAAGTTAGCTTCAGATATTTGTTTACCATTATCATGAGCAATCAATTCATCTACAGCATTAATATCAGCACTAAATGTAGATACTCTATAGATAGGCTTTCCTTTTACAGAGCAAGCTATCTTTGTTTTACCTGCATACTTAATATCATTCATAGGATTTTTTAGATTGAAAGGCTCTAAGCTTTCCTTATGCACAATCTTACCTACTAAACCTTTATTCAATGTTTCTTCCATTGCTTTAAGGTTTTCCATAGTACCTTGGATTAGACACGTTGGTGTCTTTATATCCACCCAGCCTGTTGCTGATACAGCAAATGCACCTTTTTGTTCCATTACTACAAAGCCGTATAATGGGTTTTTAGATGTTCTTACTGTTAATCCGTCTTCTGATTTTCTTACTGTTACTAAATTCATAATGTTTAATATTTAATTTTTGATTATAAATGTGGTAATACATTTACTGAAAGTTTATTAAGCATAATTACCTATGCGTTATATAGTTTGGGAGCAGAGGCATTGGAAAATGCCTTTATGTAGTGAGTGTGTGTACGTACTATAGTTACTGATGAATACAAACAAATCAATGATGTACTGATATTCAGTAGATACTTACGTTGACACAGTAGCACTACACTACTCCGTTGTGAGAGATACAGATGTGTACATTTTATTTTTTAGTACACTTGTTTTGTATCTCTACACAAGTTGCACAGCAGTAGCCAATGTTGATAGGGGGTACCACCGGTGCAAAACTTAGTTGGGGAGCAGTACAGTAATACCTCTTGAAAGTGCCAAACACACAATTTTTTGGTGGGGCGTAGGGACAATTTTACAGTAGGCGGGGGCATGTTGTGCTAGAAAAATTTTCATAGGATTTTTAAATTTAGTATATTGTTCTTATAGAAGAGTTACTCACTAAATAAAATGATATGGCAGACTGGGATGATAATGATAAGACAGAAGGGGGTGGACTGTCAGATATACAACAAATGCAAATGGATGCTATTATATTAGATACTGCATACAATAATGCTTGGATGTTGCTGGCCGGAGAAATAACTTTTGACGAACTTATATCAAGTCAATTCAGTGAAGGAAAAGAATTAGTGATGGCTTATGATCCAGATAACGGACCAAAACTTGAAGAATTAGAAAATATAATAGCGTACTTCGTAGAAGAAGAAGACTATGAAAAGTGTGCAAAATTAAGAGATATAATGTTTAAGGCGTATCCAGAAACATACAAAGCATAAAGTTATGGCATTAAAAAGAAAAACAACTAAAAAGAAAAGTACCGTAAATAGTAGTGGTAACTACACTAAACCGGGAATGCGTAAAAGATTATTTAATTCTATCAAGGCTGGTAGTAAAGGTGGTGCACCGGGTCAATGGTCTGCACGTAAAGCTCAAATGCTTGCTAAACGTTACAAAGCTAACGGAGGTGGATACAAATCCAAGAAATGATGAAAGACCTAACGCTAAATATTGGTAATATAATCTGGATCATAGGTATTATATTCACAATGGGTATAGCATATAGCCAAATAGCACAATTATCAGATGATATGATTGTACTAGAATCTAGGCTAGAAAAAAAAATAAAAATGATCAATGAATCGGAAGATAAGATTGTAGAATTAGAAAAAGAAATTATTAGGCTACAAGAATCAAGATGTAAGTAATGGCAAAGACTAAACAACAAAAAAGTCTAACTAGATGGACTAAGCAGAAATGGAGAACGGCAAGCGGAAAGAAATCTTCCGAAACCGGAGAGGTATATGCACCTTCTAGAACTATATCTAAACTTAAGAGTACTAAGAAAGGTAAAAAGAAATTGGCTGCAGCTAATGCAAAGAAACGTGCTGCTACCAAGAAAGGTAAACAACACGCAAAACATGGTTTGCATAAAGGAAAGAAAAGATAATGGCAGTTAAGAAAAAAGATAGTAGATTAGCTAAAGCTGGTGTATCAGGATATAACAAGCCTAAACGTACACCAGGACACCCAAAGAAATCTCATATTGTTGTAGCCAAAGAAGGAGACAAGATTAAGACTATACGTTTTGGACAAAAGGGTGCAAAGACTGCCGGTAAACCAAAAGCAGGTGAGTCAGCTAAAATGAAAGCTAAACGTAAAAGTTTTAAGGCTAGGCATGGCAAAAACATAAAGAAAGGCAAAATGTCTGCTGCTTACTGGGCAGACAAAGTTAAATGGTAGGATATGACAGCAGCAAATTTGAAAGAACTAGGATTTACTAAAATGGGTCATCATGAAGATGATGATTGGCCAGAAGGATATTATTATTTTAGCATTGAATTTGGAGACATGCTGTTTCATACTGGAGGTAATGATGAAGCTGAAGAAGATGGAGGATGGTATATTCAAGATCCTGCAATGACAATCAAAATATGGCAATATTCGGAAGCCAAAATGTTAATTGACGTACTTAGACGTAATACGGTTTCTAAAATAACTATCTAAACTTTTTTTATTTAAACTATTTTTGTTACTTTTGTTTTTATTAACTTTAAAAACAGTAACATGTCAAATTCAAAAACCAACCCAAATCTTCAGGATACTAATCCAGAAATGTCAAAAGAAGAAATGGCAGCACGTAGAGAAGAGATAACTCAATTCTACAAAGACAACATTCCTCATTTAGAAGTTCAAGCAGATTATGAAACACTTTTAGCTGCTATTGAAAAAGCTAGAGCAGAGCGTATGCAAGCTCAAATGTTTATGGCTCAACAGTATGCTGCTCAAAAAGGTGAAGGTGCTCCAGATCCTAATACAGAAGAAGGTAAAGCATTTCAAGAAGCAATGGTAAAAGCAATGCAAGGTGAAACAGCTTAAGAAAGGTAGCAGAGGTTCTGATGTAAAAACTCTACAGACAGCATTAGGACTTACCGCAGATGGGGTCTTTGGACCCTTAACAGAAAAAGCTGTAGAAAGATTTCAATTAGACAAAGGTCTAATGGTGACTGGAGTAGTTGATGCAGACATGTGGGTATTAGTACTTAACATGGAGTATACTATAGATGAGGCAATAGATGAGGATACTGATTCAACATCACAGTATTTTACTACAAGATTTGATCAAGTAATCCACAGACATTATTTACCTAAAGGAGAATATATTAAAGGCCCAATAAAAAATCACTATATATTTTTACATCATACAGCAGGAAACCCAAACCCATACAGATGTATTGATCACTGGGGAAGAGATTCAAGAGGTAGAATTGCTACTGAATTTGTTTTAGGTGGTATTAATCATAGAAATGGTGATGATGAATTTAATGGTGTTATGGTTCAGGCATTTCCAGAAGGATGTCAGGGTTGGCATTTAGGTAGAACAGGATCTGGTTATATGAACCGTCATTCTGTAGGATTAGAAATATGTAATATGGGCTACTTAGATAGTAAAGATCTTACTACTTATGTAGGTTCTAAATGTATTAAAGAACAAGTATGTGAGTTACCTGAGCATTTTAAAGGTAAATTACATTGGCATAACTACTCAGATGAACAGATTAAAGAAACTGAAAAGTGGATTAAGTATGTTGCTGAAAGAGATGAGATAGACATAAGACTTGGATTAAAGCAATACATAAAAAAGTTTGGTCCAACAAAAGGATTTGATTTTCAAGAAGATGCATATTACGGTAAAGTCAAAGGATTGTTAACACATACCAATGTTAGAAAAGGAAAGATGGATTGTTATCCTCATCCTGATTTTGTTGATATGATAATGAGTTTATAAAATGGCACTAGTAAATAAAGTAGATCTTAAGCACCAAGTAGATATCAATGTATCAATAAAGTATCAGATAGTCACATATTGTTTCTTTAATGATATACGTATAAGTAATTCTGACTTAGATTTTTTAAGTGAATTAGCAAAACAAAAAGGCGTTGAATTAACTAAATTTTGCACTAATACTGTTGAAACTAACATATTTAAAAGTGCACAATCTGCTAGAAATGCTATTACTAAGGCAGAAAAAAAGGGTTTATTGATTAAAACGGGACACAATAAAAAAACAATTAAATTAAATCCTAATATTAATGTTCAATCCAATGGTCTAGTTTTATTAGACTATAAAATATTAGGCCGTGAATCCGAAGAATCATAAAGACTTGAGAAAGGGTATTGCAGATGAGGTTGGAGTTCATCCATCAGTTGTAGATGATTTTATATCATTTTATTATGCAAAAGTTAGAAAGAAACTTTCAACCTTAGCTTATCCTAGAATAAATATAGATGGATTAGGTACATTTTACCTAAGAAAAAATAAACTTGAAAAGGCTATTTTAAAAAACAAAAGTTTATTGGGTAATATAACTAAAAGAACATATAACGGTTTTGCACAAAGTGAAGAAATTCACAATAACATAAAGCAAATGAATGCCGCTATGGATCAATTAGAAAAAGACATACTAAAGAAAAAAGAATTTAGAAATGAAAGGGAAGTGGAGTAAATATCTTGATGTATTTAAAAATGCAGATAAAATTGCAGAAGGAATTAAGAATAGCATTTTTAAAAAAGAACACATTGAAGCAGTAGCAACTGATAGATTTCAGGTTTGTATCAAATGTTCTTTATTTGATGCAGGAGGTGATAAGTGTATGGCTCCTGGTACTCAGCCTTGTTGTGCAAGTTGTGGTTGCAGTTTAGCTTTTAAAGTAAGATCTTTATCTTCTGAGTGTCCAAAAGGATATTGGGATTCATATACATCAGAAGAACAAGAAGAATTAATAACAAAACAAATAGAAGATAATGAAACTAATAATTAACTATGTATACAATGATACTGTAACTTCTTTAGAGATAAAGAATACTAACTCATACTGGTATACTACAATATCATAGATATGGGACTAAAATTTATAGAAGAAGGTCATGTGTATGAAAGCACTAACGAAGAAAAAATAAACTGGCTAAGTGTAACATCATTCATTGCTAAGTTTAAACCTAAGTTTGATAGAGATGGTCAAGCCAAAAAATCATCTAAGAATAAAAGATCTAAGTGGTATGGTATGACACCAAAAGAGATTATTGCTGCATGGGATGGTGAAACTGAAAGAGCAATTAAACTTGGTAACTTTTATCATAACCAAAGAGAAGCAGATATGCTAGATCTTAAAACAATTGGTAGACATGGTGTGGAAGTTCCTATCATTAAACCTATTATTGATGAACAAGGAATTAAAATTGCACCAAAGCAAAAACTTGATGAAGGAGTTTATCCTGAACATTTAGTATATTTAAAATCAGTTGGTTTATGTGGTCAAGCAGATGTAGTTGAAGTAGTTAATGGTTACATAAATATCAATGATTACAAGACAAATAAAGAAATAAAAGAAAAAGGATTTACTAATTGGGAAGGAATAACTAATAAAATGTATAAGCCTGTTAATCATTTAGATGATTGTAATTTAAATCATTATAACTTACAGCTCAGTATTTATGCGTATATTATTAAAAAGCACAACCCTAAATTAAAAATAGGCAAACTAACTATACAACATGTAAAGTTTAAACAAGTTGGTGAAGATGCTAATGGTTATCCTATTAATGAACATGTAAATGGAGAGCCAGTTTTAGAAAATATTAAAATCTATGAACTACCATATCTAAAGGATGAAGTTAATTCTATTATAATGTGGTTAAAAGACAACAAACTATGAAAGAATATACAGCAGCAGTAGAAATACAATCAAGAAAATCTAAAGTACCTACTGATTTTAGATTTGAGCAAACAAAAATATGTATTGATCTAGGTAAAGTAGTGTGGTTTAAAGAATACTTTCATGTAGCTACAGATAAGTTTCAGAATACACATGCAGAAGTATTGCTATTTGGTCAAACTAAACCAATCATTTTAGTTATTGGATATGAAGAATTAAAAAAAGATGTATTAACATTTCAAAAAATAAATAAATAATGGTGATAAGATTATTTGATATTCAAAATAGTAAAGTTGTATTAACAGAACACTGTTATGCACTACCATTTTTAAAAGGTATAATGGAAGAATATCCTGATACACATATGGCAGTATACCAATATTTATTTTATATGTCATGTCCTAATCCTGATCTAAATCCTTTTTTTAATTTACCTGAACATGAAAAAGAGGATATAATTATAGAAGAAATACAACTTGAAGAATCTCCTGAAGACAGTAAAATAAGATATGCTTTAGATATGTGTAAGAAATTATATGAAACTCCAACATATAGAGCATATGTAGGTATAAAATCTATGTTAGATAGATTGGCTAAGTATATGGAAGTTACGGCAATAGAACACGGTAGAGACGGAAATATCAATGCTATGGTAAATGCAGCTGCTAAGTTTGAAAATATAAGACAGTCATATAAAGGTGCATTTACAGATATGAGACAAGAACAAGAAAGCTCAGTACGTGGAGGTGCAGGACTTGCTTATGATCAAATGTAGATGAGTAAAAACAAAACACAATGGTTATTTTGCTATTGGGATGAACCGGAATTTAATTATAAATCAACAAATAAAAAAAATGAAAAATCAAGTAGTAGTACCAGTAGGGATGAAACTCTTAATAAAAGAGATAAAACCAGAAACAAAAACTAAGTCAGGGTTATATCTACCTGAGATAGCACTTAAGCAAACATTTCAAGGTAAAGTGGTAGGTAGAGGTGATGAGGTTACTGAAATACAAATAGGTGATGTTGTTCAATATGCAGAACATGCAATGCCTACACCAATGAAACACCAAGGAGAAGATCATTTGTTATTACAAGTAGGTGATGTATATGCTATCATAAGATATGAGTAGAATCATACCTACATATGAAAATGGAAAGTGGGATGTAACATCATTTAAAAGTGATGAAGACTTTGCAGAATATCTATATAGTATTTTTAAAGAACCTGGTAAATATAATTTTACTAAAATAGCTTTTGAATTTAATAAAGAGGCAAGGGTATTTAATGAGCAAGGGTTTTATTGTAATAAGCCATTTAGATCAAAAGATTTTACTGCTTATTGGGAAGATCAAAAAAATAAATGTAGAGTAGGAGTTATATATAAAGATGGTGATAATGAATGGTATTTAACTAGAGATTATTACATGTGGTTAAACTTCTTACCAATATTTGATAAAGAAGAAAAGCATTATGGTTTTGCTAAGGTAAGAGATGCACAGTATCACATGGCTTTATATGAGCTATTAGCTGAGTTAAATAATCAGCATTCTGCAATACTTAAAAAACGTCAGATAGCATCCTCATATTTTCATATGGGTAAGATTATAAATCAATATTGGTTTGAAGAAGGTTCAATTTGTAAAGTAGGAGCATCATTAAAAGATTATATTAATGATAAAGGTTCATGGAAGTTTTTAGAAGAATATAAAACATTTCTTAATGAACATACCGCATGGTATAGACCAAGTAATCCTGAAAAGGTTTTACTATGGCAACAGCAAATTGAGGTCAAAGTAAACAATAGAAAAACATCAAGAGGTCTCAAATCAAAGATACAAGGTGCTTCATTTGAAAAGAATGCTACTACAGGGGTAGGGGGTCCATGTACATATTTCTTTCATGAGGAGGCAGGAATTGCTAAAAACATGATGCAGACATATGAGTATTTGCGTCCTGCAATGTCATCCGGTATGATGACTACAGGTATGTTTATAGCTGCTGGATCAGTGGGTGATTTAGAACAATGTGGTCCATTAAAAGAAATGATACTTAATCCAAGTGCTAATGATATATATGCTGTAGAAACAAATCTAATGGATGCTGAGGGAGCAATTGGTATGGCAGGATTATTTATCCCAGAACAATGGTCTATGCCGCCTTATATTGATGATTACGGTAACTCACAAGTTCAAGAAGCAATAGAGGCTATAATAATTGAAAGAAGCAGATGGAAGAATGAATTAAGTGGAGAACAGTATCAATTAAGAATATCTCAAAAACCACTTAATATAGCTGAAGCATTTGCATATAGAAAAGAGTCTATCTTTCCACAAGGTATCTTAAGTAAGCAATTAAAAAGTATAGAGGAGAAAACATACCCCTATGAGTTAATTGAATTAGATAGAGATAAAACAGGTATAGTAGCAAAGCGTACTAGAAAGCTACCTATAAGTTCTTTTCCTGTAAATAAAAAAGAAATTGATAAAACAGGATCAATAGTTGTTTGGGAAAGACCAGTAAAAAGTCCTGAGTTTGGCCAGTATTATGGATCAATTGACCCTGTGTCAGAAGGAAAAACAACAACATCTGATTCATTATGTAGTATATACATATACAAAAATGCAGTAGAAGTTATAAGAACAACTGCGTCAGGTGAAGTAGAACAATTTATTGAAAAAGATAAAATTGTTGCTGCATGGTGTGGGCGTTTTGATGATATAAATAAAACACACGAAAGATTAGAAATGATCATTGAGTGGTATAATGCATGGACTATTGTTGAAAATAATATATCATTATTTATTCAACACATGATTGCTAGAAAAAAACAAAGATATCTTGTACCTAAGCAGCAAATACTTTTCTTAAAAGACTTAGGATCTAATAGAACTGTATATCAAGAATATGGTTGGAAAAATACAGGTACATTATTTAAAAGTCATTTAATATCATATGCTATTGAATTTTTAAGAGAAGTAATAGATGAAGAATTAGATGAAAATGGTAATGTCATGAATCAAACATTAGGTATAGAAAGAATTCCTGATCCAATGTTATTAAAAGAAATGCTTGCATATTACCCTGGATTAAACGTAGATAGACTTGTAACATTTGGTGCATTAATTGCATTTGTTAAAATTCAGCAGTCAAATAGAGGTTATACTAAGAGACGTGAATCTGAAGGTAATTCTTTGGATAATTCAGAAAAAATGAGTAAATTAAAGTATAATGGTCCTTTTAGAAATATTGGACGTAACAAGACATTTGGTGGTTCTAAAATAAGAAGATCCGGATTCAAGAATATAAAATAGACTAAACAGGTATGAGAGTATTAAATGCAATGCAAATGAAGAATGGGGCAAAAGCTGAAAGCGGGCCTACATTTTCTAGCTTAACACAACCGGTTCAGTTTTTACCTTATAAGCAAAAAGATGATAATTGGTCAGCATGGAATTTAGATTGGTTAGAGCTTCAAGGTATTGAATTTCTACGTCAAAATTCTAGAAGACTTCTTAAAAATTATAAGTTAGCTAAAGGTATAATTGATAAAACAGATTATATTGTTGAGCCAGATAATGAATATAAAGATCTTATGGATACTTTAACTGCTGAGAATGATTCAGCATTAGAGTTAAAATTTTATCCTATTGTACCCAATGTAATAAATGTTCTTACCGGGGAGTTTGCTAAAAGATATTCTAAAGTACAGTTTAGAGCTGTTGATGATGCATCTTATAATGAAATGCTTGACGCTAAAAAGGTTCAAATAGAAGAAGCTTTATTAGCAGAAGCAGAAGCAAACTTAGTTGGTAAGATGGTTGAGATGGGTATGGACCCAAGTTCTGAAGAAGCTCAAAAGCAGTTATCTCCAGAAGGTTTAAAAACATTACCAGAAATAGAAGACTTTTTTAGTAAGTCTTACAGGAGTATGGTAGAAGAGTGGGCATCACACCAACTTGCAGTAGATGAAGAAAGATTCAAAATGCAAGAACTTGAAGAAAGAGGTTTCCGTGATATGCTTATTGCAGATAGAGAATTCTGGCATTTTAGAATGTTAGAGGATGACTATGATGTAGAGCTATGGAATCCAGTATTAACTTTCTATCAAAAATCTCCAGATCAAAGATATATTGCTGATTCTAATTATGCTGGTAAAGTAGATTTAATGACTGTATCAGATGTAGTTGATAGGTATGGTTACTTAATGGATGAAAAACAATTAAAATCTTTACAAAAGATATATCCAGCCAAATCTGCTCAATATCAAGTTAATGGCTATCAAAATGATGGTGCATATTATGATGCAACAAGATCACATGAATGGAATACTAATGCGCCAGGTCTAGCTTATAGACAGTACACTAGTAATTTTCACAATGACCCTGCAAGAGGAGGAGATATACTCAGTCAAATATTAGATGAAAATGAAGATGTTTCAATGTGGGGTGAAGGTAACTTAATGAGAGTTGCAACAATATATTGGAAAACACAACGTAGAGTAGGTCATTTAACTAAAATAGAAGATGACGGAGAAGTAACACAAGAGATCATAGATGAGACTTTTAAGAAAACAAAAAAGGCCATATATGATACTTCTATATTTAAACAGAAGACAAAAGATAATTTACTAGAAGGTGAACATATTGATTGGATTTGGATAAATGAAGTATGGGGTGGTGTAAAGATTGGACCAAACTTACCTGCTATGTGGCAATCATCAATGGGAGATAATGTTAATCCTATATATTTAGGAATTAACAGAACTAAACCGGGTAGATTACCATTTCAATTTAAAGGAGATACATCTTTATATGGATGTAAATTACCAGTTGAAGGTAGAGTTTTTTCAGACAGAAATACTAGATCAACATCATTAGTTGATTTAATGAAAGCATATCAAGTTGGATACAATATGGTTAATAACCAGATTGCAGACATTCTAATAGATGAATTAGGAACTGTAATAATGTTTGATCAAAATGCTTTGCCACGTCATTCAATGGGAGAAGACTGGGGTAAGAACAATTATGCAAAGGCATATGTAGCAATGAAGGATTTTCAAATGCTGCCTCTTGATACATCTATTACTAATACTGAGAATGCTACTAACTTTAATCATTATCAAACTCTAAACATGGAGCAGACTAATAGATTAATGTCTAGAATTCAACTTGCTAATTATTTTAAACAACAATGTTTTGATGCAATAGGTATTAACCCACAGCGTCTAGGAGGAGCTGTATCAGCTCAAACCGCTACAGGGGTAGTACAAGCTATGCAACAATCATATGCACAAACAGAGATGTACTTTGTACAACACTCTGATCATTTGATGCCACGTATACATCAAATGAGAACTGACTTAGCACAATATTATTATAGTACTAATCCTAGTATTAGACTACAATATATTTCTACAGAAGCTGAGAAAGTAAATTTCCAAATAAATGGAACAGATTTATTACTTAGAGACTTTAACGTATTTGCAACAACTAAAACTAATCATAGAGCCATATTAGAAAATCTAAAGCAAATGGCATTAACAAATAATACTACAGGAGCTAGTATATATGAGTTAGGTAATATTGTTAAAGCAGATTCTATTGCAGAAGTATCAGACATACTTAAAGATTCTGAAACTAGAATTCAGAAGCAGAGACAAGAAGAAATGCAACAGCAACGTCAAATGCAAGAGCAACAACTCAAAGCTAAACAACAAGAAGAACAACAAAAACTTCAAGTTGAAATTTCTGAAAATGATAAAGACAGAAAGAATGATGTACTATTAGCTGAGATAAGATCAGCTGGTTATGGATCAATGGTTGATTTAAATCAGAATCAACAATCTGATTATCAGGATGTAATGAAAGACATTAAAGAAACAACTCAATATAGAGAGCAAATGAACTTTAAGCGTCAAGAAAGTGCTGTTAAATCAGCTCAGGAAAATAATAGACTTAGTGTTGAAAGAGAAAAGATTGCTGCTTCAAAACAAATAGCTGATACTAAATTACAAATTGCAAGAGAGAATAAAAACAAGTATGATGTCAAAGAAAAGAAAGATAAAAAGTAGCGTTAGCTATATACTGCAAAAAACTTTCACATTCTTTAAAATATTTTAAGTTTAACTTGACAATTATATAAGAAACATTTCTTATATTATATATGTAAGAAGTTATTAATATTAAAACCAACAAATATTATGAGTACAACAACAGAAACACAACCTGTGAAAAGTAACGTAGCACAAAATGTAGAAGTTAATTTAGATGAGATATTCAACGCTGCTCCAAGTGGTGCTGATATGATTCAAGATGATAAATCTCAACCTAAAAATATCTTCTCAGGTTTAACTGAAAAAGCTGACATGTCTTTTGCTGATCCTGATAAAGATGACGCAACAGATGTTTTAGCAAAATCAGAAGAAAAAGAAGAAAATGCTACAGAAGAGGTTAAAGATGAAACTACTGAAACTGAAGAGGTAGTTAAAGAAAATAAAGAAACTTCAAAAGAAAGTGTTGAAGAAATCTTTGGTGAACTTGGACAAGAAGAAACTGAAGAAGTAGTAGAAACAAAGGAAAAAAGAGGCAGAAAGAGTATTAACGGTATATCAGATGTATTTGGTAAGTTGATTAAAGAAGATAAAATAGTTCCTTTTGATGATGATAAAGAACTTGATGAGTATTCTGCAAAAGATTGGGAGGAGTTAATTGAAGCTAATTTAGAAGAAAGAGCTAGACAAGTAAGAAGTGAAACACCTAAGCAATTCTTTAATAGCCTACCACAAGAATTACAAATTGCAGCAAGATATGTTGCAGATGGTGGTAAAGACCTTAAAGGCTTATTCACAACTTTAGGTCAAGTTGAGGAAACTAAAACCATTGATATTAAAACTGTCACTGGTCAAGAAAGAGTAATAACAGAATATTTAAGTGCTACTGGTTATGGTACTGCTGAAGATATTCAAGAAGAAATAGAAATTTGGAAAGACTTAGGTAAGCTTGAAACACAAGCAAGTAAGTTCAAACCAAAGTTAGATAAGATGCAAGAAAAAGTTGTTGCACAAAAATTAGAAGAGCAAGAGCTTAAAAAGAAACAACAAGAAAATGCATCTCAAGCGTACATGAAAAATGTATATGAAACATTAAAAGAAGGAAAATTAGGAGATATTAAAGTAGATAGAAAAACTCAAGCCATGTTATATAATGGTTTAGTTCAACCTAATTATCCATCAGTTAGTGGGCGTAATACTAATTTATTAGGACACCTACTTGAAAAATATCAATTTGTGGAACCTAATTATGCATTAATTTCTGAAGCCTTGTGGTTATTACAAGATCCATCAGGATATAAAGCAAAAATAATGGATAAGGGTGCACAAAAGAGTGTTGAGAAAACGGTTAGAAAACTTAAGAGTGAACAGTCAAATGTAGGTGGAGCATCATTAGGTGTTAATCAAGCAGAAAAGGAAAGTTCAAAGAAAAGCTCAAAAAGAAAGATTCAAAGACCAACCAACATATTTAAACGAATTTAATTAGAAGTAAATTAAATATAAACAGTAAATTAATTATTAACAACAAAAACAATCAAAAATTATGGCAACTCCAGTTTTAAATAATGGGATTTTCCTACGTGATACAAGCTACAAAGCAAGTTCACATGTTGATTCTTATCACCTTACCCAAATGCTTGGTAATCCTGAGCCTATGGATATGGGACCAATTGATCTTTGGGCTATGACCCAAAAGGTAGAAATGCCTTTGTATCAAATGGCTTCTTTTGGTGGAAAGAATACTATCATGGTGGATAACGCTAGAGGTGAGTACAAGTGGCAAACTCCTATTGCACAAGATCTTCCTTACGTAGTAGCGGATATTGAACCAGGTAACGCAAACAAAGGTGTAGATGGTACAACGTTTAAGATCAAAATTAACAAAAGAACTTTTGGACATGGTGACATTATTACTTATGATAAGTATAATGGATTAGAACTTTACATCACTGCGGATGATATTATCCCAGCAGGTGACGGTTTTGTATACACTGTACAATTAGTTAACAACAACAATGCGGCTATCTTGGATAACAAGTATTTAGCTAAAGGTACTAAATTCTTCAGAAAAGGTTCTGCAAGAGGTGAGTATGGAGAAAGATTCTCTGACATTGAAACAGGTTCTGGTTTCCGTGAATTCTACAACTTTGTAGGAGGAGCAGAAGCACACGTACACTATTCAATTTCTTCAAGAGCAGATTTAATGATCAAAGGTGGATTAAACGCTGATGGTACTGTACCTGTTACTGAAATCTGGAGAAACTTTGATAATGATCCAAACAATCCATCAGTACCAAGTATTGAAGGTTTAGTAGCAACTATGGGTAAAGCGGGTGCAAGAGAAGCATTTGAGAATGGAACTCTTACACGTACTTTCATTACAAATATGGAAGCAGCTCACTTATCTAAAATTGCAACGGATATTGAAACTTACCTAATGTGGGGTAAAGGTGGTAGAATTAAACAAGACGGACCAGATGATATTAGATTATCTGTAGGTTTATGGGCACAGTTAGACAACTCTTTCAAAAGAGTATATAACAAGTCTTCATTTACTCTTGACATGTTTAAGTCTGAGCTTTACAACTTCTATCAAGGTAAAGTTGAGTTTAAAGGGCCAGACCCACAAAGATCACTTGTTGTACAAACAGGTATTGGTGGTATGCAACTAATCAACAAAGCAATTGCTGATGAAGTGTATGGTTCTGGTTTAGTTCAAAATGCATCTGATATAGGAGCTGTTAAAGGTTCTGGTATGGATTTAGATTATGGTTTTGCTTACACAAGCTTTACTATTCCTTTCTTAGCTAACGTTAAGTTTGTATTGAATCCAGCATTTGATAACTTAAATACAAATGACATTGAGAATCCATTAATTGATGGTAGACCTCTAAGTTCATTTAGCTTTATTATCTTTGATGTAACTGATGAAGGAAATGACAACATTCACTTGTTGAAACTTTCTTGGGATAATCAACTTAAGTGGTTCTACCAAAATGGTACTATGGACTACATGGGAAGAACTCAAGGGTTTGCATCTACTGGTCAGTTTAATGGATATAGAGTTTATATGACTCAGACCATGCCAGCTATATGGGTTAAAGATCCAACCAAAGTTCTAAAAATTGTAATGAGAAACCCTGTAACAGGAGGATCATTCTAAGAACTATAATTAAAGGGGAGGTGGTTTATGCCTCCTCCCTTTTTATTTTTAACCTATAAATAGATTATCATGGCACTAGACATTAAAAAAGGTAACAAGACATATGAGTTTTCAAACTCAAGTGTAGATAAAATACTTTCTTCAAAAGCATTTGGATTGCTTGTTCTCCCTAGAGATCATGCTGATGATGCTGCGGCTAAAGCTGCAGGACTTGCTAAAGGTGATATATATCACAATGCGGGTGTTTTGATGGTAGTAGTTTAATACATAGTCAAAAACTTTAGCAAGTGTAAAAACTTGCTTTAGAAATATTAGTAATAATAGATTGTGCATTACGGTGCATTATTTGACTAGAGTAATAATTATTAATTTTTAAAAACCAAAAAATGGAAGATTACACAATTGTTGAAAAGTATCAACAAGCAAAAAAGAGTAGCACTATTGCTATAAGACCATACTTTAATCCAAATAAAGAAAACATGGGGTTAGAGACCTATGGTTTATCATTACATGACGGAGTGTTTCATCAAGAATCACTAGCGTGTTTAGAAATGAATGGTGTTAAAAGGTACGTGACTGGATTAAATGAGTTTGCACCTGATGTAAAAATGTTACCTCCTAAAGAAAAGAAAAAGAAAATTGCTGAAATCAGAAAAGTTGTTTCTGAACTAGAAGCAGAATTAGCAGCTAATTTAGTTGATCCAGATGATAAAGAATTTTGGAATAAACTAACTGTAATGAAACCTGATAATTCTAAATTTTGGGATAAAATACAATTAAGATGTGGTAATGATCCAGTATTTTTAGATGCTGATGTTGATCCATATGATAGAATAAAACTATATGCTATAAAAGCAGGAGGTTTTTCTATAGTTGCAGGTTCATTAAAAGAAGCTAAAAAAGCACAAAATAATCCTAAGTTTTATTTAGATACTGTTGAGGAAACACTTACAACAAGAACTGAATTAACTAAGATAAAAAATAAAGCATTGTCATCATTACAAGAGTTATATGATAGCAACCCTACAAAATTAATGTATGTAGCTAAAGTAGCTGATGTAGATAGTGTACAGTATACAAAGAATACCCCTAATGATATTATGTATGAAAATATGGATACATATATTAATGGTCATGGTGCTGAATCAAACAAAAAAAGAGCAGCCTCTCAATTTTTAGAAGTTTCAAAATTAGGAATGGAAGAATTAAAAATTAGAGCATTAATTAAAGATGGTCTTTATTATAGATTTATTACTACAAAAGCTGGTGGTTGGATTGAACCAATTGACAGTGGTGTAAGAATGGGTAAAAGACCTTCTGAAGTATTAGAGTTTTTACAAAAACCTGATAATGAAGAACAGCTTCTTTCTTTGATGGATAAAGTTGAACCATATTGGAATTCATAAATATAATTAATAATGGAAAATAGTACACTCTTACTTAAGCTTAAACAAAGGCTAAATAAACTTGATAGTCAAGATTATGATAATATTGAATGTTGGCAATTTGTTGAGGCTTTTAATAAAGCACAGATAGAGTGGTGTAGAAGAAATTTACACGGAGGTAATATGTATAAGGAAGGAGATGAATTATCTAAAAAAAGAATAGATGATTTACAACCATTACTTAGAGAATTAACTCTTACTGGCACTGAGACAGAAAATTATTTTGAAACAGACAATTTTCCAGTTGATACATATTTAGAATTTAAACGTGTTACTACACAAGCAAAAGATGATTGTTGTACTCCAAGATCAATGACGGTATATTTAGCTGAAGAAGCAAATGTATCATTATTATTAAGAGATCCTTTAAAGAATCCTGATTTTGAATGGGGTGAAACATTTTGTACAATGCTTGGTAATACAATAAGAATATATAGAAATGCTAACTTTAATATTGTTAATCCTGTTTTAACTTATTATCAAAAACCAACCTTAATTCAAGTTGAAGGATGTGTTGATCCATATACAGGAAATACAAGTTTAGTAAATGTAGATTGTGAATTTAAAGATGACTTGGTTGAAGTAATGTTAGATGACACTGCTTCTATTATTGCAGGTGACATAGAGAATCTGTATCAAGCACAACGTGGTACACAAACTGCAGAAAGAAATAATTAATATATGATTTTAAACAAAAAATGTGTATATTATTATAGTAACAAGGAAGTTACGGACAGAGTAAACTGTTAAAATCATTTATTTATAACCAGTGAGGGTAATGGTCCTCACACAAAATTAATAATTATGGCTTATTTTAATCATGCGTTTAACAAGACGTTTATTGCAGATAGCACGCTAGATACAGCGGGTACTGCAACAAGTGCTCTTACTGCTGGTCAAGTAGCTTTAGTAAGTGATGCAACTTGGGCATCAGTAGCATTACCAGGAGCACCTGCAAAGGGAGCACTTGGCTACGTAGTTCAAGGTTCATTCTACGCTAAAGATACTATTGGAAACAATCCAGGTCACGGAGGGTACAAAGAATCTGTAAAATCTAAAGGGATCAACCCAAGATATATTACAAGATTATGGGATGCAACATGTCAGTCAGCTGTACAAGCTACAGCAAGCTTATCTTTAGCTTCTGATTGTGCACCATGTGGTAAAACACAATTTATGAGAATGGATGTAAAGGGTTCACCTGCACTAAGATTCTTAAACCACAATGCTTATGCTATTGGAGATTCAGCTAATGTATGCTGTGTTGAAGGGCAAGAGTTTATTGACCCAGCTTTAGTAGCTGCAACAATGGCGGATATGGTTCTTTCAGATCCATTAATCAAGCCTTTTGTAGCTGAGAAAAATGGTGGTGGTGTAGATGTAACAGTAACTACAGGTGGTGTAGCAACAACAACTACTTTTACAATTGCTCAGGTATTAGATGGAACATATGTTGCTTCTACTGATCCTAATGGAGTTGATAAAGTATCTGTTTCAGTTCACTTTGTAGGAGCTTATGTTGATACTGAATTTGGAAACTGTTCTTTTGATACAAGAGATCATTTCAATGCTGAGCCAGTAGAAATCATTGCTTCATTACTAGATGAAACTGGTAATCCTTGTAATGACTGTGGTGTAGCATCAAGAACTCCAGGTCAAATGCAACAAACTCAAGGTGAAGAAGTAATTAGAGATTTAATTATGTCTGAAAGATACCGTCAAAGTCCTTTTAACCAAGGAAACGCTGACAGTTCAAGAATCAGAGAAATTGAGCAATCTAGCCAACTTCTTGCTGCTGTAGATAGAAGTTCAACTTACAAAGCATATTATATTCAACATTCTGTGCCAAGATTCAACAATCCATCAGGAGTGTTTGATAATGATCAGTATGTATATAAAATCTTTGTGAAGTGTTCTGACGAAGCTGCACAAGGTGAAATTGAAAAGCTTATGACTGCATTGTCAGTATGGGCTGATTCAGCTGGAAACTTTGTTCCTTATGAGCAAGATATAGATGCTATTACAGTATCTGCTTAATTAGAGAACTCTATTTTAATATTAGAGCAGGGGAGAAATCTCCTGCTCTTTTTATTTTATATTGTCTGTAATTTTTTGTATATTATCTATATAGTGTAATAAAGTACTAAAAAATGGCAAGCAAACATATATTAAGTTTAGAAATACCCACAGTATCTAACTGTGATTTATTATGTATTAAAGATACAAGTCAATACAGTTCAGAATTGGCAGTTGACTGTGAAGAGTTGCTAATTACACTTCCTGGTTTTTCTGTACCTGTACTTATAAAAGTTGATAAAGAGTTTGACATGTGTCTTACTGCTTGTACACTTGCCTTACAAAAAAATAATTGTGGAACCTCACAAGATAAAATACCAGACGGAATATACGTTATTAAATACAGTGTATCTCCAAACTCTAAGGTTTATGTAGAATATAATCATTTAAGAGTAACTAGATTGCTAACCACTTATTATGAAGTATTATGTGATTTAGAAGTACAGGCTTGTCAACCAGATTCAGATAAACAATCAATACTATCTGAAATGAGTTATATAAGAACAATAATTGATGCAGCAGTAGCAAATGTAGAATATTGTCAATCTTCTGCACATGGTATGCAGTTATATAATTATGCTAAAAGTAGATTAAACAAAATTGCATGTCCATCAGGGAACTGTGGATCAAGTAAAACATATTTAATATAAACCAAATAAAATGTCAAATTGTGCACACTGTAATAAAAGATTTACCTGCGGATGCCAGAAAGCTTCATTAGGAAATGGAGTAGTAGTATGTAAACAATGTAAAGCTAAAGCTGATTCAAGTAACACTAACAATGTAAATAAACAATTGGCTAGACAACAAATACAAGATTTAAGAAATAAATAATATGGCTAAAGCAATCAGATCATATTCTAATGCAGAACAAGTAAAAGAGCAGGCTTTAATAAAAAGAATTAAAGTTGAACAAACTTTTGCTCAGCAAGTATATGCAAATTTTCAATCTATTAGATTTGGAATAGAAGCATGTTGCTACACGGATATGGAGCAAGCTATACTACGAAAAGATATATGTGATTGGCAAAACGCTGCTAGCTTTAAAGTAGTTGCAGCTACAGAATCACCCGGTGTTTTTGTTGAGCCACTGGCTGAAATAAATTTAAAAGCAAGCATGAGTTGTCCAGAGACACCATCAAGTGTTTGTACAGTATTAGATTTAGAAGAAATATTAGAAGATAAAGGTACATATACACAATGTTTTGAGAATGCATCTAGTATATGGACTGTTACACATAATTTGGGAAGTTACCCCTCTGTTACGGTTGTTGATAGCGGTAATACAGTAGTAGTAGGTAATGTGGACTACAAAAGCACACAACAATTAGTTATAACTTTTAATGCATCATTTTCAGGATGTGTATTTTTAAATTAAATAATAAACAAATAAATAACAAATAAAAAAAATAAAATGGCAGTACAATTTTTAACGGGACTTAATGTCCAAGGAAATTTAAATCTGAATGATAATCAAATACAAAATGTGATCATTCAGCCTCTTGGCGCTGACCCGTCAGGAATTGCAGGTAAAATCTATTATAACTCTGGTACAAATAAACTAAAATTATATGATGGTTCTGCTTGGGTAGATATAACAACAGGTGCAGATGGTAACACAACCTATGACTTAACAGCAACAGGATCTGGTAACGGAACAGCAACATTAAATTTAGTTGCTTCAAATCCAGCTAGTACTGATTCAATAGTATATACAGGTTCTGGTACAACTACAGTAACACGTGCCGGTTCTACATTCACTATTAATTCAGCTGATCAATACGTTGGTACAGTAACAGATGTTGTAGCTGGTACTGGTATTAGTATAACTGGTAAATCAACAGACGTACCTACAGTAAATATTCTATATGATACTGCAGCGAATGCAATCTTAGCAGCAACTGCACAGAGTCCAACATCAGAAGACTTTTTATGGTTTTCAGCTCAAGCAGATGATGTTATCTACAAGACATCAATTGATAAAATGCCAGGGTTTGGTAAAGATGGTACAGTAACTTCTGTAGATTCTGGAGCTGGTTTAACTGGTGGTGCCATTACTGCAACAGGTACAATATCTGTACAATATGCAGGAGCTGATAACATAATTTTAGATGGTGCTGATGGAACAGCTGTTACTTTAGTTGCGGATGATAAAATTTTATTTTCTGATGATACAGATAGCAATGCTAAATTTGCAAACTTATCTCAAGTAGCAAGTTATATTAATGCAGGTGCAGGTTCTGTAACTTCTGTTGATGTTAGTGGTGGAACTACTGGTTTAACAACAAGTGGTGGTCCAATTACAGCTTCTGGAACAATTACTTTAGCTGGTACATTAAACGAAGTAAACGGAGGTACAGGATTAGCATCATATACCAAAGGAGATATATTATTTGCAGATGGTGCAAATTCATTAGCTACATTAGGAATTGGTGGAAGTGGGCAAAGACTTGCTGTTTCCTCATTAGGTGTAGTAGAGTGGGTTAATGATTCTGGTTCAGGTGTAACAAGTATTGAAATAACAGAAACAGGTAATGCATTAACAATTACAGGTGGACCAATTACTACTTCAGGTACAATAAACATTGCAGGAGCAGGTTCATCAAGTCAAGTAGTACTTGGTGATTTAACTTTAGGTACTTATACAACTGGTACAGTAACAAGTGTTGGTACAGGTAAAGGTCTTACAGGTGGAACAATTACAGCTACAGGAACAGTTGAAGTTGATTATGGTATAACTGGTCTTATAGAAGATGCTCCACCAATGGCACAAAATCCACTGATTGATGACCTTATATTAATACAAGATGTAGCAAGTGGTAAAGGAGAAACAGTTAAACAACCGCTTGGTAAAGTTTCATTATCTGTATTTGATGCACCTTTTGCTGATTTAAGTTTTGGAGCTTTCAAACTTACAGCTTTAGCAAATGGTACAGCATCAAAAGATGCAGTTAACTTAGGACAAGTACAAGCACTTGTAGCCGGAGTTGGTGTATTCCAAGGTGGATATGATGCATCAGCAAACTCACCAGCAATAGCAGGAGCAAGTAACATTGCACTAACAACCGGGGATTTCTTTGTTGTTACTAAAGATGGTACTATAGCATTTAATGGAAGTAATGTAGATGTAGAGGTTGGAGATACAATTTATGCTAATCAAGCAATTGCAGCAAGTTCTAATCCTCCAGCTTCAGATTATGCTATTGTTATTCAAGATCAAAACATTGCAGGAGTAGGTGCTACAGATGGAGCAACTGAAAAAGGTGTTGCTGGATTTAGTAGTGCAACTTTTGCTGGTACAGCAACTGGATTTATTACTGTTAAAGCAGGTGGAATTAGTGATGCTCAACTAGCAAGTACATTCAACAAAGAGATTGGTACTAGTACAGATCTTGATACAAGTGATGTAGACGTTGTAGATCAGATTAATGTTACAGATGGTGTTATTACATCAATGAGTAAAAGAACATTACCTAATGCTGCAACAGGATCAGTTGGTGTTACAGAGATAGCAACACAAGCTGAAGTTGATGCGGGAACAGATACATTTAGATATGTAACTCCAGCAACATTGGCAAGTGCTCAATCTAAAAGATCATACACAGGTACTTATCCAGCAACTACTACAAACACTTTTAGTATTGCTACTGGTGTTCATGGATTAGCTAATGGACCTTGGATTATTCAAACTTATGATTCTAAAGGAAATCAAGTATTTATGGATGTTCTTGCAGATAAAGCTTCAGGAACTGTAACATTTACTACAAGTGCTAATATGGGTGCAAATGACATTACAGTAGTAATGCAACTTGTAGGATAATAAAGAGTAGAATTTAAAGGGGGAGCATTTAAATCTAGAATTTAGTGTTTCCCCTTTTTTTTAAAATATGTATATTGCAAACAAAGAATAAAATGTCATGGCTATAAGTTTTTTATCTTCAATAGAAATAAACGGATCATGTACTGTCACTAGTATAGCGAATGATAACAGTACATATACTGGTATATTAGTATGGGATGGTTCAGGATTGAAGTACAGAACTAAAGCTCAACTTTTATCAGATATTGGTGCAGGTTCAGGAACAGGTACTGTGACTTCAGTTACTGTTACAGGTTCTAATGGTTTATCTGGTACAGGTACAATAACATCAAGTGGTACAATAACCTTATCAAATAGTGATAGAGGTTCAGCTCAAAACATATTTAAAAATATTGCAGCAGCTGGTCAATCTAACATTGTTGCAGATAATAATAATGATACACTTACATTTAAAGCAGGTACTAATATTACAATAAAGACTGATGCAAGTACAGATACTATTGAGATTATATCTAAGGATACAACAACAAACTATTATTTAAGTTCTGCATCTTTTGATACAGGTAATGGTGTATTAACACTTAATAGATCTGGACTTACTGCAGTAACAGTTGATCTTGATGGAAGATATGTTACAAGCTCAGGTGTTACTTCTATAGCTACATCAAATGGTATTACAGGAGGTACAATAACCTCAACAGGTACAATTGAAGTAGATAGTACAGTAGTAAGAACTTCAGGTGCACAATCCATTGGTGATGTAAAAACATTTACAAGTAGAGCTGATTTTTCCAATGGAGATGGATTAAGAACTAATCAAGTAAGAACTTATGGTGGTCAACAACTTGTACTTAATGCAGGAGAATCATCTAGTTACGCATCAGGACAAACAGGTGAGTTAGTTTATTTAAATGCTGAGTCAGGAATACAGATAAACTCTTCCCCTGATAATTGGAGTAGTAGCTGGGCAGGTAGAAAAACAACAACAATAAATGATTCAAGTGGTAATTCTACTTTTGCTAATGATATAACAGTTTCTGGTGGTGACATTACCCTTGGGGGAACTGGTAGAATACAAGGGGTAGATACAGTTTCATCTGGTACAGATGCAACAAATAAAACATATGTAGATAATGCTATAAGCAATCATAGACCTGCAGCTCCAGGTGCTCCTACTAATGTATCAGCTTCAGTGGTTGGTCAAACAATAGAGGTTGTATTTGGTAAATCAAGTTCAAATAATATAGATTACTATCAAGTTTGGTCATCAGATGATGGTGCAGACTTTGGTATTATAGGTCAAGTACCAATAGATGATTTTTCTGGCACAATGACTATTGTAGATACTACATTTAATACTAGTGGTACAATGTCATATAGAATATATGCCGTTAAAGAAGGTGTATATTCAAGTCCTTCATTAGTAAGTCAAGCTTATACAGCAGGTGCGTTGTCTGTTATTAATATGTCAGTAATAGAATTACCTTCTGCATATTATGTTCAATATGATTTGCCTTTGTCAAGATTTATAGACCACATAGAAATATACATGGATTCAGCAACAACTCAAGGTGCATTATCAAGATCTAATGCGTCATTGGTTTATAGCGGAATGAATTCATCTTATATGCATAGTGTAGGAGTAAGTAGGAATTTTCACCAGTTTTGGGTAGAAGTAATAACAACATAAGATGTCAGAAAGAGGAACTGAAATAACAGATGACAGACAATATTGGTTAGATTGTCTAGCTGAATTTGAAGAAGCATTGGCTGAAGAGTTAAACATGGTAAATGTAGCTCCAGCAGGTTCTAATGATAGTATGATTAAAATGTTACAATTTGAAATACAAGAATGTTTAAAGCAACTAACGTAAGTAATAGTGATATAAAATCCATTGTAGGATGTGCCTCTAATAATTATAGTGGGCAAGTAGCTATTGTACCTGTAACTAAAAGAGGTATGAGTAATGTTACTGTGTCTTCTGGTAGTGGTGAATATGATGGTGGTGACAGACTTATTGGTTATACAACTGCTTTTGAAATAGATGGTGACTTACTTTTTACAGTTGGTTGGGGTGATGGCTTTGCTGTACGTAGACTAAATGATGATGGTACTATGACAAGGTTATTTTTTGACAGTAACTTTTTATGGAGAGATACAACATCTACATACAACCATATGCAATCTATTTGTATTGATAAAATAAACAAGAAAGGTGTAGTTATGACTTATAATGTTAATGGCTATACTACATTTGACTACAGTGGTCTTATGAATGGAGGATCAACCTTTGTTAAAGATCCAAGACCAACACACAGTAATCCTCAAATATATATAGGGTCACAAGATACTGGTGGAGGTTATGTAGAAAGCACAGGTCTATATTATGTAGGAGGCTTGTGTGCAGCAGGAGAATGGGCATATGCAAGTGACTATGATGCAAGACATTATAAAAGATGTATGCGTAGAAACATGAAAACTGGTGTTGAAGAAAGATTATATATGGATGCCACAGCAGGAAATATAATGTTTGAAGGCTCCGAACCTGTAGATAGAAATGGATACAGAGGTTGGATTATGTATGATGAAATTAATGACAGGATATTATATGCTTATTACTATAATGCAAACTTTTCTCTAATATTAGATGCATCTACAGCCAAACCTAAATCAGTTTATGTAGATATGGGAGATATAAGTCAGGGAGATGATGGTTATGAACAAGGATGGTTTATACCCGATCCAATAAATGAACCTAATGTATTTTGGGTTGGTGCGTCTGGTAGACATACCAAAGTTGATGTGACTCCATGTCTTACTGGTAATAAAGCCATTGTTTTGCAAATTACATATGAAGGTTCTACTAATCCAGGTAATAACTATGGTATTTTATTTAGAGCTGGAGTAAAGTATCAAGATGCTCAAGGCGGTAAACCAACTGATAAAATGGTAGGTTATCCTAATTTTATTCCTACTGCAGCAGATAGAGGTGGAGCTATGATACCAGGATTCTTAGATCAAGATAATGATAGATATGTTGCTTTACGTAGACATGATACAGTTGTTGAAGATACCACATCAGAGGGAAGAGGAAGATCTTATAGAGCTGATTATGGATGTAACATTACTAGAATGTATTCTACAGGCGGTGCAGAATGGTGGATTCAGATGGGTTATGGATATGATGGACATGGTTTTAGAATATGGGATGCAAAATATGCTAATCATTTTATACCTAATTGGGAAATAGTATATGGACCTTATACATTAGATAACTCAGCTTCTGTTGATTTTGTTTTTTGGAATAGAGTAGATTATTTTATTCCTAATGGTTGTACATTGAGTTATTATGTGTCTAATGATGATGGAGCAACATGGGAAGTATATTCCGGTACTGATACTGCAGAACATACGTTTTCAAAACCAGGAAATAAACTTTTGTTAAAATTATCTGCATCAGGTGACATATCTAAAAATGCATATAAGATGAGTGAAACAGAAGATTTTATGATGTGTGGAACTAAGTATGCATCAGAAATGGATCCTGCTATTAAACAAAAAATGACTAAGTTTAAATTAAGAGGAAAAAAGAAATAATATGGCAACAATAACTGGCTCACAAAGATTATTATCTTTAGAAGGTAACACTGTAGATACTACTGTTTCTTTAGGGGCAGGTGGTAGAATATTAGATAGTAGTGGATCTGCTGGTACTAATGGTCAAGTTCTTAGTACTACAGGTACAGCTGTAAAATGGATTGATGATCAGACAGGTACAAATAACTATGTATCAGGTATAAGCTTTAATACTAGTAATGGAGTTTTAACATTAACACGTTCAGGTCTAGCAGACCTTACAGTAGATTTAGATGGTAGATATTTAACATCTGCTTCAAACTTTTATCTTGATGGTATAACTAAATCAGGTAACACACTTACGTTTAGCGTTAGTGGTACTACAAATCAAACATATACATATGGAAGTAATGCATTTAATAGTTCTACTATTTATGCTGAGCCGGGTATATTTAGTGGTGGTGGTACACCAACTTTAGCTTCCGGTGTAACTGGAGCAGAAGTAAGGTCATTAATTGGGGCTGGAACAGGTTCAGGATCTATGAGTTCTTGGACAATAAAAGAAGGTAATGGTACTGAATCAACTGCTGTTACTAATGGAGAAACATTTACTATTGCTCAGGGTACAGGTATTACATCTGAGATGACATCAACAAGTAGTGGTGGAACTATAACTATTACTAACACATTACCAGATACTGGTAGACCTGCAATATTATCTGATGGTGCAAGTCCAACTCTAAATACAGGAATAAGTGCATCAGAAGTAAGAACTCTTATAGGAGCAGGTACAGGAAGTGGTACGTCAAACTTAGTTATTGGTACAACAGCAACAACTGCTATGGCAGGTAATACAACAACTATTACTTCTACACAGGCAACTGCTATTGTAAATAACTCTAAGAAAGTATCAGACACTGGAGTACCAGCAGTTTTATCTAACGGAACAACTCCTTCATTAAATTCAGGAATATCAGCTGCAGAAATGAGAAGTCTCATTGGGGCAGGTACAGGTAATGGATCATCTAATTTAGTAATTGGAACTACTTCTACTACAGCTAAGGCGGGTAATATAACTACTATTACAACTGCTCAAGCAAATGCTATAACTGCAAATACTGCTAAGAAAACTGATACAGGAACACCGGCAATACTTTCAAATGGAAGTACACCAACTCTTAATTCAGGAATTAGTGCTGCAGAAGTTAGAACATTAATTGGTGCAGGTACTAGCTCAAGCTCCGGTGTAACAAGTGTTGCATCTGGAAATACTAATACATTAACTAAGACTGGTACAACATCAGTAACACTAACACCAAAAACTGGTACTGTAAGTTCTTCATCTACTAATTTAGCAACAGGTGCTCAGATACAAACAGCTATTAATACAGCTGTAACAGGAGTATTAAAATATAAAGGAACTTGGGATGCTGCTGCAAATAGCCCTACACTTAGAAGTGCTATAGGTACTGTAGGGGAATATTACATAGTTTCTAAAGCTGGAAATACAAATTTAGACGGAATTACAGATTGGGCTGTTGGAGATTGGGCTGTATTCTCTGATCAAGCTACAGATGCTTGGCAGAAAATAGATAATACTCAAGTAGGTAATGTAACAGGTAGTGGTTCATCAGGAAGAGTTGCATACTGGAATGGATCAACTAATATAACAAGTGATTCAGGATTAACTTTTAATGGTAGCACAAATGCTTTAGCTGTTAGTGGTGCAGTAACTTGGAGTGGTGGTAGTTCAGGTGAATCAAACACTGCGTATGACAGGAGTATAACTGGCTTTAGTGATTCTGGTTCTTCTACAAAAACATTAACATTAACAAGACAAGATGGTCTTACTCTTACTACATCATTTAGTATTCCACAAGGTACTATGTCTTCATGGACTATTAAAGAAGGGAATGGAACAGAAAGTACAGCAGTTACAAATGGTGAGACATTAACAATAGCACAAGGTAGTGGTATACAATCAGAAATGACTTCTACATCTAGTGGAGGTACTATTACTATTACAAATACAGATAGAGGTTCTTCTCAAACTATATTTAAAAACGTAACTAATGGCAAAGGTATTATTAAAGCGGGTAGCAATAATGATACTTTAACTTTACAAGGTTGTAAAGGAACAAATGTAGAAATTGATGAAGAAGCAAGAACTGTTACTATTTGTGCAGATCAACAAACTCTTGCTGTATCAGGTCAAACACTTACAATTAGTGATGGTAACTCTGTAACAATGCCAACTAATACAGGCCCTCAAGGTCCTAAAGGAGACACAGGGTCTCAAGGAATACAAGGTGTTAAGGGAGATACAGGATCACAAGGTATACAAGGAATACAAGGAATACGTGGATTAACTGGAACAGCTGGTGCCAAAGGTGATACAGGTGATGCAGGAGCTACAGGAGCAAGAGGACCTGCAGGAGCCGCTGGAGCTGCGGGTGCCAAGGGTGACACTGGAGACAGAGGTCCTCAAGGTTCACAAGGTATTCAAGGTAATCCGGGAACCGCAGGAGCTAAGGGAGATACGGGTGCACGTGGTGCTACTGGATCTGCTGGTGCAGCAGGAGCAAAAGGAGACACGGGATCTCAAGGTCCAAAAGGTGATACTGGTTCCCAAGGTCCAGCCGGACCTAATGGTGGAACGTATCATTATACTAATTCAGGTGATAATGCAAGTAAATATAGATTCTGGGGTACCTCATCTACTTATGGTATAGGAATGCAATCTGGTCAAAGCTATGGTTATTTAAATGACTATGCTACAGTATTTCAAATGAATAATGACTCAGACCGTGGATGGGTTTGGAAGTATGAAGGTCAGTCAAATAGTGACGGTGCAATGTCATTAACTACTTCAGGTAATTTAAAAGTTAAGAATGTTGCTGATGTAGGATATGTTAGAATTAATGGTAGTGATGTAATTAATGCTAAAGGAGAATGGGTAGGTGATCCAACAGGTTTGACAGGACCTAAAGGGGATACAGGAGATACGGGACCAAGAGGAGCTACAGGTACTACCGGTGCCCAGGGACCAGCTGGAGCTAAAGGAAATACAGGTTCACAAGGACCTGCAGGAAGTAATGGAACTGATGGTAGTGATGGAGCACCAGGTGCAACTGGAGCTACTGGACCTAGAGGTGCAACAGGATCAGCCGGAGCTACAGGTAGTCAAGGACCGCAAGGACCACAAGGTGATAAAGGGCCAACTGGTAGTCAAGGGCCAACAGGTTCTAGAGGACCTACTGGTAATACAGGTGCAACTGGAAGTCAAGGACCACAAGGAATACAAGGACCTGCTGGATCAAAGGGTAACACAGGTGCTACAGGTCCAACTGGACCGCAGGGGCCAAAAGGTGATGATGGTGCAAGTTTTCCAGTTTCACTTGATGGTAAAACAAGTGCAATTAACAGAATGGACTTTTTTGTTGAAGGACAAAAATTCCCTGTTATGATGATAACATTAGAAGATGGAACACAACTTTGTTTTAATGCAGGTGATTGTCCTAGATTTTAATATTTAAACTAACTATTATGGCAAAAAAGAAAAAAACGTCAAGTAAGAAAGCAATAAAAAAAACTACTAATAAAAAAGTGGTTAAGAAGAAGATTGTTAAAAAAGAAGAAGCACCTATAGTACAAGAGCATCTATCAGAAAGATTTTATTTTGATATAGAGTCTTTAGTGACAGATGGTAACTCTTTAATAAAAGAGATAGTGTTTACTTATACAGGTTCATTAGTAATACCCAAGTCATTAAAATCAACATATGAAAAGAAAAGTGTTACTGTACACGGATCATACATAGTAAAAGATACTGATGAAGGAGTTGTAGCAAAACAAGATTATAAATCATTATCTAAAAATGATGTAAAAACATTTTTAGTAAAGTATTTACGGGATGATTATATAAAAGGAATGCAGAATATAATTAAGAAAGATTTATTACCTGATACAAATTTAGTTGTTGATCTTCCTTGGTAGTTTAGAAAATATTATTATCTTTGAAGAGTATACAAATTTTTAAAAACCAATTATAATGGCAAAATCAAAAAAGATTTCTAAAAAGGAATTGAATGAAGTAAAAGAGCTTCAAAATCAAATTAATACATTACTAATGAATATTGGTAATGCTGAATTAGTTAAGAACCAATTAGTATCTAGACATGCAGAATTACAAGTTGAGTGGAAGACTGTAAGTGAATCTTTAGAGAAAAAATATGGTTCAGTAAACATTAGTCTTGAAGATGGGACTATATCTGATATTGAAAAAGAAGAAGCTACTTTAGAAAAAGCTTAAATTTACTTTTCATAACTGTTTGCAAAATTTTTTAAAACTGGCATTAACTTGTTTGGTTTTAAAAAATTTTGTATATTATAAATGTATAGTTTACAAGACGGCAGTACATTATAGTAAAATAAAACATTTATGATCCCAACAAACTCAAGCGGCACCACAAATGGATGTGATAGCATATCTTCTAATTGTGTAGTATGGCAAGGACCAGATATATCTTGCATAGATTTATGTAATGGAGATACTATTTCAGAAGTAGTATTTAAATTAGCTACTAAATTATGTGACCTTATTGAAAGTGGTGTTCAAGCAAATCCTGATTTAGCAGGTTTAGATTTATCATGTTTAGATTTACCTGGTACTGATCCAACAGAGATAGTACCTGTACTACAAGCTATGGTAGTACAAATATGTGCTAATGCTAATCCAGCAACTAGAAGAGCACAATCAATTGATTTACCTATAATGACATTGCAGCAATGTTTAGTAGTAGATGATAGAAACGGTAATCCAATAACTCAACTTCCTTTAGATGAGTACGCTACTTTAATAGCTCAAAAAGTCTGTGACAATGTTCAAGAAATAAATGATGCTAAAGCACAGATAGCTAATATAAATACAAGACTTACTAGGATAGAAAATTGTGTATTTGTTGGTGATGTATGTCAAGTTGGTTTATCAACTGAAGAACAAATTATTCCAACATGTGTAAGTACAGTTGGTCAATTGACTGATGTATCAGTTGTAGTTTTAGCACTTGAGAGTGCTTTTTGTTCTTTAAGAGATGCTGTAGGTACTCCTGCATTAATTAGTAATGCTGTGGCACAAACAGTAATCATTGGTTCAACATCAATGTTAGGAACAGAAAATGCTACATATAATTCAATAGCAGGATATAATACATCTCCATCTACATTAGCTCAATCAGTGCAAAATGCTTGGATAGTTATAGATGACATGTACAATGCTATACAAAGTATACAAACTAATTGTTGTCCTGGTGGATGTGATTCAGTTGTATTTGATTACTCTACATCAAGACAAACTAATACAGTAGGTGTAATAAACTTAATTAACTTTGATTTTACCGGATCAACAATACCTGTTGGTTTTGATGATACATCTGGTCATTCAATTATTACATTGACTGATGCAAACGGTAGTTCACTTAGCTCAGTAGTAAATGTAGCTTCATTGCAAAATAATGCATCTGGAGTAAACATTTCTACCGGCTCATTAAATGTATTTCAAGATATAAGTATAACAGTTGATTTTGCAGTATCAAATGGTAGTGATACATGTGAATCAAGAATAACAAGCGTATCCGATGGAATTGTACCATGCCCTACTGTTTTGATAGATAATATAGGATCAACAGAAGTAAGTCTGTCTTTTATAAATAATTTAGGAATAACAGCACAATATACACTAGACTTAGTACAATCAGGAACTGTAGTAGATACAGAAGTATTTAATAATCCTGGTGGCTCAATAGCTCATACATTTACAGGTTTAACACCTAATACAGCATATGAAGCTAAATTAAAAATAGTTATTGATGGTGCTACAAAAGAATGTCCGTTTGTTACAAGTTTTACAACTGTAGCAGGATCTGCTCCTTGTAGTGAAGGAATGGATGTAGCATTTGTTTTAGACTATACATCAAGTATGAGTCCAATCATTAATAATGTAAAAGCAGGTGTAGCGTCTCTTGTTAATACAATAGATACAGCATCAGGTTCTAATGATTATAGATTAGCATTAGTTACTGCAGATGAATCAAGTAGTGATTTTACACCATATGATGGTTGTGTAGACTATACTGGTTTACCAAATAATCAAAAAGTAAGAAATCTAGGAACAGGTGGTAAATATCAAATTATAACATCTTGGGAACAATTTTCTACTAACAATGGAACAACGTTTACATCACAACTAGATAAACTAAACGGGGGTGTTGATGGAACATGTGTTAATATAGGTTCTGGGATTAATGGTCCTGAGCCATGTGATTATGCTTCACAACTAGTTGTTGGAGCTGCTGCATTAAGTGGAACCTTTAGAAGCAATGTAGCTAAGTATGTTATTATTGTAACTGACAATTTACCAGGAGGAACGTCAGATGCATTTGACGCAACTACATGGGCTGGTATTCAGTCAATGATAGCTTTTGCAAATGATAACGGAATTAAATATAATGTTTGTGGACCTGGTGTAAATTTAAGTCAAACATTGTCTGGTATGACATCTCCGATATATCCTTGGAGAGAATTGGCAACACAAACTGGAGGTGTATATAATTCATCAGCAGATGCTTCTCAAATTAGTGCGGACATAGTAGCAGGTTGCTCATAAAATAAAAAATAAAAAATGGCTTGTAATTGTACAAAATGTAATAAAAATTGTAGTTGCGCTGACACAGCAATAACTAATGCATGTACTTATACTGATTGCAGTGTAGGTAGCGAAAGATGTGATGATGTTCAATGTGCATCATGTGTAAGCTACTGTGGTACATCATTTCAAATTGGTGAAACTGGTAGCAAAATAGTTATAACTTCTGGTGAAAGATTAGACTCTATTATACAAAAGTTTTCTATGATCTTGGCAAACGGCTTGGGTGCATGTACATCAGATGATGTTCAGCATGATCCATATAATGTTTATGCTGGAGTAGTAACTAAAAATTCAGTTGAAGTACTTTGGAATGGTGTATGGAGTAATAGCACTGGATTAAATGTTTATTATCAAACTCAAATAGGAGCGGGTAGTTGGACATTAGCAAATGCAACACCAATACAGCCAACTATAAATAATTTTAAAATAACAAATCTAGTACCTAATACACAATATAAAATTAAAGTTGTGGATGAGGGAATAGGGGCTTCATGTAAACCAATTGAAATTTTAATTTCTACAGGAGCACAATAAAAAACAACAAGTGGTGGTTTGTTGGTTTTCTACTACAAACGTTGGAAGAGGCTGGATTTATTCCAGTCTCTTTTTTTTTTATATCTTTACAATAATCAAAAAAATTTTTATGGACAATTTAAAACAAAGAGTATTAGAATCATTAAAGTGGAAAAAACACCCTTCAATTAGTAGTGAAAGACTTGGTATAACTGAGAAACAATACAGAAAAATTAAAAAAGAATTACTAGCTGAGAGGAAGAATAAAAAAAAGAAATCAATATTTTTCAGCAAAGCAGCAGAAAATGCTCAGGTTGTGGAAGCAATTGATTTAGAAAAAGGGGAAGGTAAGATATCAGGAACTTTTGATCATGAACCTAAAAGTGCAGAAGAAATAATTGAGTTACTAAAAATAGATACTGACAGATGGAAACTATCTCAGTATTGGAATAAACAAATGGGTGATCACTGGAGAGTGTCAGCATTAATATCTCAAATTAAAAACCCAGAAGAAAAGCTTTTTAAAGAGTTATTGGAAAACTGGAAACCTAAGACTTATAAATTACCTAAAGTAAATCTAAAGAATATTGTCTCAAATGATCCTGTGTGTGGTGTAATATCATTACAAGATATTCATTTTGGGAAAGAAGGTAATGATACCATAGATAAAGATTTTGAAGATACAGTTACTTACTTAATACAAAAGGCAGCTCCAGTTAATTATATAGAGAGAATGTACTTTGTTGTAGGAGGTGATTTAATCAACATGGATACATTTGATGGTACTACCACTAGCGGAACAGGATTAGATAACTGTATGCCTGCTACAAAAGCTTATATGCAAGCATTTGATGCAATGCATTGGGCTATAAATTATATCAAAGCATATTGTAAAGAATTAGTTGTTGTATATGTTCCAGGTAATCATGATAGATTATCTTCTTTTCATTTAGTTCATGCTTTATCTAAGTCTATTATTAGTGATGAGATAGTTTGGGATACTAAATATGAAGAAAGAAAAGTTCACGTTTGGCATAATAACTTTAATGCTTTTGAGCATGGTGATAAACGCAGCAAAAATAATCCTTTAATCTATGCATCAGAGTATCCTAAACAATGGGGTGCTACAACAAACAGAACGTTATTTAAAGGTCATATACATACAGACAGAAAGGTAGAGTATATGACATCCAATGAGACAGCAGGTTTTATTGAAAAGACGCTACCAAGTTTAGGAAAGACAGATTACTATCATTATAGCAATAAATATGTTGGTAATAGAAGATCTGGTAAACTTGAATTACAACACCCTACAATGGGTAATATATGTGAATTAACATATCAAGCATTGTAAAGACCTCACTTTTAATTTCATTAAGTGGGGTTTTTTTTGTAAATTATAAATATAACTGTATGATCAACAATTTTAAAAAACCCAATTTAAATGCTCCTAGATATAGAGAGAAAAGACTTGGGTTATTAAATGAAGAAACATTTAAGGAGTTTAAAGATAAAAAACCTTTATACTCTGACATAGATAACGTTAAATTAAAAAAGATAATTAAATTATATAATGTTAAACTTTGGAATACTGTAGTAGATAATAGAGATGGAGTAGAATTGCCTGATTCATTAGGTTATTTGTTTATTGGAACATGTCCTTCATCTAAATCAATTAATACTAATTATGCATTATCAAAACAATATGGTAAAGTTTTACAAAATAAAAACTGGGAAACAGATGGCAATTTAGGAAAAATATTTTATACAAATTACTCAACTAAATATAGATTCAAAAATAGAGAGTTATGGAGATTTGTAGCATGCAGAGAATTTAAAAGAAGCGTGGCAAAAAATTACCCTGTCAACTGGACCAAGTATTTAGTTATGAAGAACAAATATAAGGTGGCTCATCTTTATGATGAAAACCCTGAAGAAACCAGCAAAGCATTAAAGTACTATAATGAATTTGAAAAATAAAAAACATGGCAACAATAGCAGAAACAATATCTAGAATTAGAGGCCAAGTAAAAGCGGAGGTTCAAGATGCCTTTACTACTGATAGATATATTTATAGCTTAATTGAAAAGTATGCTCAGGTTTTAATGAGAAGGCAAGATTACGCAAACAAATTATTAAAATTTAATTCAGTCTGGAAAACATTACCTTATGTAGAATTAATTGACGTAGATAAAGTTGAAGCTCATTGTGCAGGTATACAAAGCGGTTGTACTATAAAGCGTACAAAACATAGACTGCCTTCAATGTTTGAAGGATACTGGGGACCATTAATCCGTACTATTAGTTCAATAGATGGATCTCAAGAATTACAAGGCACACAGCCGGGTACTTATACCTCTTTAACTAAAAGTACATCTTTTAAATATAATAAAACTCTTTATTTTTGGTGGCTTGATGGATATATCTATTGTCCAAATATAGCTTGGGATGCAATTAAAGTAGAAGGGGTTTTTGATTCAGACATTACAAAATGGAATTGTGATACTGAAGATGATTGTACACCTAGATATGAACAAGAAATATATATACCTGAAGCATTGTTTGCTGAAATAGAAAGTCAAGTAATACAGACTATGGTGGGTACATTAAAAATACCGTCTGAAGATTCAGATAATAAACGTAACCTAGCAAGAACATAAAATTATAACAATGGGGGTATCACAAAAATATAGAACATTTAGTCAATTAATGGAAGACGTATCTATTGATTTTTCTAACTATGCGTTAGAAGGAATGATAGAACCTGCACAATTGATTAAAGTTGCACAAAGAGTAAATTATGATTTGGGTTTACGTATACATAGAACTAAAGAAGTTATTATAGATATAGAACATGGTAAAGGTCAATTGCCTTCTGATTTTCAATATTTAAATTATGCATTTAGATGTGGTTCATATACAGTAAACAATTCTATGCCATCAGGCACACACGTAGAAACATATAATGATGTACCATATATACCAGCACCAGATGATGCTGCACCATGTGAAGATGGAGAAGCTTGTAAGGACGTATGTGTAGTTAAGACTTGTAATGATAAAAATCAATATCAATTAGTTCAAAGAATAGGGGGAGGTCAGTTTAGAACATTTACAGATTGGACTGAACTAAGGATAAAAAATGTTAATGATAAAGTTTGTTATTGTCCTAGTTTAGGTGCTCAAGCTATAGATATAGCAGAAATTAAAGACGGATTTTTAATTACAACATTCCGTACAGGTAAAGTCTATTTAAGTTTTCAAGGAGCAATGGAAAATGCTGAAGGAGATTTGCTAGTATTAGATCAACCATATTGCAATGAATATTATGAGTATGCAATAAAACAAAGAATATTAGAAAACATGGTTTGGAATGGTGAAAATGTATCACAACAATTAGGGTTAGTAGAAACTAGATTGAGAGCAGCAAGAAATAATGCACTTGGTTTTGTTAATACACCTAATTTCCAAGAGATGAGAAAAGTATGGACAATGAATAGAAGAGCACAATATCATAATTATTATAATATGTTTTTAAGTTATGCTCCTGCAAATCCAAGAGTTGTTACAGCACCGTCTGTTTCAGGATCATCAGCATCATGTCCAACTTGTTAAAGAAGTAATATATTATGGCAAAAAAGAAATCTTCTTCTCCACGTGCAGCTGCACAAGGAACATCTTCAGTAAACACAAATTCATTTACTAAAGGTATGAATAAAGATGTTGCTCCTTCTTTTGAAGGTAAGCAATCATGGTGGCATGCACGTAATGCAGCAAATAATTCTGAAGATGGAGATTTAGGTATGATAGGAAATGAGCCATCAAATTTAATGTGTGGTGTTATACCCTATACAGTTATAGGTGCAATACATAGATATGGAGATGAATGGGTTATTTATTCTACAGATGATATAAACTCTGAGATAGGTACATTTGATGATAGTGAATGTACATACACAACATTAGTGAATGATCAGTGTTTAAATTTTAATAAAAAGTTTTTAATTACTGGAGCTGCTAAAGAAAATTTTGATTGTACATGGCAAGTATATTGGGATGATGGTAATAACCCATCAAGAACATTAAATATAGATAAAATTCCATGGAATCAAATACAGGTTACAGGTCCAGATATTGATGGGTCTGATTGTGTTGAATATGAAGATATTATTCCTAGAACATTAAATTGTGAAAAAATAAGATTAGCACCATTAGTTGATACACCTTGTATTAATTTATCTCAGTCAGTTGATTCAGGTATGATTTCTAATGGATCTTATCAAGCATTTATAGCTTATACAGAAAATGAGCAAAAGGTTGGTGACTACATAGGTATATCAAATATTCAAACAATATTTGATCATTTAGGTACTAGTGGATCATTAGATATTGAAGTTTCTAATTTAGATGAAAAATATGAATACTATGAATTAGTAATACTCAGGAGAAATCAAGGTCAAACATCTGCAAAGAAAATAGGATTATATAGCACTCAACAAAAGAAAATTAACATTGATTATATTGATGAAGCGCTTCCTCCAGTAGACTTAATTCAAATACCTTTAATGAGTCCTGCTTATGAAAAGTCTGAATCAATGTTTGTTGTAAATGACTGGCTTATAAGACAAGGACCCGTTGAACAATTTGACTTTAACTATCAACCACTAGCAAATAACATAAAGGTTGAATGGGTTACCAATTCTTTACCTTCTAACTATTACCATAAGGGAGGTAATAAATATAATTTTTTGCGTGATGAGCAGTATGCTTTTTTTATAAGATGGATATATAATACAGGGGAAAGATCTTCTTCATATCACATACCCGGTAGGGCTCCAGAATTGTATAATGTTGTAACTAGACAAATTACAAATGTACCAGGTCCTGATGTTTATAATGAAGATGAATTTTTTAATGGAGCTAATGTATTAAATACAACAGACGGGGAAAAATTATTTAAAGTATATAATACAGCATCTGTTGAAAGTACTGCTGTCTCACAGTTACCTGATGGATCTACAATAACATCTAGAGGTAACATGGGTTATTGGGAGTCAACAGAAAGATATCCAAATGAACCAGATATATGGGGTGATTTATGTGGTAAACCAATAAGACATCATAAAATGCCAACTGAAGAAGTTGGACCTACTGTTGCATTGTCAAATACTGGAATAGATTTAATAAACATTTTAGGAGTTCAATTTAATAACATTGAAAGACCTAAATATAATGATGGTACATATATACCAAATGTTGTAGGGTATGAACTTCTAAGAGGTTCAAGACTAGGAGCTAAATCTATATTAGGAAAGGGCTTGTTTAGAAACATGAGAGAATATACTGTGCCTAATCCTGAAGATTTGATAGGAGGTGAAACTGTTCAAGGTTTATATCCTAATCATCCTTATAATGATTTAAGACCTGATGTGTATTTTCAAGATGGTGTTAATGATAAATTAACTGAAGGATGTAATAAATTTGGAGAATCTATAGATGATTTTGCTCCTTTAGATGGATATTCAAAATCAGTTTTTACATTTTCATCTCCTGACTTAATGTTTAAGCAGCCTTTTTTAAATGCATATGAGACACGTTTATATGGTGAATTATCAGGAAGATCATCAGGATACTTTATACCATCAGAAGATCACCCTCAACAAAAAATAATAAGAGGGATTGCTGCATTTGCCTCAGCTATAATTGGATTTGGTTATGCTTTGCATCAGTTAAGAGGTACTACTGGTAGAAATGCTACAAGTAATAGTACTAACCTATCTAGTACAACAGTTAAAGGAGAAGAAATAAAAGGTAAAGCGCAAAGGGGTAACAATGGATTTGTTACGTTAACTGTACCACCTGGTGTTGCTACGGTAAACTGGACTCCAAGAAGTGGGGGTGAAATTTCTGGTGGTGATTTTCAAGGACCATGGGATGATAGATTTAATGATTATATTGATGCTGCAAGAGATCAAGCTGTTGCATCAGCTGAAGCTGCAGGAGGAAATGAAAACGCAGCAGGAATAGATTTTGATCTTAACGCTACAAACCTTATTGATGCACTTGCAGGGATAGGTGATTTATATATTGGTGGTAATTCTGCACGAAATGCAGAAGATTATAACGCTGAAAAAGACCAACAGGATGGTGCAATTCCGGGAATTCAAACTGGTAAGGTAGAAAGAACACGTAGTAATGATACAAATGTATCAAACTTACCACAGTTTCTTAAGATTGCCACAAACTTATTGAGTACTCAAACAAACATAGCTATTGCAGGTAATGAAATTATTGATGCATTTTATAATTCTACTGATTACAGAGACTACATGTGGAAGTATAATTCTGATGGTCAGTTTACAGATTTTACACCAATTAACAATGGTTTATGGAGAATTAAAAATGAAGACTCTAATTATTTAGGATCTTCTTTTCAAACATTTGATAGTGGAAAATATAAAATAAACAATTTATTTAGACCAACAACTGTAGCAGTATCATTGAGTGAAGAAATTGCAAATCCTACTGTTCAAGATAATTCAAGATTTGTAGTAGGTGGTTCTGTTAATGCTGATGGTACAGAGAATGTTCACAGTGATGATTATTTTGTATCTCCAGGAAAAGATAATCCACGTGGTTCAGATATATCAGCACACTATGGTGCATTAAAATTTAATTTTGATAATCAATATGGACAGCTTTCAGGTATTAAACAAATACCTATGAGAGGCTGTGTTGAACTATTAGATCCAGAAAAGCCATTAGGTTATTTATATTCATCAGCACCTAGTTTTGCTGGTGATACGTTTGTTGGAAGATACACAGAAAAAACCATAATGCCTATTTTTACCAGGTACTTGCTTGGAGAACCAGATGGTTTTACATTTGATTATGCCTTATATGTAAACATACCTTATCCAAGATATTGGATGAACTCACAAAGATTTGATATAACTAATTTAGCTAGAGCAGTATCAAGTTTAGGTCTCACAGGTCTTATTGGTGGTTGGGATGATATAGTTCCAAATGATCTATATTATTTAGATAGAGGAGAAAACTCATGTGGAGGTGCATTTGATAGTTCAACATGGAATGGTAGTGACCCTAATGGGTTTTTTGAAATGAGATATGCATATGGTTATACGCATACTAATGGTATATTAGATTTTTATGTTGAATCAGATGTAAATTTAGCACACAGAGATTGGGAAGATGAACCACAAAAAAGAATATATGAGCCTTATGATTATAATGATGTAGATGCATTATTTCATGCAAGGATTGAAAAGGCAGATAACTTTTATAAATATGATGAGTCATTAAGCCCTAGTAAGTTTCCTACACAAATGACATCTTTTGGTCTTGTTCAACCTTTAGACTATGATCCAATAACTGCAGAGGAATGTTTTGTAAATTATCCAAAAAGATTAATCTACTCATTACAAGCACAGGAAGAATCTAAGAAAGATTTTTGGAGAGTCTTTTTGCAAAACAATTATAAAGACTTTAAAAATGATGTTAGTGTAATAAAACCAATAAATAAAAGTGGAGCATTAATATTCTTTCCTCACTTATCACCTCAAATGTTCCAAGGTCTTGATACTTTAAGAACACAGTTAGATACTAAACTTACTATAGGTGACGGAGGATTGTTTAGCCAACCATTTCAAAATGTTGCTAATGCAGATTTATCAAATGAATATGGTTCATCAGAAAGTTTAAGAGGAGTTATAAATACACCTTTAGGTTTATTTTTTATATCTCAAGCTCAAGGTAAAATATTTCAGTATGGAGGTAAAGGTTTAGATCCTATTTCTAATAATGGAATGAAATGGTGGTTTGCAAAATACTTACCTTCTAAATTTGTAAAACAGTTTCCAGAATCAGAGAATTCTGTTTGGTCAGATAACCCTGTTGCAGGAGTTGGGTGTCATGTCATTTATGATTCAGTAGATGATATAGTATACTTTATGAAAAAGGATTATCAACTTAAATCACAATATATAGCAACAGCTGAATTTACTGATAGCATAGCTAAACCAATTACTATTACTTTAGGAGCTAATAGTATTCCTGTAGATATAGGAGATCCACTATATTTTGATGACTGCTCATGGACTGTTAGTTATGATCCAAAAGCTAAAGCATGGATATCATTTCATGATTGGCATCCGGGATTAGCGTTACCAAGCATAAATCATTTTTTTACTACTAATGCTTTTGAAGATTTAAACAATCCATCTTGTCCTCCAGGATATACATTTAACCCAGTAAATGGTTTATGTGAAATAAGTATAAATGAGGTAGAAGATTCTGAAGTAACTGTTACTAATATAGCAGCTGATATTACAGGTGGAGCAACTAATTGTTTATTAGATATTGTTATTGCAATGGATGTATCTGGAAGTACTACACCTAGTGGACCTCCTAATTATACTCCTATGGTATTTGATGCTGCTGGAAATTTAGTTCCTGGTACAGGAGTTATGGGTAATACAGATAATGGTACAGCACAATTACGTTGGTTAGATGTATTTATGAATAGCACAGAAGTAACTGATGCTTTAGCTGCAGGAACAATGCAAATAGGTACTACAATGTGGGCAGGTGCTAGCACTCAATTACTTCAGGGTGGTTTGAGTATGAACTCTAATGCAACAGGTGTATCATTATGTAATCTATATACTGCAAATTGGCCAGCTGGTGGTGGAACTAGTGCTAATAATGCTATTTTTGGTACTGGTGGAATCAATAATCCTTTAACAGGTAATGGGGGATTAGCAATGTTAAATAATAAGTCTGCATCAAGTTTTAGTGCACAATATCCTGGTAGAACACAAGATCCTAGTTTTAGACAAGTATTGATTGTTGTCACAGATGGAACACAGGGTGCTAATGCTAATAGTACAGCAAATGGTGTACCTCAGTATCAGGATTCTGCTATAATTGCTACGGGTAGACCTAATGCTAATACAGGTAATTGGGCAGCAGGAGCAAATCAATCAGCAGACATAGATTTACAAGATGAGCATAAACAAGAAATATTTGCTGTTTATTGTGGGGCTACTAATCCAGTTCCTGGTGTAACTGCTTTATTAGACAGTATAAGTAATACAACATATGATGTTCCTAATTCAACACCAGGTCCAAATCAATATACAATGGCTGCTAATAATAATCAATCATTATTAGATTCAGCAACTGCAATAGCTGGTGATGTTTGTTCTATACCTTTTGTATGTGAATGTCCTACAGGTTATACACTAGTTTATCCTGACCCAAGTACATCAACATATAGTTCATCTACTGGTACATGTAGTGATGATCCAAACTTAGCACCTATATGTAGAAAGGTAGAATGTGAATGTCCACCTATTACAGTGCCAGGTACTGTTGTAACAGAACTAGGAACATGTCCAGATAGTGCACCATTAATTTATCAAATTGGTGATCCTAACTTTATACAACCTGATCCTGCTAGATGTAACTATTTTTATTATATAAGTACACAAGCTAATTATGTGTATGGAGGTATTTGGAGACACAATGTACGTTGTGATTCATTTGCTAATTTTTATAATGTGGATTATCCTTGGGAAATAGATTTAATATCTAATACAGGACAAGCTGTAAATACAATTAGAAGTTTTGAATACCAACTTGAAACATATGTTTATAAAGGAGATCCTCAATATAATATGTGTGGGGGTGATAAATGGGAAGATTTAGATTTTAATTTTGATGCATCTATTATTTATAACAATGATCAAACATCAGGCTTACTTGAATTAAACCCACAACCAGTTAATAGTCCGTGGGCTAATTTAAATTATCCAATAGTAAATTTAAATAGTATAGATATATTAGTATCTAAAGTTGAACACAAGTTTAGATTTAATCAATTTTGGGATATTACAAGAGACAGAGGTGAGTTTACTAATGTTGAGCAGTCTATATTTAACACAGAATCAAATGGATATATAAGACCATTAAATACAATTAACCTTAATTATCAAAAATCTCCAACTGAACGCAAGAAGTTTAGACATTATTCTAATAACTTAATTTTACGTAGAAATGTATCAGGAAACAGAAAAATGCTATTGAGGTTAAATAATACTAAACTTTTACTATCACAAAGATAATGGCAAATAAAAAAAGCATAGGATTACCAGGCGGACCAAATGAATACATAACACATGTATCAGAAATGTTTAGTACAGAAGGATATAAAAGAAATAGCCCTGATGTAAATAACCCTTTTAACATTATACCATCATCAGATATTACTATGGAGGGTGTAGATTTTCCAGTTAGAGGATATGGTAATAATGGCATTGTTCAAGATATGATACCCGGAAAAGAAAATTATAACTATGGTGATGCAGATTATGTTGTTGAAATACCTATGGCTCAAAGTGGTAAAGAACAACCAACCATATCTCAATATGAAGAACAATCATGGTATGAAAAAGCTGCTGATATAATGGCTAATCCTATGACAGCATTTGGCTTTAGTGCACGTGGTCAAGATATTCCTGATAGATTAAATGTAAATAATTCTAAAAGAAATGCTTTTGATTCAATAATAGATATGGTTAATCCTTTTGCATGGAAACAATATGCAGAAAATGCCAATCAAAATATTGAAGAAGGAGAATATGTAGATGCAACTTTTGATGCTTTGGGTGCTATACCTGTTGTACCTGCATGGTTGGCTAAGGGTAAAAATTTAAAAGAACCAATTAAGCAACTAGTAAAACCGGTAGTTAATAAAGCAAAAGAAGTAGTAAAACCATTATTAAATAAAACTGATGACATGGTAGAAGTATTTACTTCAGATGGTTCTAAAAAACTTATGAAGAAAACAGATGCTGTAAGATTAAATAGAATTGAAGATGCAAATGTAAACAATAAAACATTTACAAACTATGAAGATGGTAATTGGTTTAGTGATGATATTCAACCTTTTTATTTAAACAATGCAAAGAATACTTTGAAGGGTGGTTTATTAAATCCTGCAGATCCTAAAAGAGTTATGTCAGCATATTTAGATCCTGCAGATGCAAAACTTTTTGATGTTAGTTCACAAGGTACATCAGTTGCTAGAAGTATGAGCGGGGGTCTGGGTAACGCACCTATGCGGGGTGAATACGTTTTACCACCAGCTTTAGTTAAAATTATGAGAGAAGGTACCAGTGGTCCAGGATTTAATACTATGATAGGTAATTCTGAATCAATTATGAAAAACCTAGATGCTTTCTATAAAAAGCTTGGTGGTAGAGTTTATCAAGATGGTGGACAACCCGCACAACCTGAAACATGGCAAGATACAATTAAGTATATTGATCAAGAAAAATTAAAAAGAGCAATTGCTCAGGCAGAAAGTTTAAATGGTAAACTTATGAAAAATCCTGATTCAACGGCTTCTGGATTATATGGACAACGTTTTTCTGAATTACAAAAAGGAAAATTATATGATGGAACAAGAGATGAGTTTATAGCTGATATAGATGCACAAAATAGAATATTTGGTATAAGACTTAATGAAGGTTTAAAATCAAATAATACAACTCCTTTATTAAAAGATGCATTTGATTTGATGAACGAGTATAAGCCACAAATAGAAGGCTTTAATTTTTCTTATGAGGATATTATAGCTTTATCAAATTTTTTAGGTAGACAAGGCACAAGAGAGTATTTTGGTAATGTTATTAGAGATGGTAAAACTTTAGCTGATGTTTATCCTAACCTATATGGAAAAACTATTAAACAAGCTAATAAGACACCAACTGAATATTTAGATATAACAAGACCATATTATAAAAAACAATATGGTAATGGTGAAGAAAGATATACTATACCACAAGATAATACCAGAGTTGTTAGACCCAGACTTGATATATTACCTGATTTAAATTTTGAACCAAGTACACCATTACAAGACTTTTTAAATTTCCCTGACCCAACTCAACTTAATGATGATTATGGAAGAGACAGGGTAATTGCACAAGATAATACAGCCGTAAACATTCCTAATTTTAACAAACAGCGTATACTTAATCCAGAGAGTATGGCTAAGGGTGATTATGAAAAGTTAATGCAAGATATATCTGAAGAAGAAAAATTAATGACACCATATGATAGTCCTAATTTAATTGCTGATTTTATTAGAAAATCTAATGAATACTCAAGGGGTTGGAAAGATATGAGTAATGCTAGTGAAACAGAAATTAAAGATTTACAAGAAGTTTTGCTAAGTAAAGGATATAACATTGGTTATACTGGAGTAGATGGTATATATGGACGCAATACATATGCTGCTCATCAGGCTATGGTAGATGATTTAAATTTAAATCCTACATCAATATCTAGATATCATAAAAAATATTCTTCAGATACTAAACAAGAAGTAATGGGTATTCAACAAAAACTTGTTGATGAAGGTTATCTTTCTCCTACCTTACCTAATAAAAACACAAGTAGTATTGATGGAAAGTTTGGTGACCAAACTAAAGAAGCATTAGATGCATATAACACTGCTAATACTGAAGAAGATCCTCAAGCTCTTGTGTTTGATTTTATACCAAGCAGTTTAGAAGAAACAAGATGTGCGGCTGGTATGTGTACTATACTTGAGGGAAATGAAGTAATGACAGATGCGTTGGGTGTTAAATATAAAGATGCCTGGGACATATATGAAAATATGGACAGAACTAAAAACAGTAATACTATTTTTAATATATATGATGATGCCGCATTTAAAAATGTTAATTCAGTAGAAGATTTAAAAAGAATTACTAAACAAATAAAAAAGAAAAAACAAACAAAAGCATCAGATTATAAAATAGGTGATATAGTTGGTTTATATTGGGATGGATCAAGTCATCATGAAGAAACATTAAAGTCAAAAACACATAACACTCATAGTGGATTTGTATCAAATATAATTGATGGTGTTCCAATTATTACGCATAATGTAAATGGTTCTGTTAGACAACAACCATATAATGAATTAACTACAGCATGGATCAGGAGACCTAATGAAAATCTTGATATTAAATCAAAGTATAATGTTGATGGAATAGAGGATATTCAAGTAAATGATAATGCAATACAAAATTTAGCATTTAGATATTCAGGCTCTCAAGAAGATAAAGTTGTTTATGAAGGGGAAAGACTTGAACAACTTCAGAATATATTTAAAAGAGCAAAATATAATTCTTTAAAAATACCCAAGATATTAAATTCTTCTGTGAATCCTGATTGGCTTGAGTCAACTGTTATTGGTATAACAGGTGTTGAAACAGGAGTTGGTAGTAATGTACCAAGATCAAGAGATGATGTTTCTTTTGTTAAAGGAGTAGTATATGATCTTAAAGGAAAAAAGGATAAAGATATTTCATTAGGTATTGGTAAAACTAAACTTGCATCATTAGATAGTTTTGCAAAAGAATATTTTGATATTAATAGTGTAGAAGACTTTAAAGATGACAATAAAGGTTTAGATGCAATAACATATATGATAACTAAAAACTATGAGCTTTTTAAAGACTATGCAAAAGAATATCCTTCATTAGGTTTGACAGAAACTGATATAAGAAACATGGCAATTTTAGCATATAATCAAGGATCTAATAGATTATTAAAAACAGGACGTGTAGATGATAATAGAACTTCACAAGAAGAGGTGCAAGCTTTAAGAGAATTGTACGATGCTACATTAGCAGATATAAGTTCAACTAACTATAAGCATATTCCTGGAGTAGGTCAGCAAGTGTTTGAGATTGCTCAAGCAGTTGGATTAGAAAAACCTGCTGACTCTTATATTAAAAAAGTAAATAAATATAGATCAGATTTATTTCCTGAAAGATTTGCTTCTGTAGACCAAGATCCATCACCTTTTGAAATGTCATCTATGGCACAAGGAGGAGAGTACGGTGTATACAATAACTTTATATCTGGTAAATATGATGGAACATATAGAGAAAAAAGTGCAACAGAATTATATAATAAACTTAATGCAAAACATTATCAAGAAGCTAAACAAAGAGGTATGAGTGTTCCAAATTTCATAATGACAGAACTTATTAAAGATTCTTAAACCCTAAAGATTAGTGAATCTCCTTAATTATTTGTATATTAATAATATAATATTATCAACGTGGATTTAAACAAAAAAAGTGTAAAACAGCAAGGAGGAGCAATGATACCTCAACAACCAGGTATGCAACAACAACCTATGGGAATGCAACAGCAACCTCAAGTTGATCCTCAAGTTATGCAGATAACTGAGGTTTTTTCTCAGTCAATGAATCAAGGACAGCAACCACAAGAGATAGTAATGAACTTGATGGCACAAGATGTTGATCAAAACCTTATAGGTCAAGCACTTATGACTATGGGTTATGAACAAGATATGGTGTTAGAATTATTTAAACAAATAGAGCAGTCTCAAAGACAACAAGAACCTAGCCCTCAAGAAATAACAAACAACCCACAACAATTAGCAAGGGCAGAATCAATGCAAGAAGATGCACCAGCTATGGATATGAATATTGATCCAATCAATATGGCCAAGTCAGGTATTGAAATAGATCCTAAAAATGAAGGTAAGTTTACAGCATGGGCTAAATCACGTGGTATGACTGTTAAGCAAGCTTATAACAAAGTTATGTCAAATACTAAAGCTTATCCACCAAGTGTAGTTAAGATGGCTAATTTTGCTAAGAATGCTGCTGGATGGAAGAAGGAAGAAGGTGGTGAATTTGAGCCACACTTTATGTATAAAGGTGATAGAAAGATCAGAGCAAGAGATCATGAAGCACATCTTAGACTAAAGAAAGCAGGATATACTCATGATGCACCTAAAGCACAAGATGGTGGAGAAGGTATTTATGATACACCTGTATCTAATAGAACGCCTGGTTCTTATATAAAAGAAATGAATGTGGGTGGTTATGTCCCAATTGGTTTTAACCCTGATCCCCAAGCACAATCTAAATTAGAACAAAAGTTTGCCAATGATCCAACAGTAAATCAGTTATCTGATTTTATAAATATAGCTTCTAAATCTAATAAAAATAAAGTTATACAAAATAAAGATAATGGTTATTTAGCGCCTAACCCAATGTATTTAAATCCTGCAGCTTTTGGAGATCAAAGCATTAATATAAATGATATAATAAATACTACTGCAAGTGTAGCTAGTGATTTCTTTGGTGAAGATGGTGCTATTAGTAACTTTAAGCAAAACAGGGTTGATGATAAATTAACTAAGTTAAAAAATTCAGAGTATAAGATTAAATTTGATGTAACTGAAGAAAATCAAAAAGCCTTTGATGATTATGTTACACAATGGAAATATGAAAACCCTGAAAAAGATATATTAGGAAATCTTGTTCAAGAGTCAGAAAAAATAGCAAATGAAATTTCTACAGAAAACATTGATGTTAATGATCCTGAAATTAAGAAGTTTCTTAATATGAATATAGATAATTTGTCTGAGAAAGGTAAGCAGTTATATGAAAATTTAAAAGGTAAGTTTTTTCCTAATGGTGAATCTAAAAGATATGGTGGTTCTAATTTACCAAAAGCACAGTTCAATATTCCAGATTTTATGTATGGTAAACAAGAATCTGAATTTGATTTGACTGGAGGAGGATTTAATCCTTATACAGATGATTTAGCAGATTTTATGAAAAATGCTGGTCAAACAAATTATATGCAAGATACTGAGTTAGTAAAGAGAGCAGCTATTGATGATGGGACATATGGTAATAGAACAGAAGAGTCAGAACAATCAAATAGTAATTTTCTTGATGAAGATGGTGACGGTATACCTGATTACATAGATATAGATGGAGGTGATGGTACAGGGGAAGGAACACCAGGTACAGCAGGAAGCCCATCTGCAGATGAATTAAGAAGTAGGATAAATAAACCTACAGTTAAAAGAAAAAGAGATCCTTTGTTTGCTATGGAAGATTTTCCTAATACTGCAATGGGTCAACTTTATAGTAAAGGATCAAATGCAGTTTATCAAGGTTTTAGAATTTCCAATGATATTAAAGAAGCAAAAAGTAATAAACAAGCAGAAAAAGATTTAAAAACTGTAGATACTATAGCTGATAATACTTTTGGTGTTATGTATGATATGAATTTCAAACGTGGTAAGGGAGAGCTAGTGAATCCAGGTGGATTTGGTAGTGAAGGAGATAGAACTACAGGCCTATATATGAATGTTGCTAAAGAAGGTGGTGGAGTTAATAATGAAGGGTTTAAAGCACTTCCTGATTATGTACAACACAATATACTTAAGAATATGCAAATAGGTGGTGGTACCGCAGTTGTTGATACAGCTGCAATACTATCAGGTTTACCGAAAGATTTTATGGAATCAAAAATGGGACAGCAACTTTTGGGAATTCAACCAAACACTGCAACAAATCTTATGGATATTTATGATCAAGCTAAAAATATTTCTAGTGTAGGAGAAGGTTTAGATTTCTTTACAGGTGTTAAAAAGAAAGATCTTAAAGCATTAATGCAAGAAGCAGGGATAGATAAACAACAAGTAAGAGACTATGTTTATGATCAAGATTTTTATGATGATGCTAGTTGGGCTACTCAACAAGGTATAAAACTAGCAATGAAAACTAAAGGTTTGAAACAAGGTGGAGAAACTCTAGAAGTAGATTCAAGAATGTTAGCAAAGTTAATTGCAGCCGGAGCTGATATAGAAAAATTATAATTATGGCAAAAATTAAAATAAATAAACTACCTGAAGGATTTGCTATACGCAATGGTAAAGTTGTAGAAGATACTAAATCTATGAGAGATGGTGGTATGACAACAGGTGATCAAGCTGATTATGGTTTGGTTACAACTCCACAGGCATACTATGGAAACACTAATTTTAATGATTCACAAGATGAATCAGTTAGATATAGTTTATCAAGTGTACCAAGAGAAGATGCTAATTTAGAAGCAGAAGGTGGAGAAACAGTTTTGACTGATTTAAATAATGATGGGACATTTGGTTTATATGATATAACAGGTCCTAGACATACAAGTGGTGGTGTACCAATGTTTTTGCCAGAGCAATCTTTTGTTTTTTCTGATACACGTAAATTAAAACTATCAAAAGATGAGATGTCAGAATTTGATATGGGTGGAGCTAAAAAAACTCCAGCTAAAGTGTCAAAGAAATTTGGCTTACAAGAATATTATGGCGAGTTAAACTCACAATACTCTGATAACATATCTGCAACAAGTGCTGAATTAATGTTAAAGAAAAACATGAATGATCTTTCTAGGTTAGCATTTATGCAAGAAGCAAAGAAAGAATTTTCTGATGGTGTACCATTAGCATCTCATCCTTACTTAGTGTCTATTGGAGAAGATCCAATTGAGTTTACAGCTAAGGTTGAGGAAATATCAAGAAGAGAAGCACAACAAAAAGCATTAGCTGCTTTACCTCCTGAGCAACAACAACAAATAATGATGTTGCAACAATTTTTAGCTCAGCAAGATCAACAGCAAATGGCACCTCAAGGTAATCAACAAATGATGCCTTCTCAGCAAATGCAACAGCCTATGGGTGCAGATCCACTGGCTATGGCTTTGGGGGATGAAGGAGCATTAACTACTGCTAAATTTGGTACAGAGTTAGGAGACTTTATAAAGAAAGCACAAGAGGGTAATGGTGAGAAAAAAAGTACTTATACTTTAAATGGCCAACCAGCTACTAGAGCAGAATATTATGATTATTTTATTAGACATAATTTACATAGAGAATTTGATGGTTCTATAAATCCTAAATTTTTAGATCAGTTAACTGTGGGAGAAAAGTATTTATATGGTAAAGCATTAACTCCTATTGATAACTATGATCCAATGACTTTAGCAAAATCTAATGACGGTGATCTTTCACTTACTGAAGAAGAATTTGCTGTACAGTTTCCTGAAGATGTAGAAGGCTTTGTAGGTCCTAAACAAACTAATGTACAAAAAAGACAAAACGAAGAGGTTTCTGACACAGAAATACCAGTAACAAAAAAAGAAGAAGCTAAAGTAGAAGGAAATAAAAATCCTTTTAAAGCAGGAACTAAAGAACATAATGAGTTTAATTTAAATATTAAAGAAGGATACTCTCCTGTTGTAGTTACTATAGATGGTAAAAAACAACTAAAGTTTATTAAACCTGCGTCAGATGAAAGAAAAGATACTAGAGTTAGACAAAAAGGAGAAGCAACAGAAGCTGATATAGTAGGTAGTGGAAATAGATCTGATGTATATACAGATGAGGTACAAGAACAACAAAAGATAACAGATGCATCTGGAATAGCATCTTTTATACCTGGTATGTATGATAATGTAAAATTACCTGATGAACAAGCTACAGCTGATGAATTTGGTTATGGTTCTTCTTTATTTTCTTCAGAAGAAGCTGAAGAAGATTTTAGATTTAGAAATCAATCTATCATTGATGAGTTAGGACCAAATTGGAAATATAATTTTCCTAGATCAGACAGAGAAGGTTATGATAAAAACTGGAGATCATTTCAAAATAAATATGAAGAAAAAAGAAGGGAGTATTTTAAAAAGAAAGATCTTCCTTATATACCATATTTCTTTACTGATGAATCTTTAGCAGCAGCATTTAAAGATGATCCAAAAACCTATGATGAAGATGGTGATGGTAAAATAGATAGAAAATGGAAGAAAAGAAGATTTGATGGTGCAAGAGGTGGATATACATATAATGCTCCAGGGTTTGATATAGACTATAGTCCTGAAGATATTAGAATGATGGATTTACCAGAGCCGGATAAAGAAATAATAACAACAGATGTTAAAGAATATGAGGGCCCAGATAAATTATGGTGGGCTCAAGACATTAATAATCTTAATACTGTTGGAGCTATAAAAGATACTTTACGTTTACCATATGCACCTGTATTAGAAGATCAAAAAATAGATTATGTACTTGATGATTATACAGGTAGAGTAAATGCTAATACTTCTGCATTAAATACTATGGTTAATGCACTAGGTGCATATGGTCCACAGGCTATTTCAAGAAGTAATGTTTTTGGTAAAACTTTAGATGCTAATGCAAAAGCAATTAATCAAGTTAATCAAAATAATGTTAGAACCATGAATCAAGTTGGAGTTATGCAACCTCAACTTAATATGAAAGTAGATCAGTTAAACAATGCAACTAATAAGCAGCTTTATGATGATACTATAACCGCTCTCCAGCAGAAGGACAACTTTACTAATTGGAGAACAGGAAAGTATAATGAACTGTTTAATGCAGGCTTAACTAATTTGGCTAATACATATAACTTAAATACAATTAATCCAAATTTCAATACTAACCCAAATCAGTTTGGTATAATTGAATTTACTGAAGATGGTAGAAAATTTACAGAAGAAGGAAAATATGATCAGGCATATCAAAGAGCTAAAGATTTTGAAAGAGCTCAAAAACTAATAGGAGAAGATAATGAGGGTGTACAAAGACCAGTAACAAAAGAATATCTTGAGTTTTTATATCCTGGTTATTATTCTCAAACTACAAGTAAAAATAGTAGATTGAATAATGCACAAAGAGATTTGTCCTCCAATGGATTACCCCCAGGTTATGTACAAAAAGGTAAAAAGGGTCTGGAGACAAAAGAGAATAAAAAGCGTTTATCAAAGTGGGCAGTACCATTTTACAGTGGTAAGATGGGAATGTAAACTTAAAGGGTTTATACAAAACACTTTGTAAACTTATATAATTATATTAATTTTACATTATGGCAACATACATAAAAGGAGCAGATACATACTTACCGGATATTAAACCGTTTACACCGGATTATAAATTCTTGTCTGCTGTATTGGAGACAAGACAAGATAAGTATGATACTAATTTTAAAGCTACTAATGAATTATATAATAAAGTAGTTTATGCTGATTTGTCAAGAGAAGATACTAAAGAAAGAAGAGATCAGTACGCAGAACAAATTGCACCACAGATTGAAAAAATATCTGGTATGGATTTATCATTACAACAAAATGTCAATGCAGCTAGGGACGTGTTTGCCCCATTCTATGAAGATGATATTACTGTAAAAGATGTTTTGTTTACTTCTAGATATAGAGAAGAAATGAAAACAGCAAATTTATTGCTGAATTCACCTGATAGAAGTGTACAAAGTAAATATTGGAAAACAGGAGAAAGAGCAATGCAATATCAAATGGATGCATTTATTAATGCTAGTCCTGATAAAGCTATGCAAATGGCTCTTCCAAAATATGTTCCTGATGCTAACTTATTTGAAATGGGTCAGCAACTATTAGAGAACATGGACCCACCTTTAAAAATGAAAAGAGATAGGTTTGCTAAAAAACCTAATCCTAAATATAATCCTAATAAGCCTATATCTGCAACTAACCCAAAAGAAATTATAAATTCTGATTGGATAATTACTGAACAAAATGGTGCTCAAGTAACTGGTGCTGCATTACAGCAAATCAGAAATAGACTTATGGAACATCCAAGAGTACAAGCTGCATATCAAACAGAAGCATATGTAAAAGGTATGGATTGGGCAACAGCTGCAGTTAAAGAAGGTAGAGCAGCTAACTTAGAGCAAGGACAAGAGCTTTGGGCTTCTGAAACAATTAGAAGAATTGAAGGTATTAATGAACTTAGAATAGCTCAAGATATGCAAGCTTTAGCTAAAGCAGAAAAAGCTAATGTTTCTTGGGCAAACTATAAAGGTGCTAATGGTATAATAGAAGGCTCACAACTTGATAATGCTAATACAGAACAATTATCAAGAACAGAACAATTTAAAGCAGCACTAGAAGCTAAAAAAAGAATTAGAGAAGAAGCAGCTTTACCTAGTAAAACATTAAATAATACTTTAAATAAAGCATATAGTATGCTTATGCAGAATAATATCATGAATGATATGAGAGAATCTGCACAAGCATTTAGCGCAAGAGACTATGAATATGAAATGAATGCCAACCCATATGCTTTAAAAGAAAAACAGTTCAAGTATGACATGAGCAAGATTAGAGCTAATGCTGCTAATGCTCTCAACCTAGAGAAAGTTAAACAACAAAACAGACTTGACCTTGAAAAATATAAAAGTGACTTAGAAGGTACTGGTATAAACAGTCCGCTTGGTGATGCACTATCTTCTGGCTATACAACATTGGGTGATGGTAATACAATAGATTTAGCCACTAATAAAAAAAATGAGGTTACCCAGAATACTGACATGATTGAAAGGACTAAAACTCAATTTCAAGAAGCTGATACTAAATTAGCTGCTAATCAAGTAAATGATATTGTTAGCATGATGAGTTTGATGAATCCTAGAGGTGACAATGAAAGTGAGGATCAAACTTATGGTATTACTGTAACAGGAGAAAATGGAGAACAAAAAGAATTTAGAGGATCTATATCAGAAATAAAAACAAAACTATTAGAACAAACTACTAATGAAGACGGGGAATCTACTGGTTATGTTAATAGAGATTTGATTAATAAAATATATAGTGACAAAAATGAACAGTTTTCAAACACTAGACAGCAGGCTTTAGATAATCCAAATATGGTATTATCAAAAGATCAAAGAAATCAGTATGATGCGTTGTATCAAAAAATGAATGGTATTAATGGTACTAACACTCAGATAAAAGGTGTAGAACAATTTGTAACAACAGCATATGAAAAATTTGATGAAGCAAATAATATTACTACTGTTAATGTTAAAAAACAAAATAAGCATGTTAAAAACTTAATGGATAATGGTAATTTCCCAAACATTTTTAAAGACGGTATACCTTTAAATAAAACTGAGTATATTGCTTTGGTTAAGAAAGGTGTTGAGGATGGTACAATTACCAATGTTGATTTAAATTGGAAAGTAGATGTTGGAACTAATAATAAAGATTATATGGTACCTGCTTATGATTTACAAATTAACCCTGCGTCCAAAACAAGTGGTGTTACGAAAATTCCAAGATATAATAAGGATGGTTCTAGAGCAATGATGATGGATAATACCGCAATTGAATCAGAAGCAAGTATGGTATATGATGCAATTAAAAAAGGATTAAACAAAAGACTTACAGGTCAGTTAGATGCTAATGTAAATTCAGGAGATTTTAATTCTGCTAGATATGGTATTGATGGAAGCTTTACTGATGTTGTAAGTAATCCTACATATAACTATGCTATTAATCCTTTAGCAAGAAATGCTGACAATGAGCAAGAAATGGCTAACATGATTAATCAAATTAAAACTTTACAAGCTAACAACTCTACATTTGGAATGGGTGTTGGTACATTAGGTAAGGATAGTGAGTTAGAACAAAAAAATGATTTAGCATTAAAAGTCTATAATTTGTGGATAGAAGATTTAAATACGTGGATTAATAATCCTAAGAGATCTAACACAGATGCCATAGCTCCAATAGGGACATTAGCTTATATGCCTGTGTATGACAAAGCTAAAGTAGGAGATAAAACTCATGCAGGATATGAGCTTAAGTTTAGTCCAGAATGGCTAGCATCTAAAGTTAAAGGGCCAAAAGATTCACAGTATGGTTCATTAACAACAGAAGACATAAAGAAATTAAAAGGTGTTGGTACAGACAACAATGAGAGTGGTATATTCTTAGTTTATGATCAACAAGATGATATGAACGTTAAAGCTAAAAAGAATGATTATTATTCTTCAACAGAAATAGATATATTAGGTGGAGATAATAATAACTATCATGACTATACAATTCCTAATGATAATGGTATAACTAATACTGCAGAGTATAGAGTTATAAAAAATGGAACTGGTGATTATAATTTTAGTTATAATGTAAATTATTATAATCCTTATGATCCTGATGCAGAAAATTATACTGAGTATACTACAGATTCAGGTACTATACAAATGGATTTTAGAAATGGTTTAATGGGTATTGATCAGCAGATGATGGCTATGAAAGCTCAGTATGAAGAGATAAGAAGAAATAACCAAGCTTTGAGAGAAAAGGATCAGGCTATTTATGGTAAAAAATAAAGCATAAGTAAATGGAAAACGAATCTAAAACACCATTACAACAACTTAATAGAGAAGCTGAAAGACCTGCCCCAAGTGTAATACCTGATGGGCAGTTCCGTTTTGAACCTATTGAAGAATTATTTGAAACTCCAGAAGAGAATTTTAATAATTATGCTATGAGCGGTGATTTAGCAGCTGATGATATATCAGGTGTTAATGAATACACAGCAGCAATAGATAAGTATGGTGTGGGTGCTATGGCAAGTTTAGGTATAGCTGATCCCGGTCCTGCTACTGATACATATAATCCTGTTACTCAAAGCAGACCTGATAATACTGAGAACACCTTTTCAATGACGAAGAGGTTATTGACTTTAAATGATACACCTGTATCAGAAAAAAAAGTTGCCCCTGCATTTACAGGAATGAGGCAAACTCAGTTTATGAGATATTTTGAACATCCTGAGTTTGATAAGTTAGGATATTCTCCATATTCTAATATGGAAAGTTTTTATAATGCAAATTCTACAATTTATGATGACTTTTCCAGAATGAGAGGTAATTGGTGGTCATTAGTTGGTACAGGATTAAGTTCTGTATATGGATCTATGTTTAGTGGTTCTGATTATCTTGAGCCAGATCTTGACTCAGCTACAGCTTTTGAAGACAAGATGGGTATAATGAATTCTACCAGAGGAGGTTTTGGTGGGTTTATGAATAACCTAGCAGCTAACTCTGCATATACAGGAGGTATACTTATATCTATTGCTGCAGAAGAGCTAGTGTTAGCGGGTGTTACAGCACTTTCAGGAGGTACAGCAGCACCAGTTACTATAGCTAAGACAGGTGCAAACGTTGTTAAAGGTGTTAAAGGCTTTTTTAGTTTCACAAAAATGTACGAACGTACAAGAGATATATTAAAGCAAGCTAAAGCAATTGAAAATGCTAGAGATTTCTGGGTTGCTGCTAAAGGCGGTGAAAGATTAAAAGCTGCAGGAAATTTACTTGGTAGAGGTTTTACACCTAATACAGTAAAAGCATTTAGAGATATTAAGACTGCAAAAAATGCTGGTCAAAATATGAGTAATCTTGCTAAGATGAATGCAAAGTTTGGTGGTTTTTATAGAGATATGAGAGCTGTTAATTTAGCTATGGCTGAGAGCAAGTTAGAAGCTGGTATGGCATATAATCAAGTACTTAAAAATGGTATGAATAACTACGCTGCTGCTAATGGTGGTCAGGGTGTTGATGAATATGAGATGGCTAGAATAAATAATGCTGCTGATCAAGCTGCATTTAAAACAATGATGGCCAATGCACCAATAATATATGCAAGTAACTGGTTAGTTCTTGGCAATGCATTAGGTGGTTTCCAAAGAGGTATTCAGCGTACAATAGGTTCAGCATTTGGTAAAGGGATTGCTAAAAATGTAATAAATACAGCAGGTAAAAAAGTAGTTGATGCTGCGGGTAAAGTAATTAAAAACCCTTTTAAATATTTAGGAGGAAAAGAAAAAGGTTTCTTAGGTCTTAAAAGACTAGGTGCAAAAATTAAAGCTGCGGGTGGATGGAAAAGTGTTGCTGGTAGTGGTGGTATAGTTATGTTAGATTACTTTGCAGCTAATGTTGCTGAAGGTATTCAAGAGGTTTCTCAAGAAGCAATATCTGCAGCTACTGTTGGTTATTATACAGAAATACTACAAAATCCAGCACAAGGTGGTGTTGCATTACAGAATCAAATGATACTATCTGCAATGGGTGATCAGTTTTCTGGTGAAGGATTTAATGTATTTATGTCTGGTTTTTTAATGGGTGGTCTTGTACAGCCTGTACAAAGAGCTTTTATGCAGGGTGTGCCTTCTATATATAAGTATGGATTGCAAGAAGCTGGTATTGGTTTAGCTACGGCAAAACAAAAAGAAACATTTGCTGAGTTTAGAAAAACAAGAGATGAAATGATTGAAAAAATTGTTGACTCTTATAATAAATCATGGAATGAGCAAGCTATAGATCCATCAGAGTTGTTTGATGTCAACAGATTGAATTTTATGATTCAAAAGGAAATGGCTGAAAAAATGAAGAAGTCTGCTTATCAACAAGATTTCTTTGGATTTAAAGATGCTGAAGATGCAGCTAAGTTTCAACAGTTTTTTACAATGTTTGAAACAAATGGAACAAGACACTTTAGAGATCAGTTATTAGGTTTCTTAGATATGACTGATACTGAATTAGCTGATGCATTCCCTGGTGTTAGTAATAAAGATAAAAAGGATGGCAAGTTAAGAAAGCGTATAAATGAAACCATTATCCAAATGGATAAGATGGAAGAAAATTATAATAAGCTTAAAGATAAATATGTAAATCCTTTTGATGAAAATAAATTCAACCGTAAGACACAAGAGAAAGAATATATAAATGAGTTAGTTGCAAGGGCTGGATATGATCATGCACGTTATTTATACATGTTTACTAATGAAAGTTTTATGTCTGCAGTTAGTAGAGCTGATGGGATATACTCAAAGCTTGAAGCAGAACCTTTGTTTGCAAAAATGGCTGCAAGTGATATTACTACTTTACTTGACCCAGAATCAATTGAGAGGGAGATTGTAATCCTTCAAGAAGAAATAGATGCATTTGAGGGAGCTAGTGTAAAAGGTGCGCCAACTGCATCATCACCAAAGCAAGAAAAAATTACAAGACTTAAAGCTATTCAAAAGATTGTTACTGATAAAAAGAATAGATTTAAGAATGGTACATTTAAAAGAAACAAAGCATTAAAAGATAGCTTAAGAAATGAGTTTAAAAATTACGTAAGATTTTTGGCTAAAGAGCAAGGCTCATTTGTAAATGAAGATAACATTGATGCTGCACTAGTTGATATAGTTGATTACTATGCTTTAGATAATAGAGCAAAAGTATATGACAAAGCTATTGAGTTTATGAATAACCCTGAAAAGTTTGCTGAGATGGTAGAAAGATCTCAAGCATTATCTAAGAATAGACTAGAGGGAAGAGCAAAAGAAATGAAAGCAGCTCTAGAGAAATATACTGATATTACTTTAGCAAATCAACTAATAAATGATTTAGCTAAAGATCCAGTTGGTGCATATGCAGATGAAGCACAGATGGTACTTTTTTTACAGACAGGGAATGCAGACTTTCTTATAGACTTTTATGATGAAAACGGTAAAGTTGTTGAGGGTGTTCATGATATAAAATTTAAAATGATACAGTCTCTGATAAATGTTTATAAATCTACAAAAACAGATCAGACTAGTGAAGAAGAAATAACTCAAGAAGAAAAGGATGAAGCAAAAAGACAAGATGTTGATGAGCAGAAATCCGATTTAGATGTAATGCTTGAGAATGCAGGTATTAAATTAACTGTTGATACAATAACTATAAGTCCTTATCTTGATGAGGTACTGAGGAGATCTTATAGAAGTTATAAATCAAGAATGGCTGCAGCAGGTAAAACAAGTTTATCTGTACAAGAGTGGAAAAACTCTGCTGAAGCGCAGGAGCTAAAGAATGTATTTAATGCTATAAAGCAAGTATGGGCTGCAGGTACAATGACAAAAAATGCAGCTGGTGAAACTGTATATACAAGCCCTATAGAGCAATCACTTGTTGATTCTGACACAGGGTTTCAAGACTTTTTATCTACACCCAAACAAGAATTACTAGCAGAAAACCCACTAATTACTTCTATATTAAATCAAACAACTGTTAAGTTAGATGATATATATGAGCAGCCTGATGTTGCTGATAATATTGAGGTTACTGAAAAACCTTTAAAGGAAGGTGTTATAGCAGACTTATATAAAAGAGTAGTAAAAGTTCCTGGACAGGAGCCTATAACTATTTATGAGTTGCTAGATAAAAAAGGAAACAAGTTAAGTTCAGATTTATTAGATTTTGTTGATCAACAATTTGAATCAACAAGAGGTACGTTTAATGAAAATGCTGCTGCTACAGCTTATGATGCTTTGTCTGCTCTTGATGATCAAGCTCCTGATTCAACAACTTTTGAGTTTGATGGTGTTAGTGGTTTGTTTTATGGAATGTCTATTTACAAAGGAAGTGAGAAGTATATTATAATTCAAAAACCCAACAGCTCAAAGAAATTTGGTAAAAATCAAAAGCTTAGAGTAATTAAAGAATCTAATAATGTTGGGCCTATATCAACAAGAAAATTTGAATATATAAAACAAGGAGAGTTTAAGAATGTTTTTTCTGTTGAAGAAATAACAATGGATGTATTAGATGACTCAGTTAGTAAGTTAGACATTCAATCATTATTGTCTCCTTATGCACATGCAAATAGATCTGACAAGAAAGGTTTATCAGATGAGCAAATAGCACAAGCTTTAACATATGAAAATGCCGAAGGCAAAGAAAGACTTAAAGCTATACTAAAAGAGTTGACACCAGCTGAAAGAGAACAGTTAGAGTTTGTTGTATATAGAAATCCAAATCCACAGACTGTAAAAGAGTATTCTGTTCAGAATATGTCTGGTTATCAATATAAAAGCTCAAACCCATTAATTAAAAGATATAGTAGTGAATATGTTGTGGGTATTAGAATTAATAATACTGTAACACAAGATAGGATAAATCAAAAACTATTAGAAAAGAAAATACAACCTTCTGATTCACCAGATGGAATATTTGCATATATGAACAATGCTTCATTTTTAATTAAAGATCAACTAACAGGAGCTAATGTAGATCCTAGATCAATGAATCTAAGACAAGCTCAGAATGTAATGTATACTCCATTTGGTAAAAGTATAACTACCGAAGAACAGTTAAAAGAAATTCAAAAAGCATTTACATTAAACTCTATGCTTACTACAACATTTAATAATCTTGGAGTAGCAGAAGAGAAACAATACTTTAGTATAAAAGATCTACCTTTTAATATAAAGCTTGATTCAAAAGGAGGAAGGATTGTATATAGTAAAGGTAACCCTGTTTATATGCCTGCATTAGATTATCAATATGCAGATGAAAATAATAACTACTTTATATTTGATTTAAAGTATGATAAAAAACAAGGTGGTAGAATATTTAACTATACCACATCTGCTACTGATGAAGTTGATTTAAAGAATAAAGTACTAAATCAATTAGAAAAACAAGGAATTACTAGAGATAGTTTGCTAGCAGGAACAGATAGATATCTTGCTGCAGTTAAGCTACCAAATGGTACTTATGCTTTAGTTAATCTTAAAGCAGTGACATATACAAAAGAAGAAAAAGAAGCTCTTTTTGTAGAGATTGTTGATAAAGCTAAAGAAATTCAAGCAATAAAAGATGATCTCAAAAGAAATGCTGCGGCTGTTAAATACAATGAAGAATTATCAGATAAATTATTTTTAAGTAGTTATCCTGGAAATCTTCTTGATTTAAAAGTTGGGCAAGATGGAAGTATATTTATTCAATTGGATCAACAAAAAGGAGAAGAGATAGTCAATATAGAATCTGTAAGCATTGACTTTCCTGTTGTTAATTCAGATACAAGTGCCGTTAAAATAATAGAAAGTTTAATTACTAAGTATAATAAATTAGAAAAAGTTGCTGCAAATAATGCACAAGTAAGAGACAAAAATATAAGAAAGTCTTTTGCATCAGGTGCCCCTGCTCAAGATATAGTAGATAAGAGTACAACTGAAGTTGGAATTGAAGTAGTAACAGACAACTCATTAGTTCTTTCTGCTGAGTCAGATGCAATACTAGCACAACAAGCTGTGGCATTTGCAAGTGTTAGACCTAAGAATGAGGATAAGAGAATTGAAGAAGAAGTAGCACTACCTGAGATATCTGAAGAGTCTGATGACAGTGTTCTTGATATGTCAGAGGAAGAATTAATATCTAGAATTGATAATGATTTTCAAGGTCATCCTGTAGGCATTGAGCATATAATAAATAAAATGCTTAGAGGAGAGCCTCTAAATGAAGCAGAAGAAAAAATGATGAATAACCCTGTTATTTCTAATGGGGTTAATTTACGTGTTGCTGCTGCAGGTGGCATAGGAAGTCTTAAACCACAAGAAAAAACAAAGGAGACAACACTAGATAAAGAAAAAGCTAAACTTAAAGAACTAAAAGCTACACTAACAGAAGGATTAAAAGGTGCAGCTAAAATTGATGCATTAGATGAAAGCAAAGAATATCAAAAACAACTTGCAATAGTTAAAAAACTTTCTAAGACAGCAAACAAATTAGTTGAAGCAACTACTGAAGTAGAGAGAATAGAAGACTACAATGAGTTTTTAGATTGGGCAAATGAATCATTACCATCTATAATAGGTATAGAAGATGTACTTACTCTAGCAGATAATGGCATAACTAAAGGTTATAAAAGAGTTGGTGCTTTTGTTTTAGATATACATAAGATAGCAGGAGGGGTAAGTGTAAACGGTACTGTATATGTTGGTGCTAATAATCCTTTTAAATATCATGAAGCATTTCATGGTGTCTTTAGAATGCTACTTACACAAGAACAAATAGATAGATATAGAAAACTTGGTAAGTCAGAATTAAAAAGCAAGTATGGTTCAAAGTATAAAGCTGAATTAGAAAAATTTAGAACAACCGCAAAACAATATGAAGATCTTTCTGATATTGAATTAGAGAATGAGTTTATAGAAGAATACTTGGCTGATGAGTTTGAAGCATTTAAAAAGGACCCAAGAAGTACTAAGACTAACACAGAGATTAAATCATTCTTTACTAAGATAATTGAGTGGATTAAAGGTGTGTTATCTAAGTATACCCCTAATGAATTACAAACATTGTATGAAAATATTGATGCTGGTAAATTTAAAAGTGCAACTGTACAATTAAATGAATTCACATCAGATGCTGGAATTACTGTTGCAAATGCATTGGTAAGACACGATGTGGTATCTAAAGATGAGAATGTATCAGGGTTTTTATATGTTGATTCAATGGTAATTGATCCATTAATTAGATCAATGGCCGGTATGTTTATAACTAGAGTTAATAACTTAGAAGAAGAAAGCTATAACCCTGAAGATGTTTATAAGAGTATTGCACGTGACTTTAGAATTTTACTTGATCCAGAAGATGCTAGCAATAAAATTTTAGGAGCAGGAAAAATAAAACAACTTGAAGAATTAGAGGATGCATTTACTAATTACCCTGAAGATATAAAGAAAGAGGTTTTTGGTTTAATTAATATAATATCAGATCAAGATAATGAGAGTGAATTTAAATCAGAAGCAGAAGAAGATTCAACTGGATTAAGAAAAGCAGATGAATTTGACAAAGATGCATCTGAGATAGGAGGGTTTAATTCATTAACTAAAAAGGTGAGGTCTTACATTGCTACTTCAACAATGAAAGATGTAGACTTTTTTGGTAAGACAGAATTAACGGAAGGAGAACCATTAATTGTTCCTGTTAAATTTAATGAAGCATATAATGGTTTACTAAAAGCTGTATCTAATATAAGTGATCAGGCTGTTATGCTTAGACGTATGTATTCATACTCTAGGTTAAATCCTAATATGGCAGCAGTAGTTGACAAATTATTTAATGATGCAAATCTAGATATAAAGTCTTTGTCTTCTGAATCACCTTTTATAAATGTTACCAATGCTAGTCTATTGCAGTCAATAGTTAAAGGTTTTGAAAACTATAAAGTAGATTATATATTTAATGAAAGAGATGGTGCAGGAAACATATTAATATACACTGCCTCAGAACGTGATGATATTAACTCACAATTAGATGAGTGGTCACAAGCTTATATAACTAAGAGGAAAGAAATGAATTTAGATGAGTCTGGTCAAAAAATTGATGACTTGCTTGACTTAGTTAAAAACATGTCTCTTGTTTTAGGTGACAAAACCAAATACTTAACTAGTGAAAAGAGTGATGAGAAAGCTAGAGAGCATTCTCAAAAATTATTTGATCTAACAGGTATAAGGTTAAGTCCAATGTATTTAAACTATAGTTACATTAAGACTTTTGATTATGCTAAATTAGATCCAGAGCAAAAAATATTATATAACGCTTACTCTATTGAGCCTATATCTGAGCAGTTTTTAGTAACTCTATATGATCTTATGTATAGAGATGATAATATTTTCTCTAAGAAATCAGATGGTATGGCATCTAGACTTACTTATATAAGTTTAAATAATGCAATCTTTGATGAATCAATTGGTGCATCATCATTTATTAATCCAAATGGTGATTTAGTTTATGGTCATCAACTTCCAACTTATCATTTAAAAGCAATATCTGCATTAAATAATCCAAAAAAAATAGATCAACTATCAAATGATGAATATCTAAGCAATAATTATTTATTAAATAATGAGGCATTTAGAAATTTATCATCTCAAGGTAGAATAAAAGTAACTAGAATTGCGGGTAGCAAAATTAAATCTATTGTTACAACAGATCTTAATGATAGCGTTGCAGAAGATATATTAAATACATCTTTAGAAGATAGTAAGTCTACACAAAGCTTTGGGGAGTTTACACCAAAAGAGTTTGCTGTATCATTAATTAATAATTATGTATCTAATTTTAACAGAAGAACAGGTAAAGTAGATTCAGTAGAAGGTGTTGGAAAGCTACCTATAGCAACAGCACCTGTATTTTTAAGAGTAATGGAAGCAGCTAATACTGGAGACTTAACAAGTTTGCCTGTAATAAAAGCTGTAACTATGAAAGGTGAAAACGTTGAGCTTACTCCTCAACTAGTAAATGCGTTTATAGATAGAATAGCTTCAGAGTTTGAAAGGATAAATAGAGAAGCTATTGCTTTTGGTGAGCTTGGTGGTGATATTCAAGGATATAATGACTCCATGCAAGGTAGAGCATTTAGTTTTGCAAACACAGGATTATTGTTAGATCCTATTACTCAACAAACACTAGCTAATGTAGCTATTAATGCAGGTAAGCAAAAACAAGTAATGACTTTTGATCAAGGTGTTAAGCTAGCTATAGGTGTGTCAAGATCAACTATAAAAAATGAAGTTACTTCAAGTTTGAATGGAGCATTTGAAGAGTTTAATGAATTAATTACAAAACTAAAAGTAAAAGATAATTTATCAACTCAAGTTAGACAAGGATTGACTATAGGTCAAGGAGTTGCTAGAACTATGGTTGATTTAGCTGGTAGTCAATTAAACTTAAACACCAATGAATCTCATAACCTACAACAGATATTTTTTAATAACTGGATTAACTCAGCTTCTATTAATGACCTTTTACTAGGTGATCAAGCAATGACACTGCAAAGTATGGTTGATAAAGTTAAAAGAGCTAAGTTAAATAATGCCGCATACTATAGTGCATACAGTGTATTGTCTGCACCTGAACTTGGAATAAATCATGCAAGTACAAACTTTGATATGTTTGTATTTGATGAAATAACAGAGCAATCATCTTTAACAGGTAATAATATTGATAGTGCAGATGCACAAGCATATATTACAACTAAAGGATCAAGGTATGCTACATTTGGTTTTGGTAGGTTAAGTCCTTCTATGGCTAGCATGTATGATACACTTGACATTGGACAAGCACCAAACAGTGATGCTATATTTGGAACTGAAGACAAACCTATAGGTCTTGCAAAAAAACAAGAACTTATAAATTCTAAAAAGTATGTTTACATGGATGGTAAAACAGCAGTTAAAATGTCTGTTACTGTCTTAACAAAAGAGTATACATCTAATTATAATGCTGAGTTAGGTAAGTGGGAACCTAAACCAACTAAAGAGCAGCTTCATTATTTACGTGAGCAAATGGAAGCCAATGAGGAAGCCAATAAAAACTTTGCTATGGCTGCCCCATTATCAGCTGTAAAGATGATGAAGAATACTGTAAACAAATTAAATGATGACTCAAGCGGTTTTGATTTAAGTCAGAATTTAAAATCTACTAAATTAAGTACAGAGTACTTGGGGCTTCAAGTTATTCAGCCATCCAATAAGATGGAAATTACTGACATGACTCAGATTAAGGATATAATTACATCTGAACAAGATGATACAGTTAAAATACCTGGACTGGGTTTAAATGAAAAAGGTGAAACAATGAACGTTGGTGATGTTAGAAGATTATATAATGCTGCAACATCACAAAGAGTAATATTAAAATATAAAAATAAAAGAAACCTAGTATTTACTTTTGATACAGCACTAGATGAATTTAAATTATCTAAAAAGAAAGGTGCTATAACACCTAATCTTGGAGCATTTTTAGACTATGCACAAAATTCTTTAAAGGCATCTGGCTCAGCATCAAATTTATTAGAGTTTTTTACATCAGATAAAAATGAACAAAAGTTTAATCTTAATAATCCTTTTACAGCTAAGAAGTATGAACAACTATTTCTTTCATATTTTAGTAAAGGTACATTAAGAGAAAAAGTTCCTGGTACAGCGCTAGCTTTAGTATCATCTTTTGGTACTAGATATTATAGAAAAGTATATGAAGTTAAAAATGGTATACCTGTAAGATCTGAAATATTAAGAGAAAGTCAATACAAAGGAGACTTTGCAGATAGAGTTCCAGGAGATGGTGTTTATCCAGAAGGTATAGTTATTCTAGATGTTTTAAGAACAGGGCTAATGGGTTATACTAATCCTGCTGATGCATCTACTAAAACTGGTGAAAGATATAGTGAAGTTGTTATGCCGGCAATGGATAAGAATGTAATGGATTTAATTGCTAATACAGATGCTAAAATTCCTGATGCTATATCTAAGATGTTTGGTGTACGTATACCAACTCAAGATAAACACTCTGCTGTAAACATAAAGATTGTAGATTTTCTACCTGCTTATTATGGCTCTTCTGCTATATTTCCTAAAGAAATAGTTGAAGTATCAGGTGCAGATTTTGATATAGATAAAGTATATGCAAAAATTAAAGAATATTATTTAGATGATAATAATAATTTTATAGAGTTTGGTCAAGGTGATCCATATACAGAGTATGTTAAAAATATAAATAACCTAACAGCTAAACCAGATACAGTTTATAATAAAGCTGCATCAATGTTTAATAATGATCAGCTTGCTATTAGAATGGATAATGCTTTATCACCGCAAGAAATGAATAGATTGACTGATCAAGAAGGTGAGAATAAATTTAATGAAGATTCTTTAAGAGCTGCTTTAATGCTTGGCTTACCAGCAACAAAAAAACAGTTTACTGACTATGTTGAAAAGCATGGCAACCCTAATGAGGCAGTATTAAATAATAAAATTTTAGATTATAATTATGCACTTGCTGGTAATGAAGGTATGACAGGCACAGAGTTACTTCAACAAGATCTTAAAAAAGATTTACCTATTGCATATCAAGCGGCAGATATAGAAGTATTAAAGACTGCATTTAATAACCTTGTAGCTAATCCAGACATACAACTTTTTAAGGATAGACAAGATTCTCCTGTTGATGTAGACTCACTGACTGGTATGATTAAATCTTTTGAAGCAAACAAAGGAGCAGCTATTGGTGCTGTAGTATTACCTAACGTATATCTTAATTTATTAACTGAATACAATATTGATCTATTTAAACCTTTTAAACTAGGTAATGTTCCCTATAATGGTTTTGGAGGCAAGATTATAAACGGTGAAAGAAAGCAAGATATAATTTCTTCTTTAGTTACAATGGAAACAGATAACGCTAAAGAAAGGTTCATATCTAAGTTAGGATTAAATATACATGCTGTAGGTATGGCTGCTAATATGATTTCATTGGGTATACCTTTAGAAACAACATTGCTTTTATTAAACTCTGCTGAAGTTAGAGATTTATATGACTTATCTCAGAACAAAGTTGATAATACATCTCCAAATTTAAAAATGTTACTTGATAGTAGAATAGCATCTCTAAAAGCAAAAGTAACAGAAGAAAAAAATAAAAATGGAAAAGTAAAGTTTGCCCAAGTAAATAAAGATTTACTAGTAAAAGCTGTAGATAGTACTAAGGATTTAAGTGATAATGAGAGATTACAAATCTTATATGCTTTTAGTAGGTTAAACAAAATAAAAAACTGGACTGCAAAAATGAGACCCGCAGTTGTGTTATCACAAGGGTTGCCTCAAAATGTTCCAACTACTAAGAAGAACATTAAAGACTTACAAGAGCTGTTTGGAAAAGATGCTCAAGCTGATGTTACTTCAATTTTTAAAAGCAAAACATGGCAAAGTACTAACCTTAAAGTCTTTAGTCAGATTTACCAAGATTTATTACCAAATGTTCTTTTAACAATGTCTCCAGAGTTTGCAGAAATATTAAGTCCGGTTAATGATAATCTAGATATTGATAATAATAAATTTGGATTTGATACTGCAGCAAAGGTAGAACAAGATTTACTTTCTTACTTAACAATAAAGAGCTATAAACATTTGCTAAACAATAGTTCTAGCAATGCAGCACCGGTTACAAATAATTTAATTTATCCTGGTCCAATAAATGAAGCAGACTTATCTATTGTTAAAATGATAAGAGATGAAAAAACAAGAAGGTCTGAGAACAATGAAGAAAGTAATTTCTTTTTAGATTCATTTGTAGGAACTGAGTATGCAACAGACAATGGAAATACTACAGGATTAAACATAGCTACTTCAAATACTTGGAGAAGATTAAATGCAGCAAACTTGATTGACCTTCAAACCTCCTTTGCAAAATTATATGGTGGATTGGAAACAAGAGATTTAGCAATATCTATTCTTCATTATATGATGGTTAAAGACGGCTTGCAATTAAAGTATGGTTCTTTATTAAAAGCAATGAGTCCTTTTGTTATGGAGAAGTATCTTAATAATGTAAATACAGTTGAACTAGCATTAAAAGGAATTATACCTTATGAGAAAGCATTTGGTATAACAAAAGAAGAACTTATAAAAGAATTTAAAGAGGGTTACCTAGAATCTAATCCAACAGGACCTATACTACGCAACTATAAGACAAGCGATGTTGAGTATCTTCCTGTTGAAGAAGTAGTCTATATCAAAGATGAAATGGAAGACAATGGTAAAATGATTGATTACTTTAGATTAGACCTTAGTGATGCTATGTCTAAAACATATAAACTCTTTAAACTTGATGAGGAAGCAGATGTTGTAGATGGAAAAGTTGCATATAGATTAGTTCCATCAATGGGATCTAACCAGCAATTTGCTGCCGGTTTTGTAGGTGGTCCAAGATTAACATATATTCAGACAAGAAATATTAATAGTAATACTCCAGTTAATGATGTTATTAGATCAGTACAACCAATACAACAAAGTAGTAAGGTTAAAGTAGTAAATGAAGTATATGATAAAATTAGTGATGATTCATATTCATTAAACTTAAAGTATAAAGGACGTAACTATGATATGGCTATATCTAGGAATGGTGAAATAATAGACCCTTCTTTCTATAATCCAAATACTCTAAAAGATATAGATGTAAACCCTAGCATTTTTAACTTTTCTTCAGAAGATATTAAAAATATATTTTTAGAAATAGA
>Ga0208971_1000027_pt1 | contig 94386 bp, 89 predicted proteins | sample AOAMet1_18_M0_10_2_FD_188229 | JGI IMG/M metagenome (GOLD analysis project Ga0208971, IMG submission 188229) | Ammonia-oxidizing marine microbial communities from Monterey Bay, California, USA - CAN11_18_M0_10 (SPAdes) | ecosystem: Environmental > Aquatic > Marine > Intertidal zone | place...
ACTAAACCGCCACCCCTTTGCTGACGGGAAGCCATCGGTCAAGGTGTTGCGATCGTTTGGCCCAGCGGGTACGCCCGGACTTGAAAACGAGTATTGCGCGGCTCGCGCCGGTATTCATCGTCAACTTCCCAAAAATGTTTTGAATCAAATTGAGTCGCTTCTTAGCGCGACCCCGGAGAACGCTCTTCCTCGGGAAGATTTAACGCACTTGCCGCTGGTGAGTATCGACTCTGTCCAGACCATGGACATTGATGATGCGCTTTGCGCCGAACCGCTTGATGACGGCTGGCAACTCACCGTCGCCATTGCAGATCCGACCGCCGTAACGGGGCACGCTGCGGACATTACGGCCGCAATTTCCAAACGAGGCACCTCGCATTACTTTCACGGCACAGCCATTACAATGTTGCCCGATACACTGTCGCAACATTCAGCCTTGAAACCGCTGGAAGATCGCAATGCCGTGGTCTGTCGCCTAACGGTCTCCGCAGCGGGTGAGGTAACACAGGCCGAGATTGTCCTTGCGCTCATTCAGTCGAAAGCGAAATTAAGCTACCCCGAAGTTGAGGATGTGCTTCAGGAAAAGGCACAGCACGCGTTTACTGACGAGCTTTCGCACCTGCAAAACTGTTTCAGAGCACTGCGTCAGCGGCGCGAAGCCTGCGAGCTTGTGATCGAGCACCGACCAGAGCATCGCTGGATTATGAACGATGAAAAACAGATATCCAGTATTGAACGGGTGGAAAAAAAGTCATCACAGCTGCTGGTTGAGGAGTGCATGGTCGCCGCCAATCGAGCGATTGCCAATGCGCTCAAGGAGGCTCAGAGGCCTGGCCCATTTGTGACACACGCGGGGATACGACGAGACCGCGCCGAGGAAGCCCAGGAGTTTCTAAAGCGCTATCAGCCTGATCTAGAGGGCCTGGAATTCTCGACATTGGAAGGGTTTAGAACGCTAATCACCGCACTTAACGCGTCGCGGGACGAACGACCATTACGCTCAATGGTTAATCGTCTGATGGCACGCGCAAGCTTGAGCATCAAGCCCGCGCCACACATGGGAATGGCCTTATCACTGTATACGAATGGGACGTCACCGCTCAGAAAAGCCTTGGATTACTGCGTTCATCTGCAGCTCAAAGCCATGCTCGGAGACACGTCTGTAGAGCCGGCCTCAGCCACTGTTTTTGACCTGCTTAACCAAGCCAGTGCAAAGAACCGCCAAGCGGTTAATGGTGCTCATAACTGGCTAACCTGCAACTTTTTAAACGCTCAGGCTGCTGCCGACACGTCTCAATTTGACGGCGAAATTGTACACATCAATACCTCTGGATTTACGGTGAAACTTGACGACTTAGGCCTGGAAGGCGTCGTTGATCTGCGCAAAGACAGTGAGAAATTTAGTTTTGATAAATGGGAAATGGCCTTAACGAGCCCATCCAAGCGCTACCATCTTCGCCAGCGGGTCCGCGTGCAATACGTCACGAACGAGAGGCCCCGCGGCGAACATCCTGCATTTACGGCACTGGATACTCCGCTCTGAGCGTTATACCCATGACAGTCTCATTCACTGATTCGTAACACGTCTTAGGATCTAACAACAATGTCCAACATTTTTCCGGTAAAAAACCTCTTAGCCGATGACACGCTGGTTGGCCAAAGCGTCACTGTTCAGGGGTGGTTACGGAGTAAGCGAGACTCAAAGGCTGGCATTTCCTTTTTAGCCGTTAACGACGGCAGCCATTTTGACAGTCTTCAGTGCGTCGCTGCCAATGCACTTGCCAACTACGAGGACGTTATTCTTAAGTTATCCACGGGATGCGCCGTGTCTGTGACCGGGGAACTCGTTGCATCGCAAGGCGGTGGGCAGGTTGTCGAAATCCAGGCTACGGCTGTGGACCTTGTGGGGGACGTTGATGATCCTGAGTCCTACCCGATCGCAAAAAAGAGACACACGTTTGAGTACCTTCGCACGCAGGCGCACCTGAGAACGCGCACCAATACCTTTGGTGCAGTCACTCGGGTTCGTCACGTCCTAGCCAATGCAATCCACGACTTTTTTCACTCTGAAGATTTTTATTGGGTGAATACCCCGATCATTACCGCCAGTGACTGTGAAGGGGCAGGAGAGCTGTTCAGAGTGAGTACGCTTGATCTGAATAATCTGCCGACGAATGAAAAAGGCCAGGTCGATACGACGGCCGATTTTTTTGGTGGCGACGCCTACCTGACGGTCTCTGGGCAACTCGCAGTCGAATCGTACTGCTTGTCGATGAGCAAGGTTTACACTTTCGGGCCTACTTTTAGAGCTGAAAACTCCAATACCTCGCGTCATTTGGCCGAATTTTGGATGGTTGAGCCCGAAGTGGCCTTTGCGAACCTCAACGACAACGCCAATCTCGCGGAGCGACTGTTAAAGTCGGTCACTCAACGCGTACTCAACGAATGCGAAACCGACTTGGGCTTCTTTCAGCAACGTATCGACAATACGGTCATGGACAGACTGAGCAATATTGTTGATCAGCCGTTTGTCCGGGTCACCTACAGCGACGCCATCGATATTTTATTAAAGTCAGGGAAGTCATTTGCGTTCCCTGTGCAGTGGGGCATCGATATGGCGTCCGAGCACGAGCGGTTCTTGGCCGAAGACCACTTCAAAGCGCCAGTTGTTGTGACCGACTACCCCCGCGACATCAAGGCCTTCTACATGCGACTGAACGATGACGAGCGCACCGTCGCTGCGATGGATGTACTGGCACCCGGCATTGGTGAAATCATTGGCGGAAGCCAGCGAGAAGAACGGCTCGACGTGCTCGATGCACGCATGGACCCAGCCCTTAAAGACACACTTTGGTGGTATCGCGACCTCAGACGCTATGGAACGGTTCCACACGCGGGCTTTGGTCTTGGCTTTGAGCGTCTTGTGGCCTACATCACAGGCATGGAAAACGTGCGTGACGTGATTCCATTTCCAAGGACACCCGGAAATGCCGATTTTTAAAGACGGGACTTCAGGGGCTCACCATGGGTAAGCGCGCACAGGTTGGACTGTTGCTCACCGGTAACGAGCTGATGAGCGGCGATACGGTCGACAGCAATTCGTCACGTATCGCACTCGCGCTGAGCGAGAGGAAAATCGGTATCGCCAAGAAAATTACGGTCGGTGATGAGCCTCAGTTGCTTGCCGCGAGTCTGAGCAACTTATGCAGTGACTCCCAGACTGTCGTTATCAATGGCGGTCTGGGCCCAACAGAAGATGACCTGACTGCCGCTGTTGTCGCCGAGGTGCTCGGGTGTAAGTTAGTCGAGCACCCCGGCGCCATTGCGCACCTAACGCATTGGTGTGAGCGTCGAGGACTCGAACTAAACGCCAGCAACCTCAAGCAAGCCTACCTGCCCGAGGGCGCTGATCTCGTGGCCAATCCGCTCGGTAGTGCGGTTGGTTTTGCCGTTGAAATCGAAGGAGCACTGGTCATCGCCACGCCCGGCGTGCCGGTCGAGCTAACCGCCATGCTCCCTGAAATCTGTGCGCGAATCACTGCTCGCGTGGGTGGCGGCACCGCCTTTATCCGGCGACTACAAACGTTTGGTATTGGCGAGTCGACGATCCAAGAGCTTGTTAATGCCTGCAGTGAGGAGTGGCCAAGTCAGGTCACACTCGGCTTCAGATCCGGCTTGCCGCAGCTGGAACTCAAGCTCCAAGTCGATAACGACGTCTTCCTCGAGCAACGAGCTGAGGCAGAGCGGCTTCTGCACAGACTGATCGGCGATCATATTATTGGCGAAGACAACGATCAGCTTGCCCTGTCACTGCAGCGCGCGTTGGTGACTAAGAACATGAACGTCACCACGGCTGAGTCTTGCACCGGCGGTCTCATTGCGTCGTTGATCACCCGAGAACCGGGATCCTCCAAGGTTTTTGGTAGCGGGTTTATTACCTACGCAAACACCAGTAAGAACAAAATTCTTGATGTGCCTAAAGCCACGCTCGTCAAGCACGGTGCTGTCAGTGAGCCGGTTGTGCGTGCAATGCTCTTGGGCGCACTGAAATACGGAGAGTCAGACATCGGAATCGCGGTCTCAGGCGTTGCGGGTCCCGGAGGCGGTAGCGACGACAAGCCCGTGGGTACCGTATGGATGGCATGGGGCACGCACGACCAACATCGCGCGGTCAGACTGCAAATTCCAGGGACACGCGAACGCTTCCAAATTCTAGTGGCCGCGATCGGCTTAGATTTAATGCGCCGACAGCTGCTCGAACTACCGCCAATACCACACTACATTCAGCGCTTCGTTCATCGCAGCGCATAATTTAAGGCTGCAGTCGCGTCACAACCCATGCCGCGTCAAAGTCGTACACGAATCGATCGTGTAACCGGTCACTGCCACCTTGCCAAAATTCGATCCGCTGGGGCTTTAACCTAAAGCCGCCCCAGTGCAGTGGACGCGCAACAGGGTTGTCCTTAAATCGCTCAAGAGCCCCTTGATACTGAGCTTCGAGATCCGATCGACTGGCTATCGGTCTACTCTGATCAGACGTCCAGGCGGCGATTTGACTCGCGTAAGGGCGTGTTGAGAAGTAAGCGTCGGAGGCCTCCTCAGAGATTTTCGTCACTTCGCCGGAAATACTGACTTGTCGGTCGAGCTCGTTCCACGGAAAAAGCATCGAGGCTCGTCCGTAACTCGCAAGTGCAACAGCCTTATCGCTCTCGTAGTTCGTGAAGAAAACAAACCCCTGTTCGTCAAAGCCCTTTAACAGCACAAACCGCTGACGGACGGACCCATCTGGCTGCACCGTCGCGATAACGCAACCCGTGGGGTCGGCCAACCCGGCCTGAGCCGCATCAGACTGCCACTGCGTAAAAAGGCTAAAGGGATTTTCAGGCAGTGCTGCGCGCGCGAGCCCACCCTTCGTGTATTGCCTGCGGTAGTCTTTCAGTTCCATAGCCCCTCCTCGTGACCCTATGGTAATCGATGTCGAGGGTACTCTGCGTAAACGGCATCTTGTGGTAGCGTTCCACTCCCAGATCTTTGGAGAAATCTCAATGCGTTTTGTCAGCTTATTGTTCGCCACGGCGATGACTCTTAGCCCGCTCGTCGCTGTTGCTCAGACGGCCAGCCAAGGGGGTCCTCTCATCGACTATGGTACGCGATTCATACCTGAAATTGCCGCCAAGGGCATGGTGTCAGGACCCGAAAAGCTCGCGTCAGAGGCCGGCCTGAGCATGCTCAAGCAAGGTGGCAATGCTGTTGACGCGGCCGTTGCGACGGGGTTCGCGCTTGCAGTGACACTCCCGCGAGCGGGCAACCTTGCAGGCGGCGGATTCATGTTAGTCCACCTGGCCAAAACGGACGAGCAAGTCTTCATCGATTACCGAGAGATGGCCCCCGCCAGCGCATCACGGGACATGTTCCTCAACGAGGACGGCACTGTGAACAAGCAAATGGCCTACAACAGTCCCAGTGCTGCGGGTATTCCGGGCACCGTTGCCGGCATGATTCACGCGCTAGAAAATTATGGGACATTGGACCTTAAGACCGTGATACAACCCGCCATTGAGCTCGCAAAGCAAGGGTTTAAGGTGCCCGCTGCACTGCACTTAAACCTTCGCGCGGCCACAAAACGGCTCGCACGTAACGAAGAAGCCAACCGTATTTATTTAGCCGGCACCGGGACAGCACCGGCAATGGGCAGTCTGTTTAAACAACCCGACCTGGCAGCAACGCTTCAACGCATCAGAGACAAGGGCACGGATGGATTTTATAAAGGCAAGACGGCGGCACTCATCGTTGAGGAAATGCAGCGTAACGGTGGCCTAATAACGCGCGCTGATTTAGCCAATTATCGGGCACTTGAGCGACAACCCGTGCGTTCAATGTTCAGAGGTTACGAGCTTGTGAGCGCACCACCACCGTCATCGGGCGGCATCCACGTCTCCCAAATCTTAACGCTTTTAGAGCCCTTCCCACTCAAGGAGTTGGGCCACAATAGCGCCGGGTACCTTCACGTACTGATCGAGGCCATGAAGCTCGCCTATGCAGATCGGAGCGAATACTTGGGGGATCCTGACAGAACAGCAATACCGATGACGAAACTGACGAGTGAGGTCTACCTGAGCACGCGGCGGGCGATGATCAAGAGTGATCGAGCGACGCCCTCCAGTGATATTCGTCCCGGCACTTTTGACGACGCGGAGAGCACAGAAACCACACATTACTCGGTAGCTGACCAATACGGGAATGTCGTCTCTAATACCTACACCATTAACTTTAGTTTTGGCTCTGGCATCGTTGTTCCTGGAACCGGGATGCTACTGAACAATGAAATGGACGATTTCGCCGCCAAGCCCGGGTCTCCGAATGGTTATGGGTTGGTGCAAGGTGAAGCGAACGCCGTCTCGGCGGGCAGTCGGCCCTTATCGTCAATGACACCAACGCTTGTGTTCCGAGACGGCAAACCTTGGATGGCGACGGGGAGTCCGGGCGGCTCACGAATTATTACTGCGGTTACACAAACGCTGCTGAACGTCATGGCCTTTGATATGACACTGGGCATGGCAACATCCGCACCGCGGATCCATCACCAATGGATGCCGGATGTGGCCATGGTCGAGCCAGGCATTTCACCCGATACGGTCAAATTATTAGAAGCCAGCAACCACAAGATTTTTCGTTCAAACAGCACCATTGGACGTGTCAATTCGGTGCAAATCGAAGATGGCTGGTTTTACGGTTACGCCGACCCCAGACGCCCCGGCGGACACGTGGCGACCTGGTAACTCAGCTCATTGAGCGAACTTTCATGGTTTGGCGCCCCAGTGCAACAAGGGCGCCGGTTGCGTCCCAAATTTCGCAGTCGAGCTCAGTCACACCGTTCATCAGTGTTGTAGAGCGTGCGCGACATAAAATGGGACCTGGGGCCGGCTTCCCTCGCACCTGGACCGTCAATTCAACCGTGGGCACCCACCCGACATTGGGTACCAATGTGAAGGCAGGGGGTGGCATCATGTCGACGAACATCAATAGGTCGAGCGTTCCAATCTCAGCCCCGTCTGAATACTGCATATACGCGATGAATTCGCCCGTGTTAGTCGGCTCGCGACGCTCAAAGAACTCGTATCCCTTGACGACGCGAATATCCACCGTGTCGTGAATTTCAAGACCACCGTGCGGCTGTGCTTGGGTTGGATCAAATTTTGGAACCTGCGGTGGTTCCAATAGCGTATTAGTGGGACCTTTTAGCCGATCAAGATCCGTAAAGGCAGCGTTAGCAACCAACTTCAGCCCACCCTCTTGATACAGACGCGCAGCCGCGAACTGCGTACCTTTTCCGTGTCTGAGCACCTCAACGTCGATCTCAGCGTGTCCAAGCACAGTGGGCTCTAGGTAAAAAGCATTGATCGACAGCGGATCAGCACCAGCTAAAGTTTGTGAAATCGCTCTGCCGATAACACCCATGACGTAACCGCCGTTGGGTACTTTTCCAATTCGCCAGCCCTTGTGAAGCTCCGCCTGCCATCGGTTATCACCGAGCGAAATCAATGCTGTGTCGTTTAAAAATTTGCCCATGTGCTCACCCAGTATTATTGACTGTCCAGATCGCGCCCAGTCCGTCAGCGCGGCGGAAGTGTACACGGCTTATATTAAGACGTAGAGATTAGTCAGGAATTATCTCTATACTGAGGTGTAACAGAGGACTGATTTGTGAAGGTATTTTCGCCAGGTCTCGCAGTAACGACCGCACTGACATACGCCCTGCTTTTCGCAGCCGTGCCGCACGCATTTGGCCAGGCCGGCGTCTTTGGTGCTTACGATCCGCGGCTGCAAGACGTGTTATGGAACGAGGCCATTGAACTTCAGCAAAACGGCAGCCACCAAGAGGCCATCGAAAAGTTAAAACGCGCCGCGCACCTCAGTCGTATTAATGATGGTCTTGACGCTAAAAGCCAGCTCCCCTTCGTGCGCGCCGAAATTACAAGCCATCGGGCGCTCAACCAATTCGTAACAGCCGACGAGCGTCACGCCTACTTGTCGCGGATTGAAGCCAGCGCCATCCCCTCGGGCCCCGAAAAAATAACCGCGCTGCTGCGACAAGCGGAGTGGCATCAATTTGCGTTGCTTGAAGATATTGATGAGGACGAAGAAGCAACCGCACGCATGGGTAAGGCGTGGAATTTTTATCGCCGCGCACTCAATGAATCAATCAAAGCCTACGGAGAAGATTCCGCAGAGCTGTTGCCTGCGCTCGAGGGTATGGTGCGGGCGCAATACCTCCTCGCGGGGCACCGTGGCATTGGTGCGTCTATGCCAGGTCGTATGGACCGCGAAAGACGCGACTTCGCCGCCGGCAAAAGTACCTTTAAACGAGGCCTCTCTGTGCTAGTTGCCGTGCAGCAACTTAATCGCGACCGCCTGAGTGTCACGCGTGAAATACAGGCCCAGGACCTGATTCGAATCGCCGACTGGGCGTGGTGGACCGGCAACCGAAACTATGCCTTAGACTTCTACAACACTGCACTGGCACTCGCGAATGGCGAGTCACTGGAGCCGGTCGCCAATAAAACCTCGCCGTTGACCGAGGTGGACGCGTCTGAAGACCCTGAGGCTACCGCCTTGGAGTCCAACATGCCCGAGGCCGACACAGGAGAGGCCGCCGCGACGATACAACCACTTAACGCCAAGATAGAGCAAGTCAACGCAGAAACAGAACAAGAGCCCACGGACAATGCTCCAATCGACGAGGTTGCCGACACAGCAAAAGAACCTGTTTATCCAACGTTTCGCATACTCGAGACGCCCGTCGCACTGCCTGCGGTTGCAGGCTTTGGTCCAGTACTTGATATCAAAACCAGCGAACCCACAGCGGGCGATTTAGTTGTCAGTTTTAATATCAGTCCCACGGGTAAAGTGGTTAATATTGAGCGAGTTCAGCTGCCCGTCACAACCGGCCCTCGCGGACCCGAACGCGTCATCAGACGGCTTCGGAAAACACGCTTTCGCCCTGTATTTTTAGACGGTGAACCCGTTGAAAGCGACACTATTACGTGGGCATTTGATCCCAAACACTGGGCCATGCCCGGTTCAACCCATTCGGAGACATCGACATGAAGCGCGCGATCTACAAGGAGCTACTCGCCGTCGGCCTGCTCCTACCGCTGCTCTCGGGTTGCCCCTCGGCCAGCGCTCCGTCTTCACCGTCCTCACCGTCTGCATCCATGCCGCCGTCGAGCAGTTCGGGATCAAGCGGCAGCTCAGGTGGGTCGTCGTCATCCAGTGGCGGCTCAAGCGGATCGTCAAACTCAGGGGGCGGGTCGTCGTCCAGCAACAGTTCAAGTGGATCTTCAAGCTCGGGCGGCGCGTCTGCGCCTTCAGCCGGTGGCGCCGCATCGGGGGCAGGCACGTCCAGTAGTGGCGGCGATGCGAGCGCGAGCGCCGGTGGATCGAGCGGTCCAAATTCAGAAGGTGGAACTGATGGTGCTGGTTCGAGCGACCCCGGATTTGGCGACTCGGCGAGTGGTGACCTTTCACTTCCCAGTCTCATCGACCAAGTCCCGACCTACAGTGGCAGTTCCTCGTCCGCGAATGCGCAAAGTACTGGAGACTCAGGATCAGAAGGGCAGTCGGGGGCCGACGCAGGTGCAAGCGGGGAAGGCGAGAGCGCCTCAACAGCGCAAACCACGTCGGGTAGCGGCTCGACCAGCGGCACGCGCGCGCAAGACGGCATGGAGCCCGACTGGGGTTCCACTGACACGATGACGACCGCAGAGCGGGTCGCCGTATTAGACAGACAACTCGAGGCCAGTACTGGCGTATTCGATGCAATTATTCGAGAAGAACAGCGCCAACAACGGGCCAGTCGCCGCGAGCAAGGCGCAGCCACGCAAAGCTCGGTGGATTCGGGAACCGAACAAGAACCCAGTGGTCGAAATCCTTATGGGGGTGCAGAGCAAAGTGGCAGTGGATCTGTTGGTGGTGGTATTGGCGGACGCTCGGGCGCCCCGCCTGAGGCACCCGCGGTCTATGAGGCACCCGAAGATATCCCCACCGGTAATGACGACGACATCGTCGCACGACAACTTAGAGAAGCTGCAATGCGGGAGCCAGACCCTGAGATCCGAAAAGCCCTGTGGGACGAGTACCGAAAATACAAAGGTCTTGAGATACCCAACGAATGATTAATCGCGTTTGCACGGTCATTGCGCTTCTCGGTCTACTCACCGGGTGCGTCACGCAGACGGTTAAAACGACAGCCGTACCCACGCTCAAGACCTACACCACCGAATTGGCGAGCGATGAGATCTTGGACGTGGCCGTTGTCGTATTCGACCCCGGTTTGAGAGAGACGGACCCAGAGAACAGTGTTTATCCGGAGATCCGTCGGGCCGAAGCTACATTTATGGCCAGAGAATTGGCACTGGTATTAGATGATCAAGGCGCCTGGGGTGCCAGCCGTGTGATCCCGTCGAGCGATCACATCGCGGATGTCTCAATCAATGGAACGATCGAACAATCGGACGGTGAGTCTCTCACGCTTTACATTAGAGCCACCGATGCGCAGGGCAGAACTTGGCTCGAGAAACGGTACGCAGGTAAAACGAGCCGATACGCCTACCAACAGACACAGCGCGTTAAAAAAGACCCTTTCCTAGCCATTTACCGTAACGTTGCCAACGACTTACTCGCCGTTTTTCAAAGCCTATCCCGGAACGAGCGACTGGCCATCAGGGACGTCGCCAAACTCAAGTTTGCGCGGACGTTTGCACCCGCCGCGTTTGAAGACTACTTGCTAGAGAGCGACTCAGACCTCACACGCGCCGTTCGCTTGCCGGCCGAAAGTGACCCAATGATGTCCCGCATTGGTGCCATTCGGCAGCGCAATCACGTCTTTGTCGACACACTTCAAGGACACTACGACAACTTTTCAGGGGCTATGAATGGCCCTTACACGGAATGGCGACGGCTGAGCTATGAGGAAACGGTGTCACTTCGCCAGCTTGAAAGCGAAGCGCGAACGCAATTGCTGGTTGGAGGCTTATCAGTACTTGCCGGTATTGCCGCTGCAACCTCCGACGATCGAAATGTACGGACAGCAGGAGCTGTGGGTATTTATGCGGGTGGCGGCCTCGTAAAAAGCGGCCTAGAGCGTCGCGCAGAAGCCAATATCCACTCGCTCGCTCTAGAGGAGTTAGGCCAGTCGTTAGAGGCCGAGATCACGCCGCAAGTCATCGAACTGGAGGATCGAACCGTGCAGCTCTCGGGTACGATCGACGATCAATACAGCCAATGGCGTGAAATATTGGGTGACATCTACGCCGCTGAAATTGCCGACCTTCCCACTGAAATCGCTCCACCTGCGCAGTAATTGAGATTCAACCATTGATGGACAACGAACGCTTGGACACCCTTCGCGCGACCGCCTTTGAGCCTCAGGTCCAAAGCGCCGGTGTCGAACAAAACAGTCAACCCGCTAGACAAACCGCGCTGTGGGTCGTCGTGACCATTGGGTCGTTGCTCCTACTTCTGGTCGTCTTTGTTTTGCCCTCACTCGCACCTGCACCCCCGCTGGAGCCCACCGTCTCCAACGAACCACGTGAGCCCCGCGTCCAATCGCAAGTGGCAGCACAATCACAAACGCCACAGTCGGAGCGCAGTCCCTTTGCCGAGGCGCAGTTGGCCAAGACGCGCCGTGCGGCTCAGGAAGTACTACAGGCGCTGCTGGAAACGCAAAGCCGCCTTGAAAATCGCGCGGTAGATCAGTGGGGAAATGCGGCATTTTTAGCCGCCAGTGCGCTCGCGATTGAGGGTGACGAGTACTACCGAACCCAAGATTTTAGTGGCGCAGAGGGGGTTTATCAGACGGCACTCGACGCCTTAGTGGTACTTGAGGGAGACCTCACAAAAGCAATTGAAGCCCGCCTTACGCGGTTACTTATCGCGATCGAAGGCGGAGATCTTGCGGTGGCTCAGAAGCTGGCACCCATATTGCGCACGATGGCGCCAGACAGTGACGCGATTTTAGACGCATCCGAGCGTGTCTCAGTGATGCCCGAGATCATTACCTACGAGGAGACCGCGCAAGCCCATTTTGATACTGCGGACTATCAGCGTGCGCTGACTGATATTAGAGCCGCTTTGTTGCTCGACCCGGTGCACCAACGACTCTCGGCTATTGAACGCGATTACGACGCGGCGTTGACCCAGCAGCAATTTGAAGAGGCCATGACACGCGGGTTCGCCGCGCTCACAGCGACGGAGTTCTCCAAGGCGCGTGCAGCGTTTGAGCGTGCCAAGACGCTCACATCGAACGCGAGTGATGTGGCCGGGGCATTCGCACAACTCAAAGAGGCGGAAACACTGTCGAGCTTAAATCGCCTCCTGTCGCAAGCGGCTGATCTTCAAGCCAATGAGGAATGGGCGGACGCCTTCGAGGCTTATGAGCAGGCGTTGGCACTCGACTCCAGCCTGGTTGAGGCCTCGGAAGGCATCATAGCGGCTGAGTCAATGGCGACCCTTTTCCAATCGCTGTCCGAGATTGTCGAGAAGCAAGCGCGTCTGGTCGATGAAGTCGTTTTGAACCAAGCCAAAATCACCTTAATAGAGGCCGAGAAGATAGTAGCCACTTCTGCGCAGTCAATGCCAAAACTTGTGGAACTTGTCGACGTCGTCCGCGCCGCGCTCTCGATGGCCAGCACCCCACTACCCGTCTCCATTTTTTCAGACGGGCTGACCGAAATAACCCTCAAACGCGTTGCTCGCTTAGGAACGTTGACATCGCGTACGCTGTCCCTACGCCCGGGACAATATCAACTCTTGGGCAGTCGGGAGGGTTACCGAGACGTCTTGGTCACGCTGAATATTAAAGCCGGCGCTGATCACCAAATCGATATCCGCTGTAAGGAGATAATCGCTCGCTGATGTCTGAGTCACCGAAACAACCCGAAACCCTCTCTGCGGCAGAATTTGAGCCTCGTGGTGATATTGCGGTAGACCGCAAACGACGGTTCAGTCCCCTAAAACTTTTGGGACTGCTGAGTGCTCTTGCTGTGGGTTACGGTTTGTTTTTCCTATTAACAGCGCGATCCATAAACGTTGAAGTCGACGCAGAAACAGCGCCAAAAATAGACGTCCAAGGGTTGCATCTACAATTTGGTGGACGACTGCTGATGCGACCCGGTCGCTACCCACTGTCCGTGACGGCCGAGGGCTATCAAGACTACAAAGGCGATCTGCAGGTCGACGGTACAGAGGTACAAACCCGCGCAGTACAACTCACCCCCCTACCTGGCATTCTCATCATCGAGTCGGACCCAGCTCAAGCTCGCGTCAGTATTAATGGCGTTTTTGCGGGCGAAACGCCACTGACCATCGCGTCCATTGCCTCGGGTGAGGCAACAATAACCCTCGACGCTGATCGATTCCTGCCTTATGAGTCGTCGTTTGAGGTCACAGGGCGAGAAGTGACTCAACGCTTTTCCGCGAGCCTGGTACCCGGCTGGTCCCGAGTTACGTTAGAGGTCGAACCCACCGCGGCAATGGTGCGTGTCGACGGGGTGCCCGTGGAATTCAACGGGAACTTACTGCAGATCATGCAAGGGACCCGTGACATCACCCTCAGCGCAGCGGGCTACGTCGATGACGTCATTTCAATTGACGCGGTGGCCAATACTGACCTGGACCTCGGCCGAGTTGAACTCACACCGGCAGAGGGACTTCTGCGTCTGTCCTCGGTCCCTATGGGTGCCGTAGTGACGCGTGACGGACGTTTCGTCGGGGCGACGCCTGTTGATGTTGCCATGGCACCTTCAACCACACACGCCTTTAAACTCAGTCGAGCCGGTTACTTGCCGGCGACTTTTACGCTTTCATTGAAAAAAGGTACCGTCAGGCAACGGCAGGTGGTTCTCTTGCCCGCATTGGGCGAAATTGATATTCAGGTCGCGCCGGACAATGCGACCATTGCTGTGAATGGTGAAGATCGGGGCGCCGGGAATCGGATCCTTTCCCTCCCCTCAGTGGAGCAGGTGATCACCATAGCGGCACCCGGCTATGCCAGTGTTGAGCGTCGGGTGACCCCCCGTGCGGGGCTAAAGCAGCGTATTAAAGTTGGCCTCCTCACGGTTGAGGAGGCGCGGAAAGCCGCGATTAAATCGGAAATGACAACCTCACTGGGCCAAAAACTGCTGTTAATTGACCCAATGGTTGGCGCAACCAATGAATTCACCATGGGCGCACCGCGGCGTGACGCCGGGCGTGGTGCCAATGAAGTTGAACGACCGGTCGCGCTCACGCGTGCCTTTTACCTGTCAACGACCGAAGTGACGAATGCACAGTTCCGGCAGTTCACCCGCAACCATGAATCAGGGCAGGCGGGCGGCAAAAGTCTGAATAGAGAACACCAACCGGCGGTTCAGCTCTCTTGGCAGCAAGCAGCAAGTTTCTGCAACTGGCTCAGTGCGCGAGAAGGCCTCGCCGCCTTTTATACCGAAAAAGACGGGATCATTACCGGTTTCAATGCGGCAAGTCGGGGTTATCGCTTACCTACAGAGGCCGAGTGGGCCTTCGCCTCGCGCCTCCATGCGGGTGTGATACGGCGATTCGCTTGGGGCGACGCGTGGCCGCCTGAAAACGGCGTTGCCAATCTCGCGGACGCATCATCCGCGATTGTCACCGGCCGAATACTCAATGGCTACTCAGACAATGCACCAGTCAGTGCTGAGGTTGGGAAGTTTCCGCCAAATCCTAGAGGGCTTTACGATATGGGTGGTAACGTCGCAGAGTGGGTGAATGATGTCTATCGCATTGCCGTCCCAGGCGAATCCGTGGCAGAAAATCCAATGGGCGATAGTCAAGGAGACAATTACACCATACGCGGTGCAAGTTGGAGCTTGAGTCGACTCAGAGAGCTCCGACTGACCTACAGAGATTATGGTGAGCGGGGAAGAGATGATGTTGGATTTAGGGTGGCGAAATATGCAGAGTAAGCGTTGGCGAGGTGTCGTATTTTCAGTGGTGTTGGCCGCCAGTGCCACAGCACAGGAGTCGGCAATAGATCCGCCTTCAGAGACCAACGACGAAGTCGGCCAAGGCGCTTTAGAATCAGCAGAACCGTCGACGCCGTCAGAGCCAACACGCAGCGAACCCGCACCACAAGCGGTGGACACCTACACGCCAACTGAACGTATTTCTGAAGATCGCTCAGTTTCCTTCCCCGTTGATATCTGAGGCCGCACGGCATGTCTAAGTCGAAACTTCCTTCCGAATTCGCCTTCCAGCTGATAGCGCTTCTCACGGCGGTCATCATCGTTCACGGGTTTTATGTCGGACTGATTCGTCCCTCTGCAGACGCACAACTGACAATCCAAGCAGCGCTACAGGCCTCTGGCGAGGCCTTTGTGCCGGAGCGATCACTCTTCGTCGTGATTCGAGACTTTGAACAAGAAGCCTGCTTCATTTTGATGATCTGGGCGTTGGCGATCATGGGTCTCAAAGCCTGGACGACTCGTCAGGAAGCGGCCATGCTCGACAGAAACCTGATCGAGGTCACCACGGGGACCACGGTACTCCCTCAGGATGCGCGCAGCTATTCGCGAGGCCTAGAAGCCCTACCCGAGGCCGATCAGGAACTGTTGCTTCCTCGTACACTCTTGAACGCCCTCAGTCGATTTTCGACCACCGCCAGCATTCCCGCTGTGTCGGAAGCGGTGCGCGAGCAGTGCGACATCGAAGCGGACAAGCTCGATTCGGAGTTGTCGATGGTGCGTTACATCAGCTGGGCAATTCCATCCATCGGTTTTATTGGAACGGTACGCGGTATTGGCGATGCCTTAGGACAAGCCTATAAAGCGGTAGAGGGGGACATCTCGGGGGTGACAGTAAGCCTGGGCGTGGCGTTTAACAGTACCTTCGTCGCATTAGTACTCTCGATCATCATCATGTTCGCGCTGCACCAACTTCAGCTGTCGCAAGAGCGCTTAGTACTCAGTACGCAACGTTACATCGACAAAAAGCTTATCCGACACCTGGCAGCACCAAAATGAGCACCGCTTTTCTCGACATCAATGACACAAGCTTAAGTCTCACTACTGCGGACGAGGTTATATCCTCTCCCGGTGCTGTTCTGTCAGATTCCGGCGCGCTTTCCTTCGGCGAGTCCGCTGTTTTACAACTAAAACGTCGCCCACTTGACGTAAAGTCGGACTATTGGAGCCAGCTGTCGACCGCACCTCTGAGTGCTCACTTTGGCAGTGCACGGCATACTGCCGACCTGGTCTATGAGCACCTCAAGTCACTGATACCCAATCCAGCGCATCTGCATGATCTGTGCATCATTGCACCGAGCAATATGAATCAGACACAACTCGAACTGCTGCTTGGGATTCTTAGTGCCTTAAACATCAAGCCCAGCGCCGTCGTCGATCGGGCGTTACTTGCACACGCAAAGCAGTCAGCTCCTGGCGTGAACCTCAGTCTGCAATGGCGGCAGCTCGTTGTCACCGAATTCGAGCAGGTCGACCAACGCCTCTGCGTCCTCAAGACCACCGCCATCCCGGGTCTTGGCTATTTAGATCTACTCGAAGACTGTCTTGAACATTTTGCTGACGCCTGCGTGGCGCAAACCCGCTTTGATCCGCGAAGGAGTGCCGCCTCGGAGCAAACGCTTTTAAGCGCTATTCCAGACCTACTGGCGCCGCAAACTGACGACAACGAACTCTCGGTAGAGGTCGAATCCTATACCTTCAAAGTCCCACGAGATGCTCTAAAAGGCGTCGGGCAGCGTGTACTTGACGCTGTGAATACTGACGGAAAATCCATCAGTATTGACGCGTCCCTGTCTGTTTTTCCAGGAATGGTTTTTGACTCGGTCACGACGCAAGAGTCACTGACAGACGCCGCAAGAACTGTTCTTAGCGGCACGACTGCGCAAGCACCGTTATCTCGGATTACCAGCTGTGCGCTCAGCACTGAAGTCAGCCCTGAGCCCTCTCTCGTACAGCAACCGCGCTCACAGACTCGATCTCCTGATCTGGACGCCAGAGCCGGACAGCACAGCACACCGACGCACTTACTGATTGATGCCACCGCTCACGCGATTGAAGGCCGAGAAAGTGTGTCGTTCGAGTTTGGCGTTATTTCGCAAAATGGCGTTATCTGTATTGATGGACCCTTTAAAGATCGAATTAATGTACTGTCGGTTTCTGGCTCCCACGCCCAACTGACAACGGGAAGCAGGCTGTATCGCGACGATGGTCAAGAAGCGGTTCTGATTCGTGTTGAGTCGTAAGAATGCCGCGTCGAAAACGACAAACCAATACGTTTAATCTGAGCTTTCTAGACGTGATGTCCTGTGGGTTTGGCGCGGTTATACTGGTATTCCTCATTATTGATCACTCGATCGAGATTCAGATTCAGTCGGTGAACGCCGAGGTGCTTTCGGAGGTCAATCTTCTTGAAGAGGACATTCGCGACGGAAAGGAAGGCCTTGTCAGGTTACGTAACGCCGTCAGCAGTGCGGATCTTGATATTGTTGAGGCGACGGGACGCGCGCGACTCGTCACTGAAGAACTTGGCCGTCTTGAGGCCTTGGTCGCCTCGCTGGAGGAGTCCGATGTCAGCGAAACGACCGATCTTGATGCCTTAAAAGCCGAAATTAACGTGCTCGAGGAGCAGATTCAGCAACTGCGCGAGGCCGCGGAGGCCGATGGGGGTCGCAGTGCGCGTGAATTTCAGGGTGAGGGCAACCGGCAATACCTCACCGGCTTGAAACTTGGGGGGAATCGCATTGCTATTATGATTGATGTGTCAGCCAGCATGCTTGCACCCGAGGTTGTGAACGTTATTCGCATGCGAAATCAGTCGCCAGCGGTTCAGCGCGGCTCAAAAAAGTGGGGCCAAGCGCTCGATACCGTAGACTGGTTAACGGCTCAACTCCCGACCGGCGCGCGGTACCAGTTAATACTGTTTAATACGCAAGCGCGATTTGCGCTCCCGGAGACTCAAGGTCGCTGGCTTGAAATTGCTGACAGCGAGCAAGTCGAACGTGCCGTCTCATCAGTTCGCAATGTGCTGCCCGAGGGCGGCACATCACTGCACAATGCATTTAACTTCTTATCTGAGCTCGACAGCAAACCCGACAATATCTTTCTGGTGACTGACGGGTTACCCACGCAAGGCAAATCGACGCCACGGAAAAACACCGTGTCAGGCCCGGCGCGGCTCAAACATTACCGTGACGCGCTAAAAGCCCTGCCCTCTGGCGTACCCGTGAATGTTGTCTTGTCACCCATGGAAGGAGACCCTTTGGCGGCCTCCGAATTCTGGAAGCTCGCACAAAGTTCAGGCGGTAGTTTCATGGCTCCCGCTAAGGACTGGCCGTAATGCGAACGCGAAGACCGGCTCCGGAAATCTCACTGTCATTTTTGGACGTCATTTGCTGTGGTTTTGGCGCCGTTATCTTACTGCTAATGATCACCAAGACGGTCGAGCCGCAGGTCCTCGAGGAATCAACGGTTATTGCTGAAGGCAAGGTATCTGAACTCACCGAACAGCTGTTTGAAATACGCGGTGAGACTACGATTTTGAATCGCGAGCTCGTGGCAAAACGCGAACAGATCTCAGAGTTTGAAACCCAGATTGCCATTCTCCAAGGGTCACTGGCGTCGTCAAAATCGCGTTTCGACGCCCTTCAAATCACCCGAAATTCGAACAGTATTGTCGCCGAACAGCTGGCCATTGCGCGCCAAGAATTAAGCGAGGAAGAAGAGCGCTTACTGGGTCGTGATGCAGAGCGAAAGAATCAACTGATCGGCGGCATTCCAGTCGACAGTGAATATATTATCTTCATCATCGACACCTCTGGTTCCATGTTTTCATACGCCTGGCAGCGGATGCTGGGTGAGATGGAAGCGACCCTCAATATTTACCCCAATGTCAAAGGCATTCAGGTCATGAATGACATGGGTAACTACCTGTTCAGCCGCTACGCTGGGCAATGGATTCCTGATACACCGGCACGACGACAGCTGATACTGAGAAATCTCGCCAATTGGAACGCGTTTTCTAATTCGTCACCGGTGGAGGGCATTACGCAGGCCGTGCGCTCTTTTTATGACCGCGATAAAAAAATATCAATTTATGTTTTCGGCGACGAATTCACCGGTCGGTCGATTGAAGATGTGGTGCTGACGGTCGATCGCCTTAACGCCGAAGCCGATACTCAAGAGCGTCGTGTGCGCATCCACGCCGTCGGCTTCCCCGTACAATTTATTAGGCCGCCCGAGTTGCAGGACACGGGCATTCGTTTTGCTACACTGATGAGGGAACTGACGCATCGAAATGGTGGAACGTTTGTTGGACTCAATGATTTCAGGCCCTAGCGCCAAGCGTTTTTACACGCTCTTCGTACTTGCGTTCATCGCCGCGTGCAGCAGCCGTGAAGTGGTTGTTGATGGAAACTTCCCAACACCGCTGGTCGACCCGATACCGGTTTCTGTCGGTGTGTTGTTCACACCAGAATTTCGTGAGCACCGGCTGGTTGACGACGCCACGGGTCGTGGTGAAGTCAGCTGGAGCGTGAGTACCGGCGTTGCACAGGTGGAGTTTTGGTCCACCTTACTGCCGGCTTTCTTTCAAAACGTGGTTCTCATCGAAAGTTATGATGATTTAGAAACGTACGACGTCGATGCGGTTTTTGTGCCTGAAATTGCAGACGTGCAGTACGCGATTCCGTTATACACGAATGTCAAAGTGTACGAGATCTGGATGCGTTACCGACTCAGGCTGGTTGAGCCCGAGCAACTCAAAGACAACGAAAATAAGACACTCAGCCTCGACAATATTCAGGCCTTCGCTGAGTGGCCACTGACCGCGTACGGAAAAACACCAACAGCCTTCATGCAGTCAGACTCAGATGCCGTCAATTTGGCCGCCGTTATGGCATTGAGAGACGCAGGTGCTCATTTCATTACGAGCTTCGGTCGCGTGCCAGGCGTCATGGGCTGGTTAGAAAACCCGGAGGAATCGCAGTGAAGCCTTTCTTGCCCTTGATCTTGATGAGCGTTGCGATGCTCGGCGGTTGTGTGACTGCTAGTGTCGACGAGATGACCTTTGATGCGCCAACTGCGGGTATGGCCGACGGTAGTTTGGTGATCTTGGGTCGTCGACACGCCCCAGATTACGACACCGAGCCTGACTTCATAGACTGCATTGGCGGGCATATTAGCCGTGGCTCAGAAAGTATCTCTGTGATCCCAGAACGGCAGTTTGTGGATTCTTTATACCCTTGGTTTGAACCCAGAACCGCGCCACTGAGCATCGAAAGTGTCGGGCGTCTGATGGTCTTACCGACCGTTGCAAGTAGACTCCAAGAGCTCGATGTCAGCTACATGGTTTGGATCGACGGACGCACACAAGAGACCAACAGCAGTGGCTCGATGACCTGCGGGGTTGGACCTACGGGCGCCGGGTGCTTCGGGTTTGGTACTTGGGGCACCGAGTCTGAGTACGAGGCCACAATCTGGAACTTCGACGACCGCGCCGAGGTGGGTAAAATGAGCGCGCTGACCAGCGGCCAGAGTTATATGCCCGCGGTGGTTGTACCCATCCCGATCATTGCACCGGTGCAGGATACCGCGTGCGAGAGTTTGGGCACCCAGTTGCTTCAGTACTTCTCTGAAGGCTCCTGAGTCGTGAAGCGCCTTATTGCCACAGTGTTCATTACCACTTTACTCGCCAGCTGCGCGGGATCCTCCACTGTGACAGTGGGCGGGCGACCGGTCAGCATGCCCAAGAAAGCCGCCGATGAGCACGAAAAACTCATTGAGAATGTCGGAATTTATGATGACCCTGAACTGGCGGCCTACGTTAATGAAATTGGCGCCCGATTAGTCGCCAAGTCAAGCATGCCCGACCAAGAGTTTACCTTTACACTTTTAGACTCACCCGACATCAACGCCTTTGCCCTACCGGGCGGTTTGATTTACATCAATCGAGGTCTATTGGCTTATCTCGACAGCGAAGCAGAGCTGGCCGGAGTCATTGCCCATGAGATCGGTCATATCACCGAACGACATCACGCACGGCGTAAAACACAAACCATTACCAACCAAGTGGCTGCTGTATCCGCACTCATACTGACGGGGTCGGGTGACTTATACGACGCAGCAAACATGTACGGAGCGGAACTGATCTCTGGGTTTGGTCGTAATATGGAGCTCGAAGCCGATGCCGCAGGTGCTGAGTTTATGCATAAGAGCGGCTATGACGCAGATGCGCTGTTATCCGTCATTGGGGTTCTTAAGGACCAAGAGCGCTATCAAAAAGCAGTGGCAAAAGCCGCCGGCAGACCCTCGGGAACGTATCATGGATTGTATGCGAGTCACCCGCGTAACGACCTGAGACTCCAGACAGTAATCAAGACCGCCAACACGCTCGACCTTGACGCGATGTCTGAAAACCCCGAGTTACCTGGCCGGTTTAGGCGTGAAACTGACGGTATGGTGATCGGTGCTAGCGCGGAAGCGCAAAGCGACCCACTCCGGTACTACCACAATAAACTCGACTTCACCTTTGAGCACCCCGAAGGTTGGGCCGTCAGTGCAACGACGCGAGAAATTATCGCTCGCTCGCCCGACACAGATGCCCTGTTGAGCATTAAAATCGCGAAGATCGACCCCAATGCAACCCCTGAGGTGGCGCTACCGTCACTGGCCTCGGGTGACGTCAATGAGCAACAAACTTTTGAGAATCAAGGCTTGCAGGGCGCAACGGGGCTGGCAACAGCGGCGGGGAACCAGAAACGTCTCGGCGTCGTCGATCACCGATTTCGCTACTTATTTGAGGGAGAGGCGAGTGACTTCAACGCAGCTGACAGCGCCTTCAAAACGATTATCACGTCATTCAGACCCCTTTTTCCAAAAGAAAAAAAACGGGGCGAGAGTCACGTATTGAATTACGTTCAAGTCCCTCGTGGTGCTACATTTGACTCGCTCAGCTCAGGCGTAAGAGTACCCGATGCGGAAAATCAGCTGCGACTCATTAATGGCTATTACCCCAGTGGGGAACCCCGTACGGGAGACTGGCTAAAAGTGCTTCGCTAGTCGCTCTGCTTGACCTCAATTTCGTGACATGATGTCGCAGCATACGGGGGAAAGCTCATGCGCTTCATAACAATAATTCTGCTGTCATCACTATTGAGCCTGATCCAAACGGTGAGTGCAGAGACCGTGGTCTACACCGCCAAACTTGTCCGCACGATGGAGCCTGCGCTACCCGAGGCGACTGCGGTTGCCGTGGAGGATGGGAAGGTCCTTGCGGTGGGTTCGCTTGACTCACTTAAACCCCTCATTGCGGCCCGCAGCGCAAGAATTGATCGGCAGTTTGAGCACTCAATCATCACACCAGGGTTTATCGACCCACACGTTCACCCCACGTTACCTGCAGTGCTTACCCAGTTTCCGTTTCTTGCACCTGATGATTGGCGCCTGCCAACGGGCGATTTCCCCGGCGCGAGGACACCCCAAGATTATCGCAAAAAACTGCACGAGCTGGTGGCGCAAAATGACACGCCCGGTATTCCATTTATTGCTTTCGGTTACCATCCGCTGTGGCACGGACCTGTCTGGCGCGAGGACTTGAACGCTTGGTTTGGGGACACGCCCGTCATGATTTGGCATCGCTCTTTTCACGAAATTGTAGGTAACGATGCGGCTTGGGCATTACTCGGGGTAACTGCAGCTGACGCTGAAGCCATTGAGGAGGGTGCCAACTGGGAGCGAGGTCATTTTTACGAGCTCGGTCTGCGCGCTGTATTCCCAAAAATGGGTTTCTTATTTGAGCCCACCCGCTACGGACGTGGCATGCGAAATTTCCTCGCCATGATGCACGAATCTGGAGTGACCACCGCCGCTGACATGGGCACGGGCATCTTTGGCAATCCGGTCGCTGAAATTAAGGCCGTGAAAGCCGCCGTTGCCTCAGACCCAGTGGGCGTGCGTGTATTGCTCACGCCGATCATCACGGACTTTATGACACGTGGTAAGACACCTCAGGAGGCCCTCGATGAAGTTCGAGAATGGCAGGCACTGAACACCGAACGGGTGGCCGTGGGTAACCACTTCAAGCTGATGATTGACGGCGCGATATTCTCCGGGCTGGCTCAAATGGGCGCACCGGGTTATCTCGACGGTCACAGCGGTGTTTGGATGGTCGATGTTCCGAATCTCAAGGCGTTTGCGGAGCGGTTTTGGGAAGCGGGTTTTCAGCTCCACGCACACAGCAACGGAGATGCGGCAACGGCTCGGTTTATTGAGCTCTTAGAAGACCTGCTCGCAGAACACCCCAAGCGCGATCACCGGATGACGCTTGAACACTTTGCCTATAGTACCGAAGACCAAAATCGTCAACTCGCAGCCCTGGGTGCGGCTGTTTCTGCCAACCCGTACTATCACTACATACTCTCCGAGATGTACAGCGGGGACTGGCTTGGACCTGATCGTGGACCACAGATGGTTCGTTTGGGGTCACTCGAGAAGAAAGGGGTTCCAATAGGGTTGCACTCCGACAGTCCTATGGCCCCATTGTCGCCACTGACATTGATGTGGACTGCAGTTGCTCGAGAAAATCTCTCGGGGGGTCGCACCGGCCAAGCAGAGCGCATGACGCGTATGGGTGCCTTAAAAGCGGTCACGATTGACGCCGCGTGGATTTTGGGTCTGGAAAATAGCATCGGCTCTATTCGTGCAGGGAAGGCCGCTGATTTTGCCATTCTTTCGCACGACCCCCTGTCGGTGCCGATAAATCAATTGCGATCAATCAAGGTGGTCGGTACTGTCTTTGCGGGCATTGCACACCAAAATTAATTATTGAGGTTTTTATGAGCGCTTTATCGTCTTCATTCACGTTTGCTAACGGTGCAACAATCGGTAATCGATACATGTTGGCCGCCTTAACAAACCTTCAAAGTGGCGCGGATGGCGTCTTGAGCGACGATGAATATCACTGGCTGACCCGACGTGCCCAAGGGGGCTTTGGCCTGACCATGACCTGTGCCACCTCGGTACAACATCGAGGCGTTGGCTTCCCAGGCCAATTAGGCGCCCACGACGATCAGCATATGCAGGGTCTCCAGCGTTTGGCTCAAGGCATCAAGGCACAGGGCAGTCACGCGGTTGTTCAGCTTCATCATGGTGGTATGCGCGCATTGGGTAGCTATTGCGACGACACGCCCATGTGCCCGTCTGACGATGAGGCCACAGGATCAAAAGCGATGACGGTTGAAGAAGTTGAAGGGTTTATTGAGGACTGTATAGCGGCCGCTGTTCGCTGCCAAAAAGCAGGCTTTGACGGCGTGCAGCTCCACGGCGCACACGGCTATTTACTCGCGCAGTTCTTAAGCCCTGAGTTGAATCGACGCGATGACGCCTACGGCGGCTCACCTGAGAAGCGTGCGAAGCCTCTCATGGATATTATTGCCGGTATTAATCAATCCTGCGGTCGGGCCTTCAGTCTGGGCGTGCGCCTCTCACCAGAGCGTTTTGGCCAGCGAACAGAGGAAATTCGCGATCTAGCGGCAGATCTTTTGGTCGATCCACGCATTGACTACCTCGACATGTCGCTGTGGGATGTGTTCAAGGACGCAAGTGACGAGGCGTTTCAAGGCGCATCGCTGCTTAAAATTTTCGCCGACCTGCCGCGCAAAGGCGTGGCCCTAGGCGCTGCCGGTAAACTCTACTCTGCGCTTGACTGTGAGCGTGCGATCGAACACGGACTCGACTTTGTCATTATAGGCCGAGCAGCCGTTGTTCACGCTGACTTCCCTGCACAAGCCTTGTCAAATCCAGCCTTTAAAATGTTGGATTTACCGGTGTCGCGCGATCACCTCGCGAGCCAAGGACTGAGCCCTACCTTCATCGATTACATGGCGTCTTGGAAAGGCTTCGTAGCGGCGTAATTCTGGGCGTGATTAACTAACCAAAACGCGTATCTGCCACAAACGGATTAGACGCCCGTTCTCGCCCAAACGTTGAGTCTGGACCATGTCCAGGAAGGAACTGCACGTTGTCCCCAAGGGGAAACAGCTTCTCTCTAATCGAATGAATTAACTGATCATGATTACCCATCGGGAAGTCAGTTCGACCGATAGAGCCCGCAAATATGACGTCACCAACCCACGCAAACTGCTGTTTTGTATCGTAGAAAACAACGTGGCCAGGTGTGTGTCCGGGGCAATGGATGACGGCGAGCTCAAGATTTCCGACGGTGACTGTCTCTCCATCAAGCAACCATCGATCGGGCTCGAAAGCCTCCGCGGTTGGGAAGCCTGACATCTCACACCACTTCGGCAAATTATCAATCCAAAACCGATCCGCCTCCTCCGGCCCTTCGATCGGAACACCCCACTGCTTCCTCAGCACATCAGCCGCAGCGCAATGATCCATATGCCCGTGCGTCAACAAAATCTTCTCCACTTTTGCATCCATCTTCTCGATGGCAGCTTGAATAAGATCGATGTCGCCACCGGGATCAACAACCGCGGCTAACCCCGTCTCATTGCACTTAATGACAGAGCAATTTTGCTGATAGGGGGTCACGGGGACAACCGAAACGGACAGGCTCATGACGCAGTCTCCGACGACTCACCCGTCGCGGTCTCGTCAAGGTCCGCATCAGGGTCGTTGAAGATCACTTCGTCCAGCTGGCCCTCGTGGTAGGCCACCACCGTCGAAACCGTGGCGTCGCCTGTGACATTAACGGCTGTTCGCACCATGTCCAGCAGTCGGTCAACACCCAATATAAGCGCAATCCCCTCTACTGGAAGCCCTGCTTGCGTGAGAACGAGTGAGAGCATAATGAGACCTGCACTGGGCACTGCAGCGGTTCCAATCGACGCAAGGGTTGCGGTGAGCACCACCATCAGGAGTTGCGAGCTCGTCAGATCAATGCCGTAAACCTGCGCAATAAAGACGGTCGCGACGCCCTGCATAATCGCAGTCCCATCCATATTGATCGTCGCCCCCAGAGGCACCGCAAAACCGGCAACGCTCTTATTAACACCCAGACGTTTTTCAACCGTTCGCAATGTCACAGGTAACGTCGCCCCTGACGAGGATGTCGAAAACGCGAAGGCCCACACTCGGCGCATTTTTTGTCGAAGCATAGACGGTGACAAGGGCGTGAGTGTTCGCAGCACCAAACCGTAAACGACAAATCCGTGGAAGAGGAGGACGCCCAGCAAGGTAAAAAAGTACGCTGCAAGATCAAAAATAGTCCCAAAGCCCATGGTCGCAAACAGCTTCGTCAACAGCGCAAAAACACCGTAGGGCGCCAGCTCTATCAGAACACCCACCATTTTCATGACGACGACTTCCATGTCCTGGAACCACGCGATTAAGCGCTCACCAGCAGCACCCGCGCGCGTCAGGGCAAACCCGACCAACAAGGCAAACACGATGACTTGCAGCATATTGCCCTCAGCCATCGCCGCAACCGGATTCGTTGGGAAAATATTAATCAGTGTTTCTTTGATCGGCGGCGCCTCTTTTGGAACGAAGTCAGAGCTTGCGACCGCATTGACGCCCTCTCCGGGTCCGACCGCTAGGGCAATCGCCAATCCTAAGGTCACCGCGATACAAGTTGTCACCAAATAAAGTCCCAGTGTCTTTCCCGCGATAGGGCCCATACGACTGCTGGCCCCTAGGGCAGCCATGCCACAAATGAGCGACACCAAAACGAGCGGTACGACCAGAAGCTTCAGTGACGCAATAAATATGCGCCCAAGCACATCAAACACGCCCATGACCAGTCCGTTGTAGAGAAAGCCATAGAGCCCACTCTCGGGGCTTAAGGACGCCAGTGTGATTTCAAGCACCGACCCCAGGCCAATGCCTAAGACCATGGCCAATAAAATCCGATTGGTTAATGACATTTTCACTCCTCACAGGGTTCGGGCCGCCACTCACTGACAGAAACGTCAGCACAGGCATTACAAGCCGAAGGGTACGTCCTTATTAAGCCTGACGCCATGACGGCACAGACGGGCTTGTACTCCATGGTGCAAATCCGCGGACGCGGGGTTTCACAGGTGTTCGTTTGTGTTGTCACCCCTACAGCACCCGATTGAGCGCGGGGCTTTGCGGTGAACAGGTCAATGGGCGATACACACCCCGATAGCAACACCACGATGAGGCCAATCCTTAGGCTAAGTCTCGCACTTCTCCTCACAACAGAGGTCATTACAGTCTTCATTCGTGTCAGTCTCTTCTCCTGGACTTGAAAATGCTGGGACCGTTTAGGTTGTTAGACGCCATCCATCAGCTCTCGATTAGCCACCTACGACGCTAACAGTGCATCACGTCGAACTCTCAGCGCGCGTTGGCGCTCATTAATCGTCACTGAACTCGTCGCCCTCGCCAAGCAGCCGGTTACCCGACGCATTCGTGTGAGCGTCTGAGGTGTCGGCAACCTCATTTTTTTAACGATGGACTCCATGTCGCTCATCTTACCCCAGCAATTCAATACCACATCACACCCGGCCGCTTGCGACTGGGCCGCTAAATCACCGATATCACCTGATAAAGCCTTCATGTCCAGGTCGTCTGTCATGAGCAAGCCGTCGAACCCAATGGTCTTGCGAATCACTCGACCGATGACGTCCTTGGAGAGGGTCGCACAGTGCTGAGAATCCCATGTCTCGTAAATGACATGGGCCGTCATCGCCATACTGGCGTCATTGAGCGCCTTAAACGGTGCCAAATCCCGCTCAAGCTCCGTTTGGTCAGCAACGACCCGGGGCAGTTCCAAGTGCGAGTCAACAACAGAACGGCCATGACCGGGAATATGCTTAATGACTCCCTCGACACCGCCGGCGCTTAATCCCGCCAAACAGGCACGCCCAAGTGCGGCCACCGAGGACGCGTCTTGAGAAAAAGCCCGATCACCAATGACATCGTGAGCGTCCACCACAGGAACATCCAGTACGGGTGCGCAGGTAACAGAGATACCCACCTCCGCCAAATCAAGCGCAAGTGCCTCATAATTCAGAGCGCACGCCTCCAAACCCCACTCCCTGTTGCGGTGGTAGAGCGCCTCAAAGGTGGCGGCGGGCGGATAGGCCGCCCATTGAGACCCTTGCAAGCGAGCCACTCGCCCGCCCTCTTGATCGATCAATATGGGGAGTTGATCGTTACCCGTTACCGCACGCAGCTCACTGGTTAACCGCTGTAACTGCTGACGATCGGCAATATTTCGGCCAAATAGAATAAAGCCAAACGGACGAGTTTCTTTGAAAAAATCGCGCTCTGTGCGGGTTAAGGACAGGCCGTCTAGACCGAAAATCACAGGTGTCATTACTGTTGTTCCGCCAGGTTTTTGGGCGTGTACAGACCCACAAGCTCTGCTTTTTCAGGTGAATCAACCACCGAACGCCATGAAACATTGTCAAAACTTAACCACAGCCACGCCGCAGTGGGAAGCCGGGCGCGCCTCAGCTGAGGATAGAGCAATCGGGCAAGCACCGACAGAGCAGGGTTGTGGCCAATAACCGCCATATGATCTAAACAGTCGTCCGCCTCCGACAACCAAGCGATAAGGTCATGCGCGTCAAACGTGTACAGTCGCTCATCGGTCGTCGACCTTGCCCTCTCAAGCGCGGGCCAACCACTCACAACGCCTTTCAGTGTGTGTTGCGCGCGAACGGCACTGCTTACAAAGACGGCAGGGGTGTCTTTTAAGTGCAACGACATTGCCGTCCCCATGAGCACGCTTGCCCGCTGACCGCGCTTATTGAGTGGGCGCTGACGGTCATCCAGCGACGGGCAATCCCACGAAGACTTCGCATGACGAATCAAATGAAGCTGCTTCACTGCACCCGGACGCTCAGTTGCGATACCTACTCAAATAACGGTAAATAAATGCACCTTCTTTTTGCCCAGCCGGGTGATGAAGTACTGCCCATGCATCGCATTATCGATTGCAAAGCATTTTTGCGGATTAGCATTATCCTCTACTGAAACCGGCTTCCCATTGATCAGCACCGCCGATCTACCGAGTGCATCCTTGACCTGCTTGCCTGATGTGACCATGCCGGCGTCTGTTAAGAGTTGCGTTAGCGTCGCCGGCATTTCTGCTCTTGCGACCGCACTGCTGGGCAGCCCATCGAGGCTCAACTGCGCTAAATCCGACTCAGACAAGGCACTCTCTTCGCCGTTAAACATTGCTTGCGTAATTCGTTCCGCCGCTTCAAGACCCACGTCGCTATGCACCAAGCGTGTGACCTCTTGGGCGAGCACCTTTTGAGCCTGGGGTCGACCCTCACGCTCTGCATCTTCTTGCTCTAAGGCGTCAATATCGCTGACCGACAGAAACGTGAAGTACTTCAAGAACGTGTAAACGTCAGCGTCAGCGGTGCTCAGCCAGAATTGGTAAAACGCATAAGGTGAGGTTTTTTTAGCATCCAGCCAAATAGTGCCTGACTCAGTCTTACCAAACTTCGTCCCATCGGCTTTAGTGACCAAGGGCATTGTAAGACCTTGAACTTGCGCACTGTTCATTCTGCGCGTTAAGTCCACCCCGCCCGTAATATTTCCCCACTGGTCAGAGCCGCCAATTTGGAGCTCGCATCCGTAGCGCTTATTCAGCTCGGCAAAATCAAATGACTGCAAAATCATGTATGTAAATTCAGTGAAGCTAATGCCAGCGCCCTCTCGCTCGATACGTTGTTTGACCGACTCCTTCGCGATCATGTTGTTCACCGAAAAGTGCTTACCCACGTCTCTCAAAAACGTCAGGACGTCGACGTTTGCTGTCCAATCAAGGTTATTGGCCATGACGGCTGACGTATCGCCGTCAAAGGATAAAAACTGAGACATTTGTGTTCTTAGCCGGCTCACCCACTCCGACACCACGTCAGGTGTATTCAAGGCGCGCTCCTGTGCCTTAAAGCTGGGATCGCCAATCAAACCCGTTGCGCCACCGACCAGCGCAATGGGTGTGTGCCCCGCCAGCTGAAATCGTCGCAGCATCAACAACGGAACGAGCGAGCCAATATGCAAACTGTCAGCGGTGGGGTCAAACCCGCAGTATAAGGTCCTTGGTTTGTCGGCCAGCCACGCCTCAAACTGCTCGTCTCCCGTGGTCTGAAAGACCAAGCCCCGCGCTTTCAGATCCTGAAAAAAAGCCATTACTTACCCTTTTTTGTTTAAGTGACAGTGGCGCGCTGCGCTCAACTGACGTTAAGCCCCTTTCTAGCACTCACATTGCGTCTAACCATTCGTGAAGCCGCTATTGTCGGTTATGATGCAGGGCAATGAACAGCCCCACAACAGGGGCGGGGTATGGAATGGCCTTGCAACGCAAACCGAAAGGTGCCACGCGCCTAGAAAATAGTGCCGGATTATCGATTGATAAGAACCGCCTTCTTTGGGGCACTCTCAGTCTACTAATCTTAGTACTGCTATCACAGCTTTTCGTTGGATCGCCCGGCAGAGTTGTCGATGACGCTCAGCCCGTTTTCCCCGATCCATTACTCACCGCCACGACCCAAGTCTCGTGGGATGCAGTGACAGAAGGACAAATTCAAGCACCGGACAAGGCGCCGCTCCAATGGCATGACGTTACGGTGAGACGCGGCGACAATCTCAGTCTCATCTTCAGTCGCGCAGGTTTTTCCGATCGAGACGTCTTTGACGTCACGTCTAACGACAACACAAGAGCACTGAGAAAAATTTTCCCGGGACAGCTCATAGGCTTCGCCGCCAATGAAGAGCGCCAATTGGTTGCTGTGAGGCATATCGAATCGAGTCTTAAACAGACTGTTTACGCGAACATTGATGGTACGTTCGTCTCAGAAGTCATCATTCGAGAGCCTCAAGTAGAAGAGCGCTCGGTAGCGCTCACCATCGAAAGCTCGCTCTTCCTTGCGGGTGATCGAGCGGACCTCTCAGCCAATATCATCATGGAACTCGCCTCAATCTTAGGCGGCGTAATCGACTTTGCGCTCGATCCTCGCAAAGGCGATCAGATTACTATTTTATTTGAAGAGCACTTTCTCGATGGCGAGAAAATTTCAGACGGCAACATTCTTGCCACTTCGTACAAGACCTCACGACGTACAGTCGACGCGTATCGGTACACCGACAGCCAAAATGTAACGGGGTATTACGACGGTGAAGGGGTCAGTATGCGAAAAGCGTTTCTTAAAGCGCCTCTGGATTTTACTCGCGTCAGTTCGAGCTTTAACCCGAACCGGCTCCACCCCATTTACAAGACGAAGCGACCGCATCGGGGTACCGACTATGCCGCGCCGACGGGCACGCCCGTTTATGCCGCCGGTGACGGCAGAGTCGTGGAAGCGGGATACAATCGATCAAACGGCAATTACCTTTTTATTCAGCACGGGGAAGGCTTTAAAACCCACTACCTTCATTTGAATAAGAAGCGCGTCGCCCGAGGTGATCGGGTGAAGCAGGGGCAAGTGATTGGCACCGTCGGTTCAACGGGTGCAGCAACAGGTCCACACCTGCACTACGAATTCCTGGTCAATGGTGTTCACCGCAATCCAAGAACAGTGCACAAGATATTACCCAAGGCAAAGTCTCTGCCCGAATCTGAGATTGCACTGTTTAAAGACGCCATCCGGCAACCCGTCCAGCGGCTAGCCTCCATGATCAACAGCGGCAACATGCCGGGGGCCGAGTGACCCAGCAGCGGCTCTTCATTGGACTGATGTCAGGCACAAGCGGAGATGCAATTGATGCCGCTCTTGTCGGCTTTGATGCAGCGGGCCGACCGCGCCTACTGACAGGCCATCAAGTCGCGCTTCCCACGGCCATACAGTCGCGTATTTTTGACCTTCAATCAGGACTTGAAACTCATATCGAACGTGTATGTGAGCTCGACGTCGACATGGCGGATCTTTATACGAAAGCGGTGAACGAGCTGTTGATCCGCTCTGGGACGGACAAGGCCTCGATTGAAGCCGTCGGAAATCACGGACAAACACTGCTTCATTATCCCAATTTAAGCCGCGCATTCACCTTGCAAGTAGGAGATAACCACCGATTGGCCGAGCGCACCGGCATTGCTGTCGTTGGTGATTTCAGGCGTCGCGATGTTGCGGCGGGCGGTCAAGGCGCGCCACTGGTTCCGGCATTTCACAAAACACTCGTAAAAAGGGGTGAATCTGCGATCTTTCTCAACATTGGCGGGATCGCCAATATCAGTGTCATTACCGCAGCAGGTGTTACTGGTTTCGATACAGGCCCAGGTAACACGCTTTTAGATGCATGGATTCGCCAGCACAAAAAGATGCCCTTTGATCAGGGCGGCGCATGGGCGGGACAGGGGCAAGTACTCGAACCATTGATCAGTGAAATGTTGGCCGACCCCTACTTCTCACAAGTGGCACCTAAAAGCACAGGTCAAGACTACTTTAACCTCGCTTGGCTAGAACGATTTGAACTCAATGCCTATCGCGCGGAAGACGTGCAGCGCTCTCTTTTAGAGTTGACTGCGCGATCGATCGCAAGCGAGATCAACACGGCGGGCTGTCGTACGGTTTATCTCTCGGGCGGCGGCTATCACAACACTCTCTTGGTGCAGCGACTCAAAAACCTCATGCCACAGGCAAACCTAGACTCGAGCGACGCGCTCGGTGTCGATCCTGATTTTATGGAGGCGATGGCCTTTGCGTGGCTCGCAAAGCAATGTCTTGACGGTAAATACAGCGGTCTGCCTGAGGTGACGGGGGCCGTGTCTCCGAGAATCTTGGGGGTTGTTTTTCCAAGGCCCTAGCCGTACTTTTTAGCCGCCAGCAGGATCTCAACTAAATCGAAAATGAAGCGCCACAACCGCAAGTCGTGGTCGCGTTGGGGTTATTAACCACGAATTTTGCGCCCTCGAGCCCTTCGACATAGTCAATCTCTGAGCCCATAAGGTATTGGTAACTCATCGAATCGATGAGTGCCGCGACGCCCTCTCGCTCAATGACCCAGTCATCCTCGGCGGTTTTTTCGTCAAAGGTAAAGCCGTACTGAAAACCTGAGCACCCCCCCCCCGTGATGTAGACGCGGAATCGCAGAGACGGGTTGTCCTCCTCCGCAATTAAAAATTGCAGCTTGCCAACAGCACTGTCCGATAAACTAATTTCAGTGGGGTCAAACCCTGCCACTACGGTCATAGAAATCTCCCGCCTTACACCTTGTCCACGACTGAAGACGCGGTCATCGTCGTGATGGATTCGACCTTAGCCGAGGCTGTCGAGTGCTTGAGGTTGCCGTCAATCTTACTGCCCATCGACATTTCAATGAGGTTGTAAAACACATCGCCCGCAACCATCGCCCCCTTCGCCAGCTCAAGATTTTCCGAGCTGTAGATATTGCCCTTCACCGAGCCACTGATCGATGTCGACGGCACACGAATCTCGCCCTCCACTGAGCCGCCTGCAACGACTCGCAGCAACGCAGACGCGCCAGGCTCAGCACTGATCGAACCAATGACGCGCCCTTCAATATCCAGGTTGCCCGAGAAAGTGATGTCACCAGAGACCGTTGTTCCTGCCGAGATTAAGGTCGTGCTTCCTTTAGCAGCTGCAGGCATCTGTGTTTGTTTATTTCTCATGACATCGCTCCTTATTTATTGCGTACTGTAGACAATCGAGCCGCTCCAGTCGAAATTCTGTTCGTATTGCCGCTTACGCGGGGACGACAATTCTATGCCAAAGCGAACCGTGGCGGGGGAAATGTTGTCTGGAATTGTCAGACTGCCCGATATTCGTTGAAAATACTTGAACGCCAGATCATGGTTCCCCGCATCTGAGTTCTCAAGCAGCACACTATTTTCCTCAACATCTAAAATCTGGATCCACAGCCGGCCGCGATAAAATTGACTTCCCGGGGCCAGGCGCTGGACCACTGCGCGATATTCCAATTGTCTTATCTCTGGATCCCAGTTGAGATCGGGCGGGCGAATTTTCACCGCACTCACGTCTTCCGTCGACGACATAATGTCTCTGTAGAAAACGAGCTCTCGCTCTAGGGCATCAACGCTGCGCGCTGACACCGACAGCTCTGTCCGCAAGCGATTTAGCGTTTCTTTGTCGACGGCCACACGCGTCTCTAACTTTGAAATCGTCTCCTTTAGACCGGCCTCGTCCAAGACTAAGGGCACGCGATCATCAAATCCCTGTTGGTAGCCCAAAAAGTAAGCGCCAATAGCAAACAACAGCACTGCAGATGCGGCGGCAATGCGGATCTGGCGCTGCCGAGGAACATTGACACGCGTCACAACCGTTTTGTAATCATCAGCGGCCATTCTAGATTAGGGATGACTGGACGGCATATTAAGTCCCGTAGACTCGTCGAGACTCAGCATTAAGTTCATCGCCTGAATGGCTTGCCCCGCAGCGCCTTTCACCAAATTATCAATCGCGACAGTAACCACTACTTTATCGCCGGGAGGCCGCGTCACGTCTATCTCGCATCGATTGGTTCCTTTGACATGGCGGGTCTCAGGTTCGTAGGCGCCCTCTGTCAGGGTAATGAAGGGTTCGCAAGCGTAGCGGTCTTTAAAAACGGCACGCAAATTTGCGCTTTGATCCGTAAGGGTTGCAATTAATGTCGCATGAATACCTCGAACCATGGGTGCTAGGTGCGGCACAAAGGTCAGCGAGACCGGATCCTCAGTCATGCGCGCGAGGCCCTGCTCCATCTCTGGTAAGTGTCGATGCCCACTGACACCATAAGACTTCATTGTCTCCGCAGACTCGGTCAACAGTAAATTCACTTTGGCGCTTCGGCCGGCGCCACTGGTACCTGACGCACACGACGCAACCAAGCTCCCTGCGTCAACGAGTCCCGCTTCTAATAACGGCAAAAAGCCCAGCTGCACAGCCGTTGGATAGCACCCTGGACACGCGACGAGCTGCGCTTGCCGAATCGCCTCGCGATTCACCTCAGGCAGTCCATAAACGGCAGCAGTCACAAGCTCGGGGGCCACGTGATTCACGCCATACCAGGATTCCCAGACGTGGGTGTCCGTGAGCCTGAAGTCAGCGGAGAGGTCGATGACTCTTTTCCCACGGGCAATAAGCGCCGGTACGCTGTTCATCGCGACCGCATGTGGTGTTGCAAAAAACACAACGTCACAATCGTTAAAATCGACCTGAGCCGGATCCTCGAACGACAAATCGATGAAGCCTTTTAAGTGCGGGAACAGACGGTCTACACGCGAGCCTGCCTCCGCTCGCGAGGTCAACCGCGTAATCGCTACAGCCGGGTGACCCAGTAGCAATCGAATCAATTCTACCCCGGCGTAGCCGGTGGCACCTACAATGCCAACATTAATCATTTCAGGCCTAAGATCTGATATTGTGCGCGTAGTTTACTTACTGTTCAGTTTGAAACCAGTATGGAGTCACCAATGCTTTGGATTCAGGGTCTCCACGTCATTTTCGTTGTGACATGGTTTGCCGGTCTTTTTTACCTCCCGCGGATATTCGTCTACTACGCACAGGCGGAGGACGACACCACGCGGATGACGTTGGCTATAATGGCCCGCAAGCTCTATAAATTCGTCACACCACTGATGATGCTTGCCATTATCCTTGGGCTTTGGCGGCTCAGTTACGCACTGGACTACTACCTCACTAGCCTCTGGATGCAACTCAAACTCGCTGGCGTTGTATTTTTGCTGATATACCATGTGCAATGCGGGCGATACGTGAAGCTTATTAACAGTGGCGACGATCATAGAAGTCACGTGTTTTATCGCTTTTTTAACGAAATACCGGTGTTGTTTTTGTTTGCGATTGTACTGTTGGTGTACGTGCGACCAGGCTAATACCGAGAAAATTTACTGCACAACGACATGAAGTTGGGGGACGCTGGTCAATGACCAAATCAGAAGCGCTGTTCGAACGCGCACAAACGCATATTCCAGGTGGTGTTAATTCGCCTGTCCGAGCCTTTAAAGCCGTGGGGGGCACACCGCGGTTTATGGAGCGTGCTGACGGCGCTTACATCTTTGACGTCGACGGGAAGCGATACATCGACTACGTGTTGTCTTGGGGCCCGATGATCATGGGTCATAACCACCCGCAGGTTCGTGATGCGGTGATCAGCACAGCTCAAGACGGTCTCAGCTTTGGTTGTCCAACTGAAATCGAGATCGAACTCGCCGAGCGACTCTGTAGTCTCGTTCCAAGTCTTGAGCAAGTTCGCATGACCAGCTCCGGCACAGAGGCCACCATGAGCGCAATCCGGCTCGCTCGAGGTGCCACAAGCAGGGACAAGATCATCAAGTTCGAAGGGTGCTACCACGGCCACTCAGATTCATTACTGATTAAAGCGGGTTCCGGCGCACTGACCTTTGGCGTACCCAGCTCGCCAGGCGTACCGGAGGTCCTAGCGCAACACACAATCACTCTGCCATTTAACGACCTGGACGCGCTGAAAGTGGCGTTTGAAGCACACAGCCAAGACATTGCCTGCGTCATTACCGAACCGGTTACCGGCAACATGAACTGCATCTTGCCCGAGCCTGGCTATCTTGAAGGCATGCGTGAGCTCTGCACGCAGTACGGTGCGATTCTCATCTTCGATGAAGTGATGACAGGCTTTCGTTTTGGCACACACTGCGCACAGGGGCACTTGGGGATAGACCCTGATCTAACCTGTTTGGGTAAAGTCATCGGCGGCGGGATGCCCGTCGGAGCGTTCGGTGGCAAAAAAGAAATCATGGCGCATATTTCGCCGTTGGGTCCGGTGTATCAAGCGGGAACGCTGTCAGGAAACCCAGTCGCAATGGCGTCGGGGCTCGCGACTCTAGATATTATTTCTCAGCCTGAGTTCTACGACGAGGTTTTCCGCCATACGACGCAACTGTGTGAAGGCATGCAGCTCGCTGCCGATGAGGCGGGCATCCCCTTTACCACCAACCACCTCGGAAGCATGTTCGGCTTCTTTTTCACCGAGGACAAGAAGGTCACCCAATACCCTCAGGTCATTGGTGCTAACGTTGCGCGGTTTAATCAATTTTTCCATCTGATGCTTCAAGAAGGTGTTTATCTTGCACCGGCTTCCTTTGAGGCGGGCTTTATGTCGTCCGCCCACACTGACGAAGACATCGCGAATACGGTGGATGCGGCGCGGCGCGCATTCCGCACCTTGAACCAGGGAGCATGACCCATGAGCACACCGAGAGGCCCCTTTCCGTTAACTCGAATGCGCCGCCTCCGAGCGACGCAATTTGCCCGTGAACTGACGGCTGAATCCGCCCTTGCTCCCAGCGATTTTATCTACCCGATGTTTGTACTTGAGGGCGAGGCGCAGCGAGAGGCAGTGGCATCGATGCCCGGTGTTGAGCGATTGAGTCTCGATTTGCTGATCGAGCGCGCCCGTGAAGCCTTTGAGCTAGGCATTCCAGCTGTCGCCCTCTTCCCGGTCGTCGACGCGTCTAAAAAGTCGCTCGATGCGAGCGAAGCTTTTTCACCTGAAGGCCTGGTACAGCGAACGGTTAAAGCACTCAAGGCTGCGCTGCCAGACCTCGGGGTTATCACCGACGTGGCGCTCGACCCCTACACCACACATGGACAAGACGGCATTATTGATGACGATGGCTATGTGCTTAACGACATTACAAAAGACGCACTAGTCCAGCAAGCCGTCAGCCATGCGCGCGCCGGTGCCGATGTCGTTGCACCCTCCGACATGATGGACGGCCGTATTGGCGCGATCCGCGAGGCCCTCGAGGCCGAGGGACACGTCAATACTCTCATTTTGTCTTATGCCGCAAAATACGCGTCGGCTTACTACGGCCCATTTCGAGATGCCGTTGGGTCAGCGTCAAACCTTAAGGGTGGCGACAAAAAGACCTATCAGATGGATCCCGCGAACAGCGACGAGGCCATACACGAGGTCGCCCTGGATCTTGGTGAAGGCGCGGACATGGTTATGATAAAGCCGGGAATGCCCTACCTTGATATTGTTCGACGCGTCAAAACTGAGCTTCAAGTGCCCACCTTTGCCTACCAAGTGTCAGGTGAGTACGCCATGCATCAAGCCGCCTTCGAAAAAGGCTGGCTGTCTCGTGATGCGGTCATACTCGAGAGCCTGCTCTCGTTTAAGCGTGCGGGAGCCGACGGGATACTGACGTACTTTGCTATTGATGCGGCGAGGCTGCTTTTAAAGCAATGACCGCTAAGGCAGTAACCCCTAAGGCGATGCGCATTGGGCGTCAGATCAGGAAACTGTCACTCGCTCTTATAATGTCGGTGTTGAGCCCCCTATCAAGCGCCTGTGAGTGTCTTTGGCAGGGTAGCTTTTCAGAGGTTGCTCCCACGGCTGACCTCGTGGTGCTGGGTACAGTCGGACGTGTAAAAGGAAACGCAATCGACATTGATGTTGATGTCACACTCACCGGCCCCGACTGGGCCACGGCGCCTCGTGTTTGGCTTAAGACCGGCGATTATTGCCGTCCCGACGTGGCCGAGTTTGCACAGGGTCAGCGGTTTATTTTCGCCCTACGACGACTCACAGAGGTTCCCGCCAACGGGTTCAACCCATCAACACCTAACCTGAGTTACGGCCGAGTGGGCGACTATGCGCTGTCAAGCTGCGGAGGCTATTGGCTGAGCGTGGAGGGGCTTCGCGCCTCGGGCAATCTCGTTCCTGGCATGCCACGCTATGCGCATAGCCCAGAGATGACCCCCGTGCTCATTGGTCACGTCACTGCCTACCTCAAAGGATGGGCCACCCTAGAGTCATTAATTGACGCCACAAAAAAAGACCCGGAACTCGAAGCGTTAAAAAAAGACTCACGCAGTTTTTTACGTGGATTCTCGCCCGACGAGGACAGCGAGCGCTAGATGGCTAAGCCCGCGTGACGTGCGCGGCTCGATTGTGACGCCCACCAACAAGTTCTAACAGTTCGTCGATCATCATCAGAGACAGCCCCCAGATCAACCGTCGGTCAAAAGTAAACGCGTCAGACTCAAGCGTCTCACCGCGCCATTCCCACTGATGACGCGCTCGATTGATGTCGTCCATTAAAAAATGAATGGGAATCCAGACTGTATCGTCAACCTCGTGGTTTAACGTGAGCTCCGGACAATGGTTTATAACGAACACAAACGGCGCTACCAGCATCTCAGGCCGGTCAGCACGCCATCCTGTATTGACATCAGACAGCTGACAAATGAGCTCACCGTATGTGTCTAAATCCAGACCCACTTCCTCCCACGTTTCACGCTTTGCGCAGCTCACATCGCTGGGATCGCCGGGGTCTTTTCGTCCACCAGGAAAGCCCATGTGGCCCGACCAAGGGTCGCCCTCTCTCACCGCGCGCTGAATCATCAACATCTCAGGACCCGAAGATCCATCCCTCAGCCCAATGGCCACCGCTGCGCGTTTGGACACAACGGAAATCGCCGGCGGCGAGACCTTGCCGAGCACCTCGATCATCTGTTGAAAACTTGGGAGCACTGAACACCTCTTGTGTGTCTCAAGTTTACATAAATCTCACCGAATCTGTCTGATTACAATCAAGACAAGTTAATGAACCTGACAGGGTAGCGTGCGATACTACTGGCTTACTGGGATTACCTTTATTTGGAAAATTTGTGTCAGAAAAATTCGTTTACGCCATAGGCGCCGCCTTAGTCGATACTGAAGTGACCGTTTCAGATCAGGATCTAGACCAGTTGGGCATTGAAAAAGGCACGATGACGCTGGTCGACGAAAATCGTCAGCGAGAGATCAAACATCACTTAGCCTCGCGTCTCAGTCATGCACACCATGCCTGTGGTGGCAGTGCCGGCAACAGTGTGATTGCAGCCTCGCAATTTGGAGCCCCAACGTACATGAGTTGCTTGGTTGCCAACGATGAAGATGGTGATGTTTATATTGCAGACCTCGACGCCTGTGGCGTGGCACATGGCTTCCTCGAAGAGCGCCGATCGGGCACCACAGGAAAGTGTTTAGTCCTCATCACCCCCGACGCTGAACGCAGTATGAACACCTTTTTGGGCGTGTCGGAGACGCTGTCGGTTTCAGAGGTCAATGACCGTGCGATTGCAAATGCACAATGGATTTATCTTGAGGGCTACCTTGTCACCTCACCAACAGGTCATCAAGCAGCACTAAAAACCAAACAAGTTGCGCAGGCGAACGGCAGAAAGGTCGCTGTCAGCTTTTCCGACCCGGGAATGGTGACGTTTTTCAGAGACAACATGAATGCCATTCTTGAGGACGGCGTCGACTTTATTTTTTGCAATGAAATTGAAGCACTCGAATGGGCGGAAACGGACAATTTGCAAACCGCTGTCGAGAAACTGAAGACCATCAGTCAAAGCTTTGTCATTACCCGAGGCGCCAATGGTGCCCTTTTGTATGACGGGACCCAGCAACACCACGTGCCCGCTCAACCGGTTAACGCCGTCAACACCAACGGGGCAGGTGACATGTTTGCGGGCGCTTTCTTTTATGCCTTATGGACAGGAACCGATATGCTAGAGGCGTGTGAATTTGCGTCTAAAGCGGCCGGCGCGGTGGTGTGCCAAGCAGGCCCGCGTTTGAGCCTAGAGACCAGCCATAAGCTCAGAGACGCCCATTTTGAAGCCCAGCGTTTGAACACCAGGAGCACGGTATGAGTAAGCGTGAACTAAAGCCCGAGGTTAAAACTGATCCTCTTTACCAACTATTGCGCCATGAAGATGTCGACAGTTTTAACAAGCAGCGCGCTAAGTTGGACAATTCACAGTTGTCGGGCGGAGACTACCGAGGTCGTGATCTGCGAAAAATGAATGCGAGAGGATTGGATTTTTCAAACGCGTATTTTCGTAATTGCGATTTGTCGGGTATTGATTTCAGGGAAACTAATCTTGAGGGAGCGAGCCTCCTCGACGCGAAGGTCTCGGGAGTCTACTTTCCCGACGAACTCAATCCGGACGAGATACGGCTCTCACTCGACTATGGTACGAGACTCCGCTATCACAGATAAGGAAAGTGGATGAAACGCTTAGGACCAACAATCGTTAGTCGACTGCTTCTTGTCACGCTTGCGTGGTTACCCTTGGCGGCGCTGGGGCAAAACGCCCTGTCCGCCTACACGCAACAGCAGACACAATTCCTCCCAGTCGATGACGCCTACCGTCTAGACCTGGTTGCTGATGGTGATCAGCAAGTGCTTCTGCAGTGGGTCATTGCGCCCGAGTACTACTTGTATCGTCACGCGTTCAAGGCGCGTGCGCGCTCGATACAAGGACCGATTGATACGCAGCTGGCGATTGCACCGGGGCTGGCAAAGACGGATGAATTTTTTGGCGATGTCGAGGTGTACTACGGCGCACTCGATGCCACCCTCAGTCTCGCTGAACGCGCCGAACTGGTTGAGCTCAAGATTACCTATCAGGGGTGTGCCGATGCCGGGCTGTGCTACCCACCGGAGACCAAATCGTTTCTCTGGCATACAGACTCGGGAGACATTCGTCCAGGTACCCTTGAACCGCTGACCAGCAACTCAACGCCAGACACAAACTCAAACGAGACTGAACCCAGCCTAATAGCCGCCATCATCTTTGCATTTTTAGGCGGGATCATCCTCAATATTATGCCCTGCGTGTTCCCAATTCTTTCCCTCAAAGCGCTGAGCTTTACACGCGGGAATGCACAAACACATCGCCGAGCAAGCCTCGTGTACGCCGCCGGGGTAGTCCTCAGCTTCGTTGCGATTGCGAGCGTTTTAGTCGCCATACAACAAACGGGAAAGCTCATAGGATGGGGCTTTCAGTTACAAAATACAGGATTTGTGATTGCACTTGCCTATCTATTTACCGTGATGGGGCTGAGTCTTAACGGCCTTATTCACTTCGGTACGTCGATGATGAATATGGGTCAGTCGCTAACCGAGCGTGAGGGTGACGCAGGTAGTTTTTTTACAGGTGTTCTCGCTGTGGTTGTTGCCAGCCCCTGTACAGCGCCCTTCATGGGCAGCGCACTGGGCTACGCCCTGACGCAGCCAATCGCGATTACATTGCTTGTTTTCGCTGCCCTCGGTGCCGGTATGGCTTTTCCTATGGTACTGCTGAGCTACAGTAACGCCATGGTCAAGTTGCTGCCCAAGCCCGGCGCCTGGATGGACACAGCAAAGAACATACTCGCGTTTCCGCTCTATCTCACCTCCGTTTGGCTTCTTTGGGTAGCCGGCAATCAAAGCGGCGTTAACACCATGGCAATGGCACTCGCAGGACTGGTATTGGTCGCTCTTGCGGCCTACCTGTACGGCCAGAGCGTCATCAGAAAAGTCACCGCTATTATGCTGCTCCTCGGGGCAATAGCATTGGCCATCCCTGCAACAAACACATCGGACCAAACCAGTGCGTCGCGCGCGCTCACTGACGGACAAATTGCCTGGTCCGCCGCTGCTCTGGACGACCATCTGAACCGCGGTGACCCTATTTTCGTGGATGTGACTGCAGACTGGTGCATCACGTGTCTTGCTAACGAGGCCGCTGTACTGTTCACGACCGAAGTAGAGCAGGCATTTGTCAGTGCTGACATTCCTTACATGATTGCCGATTGGACAGACTACGATTCTAACATCGGAGCTTTTGTGAAATCGCACGGTAGAAGCGGCATCCCTCTTTACGTCATGTATCCGCGGGGAAAAGGCAGCGAGCCGATTATTCTGCCCCAGTTGTTAACCCGAGATATCGTGTTAAGCGCCATTGAAAATGCGCGATGACCACCCCATGTTTCACCTGGACACAATCAGCAAGACGCGAGGCGTACCATGCATAGGCCAGCCCTATTTCTATTAATGTCAGTTTTGGTCCTCAGCCCCCAGACTTGGGCAGCCGATCTGTCGGTTACCAATGCGTGGGTACGTGCGACACCCCCGGGAAAACTGATGACCGCGGCCTACGCCACACTGCAAAATACGAGCAACGAAACCTTGGTCGTCACGGGCGTTACAAGCGACGTTACCGAATACACGTCAGTTCATGAAACACTGATCGACAGGGATCGCGCAACAATGCGGCCCGTGCAGCAGTTGACGCTTAACGCCGGTGAACGCACTGATCTTGCGCCAGGCGGCACACATATCATGCTGATGAAGCTCAGTGAGCCTCTCACCGACGCACAAAGCATCGACATCTGCTTCACGCTGAAGAACAATAACTCGGTGTGCAATGAATTCCCTGTCACCAAACACCACGCGTCGATGAAGCACCATTAAGACGGCCACTGTCGCAAAAGGAATCGGTATTAAATGACATTCAGAGCTCGTTTTTCGCAGACGTTAACGAGAGTGCGCGGATTTCTTCCAGCAGGTGACTCACTGCGTGTATTGCGTAGCAAGGGTGGGCAACGAACGGTCATCGGAGTCTTCGCAGCTTACGCGCTCGTTGTAATAGGCCTTGGCTTTTACTGGAGCTGGCCGCCAGCAGCTTTCGATGTGGTTGAAAATCGAGCCGCCTATCTCCAGCCTTCTCAAACACCCGTCACAGGCACGGCCACCACGTCGGCTCTTTTGGAGGTGACCCGTCTCTTACTTGAAAAAAATGGGGGATACATCAGTAATGACGTTGTGCCGCCGGGAGCTTATTTAGACAATATGCCGAGCTGGGAATACGGCGCTTTGATTCAGTCTCGCGACTTGGCAAGGGCCCTACGCGAAGTATTGAGTCGTTCACAGTCCCAGTCCCAAGAAGATGTCGATCTCACATTGGCAGAGCCACGAATCAACTTCCAAAACTCGAGCTGGGTACTCCCCTCTACTGAGTCACAATATCGCGACGCGCGCCGGTACTTGGAGGCCTACCTCAAGCGACTTCCAAAACAGGGCGAGGATGGCGCTCAGTTCTACGCGCGTGCCGATAATCTGAGTTTCTGGTTGGGTATGGTGGAAAAGCGTCTCGGCAGTTTGTCTCAAAGACTGTCCGCAAGCGTTGGGCAGCGGCGCGCTAATACTGACTTAGCCGGCGATACAGCCGCGACACAGTCAACCCTTGAGACAAGCGAATTTATTGTAAAAACACCGTGGCATGAAGTGGATAATGTGTACTTCGAATCACGCGGCGCAGCCTTTGCGCTGATCCACTACTTGAAAGCGGCTGAAGTCGACTTTGCAGAGGTTCTCGCGCAAAAAAATGCGGCGGTCAGCTTGCGTCAGATTATCCGAGAACTCGAAACGACCCAACAAACAGTCTGGAGTCCCGTCATTCTCAACGGGTCGGGCTTCGGGGTTTGGGCTAATCACTCGCTGGTTATGGCGAGTTATCTGTCGCGCGCGAACGCCGCGCTGATCGACCTCAGAGAGTTATTGGCACAGGGTTAGGCCGGCTTTACACCAGAAAGCAGGACCCAACCGTCACGCCGGTCAGTCACTTCCAAACCCACATGCGCATAGTGCTCGATCAGCTCGGCTGCCTGTTCCTCCAACACACCGGTCAACAGTAATCGCCCTCCCGGGGCCATCAGCTGAATAAGCTCCTGCGCCAGCGAAAGCAGCGGCCCGGCCAAGATATTAGCGACCACTACGTTAGCGACGTTAGACCACGCCGAGAGCCTACCGTCCTCAGGCATTACTGCGTCAAATTGATCCGCACTAATCTTATTTCGCGCAGCGTTATCTCGACTTGCAGCCAATGCCTGCGGGTCATTATCAACACCCAAGGCTTTGGATGCGCCCAACTTCAGCGCCGCAATCGCCAAAATACCCGACCCGCAACCAAAGTCGACCACCGACTCCCCCCCACTCATTGCCGCGTCTAACGCACCGAGGCACATGGCAGTGGTGGCATGCGTGCCGGTGCCAAAGGCAAGCCCGGGGTCCAGCATGACATTAACCAGCGCTTCATCAGGCGGCTCAGCCCAACTGGGGCAAACCCACAAGCGAGGTCCCATTTGAATGGGTGCAAAATCGTCCATCCACACTCGCGTCCATTCTCGATCCTCAAGCCGCGAGAGCTCGCTCTTAGAATTTTCAGCCAACAAGGTGCGGGGCAAAACCGCTCTGATTGACGAAAGATCAGCATCACTGGTGAACAACGCCGTCAACACCACATTTTGCCAAAGTGGCGTTTCACCCGGCCCTGGCTCAAGTAAGGGCTCGTTCGCATTATCCTCAAGCGTCACCGCTAAAGCGCCACGTTCAAACAGCCATGCCTCGAGTGCTTCAACCAGCTGCGAGTGAGTTTCTAATACCCACTCTTGCCAGTCAGGTGAACTCAATGCTCGTGTTCCAGCTTGCTCTCGAGATAGTGAATACTAACTCCGCCTGCGACAAATGATGGGTCGACCACTAACTCGCGGTGTAACGCAGAGTTCGTTCTAATACCTTCAACCACGAACTCATCGAGCGCCTGACGCATTTTCTTGAGCGCAATTTCACGGGTATCTCCGTGCGTGATGATCTTACCAATCAAGCTGTCGTAGTGCGGCGGGACCGCGTAACCACTGTAAATATGAGAATCGACGCGGACGCCGTGACCACCAGGCGCGTGGAATGTCTTAATGACACCCGGAGATGGCATAAACGTGCGTGGGTCCTCAGCGTTTATTCGACACTCCACCGAATGCCCGTTAAAGCTGACATCGTTTTGCGTGATCGATAATGGCTGGCCGCCGGCAATAAGGAGTTGCTGCTTGACGATATCAATCCCGGTGATCATCTCCGTGACCGGGTGCTCCACTTGAATACGCGTATTCATTTCGATAAAGAAAAACTGCCCATCCTCATAGAGAAACTCGAACGTGCCTGCACCGGTATAGCCCATATCAATACAAGCCTGCACGCACGCAGCACCCACGTCCTCTCGTAATGCTTGAGGAATACCAGGCGCCGGCGCCTCTTCGATAATTTTTTGGTGACGCCGTTGCAGCGAGCAATCTCGATCACCCAAGTGCACCGCGTGGCCTTGTCCATCCGCAAGAATCTGTATTTCGACGTGCCGCGGCCGCTGCAAAAACTTTTCCATGTACACGACGGGCGAGCCAAATGCTGCTGCGGCCTCAGATTGCGTAACCTCGATAGAAGACAGCAATACTTCTTCGTTGTGCACCACTCTCATCCCGCGGCCACCGCCGCCCGCGGCCGCCTTTACAATCACCGGATAGCCAATGTCTCTCGCAATTCGCAGCACTTCATCGGGATCATCCGGTAACGCACCTTCAGAACCCGGAACGGTGGGAACCCCTGACCTGCGCATCTGGTGCTTTGCGGACACTTTATCGCCCATAAGGCGAATAGTCTCGGACCGGGGGCCGATAAACTTAAACCCGCTGCGCTCTACTTGCTCTGCAAAGTCAGCGTTCTCCGACAAAAAACCATAACCGGGGTGTATACCGTCAGCGCCCGTAACTTCGGCAGCGCTTAAGATTGCGGGCGCTTGAAGATAACTTTGAGTGGATTGCGCCGGTCCAATACACACGGCCTCGTCGGCAAGTCGCACGTGTTTTAGATGACTGTCTGCAGTGGAGTGCACGGCAACCGTCGGAATATCCAACTCCCGACAGGCGCGCAAGATGCGCAGTGCAATCTCACCGCGGTTTGCAATGAGTACCTTTTTCAACATGAGCGTTTATCCTTAACCGAGACGGGGGCGCTTATTCAACAGTGAGTAGCGGCTGATCAAATTCAACCGGCTCTCCATTCTCAGCGTGGATGGCCGTAACCGTTCCCGCGTGGTCTGCCTCGATCTGATTCATCATTTTCATTGCCTCGACAATGCACAGGACATCGCCGGCGCGCACGCTTTGGCCCACCTCAACAAACGCCGCAGCGTCGGGCCCTGGCGAGCGATAGAACGTGCCAACCATGGGTGACTTCACGGCATTGGCGCTACTCGCTGAGCCCACGTCTGGGGCTACAGGTGCTGCGACTTGCGCCGCTGGCGCAGGGGCCATGGGTGCGGGCATTAAGGGCGCAGCCATCGGCGCAGCCATTGTCATGCCTTTATTGCGACTGATCCGGACCGACTCTTCACCTTCCTTAATCTCAATCTCGTCGACACTGGAAGCCTCCAGCAACTCAATTAATTTTTTTACTTTACGAATATCCATAAGGTCACCTTTTCAATACTTTATTGTTACTCGATTCATTGATTTTGGTTCAGTAAAAAGTGCAGTGCGTGATCGTATCCTGCACTGCCCAACCCAGAAATAACGCCCACAGCAAGGTCAGAAAAAAAACTATGGTGTCTAAAGGGTTCGCGCGAATAAACATTAGACAGATGCACTTCGACGAAGGGTATAGCGACCCCAGCCAACGCATCGCGCAGAGAAACGCTGGTGTGGGTAAGTCCCGCAGGATTTATAATAATTCCGCGCGTCTCCTCAAGCCGTGCCGCATGAACCGCATCAATCAGTGCGGCCTCAGAATTACTTTGAAATGCCTTCAATGAAGACTCAGCCTCGAGAGCTAACGCTTCGAGCCGCGCGTTAATTGTCTCTAGACCTTCACGCCCGTAGATCTCTGGCTCGCGAGTACCGAGCAGATTTAGGTTAGGCCCGTGTAACACCAAGATGTCGGCCATAAAGACACCACTTAAAAATAAACAGCCTTTGAGTCTCTACGAGCGCCCGTTCGCTGTCTACCGATTTCACCCAAAGACGACTAATCTGTAGTTTTTTACCGAAGTTAGGGGATTTTTGCTGGCTTTAATGACTACTGGGATCCACAGTCATTCGACAGGCGCCTAAAACTACCCAAACGCCAGACTTCAACACTGACCCCAGCTTCTTTACACTAGGGCACTTTCCGATCGTAAGCGCTGCACGCATGCAACTTGGTTCCTTTTCACGAGAGACTCCAGTTTTTTTAGCACCCATGGCGGGTGTGACGGACTTACCCATGCGGCAGCTTGCCGTTGAGTACGGGGCTGACGTGGCGGTTGGTGAAATGATGAGCGCCGATCTGTCACTGGCTTCGTCACGTAAATCATCCTCACGCGCACAGCACTCTAAAGCGGCAGGACTGCACTCGATACAGCTGGTAGGAAACAACCCTGACGTTCTGGCAAAAGCTGCTCGGTACAACGTCGATCAAGGCGCACAAGTCATTGATATCAACATGGGCTGCCCGGCCAAAAAGGTCTGCAAGAAAGCGGCGGGGTCTGCGCTTCTGGCCGACCCCGCACTCGTCAGAAATATTCTTGAAGCGACGATTAACGCAGTCAGCGTTCCTGTAACGCTAAAAATACGCACGGGGATCTCTCCAGAACATCGCAATGGCGTAGAAATTGCCGAGATCGCCCAAGATTGCGGCATTTCAATGCTGACCGTGCACGGCCGCACCCGAGCCGATAAATTTAACGGTGCCGCCGAATACGAGACACTTCGGCAGATTGTGCAGGCAGTCGATATTCCGGTACTGGCCAATGGCGATATTGATTCGCCCGAAAAAGCCCGCCAAGTCCTTGATCATACGGGCGCGACAGGGGTCATGGTTGGGCGAGCCGCGCAAGGTCGACTCTGGTTACCCGGTCTCATTGCACGGTCGTTGTCGCAAGGCGTTGCCGTTCGGCCCGGTACCGACGAGCGATTCGATATTCTAAGGCAGCACGTTCGCCGCTTGCATGCGTTTCACGGCGCGATCATGGGATATAAGATTGCACGCAAACACGTAAACTGGTTTTTAGAGGCTGAAGCAGGCCAGGACTACCGAGCACTCAAGGCGTCGTTTAATGCCTTGCCCTCGCCCGATGCTCAGGAGGCGTTTCTGCGCGATCACAAGAGCTTTATTTTTAAGCTCATTCGCAGTGCCGAGAGCGGCAATACACTGATGGAGGTTGCCGCATGACCGATGACTCCACCAACGGGGCTCTCAAAGTGGCGGCCGAAGTGGCCATCAAACAGTTTATTGACACGCTCGATGGCGAGGACGCCACCGATTTCTACGCCCTCGTGCTTGCCGAGGTTGAAGAACCTCTCCTGCGCGTCGTCATGCAGTACACGTCCAACAACCAAAGCAAAGCCGCAGCAATGCTCGGTCTTAACCGTGGCACATTGCGAAAGAAGTTACGCCAATACAAGCTTTTATAAGCGAAAGGGATTTTTATGACTGAGGCGAGAATCGCCCCCATTAAACGCGCACTCATTAGCGTTTCCGATAAAACAGGTGTTGTGAACTTCGCGCAAGCGCTGGCCGCACAAGGTGTTGAAATTCTCTCAACGGGCGGCACCTGCCGACTCCTGTTGTCAGAGGGTGTCCCCGTTACTGAGGTGTCAGATCACACTGCTTTCCCAGAGATGATGGATGGACGAGTCAAAACGTTACATCCCAAAATACACGGCGGGATTCTCGGCAGACGCGGCAAAGACGAAGAGATCATGGCGAAGAATCAGATCGCACCAATCGACCTGGTCGTCGTTAACCTTTATCCCTTTGAGTCCACCGTCGCCAACCCAGACTGCTCGCTGGCTGACGCCATCGAAAATATTGATATAGGCGGCCCCACTATGGTGAGAGCAGCCGCCAAGAATCACCGCGATGTGACCATCCTTGTGAGCAACGAAGACTTTAGCCACGTGTTGGCCGAAATAACATCTTATGGCGGTACAACCGAGGCGACGCGGTTTGATCTGGCGGTGAAGGCCTTTGAGCACACTGCCGGCTACGACGGAGCCATTGCCAACTACCTGGGAAAGCGGGTCGGTGATGAGGAACTCAGCGCATTTCCAAGAACCGCGAACTTCCAATTTACGCGCAGCTCAGTCATGCGCTACGGCGAAAACCCCCATCAAAACGCGGCGTTCTACGTGGATCGTCAGATTACCGAGGCGGGGATCAGTACGGCGACTCTGCATCAAGGGAAGCCGCTAAGCTATAACAATGTAGCCGACGCGGACGCCGCCATCGAATGTGTTAAGTCGTTCGCCGAGCCTGCGTGCGTCATTGTGAAGCACGCGAACCCCTGCGGTGTCGCAGTGGCCGGCAACTTACTGGACGCCTACCGTCTCGCTTTTGAAACAGACACGGAATCTGCTTTTGGAGGCATTATTGCCTTCAATCGTGAGCTCGATGCTGGGACCTTATCGGTCATTATTGATTCACAGTTTGTTGAGGTCATAACGGCACCGTCGATCTCAGAGAGCGCCCTTGAGGCTGCCCGCGCAAAGCCAAATGTGCGGGTGATGTCGACCGGAGAATGGGGTGATCGCAGCCCCACCTGGGACCTCAAAAAAGTCAACGGTGGACTGCTGATTCAGGACCGCGATGACCATGTTCTGTTGGCGGATGAACTGACGGTCGTCTCCGACAGAGCCCCGAGTAAACAAGAAATGTGCGACTTACTGTTTGCATGGCGAGTGGCCAAGTTTGTTAAATCTAACGCCATTATCTATGCCGCTAACGAGCGCACTATCGGCGTCGGCGCCGGGCAGATGTCGCGGGTTAATTCGGCGCGAATCGCCGCCATCAAGGCCGAACATGCTGGCCTTTCGGTGGCTGGTGCTGTGATGGCATCTGATGCCTTTTTTCCATTCAGAGACGGTATCGACAGTGCGGCAGAGCGTGGAATCAAAGCGGTTATCCAACCAGGCGGCTCGATTCGCGATGACGAAGTCATTGCCGCTGCAAATGCCGCCGGTATCGCCATGGTCTTTACCGGCGTAAGGCACTTTAGGCACTGATATGAATGTACTAATGATCGGTGGCGGAGGTCGCGAACACGCCTTGGCCTGGAAATTGGCGCAATCCAAAGAAGTGAATACGGTCTTTGTCGCCCCTGGTAATGCGGGTACCGCGCTCGAGCCGAGGTGCCAAAACGTAGACCTGAGCCCGTCCGACTTCACTGGTCTCATCGATTTTGCCAAGGCCAATAACTGCCAGCTCACTGTCATCGGTCCCGAAGCACCACTTGTGGACGGTATTGTTGACCGCTTTGAGGCCGAGGGACTGCGCTGCTTTGGCCCCAGTGCGGCCGCTGCGCAGCTCGAAGGTTCCAAGGCATTCACCAAGGACTTTCTCGCAAGACACAAAATTCCAACCGGTGCCTATGAAACCTTTACAGACCCCGAGGCGGCCTGCCGTTACATTCAAAGACAGGGCGCTCCAATCGTCGTAAAGGCGGACGGATTAGCCGCCGGCAAAGGGGTCATTGTCGCGCTGACGGTTGCGGAGGCCGAGACGGCTGTTCACGACATGCTCTCTGGCAACGCGTTTGGCAACGCCGGCGCGCGGGTCGTAGTCGAAGAGTTTTTAGACGGTGAGGAAGCCAGTTTTATCGTCATGGTAGACGGCACAGACGTGCTGACCATGGCATCTTCCCAAGACCACAAGCGGGTTGGCGAAGGCGACACCGGGCCCAATACAGGCGGCATGGGTGCTTACTCCCCCGCCCCTGTCGTCACAGCAACTGTCCATCAACGCGTCATGGAGGACATTATCAACCCCACAGTGCAGGGAATGCTTGCAGACGGTCACCGTTATCGCGGCTTCCTGTACGCGGGCCTCATGATTGATGCGGCCGGCTCCCCCAAGGTGATCGAATTCAATTGTCGCTTTGGCGACCCTGAAACACAGCCCATCATGATGCGGCTCGAATCCGATCTGGCCTTACACTGCATTGCGGCCTGTGACGGACGGCTCTTGGATGAGCAAGTCCAATGGAGTCACCAACCGGCAATGGGGGTGGTACTCGCGTCGGCGCATTACCCCGCCTCCAGTCCTTCGGGTCTCACCATTGAGGGACTCGGCGAAGAGATGGATTCGGTCAAAGTCTTCCATGCTGGTACGCGCAGCGACAGTAACGCCGTGGTGACCGCAGGAGGTCGAGTCTTGTGCGTCACGGCTAGTGCACCCTCGCTAGCGGAGGCGGCGACGCGCTGTTATGCCGCGGCTGCAAATATCAACTGGGATGGCATGAAATACCGGCGTGATATTGGCTGGCGCGCCTTAGAGCGTTAACCTGCTAACCTCAGCCACACGTAGCGAGCCCATGCAACGACAACTCACCAGCCTTGACCGACTGATCACGACGCTCGACACCGCGCTTAGAGAAGTCGCGCGCGGTACTAACACCTTGTCGGGGGATCGACCCTCTCCAGCGAAAGATCACACAGAAGCTGAGCTGACGGATACCGAGCGCCAGCATGCCGGTGGATTGATGCGTATCAACCACACCGGTGAAGTGTGTGCTCAAGCCCTGTATCGAGGCCAAGCGTTGGTCGCAAAGTCCGATGAAACACGCGAGGCGCTTCTTCACGCGGCACAAGAGGAGAAAGATCACCTTGACTGGTGCGAAGAACGTCTTCAAGAATTAGGAAGTCACACGAGTCGCCTCAACCCCCTGTTTTTCGTGAGCGCTTATGCCTTGGGCGCAATCACAGGAACGATTGGCGACAAGGTCAGCCTTGGGTTTGTGCATGCGACTGAGGAGGGCGTGGCAGCTCACCTAAAAGAGCATCTGCAAAAACTCCCCGAAGACGACAGAAAGTCGCAGCTGGTTCTTCAGCAAATGCTGGCCGAGGAAGAGCGACATGGTGCACATGCGCTTGAGCAAGGTGGAAGCGAATTTTCAGCCCCGGTTAAGCGCGTCATGCGCACCGCCAGCCAAGTGATGACAAAAACAACCTACTGGGTTTAACCGCTCAATGGCTGATCGTTTCGTGCGTGTGGGTCACTTCCACCCCGCCCGTGGCCAGCATGATCGACGCTGAACAATACTTTTCAGCGGATAACTGTACTGCGCGTGCCACCTGGCTTTCTTTTATTCCATCACCTTCAATGACAAAGTGGAGATTAATGGCCGTAAACACAGCGGGCACCGCCTCAGCACGCACGGCTTGAAGTTCTACACGACCCTTGGTCAGGGCTTGGCGTGATTTTTTAAGCATCGTGACGACGTCAAAAAGCGCGCAACCGCCGGTCCCCAAGAGCAGCATTTCCATCGGCCTCAACCCATGGTTCTTTCCGCCCAGCTCTTCAGGCCCATCCATAACAACACTGTGGCCAGAGCTTGACTCCCCCAAAAACATGACGCCATCCACCCACTTCACAGTCCCTTCCATTTTCGCTTCCTCTGTTTCATCTTCAGTTGGTCTTTTTCTCGTAAACGATTGGCACCGCCCCCGCAGGGGGGCTATGCTAATGCAAAGCGTGCTACGAATCACATAATGGCGTGACACTATGAACTACCTTGTGAGCAAGCGTATTCCCAATGCCGAGGCCTTCCTCGAACACTGCGAGCGCATCACTATGAAGTCAAAGTCGGTCGTATTCCGTCAGGGTGAACTCAGTCAAGACTTTTACGTCATCTTAGAAGGGTCGGTCTCAGTCATTGTCGACGACGTTGAGGACTCCGAACAAGAGATGGTGGTTTCCTACCTCAATCCTGGCGAATTCTTTGGTGAAATGGGTCTGTTTGGGGAAGAGACCCGTACCGCCAACCTGGTGACCCGCACGCCCTGTGTATTTGCCAAAATTAGTTATGAAGACTTTCACGCGATTCGACAGCGATACCCTGACGTCCTCTACGCGCTGACCTCACAAATTGGACAACGACTCAAAAATACAACTCGGAAGCTCGCCGACCTAACGTTTATTGACGTTTATGGGCGGATCCATCGCTCACTGATTCAGCTGACGACCCTGCCTGAAGCGATGACGCACCCAGACGGCATGCAAGTTCGTGTCACTCGCCAAGAGCTGGGAAAACTAGTGGGTTGTTCGCGAGAAATGGCCGGCCGCGTCCTGAAAATGCTGACGGGCGACGGCTATATTACGGTGGCGGGTAAAACTATTGTGGTGCTCCGAGAGCCACGGAACAGCGCCACTTAGCGCGTCGCACCCAAGACCATGTCCGCCAGCGCGTCTCCAGGCGAGGGCTGTCGCATAAACGACTCCCCAATGAGAAACGTTGACACCCTCTGCTCTAACATAAGCCGCATGTCGTCAGCGGTGTGCAATCCACTTTCCGTCACGACAGTCACGCCACTGGGCACATGGGCAAGCAAGTTGAGCGTCGTATTTAAATCCGTATCGAAGGTATGCAGGTCGCGGTTGTTGATCCCGATAAGGTCAAGGTCAAGCGCAAGAGCCCGATCAAGCTCATGGCGATCGTGAACCTCAACTAAAACATCCAGTTGAGCCTCGCAAGCCTCTTGGAACAAGTCGTGCAGTTGAGCGTCATCAAGGCACGCAACGATCAGTAAAATTGCATCGGCTCCCAGCGCTCTAGCCTCCCAAATTTGATAAGCATCCAGGGTAAAGTCCTTGCGCAACACCGGCAGCTCGCACGCCGCCCTCGCCTTGAGAAGGAATTCATCAGCACCCTGAAAAAAATCAATGTCGGTTAAGACCGACAGGCATGCCGCGCCACCTTGCTCGTAACTATTGGCAATCCACGCGGCATCAAAATCCTCCCGAATCACACCCTTACTTGGGCTGGCTTTTTTTACCTCAGCAATGACACCAGGGATACCCGCATCAATGCGCGATTGCAACGCTCGACGAAAGCCACGCGGCTTATCTTGAGATCCAGCACGCACCCTCAAGTCTTCCAGCGTGACGAGACGCTTTCGGTCGGCAATCTCTTCAAGCTTCCTGTCGCAAATTCGCTTTAAAACCGTGGGAGTACCTTGTGACATCATTTTATTTCCGCGCCTGCACTCTGTGTTTTTGCAACAAACGCGTCCAGTGCCTGAAGCGCTTTTCCTGTCCGCATGGCCTCACGCGCAAGCGCTATGCCGTCGACCAAGTTGCTGGCTTGCCCGCCCACATAGAGACCCGCACCGGCATTCATTGCAATCATTGATCGCGCCTTCTCTGATCGCGTCGACCCATCACCCCCTAACGCGGCTCGAACAAGGTTCGCAGACTCTCCCGGATTTGCTACTGACAACTCTTCGATTGAGTGATGTGCTTGTCCGTATTCCGCAGGATCAATCTGATAGCTTTTCAACGTCCCATCGATCAGCTCGCAGACCTGCGTCTTCGCAGCGACTGATATTTCATCTAAACCATCCAATCCATGGACGACCATGACGTGCTCACTGCCCAAGTCACGTAGCGCCGCCGCGAGCACCTCACACAGTGACGGTGCAAAGACACCCAAAACTTGTCGACGCGCACCAGCCGGGTTTGTCAGGGGGCCCAAAATATTGAAAATGGTCCGCACAGCCAGTTGTTGACGTGTCCCAATGGCGTGTTTCATCGCACTGTGGTGCATCGGAGCGAACATAAATCCAACGCCGATTGAGTCGATACAGTCGGCGATGACGTTGGGTGAGACACTCAGATCGACGCCAAGCGCTGAGAGCACATCTGACGAACCCGAAGCACCTGATGAGCGGTTACCGTGCTTGGCAACGCGTCCGCCAGCAGCGGCCACAACAAAAGTAGCCGCCGTTGAAACATTGAATAGATTAGCGCCGCTGCCACCGGTTCCCGCAAGGTCGATAAGCCTGTCGCGATCAATCGAAACCGGGGTCGCAAGCGAGCGCATGACACTGGCCGCGCCAACAATCTCATCGATTGTTTCGCCTTTCATTCGCAATCCAATCAACAAACCAGCAATTTGGGCCTCAGTCGCCTCACCTTGCATCACCGTGAGCATCACTGATTCCATGTCAGCACGCGACAGCGACTGCCCTGCGACCAGCTGTGCGATTGCCGCTTGAATATCCATTTAAAAAACCTCAGCTCGCTTGGTTCAGAAAGTTTTGCAGCATGGCGTGACCGTGCTCGGTGAGGATTGATTCGGGGTGAAACTGCACACCTTCCACGGCAAGATCTCGGTGACGTAAGCCCATAATGACCTCGCGCTCCCCCCGGTCATCAAGCGTCCACGCGGTCACCTCTAAGCAATCAGGCAGGGTCTTGGGATCAACAACCAACGAGTGGTATCGGGTAGCCGTGAACGGAGAAGGCAGATCTTTGAAGACGCCCTTTCCAGTGTGATGCACCTCACTCGTCTTTCCGTGCATGACTTCAGGTGCTCTAACCACGTCACCACCGTAGGCCGCGCCAATACTTTGCATACCCAAGCAAATACCAAACAGCGGTAATTCACCCGAAAATCGCTCAATGGCCGAAATCGAAACCCCTGCCTCATTGGGTGAGCAAGGGCCCGGGGAGATACACAGGAGATCGGGCTTGACCGAGGCAATCTCTTCAAGGGAGATTTCATCATTTCGATGCACACCGACCTCCGCACCCAACTCCCAGAGGTACTGAACGATATTCCAGGTGAATGAATCGTAGTTATCGATCATCACAACACTCGGTTTAGTCATCAACTTAGCACGCCTCTACCATTGCCGCCGCCCTCAGCACTGCTCTCGCCTTGTTGAGGGTTTCCTCCCACTCAGACGCCGGCACAGAATCTGCCACTACCCCAGCACCCGCTTGAACGACAAGCTGCCCGTCTTTAATGACCGCAGTCCGAATGGCAATGGCCGTATCCATGTCACCCGACCACGTCAAATAACCAATGGCACCGCCGTAGACACCGCGCTTAACCGGCTCCAACTCATCAATAATTTCCATGGCTCGAATCTTTGGCGCACCACTGAGCGTGCCTGCGGGCAACGTCGCTCGTAAAGCGTCAATTGCGGTCACACCGTTTCTTGAGGAGCCTGTCACATTGGAGACAATATGCATCACATGCGAGTACTTCTCGATGACCATTTTGTCAGTAAGCGCCACGCTTCCAGGCGCCGCAACACGCCCTACATCGTTGCGACCCAGGTCAATCAGCATCAGGTGCTCGGCCCGCTCTTTCTCATCATTGAGCAGCGCCGCGGCTAGCATCGCGTCTTCTTCCTCATCCGACCCTCTACGGATCGTGCCCGCAATCGGCCGCACGGTAATCTGTCCACGCTCAGACCGGACTAAAATTTCAGGTGAGCTGCCCACAATATGGAACTCATCAAGATCGAGATAGAACAAATAAGGTGACGGGTTTAGGTGACGTAGCGCCCGGTAAAGGTTGATTGGATCAGACGTAAATGGAAGTGTCATTCGCTGTGAAACCACAACCTGCATCACGTCTCCATCAAGGATGTAGTCCTTAATTCGCGCAACCCAAGACTCAAAGGTCGATTGTTGGGTCTCAAATTCAACCCGTGACTCAATCTCGGTCGTGTCAATCGCGCCTAGCTCAACGTTAGAGAGTGCCGGCATGGGCTCTGCCAGTCGCAGCTCGAGTTCAGCGAGACGCTCAGTTGCGTGGTCAAACGCTCCAGCTTGTGACGTATCGGCATTCACAATTAACGTCAGAGTGCCGCGCAGGTTGTCAAAAACCACAACCTCCTCAGCAAGTACCAGCAGGATATCCGGAGTTCCCATTGTGTCTTCGTTGGCCGTACCCGATAACTTTGGCTCGACATAACGAACCGTGTCATAGCCAAAATAACCGACCCACCCACCGTGAAATACAGGAAGGGACTCAAGCGGCGCACTGTTTTCAGACTGATGAAGCGCCTCAATATCTTGAAGCGGGTCAGCGGTCTCATAAGTGCGGATCAGTTGATCATGAGTAAACCGAGAAATAGTGGCGCCCTCGACAGCAAATCGATGCCGAGCAGGTAATCCTACAATGGAGTAACGGCTCCATTTTTCGCCACCCTCAACCGATTCGAATAAAAATGAATAAGGCTTGTCGCAAAGCTTTGCATAGGTCGAAAGAGGCGTTTCAGTGTCTGCTAAAAGTGTTCTCGTTACGGGAACACGGGAATACCCCTCCTGAGCGAGCGCTTCAAATTGAGCCTGACTCAGTGACTGGGTCATTTCACCAAAGCCAACTCGTCGCGCATGGTTTTAATCACTTCAGCATAGTCGGGCTTGCTGAAAATAGCCGAGCCGGCAACGAATGTATCTGCGCCTGCCTCTGCAGCCTGCCGAATATTTCCAGGACCCACGCCACCGTCAACCTCGAGTCGAATATCCAAGCCGGACTCATCAATCAGCGAACGTGCCTCACGCAACTTATGCAGCGTCATCGGTATAAACGACTGACCACCAAAACCCGGATTCACCGACATGAGAAGAACCATATCAATCTTATCCAATACGTATTTAAGCGCATCGAGACGGGTTGCAGGATTAAAAACCAAGCCTGCTTTGCAGCCCGCGTTGCGAATGAGTTGAAGCGTTCTATCCACGTGGGTCGAGGCTTCGGGATGAAAGGTAATGTAGGACGCACCGGCATCAGCGAACATGCCCACAAGTGCATCGACAGGCTGAACCATCAGGTGCACATCGATCGGCGCAGAAATCCCATAGTCTCTCAGCGCACTGCACACCATGGGACCCACGGACAAGTTGGGTACGTAGTGATTATCCATCACATCGAAGTGAACAATGTCGGCACCCGCATCCAAAACAGCACCGACGTCTTCACCCAGTCGCGCAAAGTCCGCTGCGAGGATCGAAGGAGCAATCAAGTAATCACGCATCGTAAAGTCCAATAAGCTAAAGCCACACAGTGTAAAGCGCGTTGACCCGAGTCACCAGCAATCTGAGCGAGCACCTCTATTGATTGAGCTTATTCTCAAGCTCTCGGAGTCGCGCTGGCGTACCCACATCTGACCACAGTCCGCTCCAAAGCTGCCCAGACAATCGGGCCTCAATGATGGCTGTATCGAGTAAGGGGCGCAGCGCCGCCTTACCCGGCTTCATACCCTCGAATAATTGAGGGCTCATGACCGACAACCCCGCATAGGTCACTCGAGGCTGACCGCGTGCCAAGAGGCGCCCATTTTCCAGGACAAAGTCTCCCGCCGGATGGTGTTCTGGATTTGGGGCCATCACCAAATGAGCAAGGTCATCCTGTAAATCAAGCGCTTGCAGTCGAGCCAACGGGAAATCGGTATAAACATCGCCGTTTACCACCACAAATGGGCGCTCACCCAACAAGGGAAGCGCATTGACAATGCCACCCGCTGTCTCAAGCGGCGTCTCCTCTACAACCACAGTGACTCGCGCGTCTCCGAACTGTCGATCGTCACAAAAATCGACAATCTGCGATGCAAAATACGACGCATTGACGACGATCTCTGTAAATCCAGCGCCAGCCAGTCCTTCAATATGACGCTCAAGCAGGGATTTTTTCGCGACTTTAATGAGCGGCTTGGGCCGCGTGTCGGTGAGCGGCTTCATTCGACGACCTTCGCCCGCGGCGAGAATAATGGCGTGTTTCATGCCGTTTTATACCAAGTAGCCCGAGTCGCTTTGGGCAGGGCGTGGGCCTCAAACCATTTCCAGAATTCCCCTACCTCAGGAAATTCTTCAGCGTACAAGTCACAGGCCTCCTCGATGTATCCCACAACGACAGAGATATCGGCCATGTAACTTGGCTTGTGATCCCTCAGCCAAAGTCGCGCAAAAACCCCCAATATTTTCGTGTGCCGTTGAAGTCCAATCAGGTCGTAACACCTGACAAATTCAGCCCAGCTGTCTTCAGGCAAGTGATCCAACGAGACAAGGGCCTCCCAATAAAAGGTTAACCACTCCAGCTGTCGCTCTCGTGGCCAAACAATGTAGACGTCTTTTAACAGTGACACGGCATCGTAGGTGAGCGGTCCTATGATGGCGTCCTGAAAGTCGATGACCGCCGGCGAGACATTACTGCCCAACACCATCAAATTTCGACTGTGAAAGTCACGATGCACAAGTCCCTGTGGCTGCGAGATCGATGCGGCGACCAAACATTCACTGAAGGCCCTAAACGTATTGAACGCCGTCTCATCGAGTGTTATCCCCAACACCTTTGAAAAAAACCACTCCGGGCAAATATCCAGTTCTCGCTGAAGCTCAGTGGCGTCGTAAATTGGGAGCTCCACTCCGGTCAGCGGGAGCCCTCGCAATGTAACCAAAGTATCCAGCGCTCCCCGATACAAGGCATCGCTATGACGGTGCTGCAGTGCAGTCCACAAAGTGACATCACCCAGGTCTTCAAGGAGGAAAAAACCCAAACCAAGGTCGGCGCGCAGCAGTCTCGGAACTCTCACACCGCCTCGCTCCAAAGTGTCTTGAACCAGAACGAAACGTTCGTTGTTCTCCGTCGCTGGCGATACCATGAGAATTCGGGTTTGAGCATCAAGAGCCGGGGACGCAGTGACGCGGTAAAACTTTCTGGGGCTTGCGTCTCCAGCAATAAGCTCAGCCGTGACGGCGCCCGCTCCGCAGTTTAGGATCCGTGCCACCCACAAGCGCGCTTGCTCGAATTCACCAAAGACCAACGTCTTCTCCTTTGTGCCGGTATAAATCCGCAGCATTGCCACAAATACTCGAAAACACCGTAGACTCCTCCGCGTTACACTGTGGCCCTGATAATAACCCGAACACACATCGAACCGTTTGTGCAGACACTCTTAAAACGTCCACTGTCAGTATTGATGACCACCCTTGTCGTGACGTGGGTGCTCGGGCCTGCTGCCGTGTTTTCAGCGCCGACTGACGACCATGAACTTAAAGTAGAACGCATACAAAAACGGTTCAACTGGATTCCGCTGGTGCGTGTCGCTGACACTGACCGTGATTCGCGCTGCCTGAAGTGCAAAGGACAATATCAAGACCCACTCGCAGAGGTGGATCGTTCAGTTTCTCCCAACGAACTCGACCTTGAGGTTAGCGCCGGAGACAGCGACATAACCGACAGTAAGTTCCTTTTTTCAGGTGACGTGAGGGTAACGCAAGGTTACCGAACAGTTAAGGCGCAAGAGGTCTACATCGACCGAGTGGAGCAAACATTAGTCGCAAAAGGACCAGTGGAACTTAGGGAGCCGGGTATCGCCATGTACGGCGATGACATCAGCTACGACAGTCTCAGCGAACAAGCCGCGCTTAAAAATGCAGAGTTTGTCATGTTTGAACAACAGCTTTACGGCATTGCCGAGAGCGTTGTCAGGGACCGCAACGGCGCGCTTGATATCGAAGACGGCGAGTTTACATTTTGCGCACCGACGGACCCAAGCTGGCAGGTGACCGCAGAGAATTTGCGTATTGATCCTGAGAACAACACCGGCGAGGCCTGGGGCGCGCGCATCGACATTAAAGGGGTGCCGGTCGCTTACCTGCCTTGGATACAGTTCCCGCTCGGCGACCAGCGAAAAACGGGGTTGCTGTTCCCCGATATCAGCAGTGACACCCGGGGAGGACTCGACGTCACCGTACCCCTTTACCTAAACCTGGCGCCAAACTACGACGCGACCTACTCACCGCGACTGATCCAAGATCGTGGTTTGCTTCATCAGATCAATGCTCGAGGACTCTCAGATGCCACCGGTTTTTGGGATGTCTCAGGCGGATTTTTAAAGGCGGACGACCTAAGCTCGACCCGCGAGAAGCAGGATCGATGGTTGGTGAACATCAATCAATCCAGCGACCCCACTGCACGATTACGAACCTCAATCGATTTCTCAAAGGTCAGTGACAATGAATATTTGAGAGATCTTGAAAACAATACGCTCAGCGCTCAACGGCAAACGGCCCTATTGCAAAGAGCGCGTATTGACTGGCTCGCAGAAAATTGGGTGCTCGGTATTGAGGCACAACAGTTTCAGAATATCACCGAGGACATTACCGATAACTACAAACGCCTGCCCCAGATCACCGCGCTCTGGCGAGGTCATCGGAAATTGGGCCAATTCGAGCCCATCTTAAAACTTCAGGCCGCGAACTTTGATACCGATCTTGAAGAGGTCGATGGACAGCGATTTTTCCACGAAGTGGGACTCAGGCTGCCCATCACTCGAGACTACGGCTTCCTCAACACAACGCTACTCCACCGCGGCATTAACTATCGCCTCAAGTCCCCGGAAAGTGATCAGACGGTCAATGCCTCCGTCGCTTCGTCGGTGCTGAGCGTTGATGGCGGACTTGAATTCGAGCGCAGTACCGACGTGCTTGGACGATCATTCATACAAACCCTTGAGCCTCGAGCTCGTTATCTCTACGCGAGCTACGACAATCACGAAGGCATACCCGACTTCGACAGTGCCGAACTCACCTTTAGTTACCGCCAACTTTTTCGCACAACGCGATTCTCAGGGTTTGACCGGCTCGCGGACGCCGATCAGCTCTCACTCGGCGTCACCTCGCGGCTTGTGGATGCGAAAACAGGTATAGAACACGTCACCGCCAGTTTTGGCCAGGTGGTTAACTTTCGAGATCAGCGTGTTCGGTTGAAACAAAGCGACGCCGCCCTCACCGATAAGGGCTCTGCACTGGCATTTGCACTTGATCTTCGAGCGAGCGAGCGGTGGGCACTCCACAGCAACCTACTGTTTGATGGTTATGATCAGAAACTCGACGCTGCCAATGTCCGCGTCAGCTATCAACCCCGTGACAACGCCTTAATCAATGTGGGGTATACGCTCCGAGAGCCACCCCCCTCCTTCGCCACACGCCCGGTGACTGAACAGGTTAATACCTCCGCTTACATACCACTCAATGAGAACTGGAGCGCGTTCGGCGCAATACGGTACTCACTCGAGATTGGCAGTAGCGTAGAAGATATGATCGGTGTCGAGTACGATGGCTGCTGCTGGCGGGTGCGTCTCATTTACATGAGCTATCTCGATGCACTCCGAGAGGCAGATGTGTTTATAGCGGAACCGGAACTTACGCGAGACCGCGCGTTCCAATTCCAATTCATTTTAAAAGGCTTGGGCGGCTTCGGTGGCCGAGTCGATAACCTCATGCAAGATATGATCAGAGGATTTAATGCTAAACGTTAGGTTTAAATCAGTTGTCACTGCGAGCATCACCACGCTGACAGCTCTCTCAGCTGCGGCTTCATCGATTGCTTTCGCGCAAGTGACGCCGCTCGATACCATTGTCGCGATCGTGGACGAGGACATCATTCTGGCCAGTGAGGTACGAGATCGTGTCAAACAAGTAAAATCCTCAGCCGAGCAGCGCGATATCCCACTCCCCGATGACGAGACCGTGGTGCAAGAGACGCTCGACAGACTGATTCTAGAGAGTATTCAGTTACAGCTTGCTGATCGCTTCGGCGTTCGTATTCCTGACGCGCAGTTAGACCAGTCAATGGCGAGAATCGCCGCACAAAACGGTCTGACGCTGGAACAGTTCAGAGACGCACTCACTCAAAGTGGTCAGGACTACGTTGAAATGCGAGAAGGCCTGCGAGACGAGCTCGCCATCCAGCGTGTCCAACAAGGCAGTGTGATGCGTGACATCAATATCACCGAGAAAGAAGTCGATAACTTCATGACCACTGAAGAGGGTGCGGCGCTGACCGAACCTGAATATCGTGTCATGCAAGCGCTCCTCCCAATTTCAAGATCAGATAACGCAGAGACACGTGCCGCGAAGGAAGATTTTGTCGACGGGGTGTTGGCCAGTGTTTTAGCGGGAATGAATTTTTCTGAGGCCGTCAATGTCCAAGAGCCCTTTGCCTTTCGAGGCGGCGATCTTGGCTGGCGAAAACTGAGCGATATACCCAGCATGTTTTCACAGATCATTCCCAGTCTGGCGGCGGGTGATACCGGCAAAGTGCAATCAAACTCCGGGCTTCACCTGGTTCACCTTGCAGAAGCGCGTGGACTGGAGCGCTTGGTTGAACAGACCGATGTCCGTCATATACTCCTCACCCCCAACGAAGTGCTTGGTGACGAAGCCGCCCAAACGCTGATTCTCAATGTGAAAGCGCGCATCGAAGGCGGTGAGGATTTTGCCGACTTAGCGAAAGAGTACTCAGACGACATTGGTTCAGCACAGGAAGGTGGCGAATTAGGCTGGACCAACCCAGGACAAATGGTGGCTGAATTTGAAGCCGCCATGGCGAACGCTGAGGTAGGCGTCATCACGGAACCCGTCAGAAGCGAATTTGGTTGGCATATTCTTGAGGTCACCGGTCGACGCACTGAAGACTTCTCCGAACAAGTGCGGCGCAATCAAGTGGCGAGCTACCTGCGCGAGGCAAAGTATGAGGAGGAGCTCGAAAACTGGCTTCGTGAAATTCGCGAAGAGGCTTTTGTAGACATTAAGTAATGGATACGTTGAGCGAATGACCACGCCTCGTCTTGTCATCACTGCGGGTGAGCCTGCTGGGATTGGTCCTGACGTTCTACTGACTGCTCTGCAGTGCGCGTTTGACGCACGTATTGCCGTCGTGACCGATATCGACGTGCTCAAAGAGCGTGCCCGGTTGTTGGGAGTACCTTGCAGTATTCATTTATTAGCAAAGGACCACGTTCCACAACCGCACAAACCCGGCGTCGTTCACGTTCTTCACACACCGACTGCAAACTCTGTTGTACCGGGAACGCTCGATACCGCTAATGCACACCATGTACTTCAAACCCTCAATACGGCGGCCGATCGTATTCGGGACGATCTCGCCGACGCCTTGGTCACCGCACCTGTCCAGAAGTCCGTCATCAACGACTCAGGCATTTCTTTTTCGGGGCATACCGAGTTCTTCGCCAACTACTTTAAGTGCGAGGACGTGGTGATGATGTTGGCGAATAGCAAGCTCAGAGTCGCCCTCGCAACCACTCACCTCCCGCTGCGCGCTGTGCCTGACGCAATCACTCGGAAGTCGCTAGCGACTCAACTTAATATTATTAATGAGAGCCTTAAGCGTTTGTACGGTATTACACAACCCAAGGTCGCCATGCTGGGACTGAATCCGCACGCCGGAGAAGGCGGTCATCTTGGGCGAGAGGAAATTGACGTTCTGGTACCCGCTCGAGACGCAGCACGCGCCAAAGGGATACAGGTGAGCGGTCCACTGCCCGCGGATACCGCGTTTATCACGTCGACCGTCGCCGACGCCGATGTGGTTCTCGCGATGTTTCACGATCAGGGTTTACCGGTACTTAAAGCCCGCGGCTTCGGCGCATCGGTCAATATCACCCTCGGACTGCCCACCATCCGCACCTCGGTAGACCACGGCACGGCTCTGGATCTTGCAGGCTCGGGAAAGGCCTCAGCCGACAGCATGATTACTGCAATAGCCGAGGCCATCATCTGCACAAGTCACACCACGTCAAGCCAGTAACAACAGCAAGCGGTCCAACGTCTTCTGGTTTTCTGAAATTAATCGATCGGCAATGCGCTTAAGGTTTTCAATGTTAGTACTCGAGGCGTCATCCATATCGTCGTTCGCCTCGTCGAGCGAGACCTGAAGCCTGAAGTACATGTCCCCTAAAAACATCCGCATTTGATGATTTGCCGCCTTCGTCGCTCCGTCAAACATACAGTCCAGTAATGGCATCACCCAACCCGCCTGCCCCCAATCCTTCGCCGACTCATACGGGATAGGTCGCACTAATTCACCGGTCCCTAACGACATCACCAAAAGCGGCTCGCCTGGGTAGAGCTTTAACGCCTCGGCATAAGCTGAAACGACAGGGGAGTTCACAAAAACGCCGCCATCGACCAAGGCCCGAGCCTGTCCCTGCACGCTGATCAACGCCGGCTCGAAATAGGTCGGTGCGGCACTGGTGGCTCGTGCCGCATCACGGCACAAAACGGCCTCATGATCTGGGTGCCAACTTTTCAAAAACAGGGTTCGTCGAGCTTCAATGTCGTACGTGGTCACCATGGTCGAGCCCAGCGTATCTCCTAAGCGGGTGCGGCCATAATACTTTCTAAGCGCACCTTCGAGCGGCTTTGCGGAGTACAACTCATCGAGTACACCGCCCGCGGAACGTATGTTTCGCCACACCGTTTTTTCAAAAATTTTAGTGCCGCTATTTTCAAAAAACGCAGCCAAATCATGTGCTGAATATTTTGGGCGCCCCACTTCATCTTGCTGCGCCAGCCCAAGGGTCGTGATACCGCCTGACGATGTACCCACACACAGGTCAAAAAGATCAGCAATGGGCTTGCCCGATTGAACCTCTAAATAATCAAGTACGAGTGAGGGAATAATGCCTCGTATACCACCGCCGTCAATCGAGAGGATTTTACGCATAAATAATTATTCCCACGCCCTATTGTTCCTAGCAACTTAATATATTATTACTATTAGCTTGAAGTTTATTTTTATTAATCGTAATAATACACCACGACAAAAACGACAAAGAGAATCTAATAAATGTCAGCAGAGTTCAGTCTTGAATCAATTTCCCGATCAAAAGCCGCCGCAAATAATGCTGTGAAGTCATTAACCGTCGAGCAAATCGAACGTGCAATCGCGAATTTATCAGCCGCCGCTAAAATAGCGCAGCAACGTGATGCGCTCAAAGCGCAGCGGAAAAAAGAAGTCGCTGTCAAAAAACTCAAGTCCATGATGAACGAACTCGGAATTTCTGCCGACGACATTGCCGGTGCTGTAAAGGTAAAGTCTACAAAACGGAAGTCGACGGGGCCAAAGAAGGGCAACAAAGTCGCCCCTAAGTACCAGATCACAGTCAATGGTGTGGCGCATCAGTGGACCGGCCGTGGTCGTACCCCGGTTGTCTTTAAAGACTACGTGACACAAGGTGGTGCGCTCGACGACTGCCTCATTTAGCGCGAGGAAATCGCGTGCGCAAAGACGCTCGTAGAGCGGATACAGTGCGTCCAAAGACGCACGTACCGCGCAAACGTTTCGGGCAGAACTTCCTCACAGATCAATCCGTAATCACCGCGATTGCGCGTGCCATTGCACCCTCGGCATCAGACAACATGATCGAGATTGGGCCTGGCCAAGGGGCGCTGACAGACGCCCTTTTTGGAAGTGGCTGCGCGATTAATGCGATCGAAATTGATCGCGATTTACAGTCGCAACTGCGAGTCATGTTTTTTAATCGCGACTTTACACTGCATAACGCAGATGCACTTCAGTTCGATTTTAATGCGCTGTCCCAGTCACCCGGAGATTTGAGAATCGTTGGAAATCTCCCTTACAATATTTCGACGCCCTTAATATTTAAATTGCTGTCTCACTTATCCGTCATAAAAGACATGCACTTTATGTTGCAAAAAGAGGTTGTGGATCGGCTCACTGCAGAGCCAGGCAATAAAACATGGGGTCGAATGAGTGTCATGACGCAAATAGACTGCACCGTTGAACATTTATTTGACGTACCACCCGAGGCGTTTTACCCACCACCCAAAGTCCAGTCGGCGATTGTCAGACTCGCGCCACGAGCTGAACGTTATCGCCCTGAGTGCCCGCGCTTACAGCTTTCAAGCCTCGTTCAGCAAGCCTTTTCGCAGCGCAGAAAAACATTACGAAATAACCTTAAAGGCGTTATCGAGGAGTCTGAGATCGAAGCCTTAGGCATTGACCCCTCGTGCCGCGCGGAGACGCTGTCGCTAGACCAGCTTGTGGACCTCGCGCTGCACCACTAACTGCCCGACTGGCTGCACGACTAGCTGTCCCACTCAACAGCGGCTATCTGAATTCGCCAAGGCCCGCTACACTCAGGTCTCATCACGCCAAGCAACATACGAGAGATCCATGGCGACCTATGTAGTGGGAGACATACAGGGCTGTTTCAAGCCGTTTCAACAACTGTTGAAGCGCGTCAATTTCAATCCCGACAAGGACGTTATCTGGAGTGTCGGTGACCTGATTAACAGAGGCCCGAATAACCTCGACACCCTGCGCTGGTTTTATGAACGACGCGATAACGTGGTCACCGTACTGGGAAATCATGAACTGCACTTAATGGCCGTGTCATCCGGCGTCCGCAAGATCAATAAGTCTGATAATTTTGACGATATTCTCGATGCCAAGGATCGGGATCAGTTGATCGGCTGGCTACACCATCAGCCACTGATTCACTGTGAGCACAACGTAACCATGGTTCACGCTGGCATTCCGCCGATGTGGACGGTGCGTGACGCGGTCAACAGAGCCGGGGAAGTTGAGCGAGTGCTGCGCAGCTCTGCCTGCACAAAATTTTTCAGCGCCATGTACGGCAACGAGCCCATCGTCTGGCGCGATGATCTCTCGGGGATGACCCGCCTCAGAGTAATTACTAATTATTTAACACGAATGCGCTACTGCACCAAAAAGGGCAAGCTCGATCTCATTAATAAGGGTCCAACACCCATCACAAATGCGCTCAAAGGGAAGAAGGTGGCACCGTGGTTCACCCACAGCGAACGACTGACCAAAGACGACACTATTATTTTCGGTCACTGGGCCTCGATTGACGGTATCACTGACTCAACCAATACCATCGGACTCGATACTGGCTGTGTTTGGGGCAATGAAATGACATTTTTGGAATTAGAAACGCGCCGCTTTTACCGATGTCGCTGCTCATGAGTGATTTATCGCTCGGCCCGGGCACCCAAATTTACCGAGTGGGTGGCGCTGTCAGAGATACACTACTGAGCCATCCTTTCCACGAGACAGATTGGGTTGTTGTGGGCTCCACACCCGACGCCCTCAAAGACGCCGGATTTAAACAGGTGGGTAGCGACTTCCCGGTATTTCTGCACCCAGTAACACGCGAGGAGTACGCGCTCGCGCGAACAGAGCGCAAGTCTGGGCCGGGGTACCACGGATTCACAGTCTTTGCAGACCCCAACGTCACCCTTGAAGAGGACCTGCAGCGACGAGACCTGACCATCAATGCCATGGCAATGGATGCGAGCGGCAGGCTCATAGACCCCTACGGGGGCCAGCGTGATCTCGATGAAAAAGTGCTGCGCCATGTCTCTGATAGTTTTTCAGAAGATCCCTTACGAGTGCTTCGCGTCTGTCGATTTGCCGCGCGCTACGAGCACTTAGGCTTCTCGGTCGCCACCGAAACCCTCGAACTGATGCGTGAGATTGTTGCCGAAGGCGGATTGCAGGAACTGGCACCAAACCGCATTTGGCGTGAAACAGAGCGCGCGCTTGAAGAGCAAATACCTGCACGATATTTTGCATTGCTGTCAGCACTTGGTGGAGATGAGTCCCTCTTCGACTGTCAGTTTTCCGAGACAGCACTGACAGCACTTCATCGCGTCGCCGCAAAACATGGGGACGCACTGTATCGATGGGCTGCACTGATCGCCATTGCCAGAGCACCTCACGAAACACACGCACTCCCGGTTGTGACAATTCCAAAACGCTTTCAGAAAGTGTCGCAACAAGTGCACTGTTACCTAACACGATCCCCACAAGACGCACGCCAAGCGTTGCAAATGCTCGAGGCGCTGGATGCGTTTCGACAGGGGTCTTACTTTCAAACAGTTTTGGAAGTCCTGCACTGTATTGACCCGCTTTTCAGCGCGTCAACTGTCGCGCGAATGGTACAAGCGCAAGCGCAGGCATTGACGGTTAGGGGTTCGACGTTTGCATCGCGTGGCGTGAAAGGCCCGGAGATTAAAGACGCGGTCTCTAAAGCGCGGATCGCAGCGATCGAACCCCTCTTTGACCTTTAAGGATCGCGGCAAACGACCAGCGAGACACCCACCACTTGTGCAAGCGACACAGCACCCGGTTTGTCAATTTGAATGCCCACCTGACTCACTGGCCACGACTCAAAAATATGATCGACAATGGCTGCCGCCAGCGCCTCAAGGAGCTGAAAATCAGACTGCTCAACAAAGGTCATAACCTGCCCTGCCAGCGCAGCGTAATCCAGTGCGTGCGTCAGATCGTCTGTGACTGCGGCCTTGGCAAAGTCTGCCGTAAGATCAAGGTTAATCTCCAAACGCTGCTTTATGGTCCGCTCCCAGTCGTAGCAACCAATGACCGCTTCAGGTTGTAGACCGTAAATCCGAACAACGCCATTCATACGCCGACCTCGCAACCTGGGGGTGTCAATTCAGTGATCGGCCATCGCGCACGAACACTTGGCAGATCAGGATCACACTGCCCTTGAGATAAGCGCAGCGCGCCAGCGAAGGCGATCATGGCGCCATTGTCTGTGCACAACTGCGGTGCTGGATACAGAACGCGCGCACCCTCCTTGGCAAGCGCCTCTTCGAGGCGAGCACGCAATCGTCGATTGGCACTGACGCCACCGGCCATCACGAGGGTGTTAACTGATTCTTGCTTTAGGGCTCTTTTACACTTAATCACGAGCGTATCGACAACAGCCTCTTCAAAACATCGTGCCACATCTGCTCGACTTTGATCGCTCAGATCATCCGCGGCGCGCAATTTTTTAATGCAGGTCCCCACGTGTGTTTTTAACCCCGAAAAACTAAAATCGAGTCCTGGGTGCTTCACCATGGGTCGCGGAAAAGAAAATCGCTCGGGATCCCCCAACTCTGCAAGTTGTGCAACCTGTGGCCCACCCGGGTAAGGCAACCCCAACAGTTTGGCTGTTTTATCAAACGCCTCTCCCGCCGCATCATCAAGCGACTCACCCAACAATTGGTAGTCGCCAAACGCATTGGCACGAATCAGCTGTGTGTGCCCGCCGGAGACAAGCAGCGCAACAAACGGATATTCAGGCGCATCATCTGACATTAGCGGCGCCATCAGATGCCCCTCCATGTGATGAATACCGAGCGCTGGAACACCCAACCCTGCTGCTATTGAGCGCGCAATCGTTGCCCCGACAATCAGCGCCCCCAACAAGCCGGGGCCCGAGGTGTAGGCAATGGCGTCAATATCTGACTTTTGAAGCTGCGCGTCCGACAACACACGATCAATGAGCGGAAGCGTTTTGCGAATGTGGTCACGTGAGGCCAGTTCAGGGACTACACCGCCGTATTCGGCATGGACGGCCACCTGCGAATACAACGCATCAGACACCAGACCCACTTCGGTATCGTAAAGCGCGACCCCTGTCTCGTCGCAACTCGTTTCCAAACCTAATACACGCAAAATACATCGACCCTCGAAAAATGCGGAACTTACCACGATGTTAGGCTTTGCAAAACGCTGTCCGCCTACCTATACTGCGCGCCGTGAAAATAATTGCGGCAGAAACGTGTCGCGAAGCAACAATAGGATAAGTTGAATGCCCGCAGTAAAGATAAAAGAAAACGAGCCCTTTGACGTCGCACTTCGTCGTTTCAAGCGTTCATGCGAGAAAGCAGGCTTGTTAGCCGAAGTCCGAAAGCGTGAGCACTATGAAAAGCCCACAACAGTGCGCAAACGTGCGGCGGCAGCAGCTGTTAAGCGTCACCTCAAAAAGATGTCTCGAGAAAACCGTAAGCGTCAGCGTTTGTACTAACCCCTCCTTGGTGGCGAGATGTCCGAATCTGAGCGCTTAGTCGCACGTATCAAAGCCTCAATGAAAGAGGCCATGAAAGCACGAGCGAAAGAACGCCTCGCCACAATCCGGCTGATCCTGGCCGACTTTAAACGAGTCGAAGTCGATGAGCGCATCGAGATTGACGACGCTCGAGCACTGTTGATTCTTGACAAAATGGTCAAGCAGCGTCGTGACTCGACAACACAATTTCAAGATGCCGGGCGTGACGACCTCGCGGCGATTGAAATCGCTGAAATTGCAATCATTCAAGAATTTTTACCGAAACAGTTGAGTGAAGACGAGATCATCGCCATGATCGATGACGCGCTCAGTGCAATTGAGGTCAAAGGCATGGCTGCCATGGGCGCCCTGATGGGAGCCATAAAGCCAAAATTACAGGGCCGTGCCGATATGGGTGCCGTATCGAAGATCGTAAAGGCTAAACTCACGGCTTGAGCACCGCCTTAGGTCGTCGAATATGGCCCGACTCCAACAAGCGTTTATTGATCAAGTTCTTGACCGGACCGACATTGTCGACGTGGTCGATCGGCGCGTAAAGCTCAAAAAAGCCGGTAAAAATTATTCCGCTTGTTGCCCTTTTCACGAAGAGAAGACGCCGTCTTTTTCGGTAAATCCACAAAAGCAATTTTATTACTGCTTTGGCTGTGGCGCGGGCGGTAATGCACTCGGGTTCATCATGGACTATGAGCGCATGGACTTTCGCGAAGCGATTGAAGTACTGGCGCAAGCCGCAGGTCTTGAAATGCCGCCAGAAGACGCCGACAACGCCCCGCAAGTCGATCATCAAAAACCGTTATACGAGTCAATGGAAAAAGCCTCCCGGCTTTACGAGGCGATGTTGCGCCAACACGCGGATCGATCCACGGCGATTAACTACCTTAAACAGCGCGGGTTATCGGGTGAGATTGCTCGCGACTTTCGCATCGGTTTCGCCCCAGAGGGCTGGGACAATCTTAAGAGCACGTTGCAATCGGAAGACGAACTCCAGCACGCGATTTCGGCGGGCCTGCTCATTCAGAACGACAAGGGTCGTCAGTATGACCGTTTTAGAGACCGTATTATTTTTCCTATTGTGAACCAGCGAGGCAAGGTCATTGCAATGGGCGGTCGCGTCTTGGGTGACGGTAAACCCAAATACCTTAACTCGCCAGAGACTCCCTTATTCTCGAAATCACACGAGCTGTACGGCCTACACCACATTCGTAAATTTGCTAAAAACTTATTACGTATCGTTGTTGTTGAGGGGTATATGGACGTGATTGCCCTTGCACAGTTCGGCATCCATTATTCGGTCGCAACACTCGGGACGTCAGTGGGGAAGCCACACCTTGAAATGCTGTTTCGCCGAGTCGATCAGGTGGTTTTTTGCTTTGACGGAGATGATGCAGGACGAAAAGCGGCATTTCGGGGTATGGAAGCTGCACTGCCCATGATGGAAGACGGTCGAGGGGTTAAATTTTTATTCTTGCCGGAAGGCGAAGACCCCGACAGCGTGGTCAGGAGCAAAGGTGCGCAACACCTAGAACACCTCTTCAGCAACGCCGACCCACTCGAGACTTTTCTCTTCACTCAGATGTCCGAGGGAATCGATCTTGCAACCATGGACGGCAAAGCGCGCTTATCCAAACTAGTAGCGCCCTACATCAATCTTATTCCGGATGGCGTTTTCAAAACATTACTCTTTAAGTCGCTGGCCGACCGGACTGACATGGACGTTGACAGCCTGCGTCGTCTCAGAGAGATAGAGCGGCTCGAAGATCCCTCAGAGGTCGTATCTGATCACGATGGATTTGATGACCTCGCACGTGATGCGCAAACGTTCGACGACCAAACTCAAGCGCACCCAGACAGGGGAAAATATTTAGAACGCGACAACGCCAGCATCGCGCTCGCATCAAAGGACGTCGCATTATTGAAAGCGCTTGGGCTTATTGTGCTTAAGCCATCGGCCGCCACGGTCATTACCGAAGAGATGCTTCCTGAAGCGCAAAATCAAATATCAACCCTTCTAAATGATGTTGTGAAACAAGTGCGAGAGACCCCTGACTTAAGTACCGCCGCATTACTCGGTTATTGGATGGGCACTGATGAGGGAGAAGCGCTCAGCGCCGCCGCCGCAAAAGAGGTCATGGACGATGAAGAGCATATTAACGAGCACGTGATCGCAATTTTAAACAAGGTCTCAAGAGATCGACGCATCACTATTTTGCGTAAACGCGCTGAAAATCTTAAATCGGTGGCCTACACTGATCTGAGTCACGAGCAAAAACGTGAGCTCGTGACACTAACGACCGAAATACGGCAACTCTCAGGACGAAGTTAATGCTAATATTGCCTAGGGATTCGCATTACTGATAAAAATTAAATAAAACGCCTAAAGTCCAAGTTTTGACATGGCTAAATGTACCTGCGGTCGCTATCATTGCTCGCTTATTTTTTTCCGACCGCTTTCACACCGGACCGATGCATGTCTGATTCTCTGCAAAACCAATCGCGCCTCAAGCAACTTATTGCAAAAGGCAAAGAACAGGGCTACCTGACCTACGCGGAAGTGAACGATCACCTCCCGCAAGATATTTCTGAGCCCGATCAAGTCGAAGACATCATTCAGATGATCAACGACATGGGTATTCAGGTGTTTGAACAAGCGCCTGACGCAGACGAACTGCTCATGACGGAAGGAGATCGGTCTGCCGATGAGATCGCCGCCGCAGAGGCCGCTGCAGCACTCGCCGCGGTTGAGAATGAAGCAGGTCGTACAACCGATCCCGTACGTATGTACATGCGTGAGATGGGAACGGTTGAACTACTGACTCGCGAAGGCGAAATTGTCATTGCCAAGCGAATTGAAGAGGGCATCCGCGAACTGCTTTCTGCCCTCGCATTTTACCCAGGCGTCGCTCGAAAACTCAGCAACGAATACGAACTGGTCGCAAAAGAAGAGAAAAAGCTCTCCGACATCCTTGTGGGCTACCTTGATCCAGCGGACCACGTCCCCTCAGCGCAGGAAATTGCTGAGCAGAACGCAAATAAAGAGAACGATGACTCAGAAGAGGTCGACACCGGCCCTGATCCCGTTGAAGCTAAAAAACGATTCACTGCGCTTAAGCGTCAATGCACTAAAACTGAAAAGACGCTCGCCGAAAAAGGCTATAACAGCAAAGAAGCGCAAAAAGAGATGGCAAAACTGGGAGAGCTGTTCAAGTTCTTCAAGCTGACACCGCGCGTGTTCGATCCCTTGGTCGAGACGCCGCGCGCTGTATTGGCGGTACTGCGTGAGTCGGAGCGTGAAATTACGCGACTTGTGGTGCGAGAGTGCCGCATGGACCGCAAAGACTTTATCAAGAGTTTTCAGGGTTCGGAGAGCAAGCTCGACTGGATCGATGGTGCGTCGAAGAAAGCAGACGTCGCAGAGCGCCTTGCCAACTACCGCGAAGATATTGTCAGACTGCAGAAGCGCATTGGTGTAATTGAGGACGAAGTCGGCCTCAAAACCATGGAAATTAAAGAGATCAATCGTCGCATGAGCATGGGCGAAGCTCGAGCGCGACGAGCGAAAAAAGAGATGGTGGAAGCTAACCTGCGGCTCGTTATCTCGATTGCCAAAAAATACACAAATCGAGGCCTGCAATTCTTAGACCTGATTCAAGAGGGCAACATTGGTCTAATGAAGGCCGTCGATAAGTTTGAATACCGTCGCGGCTACAAGTTCTCAACCTATGCCACGTGGTGGATTCGTCAGGCAATCACCCGATCTATTGCTGACCAGGCAAGAACGATTCGTATCCCCGTTCACATGATCGAGACGATCAATAAACTTAACCGAATCTCAAGACAGATGCTCCAGGAAATGGGTCGCGAACCTACGCCAGAAGAACTGGGCGAGCGCATGGATATGCCTGAAGACAAAGTCCGTAAAGTGCTAAAAATAGCCAAAGAGCCCATCTCCATGGAGACGCCCATTGGCGATGACGAAGACTCGCATCTTGGCGACTTTATCGAGGACGTGACCATTTCCAGTCCAGTCGATGCCGCAACGGAAGAGGGTCTGACTGAGGCAACTCGAGACGTACTAGGCGGTTTAACCGCTCGAGAAGCCAAGGTTTTGCGTATGCGATTTGGCATCGACATGAACACTGATCACACGCTCGAAGAGGTGGGTAAGCAGTTTGACGTCACGCGTGAGCGCATTCGGCAAATAGAAGCAAAAGCGCTTCGTAAACTCCGCCACCCCACTCGATCGGACTATCTTCGCAGCTTCCTCGACGACTGATATCCCCGATCAACTTGTTTTTGGCCTAGGCAACCCCTAGGCTCATTCCCATAATAACGAACGTGCGGTGAAAACCGAGCGTCTGTCTGTATGGGGAAAAGCGAATGCTCAATTACACCGCCAAACTGTTGGGCGGATTGTCGATACTGGTCGCCTGCTTTGCGGTCCACGCAAACGAGCACTACGAGGCGCATTGCGCGGCGTGCCATGGGTCTGACGGCAGCGGCAACGCAGCGCTGAAGGCGCCCAACCTTACTCACCTTTCAGAGCCTTACATGAAGCGCCAAGTGGCAGCGTTCAAACAGGGTTGGCGTCAGTCGTCCGACGCCGCCTCTCCCAGCGCGATTATGGCCGCCGCCATTGAGAGTCTCGATGCAATGCGACTCGATCAAGCGGTTTCTGAGGCGGCCCAGCTCATCCCTGTCACTCCAAAGCGAACATCTTTGGAAGAATTTGATCTTCGAAAAGGGCGGAGTCAGTACACCGCCTTTTGTGGTTCATGCCACGGGACGATGGCAACCGGAAACGATCGGCTAGGGGCCCCTGCACTGGTCGGCTTAGAGGTGGCATACCTGGTTCGTCAATATCGTGCATTTGCCAGCGGCGCGCGTGGGTCGCACAAGTCAGATCGTTATGGGCAGCAAATGTCCCGGCTTGCCAAGGCGCTGCCAAACGGAGATCAAATCGAGAACGTGATGGCCTATGTCGAAAGCCTTGCACAGTAGCGGACAGACCCCGATGCGAGTGAGTGGGTGGACTATTTTGACAATGAATACGCGTCGACATATTGGCTTTCGCCCACTGCTTTTAGGTCTCGTGCTGTTAGCAAACGTGCTCATAAGCCCACACTCACAGGGAGACGACAACGACGCGGCGAACGCCTTACTATTGCGCTCAATCTGCCCCGCGGGATTTACCCTCGAACCCGCAGACGGCTGTCGATTGAACAGCCGTTACAACCAGTATGCCTCCCCACACAACAGCGGTGTGGGTGGGCTTAGGGCCGGCCTACCCGCGCTTCGCGATGGGTTTCAACCCAAAGTCATTGATTTGGGCCGGTACCTGTTTTTCGACCCCATACTCTCAGCAGATAAGACGATTGCTTGCTCGAGCTGCCATGATCCTCAGCTTGGCTTTGCGGACGGCTTGGGGCGAGCACAAGGTATTAACGGCGCTGTGTTGGATCGGTCGGCGCCCAGCCTCTGGAATATCGGCTTCTTCAGAACCTTACTCTGGGATGGCAGCAAAGAAAAACTTGAAACACAGTTACTTGGACCTCTCTACTCAGATAAAGAAATGGGTAACCGCCCGGATCGCGTGCTCAGTGACCTCAACGCCAACGAAAACTATCGACGGCTATTTGCCGACGCCTTCGAGACACCCACCATTGAGCTCGAGCAGGTCTATACTGCGTTAACAGCCTTTGAGGCGTCGCTCGTCTCGCTGAACAGCCGATACGACTTTTATGCGCACGGTGTCCACAGCGCCCTCGCGCCCAGTGAACTTGAGGGGCTCAATATTTTTAGGTCGTTCGTATCACGTTGCGGCGAGTGCCACACCCCTCCCCTGTTCAGTAACCAGCAAATTGCCATTATTGGCGTGCCTGAGCCTGAGGGAAGACCGTTTGATCCGGGAGCCAGTGCAACATCAGGCATTCCAAGCCAGCGCGGCGGTTTTCGGGTGCCGAGCCTGCGAAATATCGCCAAAACAGCGCCATACATGCACCAAGGAACGTTTAAAACGCTCAGGGAAACGGTCGCGTTTTACAATGGCGGGCGCGGACATGCGGTCCCCGAGGACGAAAACCTTCTCATTCATTGGCATATTTGGGAACCGGACCTCCGCGAGGAAGAACTCGACAGATTGGTTGATTTCCTCCACGCTCTAACCGATGAGGGCTTTATGCCTGAAATACCGACAGTAGTTCCGTCGGGCTTACGTCCAGGAGCGGCGAAGCACCATTCAACACTGACGTCGAGACAACAATAATGATTAAAAGTAGCTACATACGACTGTTCTGTATTCTGGGTCTTATTTTTCTAAGCCATACGGTATCAAGTGCTGTTCACGAGGTGAGAGAGGGCGGATCGATTCAAGCGGCAGTCACCCAAGCGCAAAGCGGTGACGTTATCCGTGTCTTCCCCGGCACTTATCACGAAACCGTCTACGTCGACAAAGACGATATTTCGCTGATTGGCGTGGTCGAAGACGGTCAGTGGCCGCACCTTGATGGCCAGAAAATTCTTAATGATGCCATTTTATATTCGGGCAATGGATTCAGTGTCGAGTGGTTCAAGATCACGCATTACAAAGGCAATGCGATCATGGGGCAGTCAGGCAATAACTTTTCGATTCGCAACAACTGGGTCATCGATACAGGTCTCTACGGTATTTTCCCCGAGTTTGGTCACAACGGCCTCATCGAAAACAACATTCTGAGTGGCATAGAGGATGCAGCTATTTACGTCGGCATGTCGGACTACGTCGACGTTCGTAATAATCAAGTCTTCGATAACGTTGCCGGCATCGAGGTCGAAAACAGTCGTCATGTGTTAGTCGAGGGTAACGTCGCTAGGAACAATACCGGCGGTATCTTAGTCTTTATTACGCCGGGGCTCCCGATCAAGTCGTCGTATGACGCCATTGTTCGACGCAACTTCATCACCAACAACAACACGCCGAATTTTGCTATTCCGGGATCGCTTGTCGCCGGAATCCCCTCAGGCACCGGCATTCTGGTGATGTCAGGCGACAAGGTGGTGATCGAGGACAACATCATTACCGGCAACAATACCGGCGGCATCATCGTCACCAGCGGTGATTTCGTCACCGAAGTTGCCAGCGACAAAGACTCAGATCCCCACTCCGATGAAGTGATGATTCGCAACAATGTCATGTTCGATAACGGCAATGATCCCGACGGAGAGATGAAGCTCCTCATGCTGAGTAAGTTCAGCACCAAAGGTCCCGACATACTCGCGTATCAGAGTGCAACAGCAAAGGAGCGCGGCAGCTGTATCTCACGCCGTGAAGCCTACCGTTCTTATGGACTCGATGACTGGGCAGATTGCGATGCGCCGACGGTGCGTGCCGCAGATGCCGTGACGTCGGCACAAGAAATAAGTACGACTCGACAGCTCATTACTAAGATGTTGCCGGTCCCCGCCGAACCGCGCGTCATTACGGTCGACGCCGATGGGGCTGAAGTGGTTTACAACGGAATCTGCGCCGGCTGTCACGCCTATAATGTCCGATTAATTGGCCCCCCTGCATTTGTCATTCAGGCGCAATATGGCGACGACGCCAAAGCAATTGCGGACTACGTTGCCAATCCTGAAAAGCGGCGTCCTGACTTCCCAAGTATGCCGCCACAGAGCCATGTCTCTGAAGAAATGCGCCTGCTCGTTGCCCAATACATGCTGAGTCTCACTGAGTGAACCTGATTGCGGTGCAACAGGATGTGCCGCACCGAAAGCTATGCACCGACTGCGGGGTCAGTCGAACCCATGATCCGAGCCGCTGTGGTTCTGCGTGCCAGTTTATCAACCCTGACTACGCCGCTTTAGAACGTCGGGTCCACGGTCGAGCCCGAACGACGCTGGGTGACATTGAGCCGTTCTTTGGCGTGGTTGAAGACATGCATCAAGCCTCTTTGAGACCTCGTCGAGCTGGGGCGCAGTGGTCTGGGATTACCACCCGTCTGGGCGAATCGTTGCTAGAGCGCGGTGAGGTCACTGCTGTGCTGTGTATCGGAGCGGATCCCAACGACCGCTGGCGACCCATTCCTAAGCTCATTACGTCGGCAGAAGAGATGGCCTCCTGCCGAGGCATGCGCATGGGGTATGCACCCCTTTTGGAGCTCCTTGAACCCGCTATTGAAGCCGGTCATCGCCGACTAGCCGTTATTGGAATTCCCTGTCAGATCTACGCACTAAGGGCCCTCGAAAAAGAACTCGATCTCGAGCACCTCGTGGTCATCGGGACTCCCTGCTCTGACAATACGACCACCGAAAACTTCCACGAGTTTCTAAGCCTGCTCGACGAGGCGCCTGAGACGATTAATTACCTCGAATTCATGCCCGACTTTCACGTTGAGCTGCGCTTTGAAAATGGTGCACAACGGCGCATTCCCTTTTTGCAGCTCCCCATTGCTGATCTGCGCGATGACTTCTTTCCCCTCACGTGCAGAACCTGTGTCGACTATGTCAACACGCTGGCCGATATTACGGTGGGCTACATGGGCGGCCGCGGAGAACAATGGCTCATCGTAAGAAATGCGCGTGGGCAGAAAACGTTGGATCATATCCAAGCGGAGCTGTCACTCAAGCCACCCACAACCGGAGGCAAACGAAAAGCCGCAGTGCAGGGCTTCATTGAAAATACTCGACGCGCAACGGGCGGTTTACCGCTCCGAAGAATGCCGCAATGGCTCCGCCCAATTGTCGGAAAGATTATGCCCTTAACGGGTCCTAAGGGTCTTGAATTTGCGCGAACGCGACTCGAGATGAAAGCCGCCGAATCAATATTACATTTGCGCCGAGCGGCGCCCAAGCGCCTCAAGACGATGATTCCCAAGCACGTCTGGAAGCTCGCCGAGCCCTACGGTATTTCACCTGAAAAAGACGAACTCTGATCCAGCCTAGCCAGCAAGGTGTACATTCAAGTCTTACCTCGCGGGGATTGAGTCGTGGAAGGACATACAGTCGCATACTCTCAGAGCACCATTATCGAATTGATGGTTCCGAGCTACGCTAACTTTGGCGGTAAAGTCCACGGCGGCACATTGATGTCTTTGATGGACAAGGTCGCTTACGTTTGCGCAAGCAAACACGCCGGTAACTACTGCGTCACTGTATCGGTCGACAATGTCGAGTTCCTCCAGCCCGTGGAGGTCGGTGAAGTCATCAAACTCATGGGGTCGGTAAACTATGTCGGTCGAACGTCACTGGTTGTCGGTATCAAGGTCGTCGCGGAAAACCTGCAAGAGGGCGTGAGCAAACACACGAACACCTGCTACTTCAACATGGTGGCAAAAAGTCCGGATGGGAAAACCGCTGAAGTACCGGCGCTGATTCTGAAAACTCAAGACGACGTTCGCCGTTTTTTAAGCGCCCTTCAGCGCAAGCGCCTGCGTACACAGGACAACGAGTTCATGGATAAGTATCGTCAAGACTTTATCTATGACGAAGCGTCGGCAGAGTTACTGCACGACCAGCGCTGTCGTGTGTTACTTCCTACGCAGAAATAGGCGCCGGTCATCATCTTTCGGCTGTCTTTCTCAACCTTAACTTTTGTCTGACAGACAAAGGTTATTCCATTTTATGCGTCTATATCGATCCTCTTTAGTCAGTCATAATCGGCATTAAAACAACGCTGGAGTAAGCAAGTGCTGGAGCAACCCTTAACGCTACCCTGTGGGGCAGTAGTGCCAAACCGTCTATGTAAAGCTGCCATGACCGAGGGTCTAGCGCATCCCGATGGATCTGCGAGTGAAGAGCTCGCTCACCTCTATGGCGTATGGAGTGACGGGGGTTCAGGACTTCTTCTCTCAGGCAATATTCAGGTCGACGGTGACCACCTTGAACGCCCGGGAAATGTCGTGGTTGACGAGGAGTTATCGGAGTCAGCTTTTAACGCATTGGCGGAAATGGCGTCTCAGGGCACACGTGCCGGGAATCATTTGTGGGCACAGATAAGCCACGCGGGACGGCAAACACAGAAACTCGTCAACCCCACTCCCAAAGCGCCTTCTGCTGTGAGAATCCGTCTGCCACAAAGCCAGTTTGGAGAGCCCGTTGCATTGACGGGCTCTGAAATTGAAGCGCTTATCGCGCGTTTTGTGAACTGCGCCGTCATTTGTAAGCGCGCTGGCTTCACCGGCGTTCAATTTCACGCAGCGCACGGTTATTTACTCTCCCAATTTTTGAGCCCGCTCACTAATCAACGAGAGGATGAGTGGGGCGGCTCGCTTGAAAATCGGTCGCGTGCATTAATTCGAATCGTAAAAGAAACGCGAGAGCAAGTCGGTGCTGAATTCCCCATATCGGTGAAGCTGAACAGTGCCGACTTCCAGAAGGGCGGCTTTGACTTTGACGACTCTCTAAAAGTGGCGCAATGGCTTGCAGAATCCAGTGTCGACCTTATCGAAATTTCAGGCGGTACCTATGAGCAACCCCGACTTCTTGATCTTGAGGGTATTGAACCGATCGAGGAGCAGGCGATCGCACGGAGTACGATGGCACGTGAGGCCTATTTTGTAGACTTTGCGAAAGCCATGCGTGAACACCTATCCATACCGATTATGGTCACAGGTGGGCTCCGGCGGCGCGAGGTTATGGCGCATGTTCTAGAGACGGGTGGCGCAGACATGATCGGGCTTGGAAGACCCCTGTGTATGGATACCGATGGCCCGAAAGCACTTTTGCAAGGTGCTGAGACCTTAAATCGCTATGAAGATAATCTCTCACTACTGCCGCGTTGGTTACTGTGGCTGACTCGATTCAATACCATTCGCACTCTGAACTCGTTCGCAACAACATTTTGGTTTTACGAACAGATCGCACACATCGGTCGGAGTGGCGTGAAAAATGACAAGCTCACGGTTTTTTCAGCTGCGATGGCGCAGCAAAAGGCGGCGAACGCCTGGATGAAGGCCAGAAGGTCGCTGTAAGGCCGCAAGCGACGTCAGCTACCCAGACAACACCAATGTGATGAACGCTGATTTTTACGCTGGGTCGCTGACGGGCCAACTGTCGGGCTCACCGTATTTAATGAGACGGCCGTCTTGAAAGAAAAACCACGTGACGACGCGCTCTATGCCAGTAAATGTGTTTCGGCGCTCGTTACCGGTACCGTAAAACGAATAGTAGTCATAGGCGACTTCAAACGCTGTAATCATGCCTGTTTTGGTTGTGCGGCCACCGCGCGAGATGCGCTGTGGAAATAAGTCTTGGAACGCCTTAAATGACATCCCAGGAGACACCTTAGCGATCTGACTCTCAAACACCGCTTTATCAATATCAAAAGCGGTGGGCACGCAGCCACTGATTAAAAGAAGGCTGCTCAGCCATGCAATAAAGACCCGTTTCATAGCATCTCTCTCGTAGTCTCATGGTGGACAACGCATTGCAGTACCGCAGTAAATCCGCAAGACGTGCATGCCAGACCGACGCGCTCTGTCACTTTATCGCAATTGTCACATTTGTTCCAGCACACTTGAACAACAAATGAGTCGCAGAGAAGACGCTTCAGATTTGACCATGATACACTCGCGGCCGCGCGCGATACGGCGCGTGTCAGTGGGCCCATAGCTCAGTTGGTTAGAGCAGGTATAACCCCCCTTTTCTTACTATTAGGTGGGTGAGTTTGTAAAACAAGGGCATGGGGAGCAGTAAACTTACTTATAGGAAAATATCTGTTACTATTTAACCCAGTTTTTAGGGCCCTTAACTCAGCTGGTTAGAGTATCCGACTCATAATCGGCAGGTCGCAGGTTCGAGTCCTGCAGGGCCCACCATTTTCTTTAGATTTCAGAGACTTATAACTGCTTAAAGCGCCCGACTATTGGTACTGACTTATAGACTGGAGTCGGTGGGTGCATGCCTATGCGGCCTGTGAAACCATCACGGACTTGGATCAGCTGTAGGAAGACCTGGGGTTGGCCGGTGAAGTACCAGATAAGGCCATCCACAGCGTCTGTGATCCGGAACTGCTAGAGGCTGGGGAAGTTGAGATCTGGCGAGTGGTTTGAGCAGGCGCGGGGGACTATGTAGGTGATGGGAATAAATTTATACAACACGGCAGTAAAGGTAAACGCGTAACTATGGATATCTGGAAAGATATCGATGGCGTTTGCATATAGTCATGGCCCGGGTGATTCAATTTGGGCCTCTTAACTAGGCAGCACCTCCTCTAGCAAAGGTCAGTGAGGCACCCGCAGTCGGCTTTTGAGGCGAGCTTTGCCAGGCGACGACATCTATATTCAAAATTTGTTTGCCGCTGCGAACGAGATAAGCGCGGGTATGGACCACCTGATTGCCCCTGGTGGGTCGCAGGAAATTGACGTTGGCCGAGAGCAAGGGGCAGAGTTCGTCGCCTGTAATCGTCAAGGCCTGCAGCGCGCCGGTTAGTTCGAGCACACCCGTCACGACACCACCGTGCCAGGCCTGTAGTAACGGGTTGCCCGTAAAATGATCTGCCCAGGGCGTCACGCATTCGACATCGGGATCAGCACTGTGTAGCTGTATACCGTAATTGATCGCATAGGGTGAGTCGTCAAGGAATTTTTCTAATAGTTGGGTCATTTCAAACACCCAGTTCCGACTTTAAAAAACCTCTTCCCAAATCAGGGCCGGGACTACCTATCTTAAAAATACCCATTGCATTGCACAGCATTTTTTCCTTGTCCATACTCATTACGACAGCATTGACATAAGCGAACTCTGCGGCCTGTTGGTAACACCGGGCCTCAACGCGCACGTCCTCTCCTGCCGGTGCGGGATGAATATGATCTATCCGGAGATTGACAGTAGCGATGGCCTGCGGCTGTTCCTGACTGAGCAGAACAACAAAGCCACAGGCACTGTCGAGTGCCGCTGCCAGTACGCCTGGATGTAAAGCACCATTTAGTCTTGCGGTGGAGTGCTTTTCCTGAAAGGGCAGCTCCATAACCACGTGGCGTTGTCCGGCGCTTACGAGCCGCAGTGACATATCACTGTGAGCGCCTACGCCGCTGCTGAATAGCTTGTAAAGTTCTTCCAGTTGCTGCGCGTCCATAGTGACTATCTCTCCGCGCCAACCAGCCGACTGGACAACACTTTAGCATCAGCTAGAAGGGTGTACACCGCCGGAACAACGAACAGTGTAAGAAAGGTCGAGGAAATCAGGCCACCGATGACGATGATTCCCATGGAGGTACGTAACTCCGCGCCATCCGATGTGGCCAATGCAATGGGGATCATTCCGAATACCGTTGAAAAGGCCGTCATCAGGATCGGGCGCAGCCGCAGATGCGCAGCTTCAAGCATTGCCTCGTTTGCTGATAAACCCCTTGCTACCGCTTGGTTGGCATAATCTACCAACAGAATACCGTTCTTCATGACCAGCCCCATCAAAGCGACCAGCGCGATCTGTGTGGTGACTGACAGTGCCGAATTGGTTAATGCCAGTAGGCTGAATGCACCGGCAAACGACAGAGGGGCCGTGAGCATAATGACAACTGGCTGTGTATAGCTATTGAACTGGCTCGCCAGAATCATGTAAAGAGTCACCAGTGACAACATGAACGCAAAAAGCATTGCGTCGGCAATTTCGGTTATTTGCTCGGAGCTACCCAGATAGGCTGCTTCGTATCCGGGCGCCAAGTCGACACCGCTGATAATCTCGTCCATCTTGTCCATAAGGTCACCGCTCACGTAACCTGGTGGCGCATTGCCGGACAGCTCGATTTTCCTGGAACGATTGTACCGATCAATCTGTGCGGGACCACTGGTTACGCTGACTTCAGCAACATTTTTGAAATCGATTAAGGTACCGTCTGCCGAACGCAGTTGAATCAAGTCAAACTTATTGATCTGGTCTCGGTGACTCTCTGCGTATCTGAGACGAATGTCATAGCGGTTACCAAACTCCTCGTAGCTTGCGATGTCTATACCGCCCATGGCGGCTCCAACGGAAGCGGCTATATCGCGAACTGAAATGCCCAGGTCAGCGGCACGCCCGCGTTTGATGCTGACTTGTACTTCTGGCTTGCCCGGTTCGTAACTGGACTTGGTATCCTTAAATAGACCTGAGGCCACCATCTGGGTGGTGATAGTGTCAGCATAGACCCTGAGTTGTTCCAGATCCGGGCCGCTCAGAGCCATCGCAACATCTGCGCCAAAAAGACCGCTGCCAGACAACCAGGGCACCTCGGCTATAGAAATATGTTTGGCTTCCGGCACCGTCACGGTGAGAACTTCGCGGGCCCGGTCCATGATTTCTCGCTGATGAATATCCCGCTGCTGCTTGGGCGTCAAACCAAAATAGAAAGATATTTCGTTCGCCTTCGCTTGGGCACCAGAGCCAATCACGGTGAAGACAAGATTTATATGCTCCAGGCCTTGCATGGTATTATTTACCCTCGCAACAACGCGTCTGGCGGCAGTAATACCCGTTCCAAGCGGGAGTTCAATGGTCGCCAGAAACTCACTTCGATCAGTACTGGAAGTGAAAGCCAACGGGACCTTTCCAGCGAAGTGAATACCGACTGCCACCGCCGCGCCTGCAAGTAAAAGAACAAGCCAACGGGTGCGCAGAGAGAAGCGAACCAATTTTACATAGGTGGTTTCCAGATGCACGTAAGCACGATCCAAAAGAGCAAACAGGCCTTTGTGGCCCCCGCTTTTCTTCAGCAGACGAGAGCTCAACATAGGTGTAAGGGTAATCGAAACGAACAATGAAAGAGCCACTGCCACCGAGACCGTCATACCATATTGGTAAAAGAACACGCCAATCAGGCCCGAAGTAAATGCAATGGGCAGGAACACCGCCATGACAGCCAGTGTTGCGGCAATAACAGCGGTTGCGACATTGCGCGTGCCCACAGAAGCGGCTTCCTTGAGCTCGCGCCCCTCTTCAACCTCGCGATGGATAGACTCCAGAACAACGATGGCATCATCGACCAGTAGCCCCACACACAGTGATATAGCGATCAGGGACATCATGTTGATGGAGAAATCGAGTAAGTAGAAAGCGAAGAAGGTGGCAACCAGTGCGGTAGGAATTGCCGTGGCGACAATCAGGGTCGCACGGGCGCTCAACAAGAAACACAGCGTAACGATAACGACAAGGGCAATGCCAAGTAAGATATCATAGGACACATCTCGCACGGATGACTCTATAAAACGCGAACTGTCTCGCACCGCAGTAACTTCAATGTCATGAGGGATTTCGGTAGCAAGTCTGACTAGTTCTTGTTTGATCGCACGGGCAATATCGACGGTATTAGTGCCCGACTGCTTTCTAATCTCCAGACTCACCCCGGTCTTTCCGTTCAGCTCGGAATAGCTGCGCTCATCCTCAAGGCCATCAGCAATCTCTGCTACGTCCTTCAGGCGCACCGCAGCTTTTCCATTACGAGAAATGACGATTTCACCCATTTCTCGCAGAGTTGTAACTTCCCCCATCGTCTTGATTATTAACTCTGACTGCCCACCTCGAGAATCCAGCCTGCCGCCTGGAATATCGGCATGTTCGCGTTGTATTGCGTAAACAACGTCATGCGCTGTGATACCGAAACCTCTCATTTGGGGCGCTTTCAGCCAAATGCGTATCTCGCGCTCGCGACCACCGACCAGCTTTACGCCTCCGACGCCAGATACTCGTTGAAGGCGCTCCTTGATCACATCCTTGGCAAAAGCCGTGATCTCTCCAACAGGCCTGGAACCGGAAACAATGACAGCAATTATCGGCTCGGATTCCGAATCCAACATGGTAACGACCGGTTGCTCTACCGTATCAGGCAACTCAGGCATGACCTGGCTAACTTTGTCCCTGACTTCTTGGGCTTTGAAATTGGGGTCCTCTTCCATTTCAAATTCAATGATAATTTGTGAAAAACCGTCTGCACTAACGGATCGCAGGCTCTTTACGCCAGCAATGGAGATGAATTCCTCCTCCAACTTGTCTGTGACCTCGATTTCCATGGTACCAGGCGAGGCTCCATCAAGAACCGTTTCCACCGTCACGATCGGCACTTCGACATTGGGAAACAGATCGATACTGACCCTGTTCATGGAGATAAAACCCAGCCCCATGAGTGCTCCCACCATCATGATGGCCAGCACCGGGCGGCGTATACAAAGGTCAGCTATCCACATAGGACTGGTCTGAGATAATTACTGACGCGCCATCAAATACCTGATGGATACTCTTTCCCACTATGATTCTGGTATCAGGCGCAATGTCGTCCAGCAGTTCGAGACTGCCGTCATTTAGCTCACGAACCTTTACCTGGCGTTGACTTGCGATGCCGTTTTCAACCACGAAAAGATAACGGGTGCTGCCCAGCCCTTTGGTTGAATTGGGTGGCAACAATATTCCCTGGCGTGGCTTTGGAATGAGCTCTACTTCAATAAACAAGCCGGGTTTGATTTGGTAGTCCGGGTTCAGAACACCCAGACGCACGTCTATCGTGCGCGTCTTTGGGTCAATTCGGTCATTGATCAGATCCACTTTAGACTCGTAAGTTTGATTCATGCTTGGAATGTGAACTCTACCAGGGGTACCCAACTCGATGGATTGTAAATGGACCTCGGGTACGTATAGTAAGGCCACCATGATATCGATTTTCTGAATCTGGAGGACAGACCTCTCCGAGCGCATAATGGATGGAATATATGTCCCTTCGTCCACGCCCCTCCTGGTGATTACGCCACGGTAAGGGGCCAGGGTAGTCGAGTCATCCAGCTCCTTTTGAGCTTCCGCCAGATTGGCCCGGGCAATGCCGCGTCTCGCGTTTGTCACCTCTACCCGTGTCTGCCTGTCATCAAGTTGTTCAACGGAAAACGCATCCTTTTTTCTCAGCGCGACTGCATTTTCGAGGTCGCGCTTTGCATCGGTAAACTCAGCTTCCGCCAGGCGCTCGGCGTTAACCAGCCTGGAGAGTTTGATTTCGAAATCCTTCTGGCGCATGCGAAAAAGTGGCTCACCCTTTTCAACGCGATCTCCGACGCGGACATAGATTTCATCAATTAGACCGCCAACCAGTGGAGCGATATCTGTAGATTTAAGCGGTAGGATGGTGCCTGTTACGAAAATTGGCTCAGTAAGCTCGGTCAGATCCAGGAGGACTGTGGAAACGGCAAGTGGCGTCGCCCCCACTCCGACAGACTCAAGGTCTTGTGTGCTCTCGCTCTGACCGTCACAGCCAGTGAAAAAAAGGGCAATCAGAAGGGCGGTAGCCGCCCGTTTACCATGGCACATTTTACATGTCCGGTTACACTTGCAGGGCATGAATTGACAGTCGCATTAATTGGCGGCTACAAGTATTATATTAACTGTAGTTATATTAACTAGGATTATTAAATTGTCAATGAAAGAAAAGTCAGGCTACGAAGGCAGGCAGGAGCAACAGCCGGTGAGCACCCTGTTTCATGAAATCAGTCTGATGGTAGCCCGGTTGTTCAATCGACAGGTGAAGGAAATGGGTCTCACCCGCACTCAATGGCAGGTGCTGTATTTACTGTATATGCAAGGGGAACAGAGTCAAACCTATATCGCTGATACGCTGATGATGGCGAAACCCCCCCTCGGTAAAGTAGTAGAGCGCCTCGAGTCCGGTGGGTGGATTACGCGGCGAGACGATGACAAGGACCGACGTGCGAAGCTGGTCAGGTTGACCCCAAAAATACAACCGATGCTGAATTCCCTGGAGAGCCTGGTTGATGATATTGGCGGCATTGCCACGCGGGGGATGTCTAAAAAGGAAGCGGCTCAGTTCTACAAGTTGATTAAATTGGCGCATGCCAATCTAATGGCCGAAAACTAGTGGATATGATGGGCGAAAAGGCTACAGGGAAATTAACTTCTGGAGGGCGTAAAAGTGAGGCCTGTTAGTTCAAGCAACCGCCCTACTGGACTTACCAATGCCGGCACCCTTAGCGACCTCAGAGCGATTGAGCTTTCCCTGATAGATGATCTGGGTAAAGTCTTCATCGGATTGAGTGGCAGCCCATGCCTCTAGGGCGGCCACATTCTCCTTACCTACCTCCTGACCATTAGGCATCTTTGCTCCTTGTATTCGCACTCATTACGTCATATCACTTTATAACTATGCAGTATTTTCTCGATTGCCTGCTGAAATCCTTCAGAGGTTAGCCCTGTCCCGGCGCGCATATTCCGCTTAGTTAACATTTTTCCATCATCATTAAATTCGACCGCCGAACTTGAAAGCAACTCACTGAGAACCTGAACTTCGAACTCCGTCAACACGATTGAAGAAGAATCCTCTAAGCGTGCACCGTCAGGACCATCGACCATGTAAATAGTCTGCATCTGCCGCACATCTCGCATCATATCCAGTTGTTTCTTGTATGACTTAGTCTGACCGACCAGAAGCGAAACCCTGTACTTGATAACCGGATCTGTGATTTTTTCCAAATCTGCATCATCAACATAAATATCCTCACTATTCATGGCGAGGTTTGCTGCGGGAGACTTGCCCTTAGATAGACGGTACTTACCCCATGCTTCAAATATTTGACTGTAAGGGTTCCCATCCTTGTTATACACAGTCTGCGCCGATATCTTTTGACCACGATTTATCATGTGCCTTACACAATTAGACACTGTCAGTTCAGAGTCATTCTGTATGAGCATCTCACAGACAGAGTTCCACTCTCTGATCCGGTTCTTTTGACTTTCCCGGCTTGCCTTGTCAATTAGTCCTTGGACTTTTTTATCAATCTTATTTTTCTTCATCTTCTTTCTGCTCCACATCGACTAATGGTATAAGGCTCGCTTGTGAACCGTTATCGATATACTCATTCAGACAAGCTCTTACTTGAGGTGTGTACCCAAGCTCAGCCAAGGTGACCGCCTTGATCTCTAACATGGCCAGTTCTCTGTCGCTTAGATGCGTCACGAGATACTTTGCTGCGGCATCCGCTGCTTCGCGCTTCTCAGTGTCCGACAACCCACTTAAACCTATTGGGGTAATACCCGAGTTAAAGAGAACCGTATCAATAAAATGCGCCCTGTCTTTTTCGGCGTCTTCTACTTCAAGGAGCGGGTAAAGCCTTGAAGCCTGGACCAAGAAGTCTTGCTGCTTAAAACTGGAAGTCTCCTGAAAGATGAAACCACCGTCGTCTTCATCTTCCAAAGGCATCGGTAGATTTGATAACTCGTCCGCACCGACGTTTCGCACTGCTTCGGTCAGAATGTATGCCCGGTGAGCTTCATTGAGCATCTGATCAAGCCTGGCGCTAGCCTTGTCTAAAGCCGCTTCAGTTTGGCTGATTTCGGTCTGCAGGGAGAATGGAACCCCTGCTACGCCCGCATCCATAGCAATTTGGTACCTTTCCTTTAGTAGACGTTCTAGTTGAACTCTATGAATCTCGACTTTTTCTGACAGGCCTTTCGCATTGAGAAATTTCTCGTTTGTCATTAGCCAGAGCGGGATTAGCCACGGCTTACCAGTAATCAAATACCTGCACATATGGCAATTACCGGGACCACCTGGAACCGGCCCGTTAATCGTTTTGCCTCTATCTTTTCTGACAACCTCGCCACCTGAATTGCACAAGGTCCCGCTATTTGGGCATATACCTATTTGTCGATTCTCAAACAATGACGAGTCAATTTGGCCAGAGTTCCATCTATGGGAGTATGTTTCCTCAGAATTGAAGACACTGTACTTTCTCGCATCAGTCCAGGACGCCTCCCTTAACCACTGCCTGTAGTTATGCTGTTCGGAAGCTTCTATATCGACTTTTGCTTTGTTAAGAACGTCGGTTATGTGCGTATTGTTAAACTTAATGTAGTGAAGCGTCATAAGTATTGCCGAATGTCCGGCAACAATCTTACTCAGCACCTCAAGGGGAACTCCTGCCCCCATCAGTGCCGTGAGGCCTGTGACTCGCAAGCCATGCGGGACAAAGATGGCACCGTTTGGCTCGGCGCTTTTCTTATACACGTTGTAGCTAGTTACTATCTGAGTGTCGTCACCCATCGCATTGAGACGATTCTGAAGCTCCAGCATTAATCGATACCAAAACTTCAATTGCTTGTAGTCAGGAGGTGGAGCCTCAGGATCAGACTTATTTAGCGGCGATCTGAACAAATAGAATCTATCTGGGGTGGCTTCTAGCACAGACTTTGATGGTCTACTGGCCCAAGTGCTTGCGGGGCAGGTTATGGCTTTTTTGGGCTTGGCAACTGGGTTGTGTTTCTCCTGCCATTCGCGCATCTCGTTACAAAGCGAGATAATTGTTTCGTTATGCCACGGAATCCACTGGCCAGATTCCTCGCCAAATCCCACTGCAATATCTTTCGTCTTGTTTGTAGTCAGATATAGATCTACTTTATCCGGCGCTGTTTTTGATGGGCTTATCAGGCCTCTACTAGGCACCTTCGCACCTATTTTCTTCCAATAGCCTGCATGTACACTCGGATTTTCGACCCACTTCTCGCGAGTGTGATCAAAATAGAGTTCGTCCCCCTCTCCAGAGTCCACCAGTTTCATTTGACCTCTGCGTGCTGGAAGCTCAAGCAAGATCAAGAAGCTTATGGTGTTACAGGGGCACCAGATTCTTTCACCTTCTTTTTCGAAGTATTCGTCTTCAAGTGATTTCGAAAACGCGTAGTCTTCTTCAGTCAGTATTTCCTTGCACAAGGATACATACTTGGTCGGCATAGGGAGCTTGGGAGTCTCACTATTCCTTAAAACTGACGGATTCTTTTCCTGAGTAATGTTGTTGAGCCGCTGATCGGAAAACAGCGGATGGCCAAGAAAGACTCGTTCATTTTCATCTTCATCGTAATCGACTAAATACTGGTCAACGAACCAATTAGAAAAATGTTGCAATTCTTTTGCATACGTCACTATTGGCCCTTCGACATTGTTCTTTAGCCAGTCGAAGAAGTCTGGCCTTTGCTCAGAGAAGAAGACAATTGGGTCTTGCATTCCGACCACTTCCTGATTGAATCGGACAAACTTGTTGAAAGCAGCGTCTTGGTTTTTGAAGCTTTTAAGGTGCCTCTGCTCCTTGTAGCTATTCCAAGCGTCATTCCACTTTTTATATTCAGGATGTCGATCAAAAAACTGATGCATGCCACTCGCATGGCGACTTTTCTTTTCTCCATTCGGACCCAGCCGTCTAGGGTCTGAAATCGAGACCAGCTTGTATCCAGAATCAATGTTCATTTTTGCCAAAACATTTCCGAGATGTCTCAGTGAGTTAGCGTGTTTTGTCGAAATCTCAGAACTGAAAATTCCGTCAACTATCAAAGAACTCTTTATCTCTGCCCATCGATCTAGAGAGACATCACTGGATCGACTCCAGCCGTAAAGTTTCCCGATAATCCCAACGAGTTGCATAAGGCCGTTCTTCTGCTGTGCATTCTTAGGAAAGTGGTCTGCCGCGCTGGTGACGATGTCACAATAAAGCGGCATTTTCTCCAGTGACTCATTAAGTATTGCCTTCTCACTGTTGGACAAGCTGTGCTGATAAAAATTGAGCAGATGGCGCAACCCATCACCGGATTGCTCGACCCCATGGTGCTTCATTGTCATGTTGTCGAAAAAGCCCTTGGCTGCAGATTTTTGCATTAGGCTTCGAGCGCCTCCACGATTTGGTTCGTTAGCGTTAGGGAACCTTCATCATTTAACTTGCGCCGCGCCTTATCCAGTTCGTCGCTAATTCGCTGATCCGAAGGCTCCGTGTATGTCTGTTGAGAAAAGATGCTTCTTTGATGCAGAAGCCTCTGTACGACTTTTGAATCGACTCCCGCGTCACTAAGGCTCTGACCAGCAAAGTGACGCATTCCATGTGGCGTCGTTCCCGCGTTTTTCCCGCGCGGTATGGTGTAGCCTTTGCGGCGCTCTAGTCGCTTGTAGGCGCGCTCTAGTGCCTTTTTGTAGCTATCAATTGAGTAGGGGCTACCAGTGGTATCGCCGTGCTTTGATACGAAGAGCCAAGGATGCGTGGTATTCGTTCTTTCCTTATATGACTCAATTAAGTGCTCTCTGTACCTGAGGTAGTAGATAAACATCTCTCTGAACAGAACCTCTGCAGAACCGTGGATAAAATGCACCGGAGCTTGCAGGCTTTGATCAACAGCCAGGTCCTTCCAGCCCGCATATAAAGTCTTTGGCAGTCCGTCTACATCTCTGGGCTGCAATCCACGCTCTGCAAGATACGCCTTTCTTATAATTTTTTTTTCATAAGGCAAATTGGTCTGCGCATCAGACGGATGTTGAAGTATTATCTTGCAACTGCCATCAACTTGGGGGATCACATCGTTAAACCACAGGTGAAACGGCTCCGACATCCGCACGGCGCCGAACATCATCAGTAGCGTAATCATCTTTGCCGCAAGATCCTCTCGTTCATGGAGGACCTCAACTCCGGGTCTTACGATAAAGCCTTCAGTGATTAGGTCTGGAACCAGCCAGGAGGGAAAATACTTTGCCGTTTTCACAGTTGCGTCTGTGGAGGTACCGAGATCAACTATTTTATTCACCGCTTTTCCTGAGAGCCTTTTCGCTACATCCCCGGTTTTAGAGGTGTAGCCAAGGAAACTCATGTCCTTGATCTTCATCGCCGTCGAGAGGTATCGAATGAAGCTGCGCTCACTTGGAAAAACACCGTAGCCGCTTACCGCCTCGCTACTTGTGATCCCTTCGCCCGCGCACCAGCTAGTAAATCTTTGAAGCGAACTGACCGCACCTTTAACCGCCTTAATCGATGACGGCGGCCAATAGAGTCCAAGTGCATCTTCACTAGAGCCTGGAGTGACTGTGCCGTTTAGGTATGCCAGAGCGAACGCCCTAACCATATCGCGATGACTTATTTTGTTGCCGCGTGTCTCGATGTGCGATTTAGAGAAATCGTAGAAGAGGCCAACGGCCCTTGCCGTCTTCCTGCGCCAGTCGTAACTTCTAAGTGGGTATACTGTGAAATACCTAATTAGATTGGTTACTAAGGTAGGTTTGCCACCCACTTCAATATAGAGAGCAGGGACTACTAACGAGCTTACCCCTCCAACCTTTTGCTTTGCTATGACGTGATGGCTTGCGACTGGAGCCAGTTTCGAGTCAGACATCGCACACCTCTAAAGTATATATAGTAAATATCATACAGGGGGCTAGATATATTGCGAGTCGTCCGTTATTGTTCTCTCTAGGAGTCGATTGCTGGCTTTAATTAGTAAAAAAGTAAATTACAATAGAGGGGCAGGAAGAGCAGTCGACTCATAATCGATTGGTCGTAGGTTCAAGTCCTACTGGGCCCACCACTTGACTACGTTCGTGTTGAACCTCAGCGGACTATTCCAGCCCGCGCGCAG
>Ga0208971_1000028_pt1 | contig 94105 bp, 92 predicted proteins | sample AOAMet1_18_M0_10_2_FD_188229 | JGI IMG/M metagenome (GOLD analysis project Ga0208971, IMG submission 188229) | Ammonia-oxidizing marine microbial communities from Monterey Bay, California, USA - CAN11_18_M0_10 (SPAdes) | ecosystem: Environmental > Aquatic > Marine > Intertidal zone | place...
CACCTGCTGGAAACACACAAATTGCTGATGGGCCGTTAAACCGAACGGCTGGCGGTGCTGTGAGTATGGCCCAAGGAACAGGCGTCAACACCGATTCAAGCACCACAGGAGTTTCAGGTAGTGGTAACTCCGAAATTACCCGCGCATTACAGGGTGAATCATTTGGTGCTGCCCTGAATTCCAGTTTGGTCCGTGCCAAGGATTTTCGCGAGGCTAGCCCCGTTGAAAATCAGCCGAGGACACGGGTGGCCGATGCTGCCTCAGTTGCGGGCCTTAATCCAACCCCGCGTTCAGCAGAGTCATCGACAATGAGTGCTGTCACTCAGGTGCCTGCTATGAAGGCAGCCCCAGATGCGGCAGGCTTCCCACAGGAAGTCCTTACTAGAGTCCGCATGATTCAGGGGCAGGGACAGACTGAAGCTCGAATCAACCTGCATCCAGCGGAGCTAGGGCGCTTACAAATTGCTGTCACATCTGAAGGTGACGCAACGCGGGTCGCCTTTGTTGTAGACAACGCTCAGGCGAAAGAAGCGCTTGAGCAGGCCATGCCGCGCTTGCGTGAATTTCTTCAGCAAGCGGGCTTGCAACTGGCGGAAGGCTCTGTATCTCAACAAGGTCAGCAAAACAGTGCGGGGTTTGCTGACAGCGAAACACGTTCTGGGGATGGTCACAGCGCTAACGCCCATGACGCCGAAGAGGACGTTGTAATTAACGGCAAATCCGATCGGGGCTCTGACCCCAGCCGTATGCTCGACGCTTATGCATAACAGATAGTAACTAGGCTTTTATGGCTAATGCTTTGAGCTCGATGATTTAAAGATAGAAAAAAACTGCCGGGATCAGTGGCAGTTTAATTTTTCTTATTTCCATGCTTCCCACTTTACGGCTAGGCTAGTCGATAGCGGTGTTATTGGCCCGTCAAAACACTGACGGCAGTCAAAAAACACACCGTAAACTATTGTTTATTATAAATAAATTCTGCGTGGTATGCGGGTTGCTTATCTATTGGTAACGATAGATTACAGTCCTGCCTCTGGCAGATACTGACAAAGGAATGGAAGCAATGGCGGAAGATGAAGCCACCAAAAAGAAAAGATCTGAAGACGAAGAGCCCTCTGAAGCTAGCAGTGGCGGTAAGCGCAAGCTTATCTTGCTTATTGTAGGTGCCATTCTCCTTTTAGGTATTGGTATCGGTGCCGGTTTTTTTGTTGGCAACATGACGGCTGACGACCCAGATTCAGCCGAAAGCGCCGAAGTCGATGAGGAAGAGGAAGAGGAAGACAGCGACCGCAAGAAAAAGGATGACCGCCACAATATTTACATTACGGTGGGTAAACTTCTTGCTGCTGTCGAGCACAACGGATCTACGCGATACATTCAGGCGGAAGTCGATCTAGTCGGCTATGAAAAGAGCGTTATGGATGACGCACAACATAACGTTCCAGCCCTGCGAAATCGTCTTTTGTTGCTGTTTGCATCTCAGAATTTTGACGATGTACGCACAATTGCTGGGCGCGAGCGCCTGCGCGTTGAATCTCTCAAAGCGGTGAATGATGTGCTTGAACTGGGTCCCAAGGGCGACCGAGTCGAAGACGTTTATTTCACGGCTTTTGTTATCCAATAGGTATTTACTGTGTCTGAAGCCGACGACAATCAACCGGTTCTTAGCGAAGAGGAAATAGAGGCCCTTGTTGATCATGCTGTCACTGACAACGTGTTCGACGATGGGCAATTTAAATCCCATGACTTCGGTGCCGGCGAAGCCCTGACCCTGTCAAAGTGGTCTGAGCTTGATGGCCTGTTGCGTGCTCATGCAGAGGTTCTGCAAGGGGTCTTACTGAGAAATTTTGGACAGGAGGCGACGATTGAGCCCTTTGCGCCTTTGTTTGCACGTGTAGGCGACCTTATTCCCGCAATCTCTGAACGTGTTGCCTTGATTACCACTGAAATTAAACCCCTTGAAGGAGAAAGTCATCTGGAGGTTCCCGGTGATTTTTTGTCCTTTTTGGTGAATCAATATTTTGGTGGCGGCACGGTTGCATCACCCAAGCTTGCGGGAAAAGTGACCCCTAGCGAGCAACGCCTGAGTGAGCAATTGGCCAAAGATGTTTTGCGCACTTTGGTTGAAGTGTGGTCTGACCGCCTTGTTCTCGAGCCAGGAGATCTTTACGTCGATATCACTACTGATCGACTGTCGCTATTGCCAGCCGATATGGGTTACGTCGTTCTGACCTATTCAGTGGCTTGTGGCAGCGATTATCAGGGTGAGTTTCGGTTGCTGCTGCCCTACGAGTCGATGGCGCTACAGGCGCCAAGACTTATGCCTGCTCGCAGAGAAGAACCCGAGGTCGTGGTTGAGCCTGAGTGGGAAGCACGGTTGCAAAGTGCTGTGCCTGAAATTGATGTGGAACTTTGCGGAGTGGTTTCACTGCTTGAAACCAGTCTGCGCAACCTTTTGGCATTTAAGGTTGGAACCGTGATTCCTATTAACGAACCTCAAACAGCTCAACTCATGGTTGAGGGCCGTGGCATCGCACGCGGTAAATATGGTGCACATGACAGCAGCCGTGCTGTCCAGATTACTGATTTTTCTAGGAGTAAATGATGGCTGAAGAGCAAGAAGACATGACGACAGCAACACCACCTGAGCTGAGCGAAGGCGCTGTCGAGGGCACTGGAGAGATCGATCTTGATCTGCTGATGGACGTACCGGTGTACCTCACCGTTGAAGTAGGTCGCCGGCGGATGACCATCAAAGAGCTCCTCGCCCTTGCTTCAGGGAGTGTTGTGACCTTTGATCGAAGTGTTACCGAGCCTATGGACCTTATGGTTAATGGCACTCTGGTCGCGCGAGGTGAAGTTGTCTCTGCAGAAGGCCAGTTTGGATTGCGCTTAGTTGATGTCGTTAGCCCAAAAGAACGGCTACAGCAGTTGGGCAGCTAATAATGTTGCGCATTTCATTACTCCTAATGTGTATTCCCGGCATGGCTTTGGCAGAGACCGGAGCTGGAGAAACGCTGCCCAGCACCGCGGATCTTTTCTCCTGGTCCTATCTGGGTCAGGTCATAGCGTCTTTGGCACTGGTTATTGGCTTACTGTTTGGTGCGCTCTGGATTATGCGTCGTGTCAATGGCGTGGGTCAGGCGGTTGGCGGTCAAATGCGGGTCGTCTCCAGCCTTGGTTTAGGGCAGCGTGAGCGCGCTGTTCTGGTGAGCGTAGGTGATCAACAAATTTTGCTGGGGGTTGCACCTGGTCGTGTCGCGGCTCTTCATGTTTTTGACGAGCCGGCAGTAGCACAAGACACAACGCCTGCAGCGCCACTTAAATTTTCGGAAGTCTGGCAGAACGTCATGGGAAAAAAGGATAGTTCGTCGTGAAGATTTTCCTAATTATTGGAGCGTTACTGGCTTTTCTGCTGCCCGAAAGCGCACTGGCTCAGCAGGCCACCATACCCCTCGTGTCGACAATGCCAAACGCCAACGGTGGTAGTGATTATGCGCTAGGCATACAAATTTTATTGGTTATGACAGTACTTACGTTGCTGCCGGCCATGCTTATTACTATGACGTCCTTTACCCGTGTATTAATTGTACTGGCCATTTTGCGTCAGGCCATGGGCACCGCTCAAACGCCCTCAAACCAAATTATTTTAGGGCTATCACTCTTTTTATCGCTATTTATTATGGCCCCGGTTTTTGACGTTGCATGGACTACTGCGCTCAAGCCTTTTCTCGACGGAGGGATAGATTTCGAGGGTGCGCTTGAGGCGGCGAAAATTCCATTTCGTGAATTCATGTTCACTCAAACGCGCGATTCAGATCTCACCATGTTTGCAGAAATGGGGGGTTATGGCGCCTTTGCAAGTCAAGACGACGTGCCTATGTTCGTTCTTCTTCCCTCTTTTCTTGTTAGCGAATTGAAAACCGCTTTTCAAATAGGTTTTCTACTGTTTGTGCCTTTCTTGGTTATCGACTTAGTCGTCGCAGCTATTCTCATGGCCATGGGCATGATGATGTTGTCGCCAATCATTATTTCACTGCCGTTTAAACTCATGCTGTTTGTGTTGATCGACGGCTGGGCGCTGGTTACCAGCACCCTCGTGCGAAGTTTCGCGGTCTGAGGCGCAGCAGATGGGACCCGAAACAGTATTAGATTTGGGACGTGACGCACTGTGGCTTGCCGTGCTGCTTGCCGGGCCACTCCTGGGAGCCGCCTTGGCAGTGGGCTTATTTATTGGTGTTATTCAGGCCGCTACCCAAATCCAAGAAATGACTCTGAGTTTTATTCCCAAGCTGCTGGCCCTAGTCGTAACGTTATTTGTTATTGGCCCCTGGATGCTACGCATCTTGACCACCTTTGCTCAGCGGTTATTCATGGATATTCCAGGGTTGGTGGGCTAGATCATGTTACCGATACCTGCGGAACTCATATTGGAAAAAATGGTGCTCTGGTCAGCGCCCTTTTTGCGTGTTTCTGCAATGTTACTGATCGCGCCGGTGTTTAGCGCCTCAGGTGTGTCGGTTCGCTTTAGAGTTTTACTGGCGGTTCTTATTGCCGCATTGGCTGCACCCATTATACCCACGCCGCCAACCACTGATCTGTTTAGTGCCAACGGTTTGCTAATGGCCATTCGTGAAGTGGGAATCGGTTTTGCTATTGGCTTTGTGTTGCAACTGGTATTTGGTGCCATCGTTTATGCCGGGCAGGCGGTTTCAATGACCATGGGCCTCGGTTTTGCGATGGCGGTAGATCCGCAAAACGGTGTGCAAGTGCCGGTGTTGTCTCAAATGTATGTGATTCTTGCGACGCTGTTGTTTCTAAGCCTTAACGGTCATCTTATTTTGATTGCCACGGTGATCGACAGCTACCAAATATTGCCTGCAAACTTATCCGGTATTCCTGTTAGTAGCTTGGGTGCGGTTGCCGCCCTGGGCAGTAAGGTCTTTGCCAGCGGTATTTCATTAGCCCTCCCGGCCATGGCCGCGATGCTAATGGTTAACGTGACCTTCGGAGTGATTACTCGAACGGCTCCTCAGCTCAACATTTTTGCTGTGGGTTTCCCCATGACTCTCATGGGGGGCTTCTTTGTTTTGTTTATTAATATGCCCAACCTCATCGCCGCGCTTTCCCAGTTTCTGGATCAGGCGTTGATGCAGGTTCCGGCTGTGTTCATGTAAGGGGGACCTGTGGCAGAAGAGCAAACAGGTCAGGAACGTACAGAGGAGCCCACCGCAAAACGGTTGCAGCAGGCCCGGGAGAAGGGTCAGGTTGCGCGATCTCGAGAACTCAATACGTTGCTCATGCTACTGCCCTGCGCGGTGGCTCTATGGTTGACCGGAGAGTTCGCTATGGACGCTGTGACTCGCCTATTTACAGGCGCTTTAACCCCGCCGTCAGAAGCGATGAAGGTTACCAGTGAAGTGGCGCCATTTTTGGGCGCGACGCTTATGTCAGGGTTGGAGATGATCGTGCCATTTCTGGCGTTGACCGTCTTTGTGGCGCTACTGGGGCCCTCTGTCATGGGAGGTCTCATTTTTTCTCTCAAGTCGATGTCGCCCGGGTTAGACAAGATCGACCCAATCAAAGGGTTCGGCCGAATTTTTTCACGTAAATCACTGCTGGAGCTGGTTAAAAGCCTTCTAAAATTTTTCTTGGTTTCGGGCGTTGCCGTGCTGGTTTTACTCTCCTTTGAGCGCGAGGTTATGGGCCTGATTTCACTGCCCGTAGGTGAGGGTATCGCTCAGGCCGGCCGCATGATCATGCTGACGCTGATCTTCCTCTCAGCAAGTCTGATTTTGGTTGTGGCGATCGATGTACCTTTTCAGCTCTGGGATCACACTCGCAAGCTGCGTATGACCAAGCAAGAAGTAAAGGACGAGATGAAGGAGACCGACGGGAATCCTGAAATGAAAGGCAAGATACGCCAAAAGCAGCGCGAGATTGCCGACCGTCGAATGCTTGCAGATGTGCCTACCGCAGATGTAGTCATCACCAACCCAACGCACTTTTCGGTCGCCCTAAAATATGACCAAGAGGGCAACACCGCACCTAGGGTACTGGCGAAAGGTGCCGATCATATGGCTATGCAAATTCGGCATATCGCCAGAGCCCACGACATTGTGATTTACGAGGAACCCCCGCTAGCGCGAGCGCTGTTTGCCAGCACCGAGGCGGGGGATGAAATCCCAGGCAATCTGTTTTTAGCAGTTGCTCGTGTTTTGGCGTACGTCTTCCATCTGCGTAAGGCCCAGGCTACTGACTATGTGCCGCGGCCGGAATCTATTGAGTTACCCGAAGAGTATGCCGACATCATGAATAAGGAGCTAAATGATGGCGACTAGCGCTATTACCTCACCCCCACAGGGTTTCGCTTCGATTATGAGCGGGCTGGGCACACCGGCAATGATCTTGCTCATGCTGGCGATGATTGTTTTACCACTGCCACCAGCAGCGCTGGACGTTTTGTTCACCTTTAATATTGCCCTGTCGATCATGGTTTTAATGGCCTCTATTTACTCGACCCGACCCCTAGATTTTGGTGTCTTTCCCACGGTGCTATTAATTTCAACGCTGATGCGGCTGGGGCTTAACGTGGCTTCAACGCGTGTCGTTCTGCTCAATGGGCATACGGGGCCTGGCGCAGCGGGCAAGGTTATTGAGGCCTTTGGTGAGTTCGTCGTAGGCGGCAGTTTCGCCGTTGGTCTTGTCTTGTTTACCATTCTTGTCGTCATCAACTTCGTTGTAGTCACCAAGGGTGCGGGGCGAGTCTCAGAGGTAACGGCGCGCTTTACCCTTGATGCGATGCCCGGCAAGCAGATGGCTATTGATGCAGATTTAAACTCGGGTCTCATTTCTCAAGAAGATGCCATTGAGCGTCGCGAGCGTATTGGTCAGGAGTCGGAGTTTTACGGTGCCATGGATGGCGCCTCAAAATTTGTTCGCGGAGACGCTGTTGCCGGCATCTTGATTCTGTTTATCAACATTATTGGTGGCTTCGCCATTGGTACATTGCAGCACAACCTTGACGCGGGTACTGCAGCGCAAAACTATGTCCTGCTGACCATTGGTGATGGCCTTGTTGCTCAGATACCGTCGATGTTGCTGTCCACTGCGACCGCTATTATTGTGACGCGAATGTCCAGTGAGCAGGATATGAGTGCCGAGGTTACCCGGCAGCTCACTGCCAACCCTCGGGTGTTGTTTGTTGCTGCGGGCGTAATTGGCTTGATGGGTATCGTGCCCGGTATGCCCAACTTGGTTTTCTTATCTTTTGCGCTTTTGCTTGGGGTGGCGGGTTTTCTCAAGCAGCAGTCCCTGGCGGCTGGCGTGATCGTTGAGGAGCTCGAGCCCCTCGATGTCGAGAAACCAAAAAGTTCAGAATTAAGCTGGGAAGATGTTTCAACTGTCGACCTTATCGGCCTGGAAGTTGGTTATCGCTTGATCCCCTTAGTCGATACCAATCAAGGTGGTGATTTACTCAGTCGAATCAAAGGCGTGCGCAAAAAGCTCTCTCAAGAGCTAGGCTTTCTGATTGATTCGGTGCACATCCGTGACAATCTTGATTTAGGGCCTACTCAGTATCGTATTAGCGTACACGGGGTCTCAATGGGGGAGGGCGAGGTCTTACCTGATCGCGAACTGGCGATTAACCCCGGTCAAGTGTTTGGCGATGTCGAAGGCATAGCAACTAAGGATCCTACCTTTGGTTTGGAGGCTCTTTGGATCGATCCCACACAGCGTGATACGGCACAAACCGCCGGGTATACCGTTGTTGATGGCAGTACCGTTATCGCCACCCATTTAAGTCAGCTGCTACGCAACAATGCTCAAAAGTTGATTGGTCAGGATGGAGTGCAGCAGCTGCTTGAGCGACTCAAACAAACCTCTCCCAAACTTGTTGAAAACCTCATACCTGGAGCTATGACGCTGGCAGATATTACCCGGGTGGTGCACAACCTGCTTGAGGAGGGTGTGCCTATTCGAGATATGCGAACGATTGCGGAAACCTTGGCGAGCCATCGTGGCCCTGAGAGCGACCCCGACTCTTTAACTGCATCGGTTCGTGTGGCGCTTGGGCCTTCAATATTTCAGTCAGTTAACGGAATGAGTCAAGAGCTACCGGTAATGGTCCTTGATGCCCAGCTTGAGCAAATGATAGGTCAGTCACTTCAGCAAAACCGCGGCATTGTAGAGCCAAATCTACTGGATAACTTGGTTCGCAGCATTGGCGACTCCGCAGCTCGGATGGAAAGTGAAGGTGCTGGTCCTGTGTTGTTGGTATCGGGAATGATCCGTACGTTCCTGTCGCGATTACTACGAGGCCGGATGAGCAACTTTTATATCCTCGCTTATGAAGAGGTTCCCGCCGATAAGAGTATTCGCGTGGTGACTACCGTCGGTAATGCCACGTGATTGGCACGGTCCATGCATACAAATAGTTAGAAGACGGTAAACCGTCGGTTTTCCGTCGCAGTTAAGGAGATAACGAGAATGAATGTGCAGCGCTTTACAGGCAGAGACAACCGCGCCGCTTTAGATCAGGTGAGGCAGCACCTTGGGCCTGATGCTCTGGTGCTATCGAGTCAGCGAACGCGTGATGGCATAGAAATATGTGCAACCACGCAATTACCCGACATGACTCTAGTCGCCTCGCCGAGCATCGCCCCCAAAACGCATTCGGTTGCTACAGGTGATAATGAAATTCAATTGGCGCAACTTAAGCGCGAGCTCGCCAGTTTGCGCGAGACCTTGCAGCAAGCACTTGGAGAACGTCGATGGCAGGACACAGCAGGTGCACGTCCGGTGGCAGCCGCTGTAGCCCAGCGATTGGCGACCTTAGGGTTAGGACGGGTTCTGGCCGGTGAGCTGGCCGATCGTGTTGCCCATGTCGACGGATTAAATGCGGCGTGGCAGCAGGTTACGCAGCACTTGATGACCGCTCTGAACAGCCTGTCGAGTGAGGAGCTTTGCGGGTTTCGAATTAAAGCCATTATTGGCGGAAGTGGCAGCGGTAAAACTCAAACGGCCGCTGCATTGATGCAGGCGAGCATGGGCTATCTGTCTTCGGAGCAAATAGCATTGGTGCACTGTGGCGACCCAAGTCGGGACACAGCCTTAAGCCAGCTGGCAACACGACTTAACGTTAAGCAGTACAGTGCTCGAAGTCACGACGAGCTGGCGGAGGCCCTGTCAGGGTGTCGGTGGGCCCGTGAAATCATCATTGACACACCGGCATTGAGCCCAGCGCTAGGATCCCAGGATCCCGTGCTAACGCTGCTATCACGTCAGCGCGGAGGCCTCGCAGCGTTTGTTGCCCTTCCTGCTACTGCGAGCAGCGATCATTTACGTGAAATACTTGATCATTGTTGTCACCTGCCGTTGGCCGGTGTCATAACGACCAAGGTTGATGAGGCGACCTCCCTCGGTGCCGTAATTGACGCCGTCGTGGCGAGTGAACTGGCCCTTGCGGGACGCTATGATGTGCGAACAAACAGCTTGCTATCGGTGTCCGGTGACGAAATGCTGTCGAATGCCAAACGTCTTGCCAAACGCAGTCTGGAGCGTCAGGCAGCCCAGCTTAAAGTGGCGGTCTGACAGCGATGTACGGACTGCGCTACGATGCAGGGTCGATACCTTGTACGCCCTTAAGATTCGGGTCTTATGAGGGAGTTTTCAGTCAGGAGAAGTCCATGCATGTAATCGCCGTAACAGGCGGCAAAGGCGGTGTTGGTAAAACCAACATCGCTGTTAATTTGGGTGTGTCTATGTCCCGGGAGGGTTTAGATGTCATTCTCCTTGATGCCGACCTTGGGCTTGCAAACGTTGATGTCATTTTGGGTGTGTCTGTAGGGCCAACCCTCGCTGACGTTGTGGCGGGCACGCATCAACTTTCTGAAGTCATTGTTGAGGGGCCTGAGGGCCTGCGAATCGTACCGGCTTCCTCCGGTGTGACGCGGCTTGCTAGCCTTGATCAGTCTGAGCAAAACAATCTGGTGCGCTCTTTCTCTGAACAAATCGACGCCCCTGATGTTTTGATTGTTGATACCGGTGCCGGCATTGATACCACGGTACAGACCTTTGTTTCGGCCTGTAAAACCGTCGTAGTTGTGGTGTGTGACGAACCTGCTTCGCTGACCGATGCTTACGCGCTGATGAAAGTGATGCGCAATGATCGCGGTGTGAGGCGCTTTGAAATTTTGACGAATCAAATTGATAGTCCGGCTCAGGGCCGAAAAGTATACGAGCGTTTAACAACGGTCGCGGACAAATATCTCGACGTAGATTTAGGGTATTTAGGTGGAGTGCCTTCGGATGCCTACCTTCGTCGGGCTGTTCAGGAGCGCGCGGCGTTGGTGAGTCTTTATCCGCGGTCACCTGCAGCAGTGGCGATACGCGATGCAGGTCGACGACTGACCAGTAATATTTATGACGGCGCGGTCCCAGGCATGGGATTTTTCGTTGAACAGCTTTTGCGACAGCCCAGTGAACCTCAGCACTAGCGCTAAGCTATCAGAATACGGCGCCTGCGGCGGGGCGAGTCAGGGCGATGCCTTGGTTCGAGCGCATTTACCGCTGGTAAAGCGCATCGCCCAACAATTGTTGGTGCGCTTGCCTGCACATATCGAAATGGATGACTTGATTCAGGTGGGTCTGATTGGTCTTTTAAAGGCGTCTGATGACCATCAGGCCGATTCAGGGGCTCAGTTTTCTACCTATGCCGCTATCCGAATTCGCGGTGCCATGCTGGACGAATTGCGCAGCCGTGACTGGTTGCCAAGAAGCGTGCAACGTGACTTGGGCCGTGTTGCGGCGGCGATAGAGCGTGCTGAGCAAAGGGTTGGTCGACCGGCAACAGATCAGGAAATTGCGGATCAGCTCGAAATGGATTTGGACAGTTACCAGCAACTGTCAGGAGAATTGGCCTGCGCTCGAATTGGCCAGCTTGAAGAGTTGGATGTGCCAACAGAAGTCGATGCGACGACTAACACCGTCTTTGACTCAGCACGGCGCGAAGCCGTGGTCGAGGCTATTGGGCGTTTACCCGAAAAAGAGGGGCTGATGCTGTCGCTCTACTATACCGAGGGGCTCAATCTCAAGGAGATTGGGATGGTTCTGAATGTCAGTGAGTCTCGAGTCTCGCAGATTCATGGTCAGGCAGTTGCTCGACTGCGTTCTAAACTCACCGATTGGACCTAGGCGACAGCGAATTTTTCTCTGCCAGGCTTAACGTTTTTTTTGACGGGAAGCCAAACTATGCATTTGCTTTAGATTCACGTGTTGAACAATCTGTTCTGTAATAATTTCTTGCTTAGGGTCGAATTGTGAGCGTATCCAATAGGTCCAGTCATTACCCCGATAATCCGAACAAGTGACGACACTGGCTCTGACGCGAACCGCAGCATTAACCGGGAGCAACAGCAGGGTCAGCTCAAGAGATTCGTTGTGCGTGAGGGGTTCATTCGATGCAAAGGCTAGGCCTGAACCACTGACATTTGCGGGAACCGTTTTGAGATTGAGGCTTGCGCTGTCCTCCTCCCCACTGAGCAACTCAATTTTCCGATTTAACAATCCGAGAGCCTCACCCACCACAGCCGAGTTACTAAATGCCGTGGAAATGAGCGTATGCAGATGTGCATTCAAGTTGTGCAGTTCCATGTTTCGGTCGGTCAGGCTTGTTATTGAGTCGGGCTCAACTTTTTTCCAGCTTAAGCGCAGCTCGTCATCAACCCGAAAAAACTCTCTACCGCAGTCGTTTTCTAAATCAGCCATCGTGTGTAAACCTCTTTAGCGGTGGTCGGCAGTTACTGTCGAGCAGCAGCCACTGTAGCTTTAGCTTGGTAGGACGCTGCACGTTGTTGCTTCCATATTGTGTCCGGGCTGCTTCGTGCATCAATACTAGCTGTTTCATGGGTTTGCCCTTATCCCGGTATCTTCAAGTGCTTTTACAGCTTCTGGATTGGTCTCTCGCATCTCCCGAATAAACGTGCTTTGGCTTTCACTAAGCGGTTGCTTAACAACCACCTCGACGCGCCTATTTTGCGCACGTCCTTCCCAAGATTGATTGGGAGCTTGTGGTCGTGTGTCGGCATGGCCAGAAATGGTCAATCGAATGGGATCCATCTTGGGGCCGTCCAGAAGCCGCTCAGCGACTGCGACTGACCTTGCCGCAGACAAATCCCAATTTGAACCATAGCGCGCAGTATTGATGGGCACGTTATCGGTATGGCCCTCGATAAAAATCAAGCCTTTAATTTCGTTCAGCGCGAAACCGGTTTTATCCAGTACCGCGAGAAAGCCGATATCAAGTTGTGCCGAGCCTGAGGGAAATGATCCTTTTTCCCGAATACGAATTACGATGGTACGACCCTCGCTCTCCACATCAATTTGTCCTGCTTCAATTTCAGCCTTCAGCAGCCGGCGCAACATTTCGGCGTCAAGCTCAGTCTCTTCAATGAGCATTTCCATTTCTTCGGTGATGAGGTCTTTTACTTCCCGAGCTTCGGTTTCTTTTGCGTCAGGGTTCCCAATACGCAGGGAGTTGAGGTCTTGATTTGTTGTGACCTGTTCAATGCGCTCAAGGGGTGTTGGTTCGGGTATGCCCGGCTGAAACTCGGTCGCTACCACGCTGGTGCCTTTAGGAATTGATGTCAGCTCCATTTTTTGCTGAACGCCAAAGGCATCCTTCATTGATTCAGCGATTTGCTTGTACTTGATCACGTCAAGCTCTGAAAAGGATAAAATGATCACGAAGAAGCACATCAGCAGCGACATGAGATCTGCAAATGTGGCCATCCAAGCGGGTGATCCCGCGGGGCCTGAATCTTCCTCGTCGTCGTCGCTCATTTGCCGCTGTTCGCATTTTTATCGCGATGAGCCGGATCTAAATACGCTTTTAGCATGCTTTCGATGACCCGGGGGTTCTGCCCTGCTTGAATGGCCAGAACGCCGTCGATACACATTTGGTGGATCAGTTTTTCATTACTCTTGCGCAGATGCAGTTTGTCGGCAATCGGCAGAGCGACCATGTTGGCAAGTACCGCCCCGTACAGGGTGGTGAGCAAAGCGACCGCCATTTGTGGGCCAATAGCTTTTGGGTCGTTCATATTGACGAGCATGCCGACTAAACCAACGAGCGTACCGATCATACCCATCGCTGGTGCGACATCGCCTACGGCGCGCCAAACTCGCTCGCCCCAGTTGTGGCGATCCATAGTCTGCTGCATATCCTTGGCCATGACGGCTTTCACGACTTCCTGGTTACTACCGTCGACGAGCATCTGGATACCGTCTTTTAAAAAAGACTCAGAAATGGCCGCTTTTTCGAGGGCCAGCAAGCCCTCTTTACGCCCAATATTCGCGAGATTTACGATCTCTGCGATCAGGCTTTCTGGATCGTGGCTTTTGTTGGAAAAGGCGCGACCCGCAACTTTAAAGGCCCCGAGGAACTGTTTTAGGGAAAACTTCACCATAACAGTCATGAAGGTACCGCCAATTACAATCAGTATGGACGGAACGTTATAAAACGTTGGGCCAGCGCCACCGTAAAAGATTGCGGTGCCAACAACGGCTAGTCCACCCAATAAACCTAAAAGAGTTGCTAAATCCATGCGTTATGCTGTCGCTAATACCTTGTGTGAGGCTTAAAGAGAGGGCTGACTCCGAAGTCTGTCCTTATCGTATCTTAGAGCGTCCGATAAGCAAGAAAGTTTAGAAGTCATTTCAGTGAACGTTATGGAGTGTTAGACCATTGGAAGAGCTGCAACTCACTTTGACACCCGCTCGAGTCGATCAGCGCAACTTCGGTGTGCAGATGTCGAACTGGCGCGTGGGGCAGCAACTCACGGCTTTAGTCGTTGAGTCTCGCCCTAATGGTGCGGTTTTACTGTCAATAGGGGGTAAGACTTTTGCAGCCAGTTCAGACCTGCCTGTTCAAGCGGGCACTCGAATGGCTATGGAGGTTAAGCAAGCTGGGCAAGAGTTGGTGCTGCGACGACTTCCCGATGCCAGTCTGCCTCGAGCCGACGCTGGTGGGAGAGCCGTAGCAACAACCTTGGCTCTCGGATCACCGCGCCCAGCAGCCCTATTAAACCAGCTCAGCACGCAGGCAGCCCGCTTCGGATCGCCTGAGTTACAGGAGCTCACTCGGGCCATGCGGGGTCGAGCTCTAAAAGTTGAAAGCTTGACTGCGGGCGAGGTGCAGCGAGGGCTGCGGGACTCAGGGCTATTTACCGAAGTAGACTTGCTCGCGGGCCGAGGCAACCGTGCTAGCCAGTCAAGTAAAGCCAACTTGTCGCAAATACAGGCGGTTGCTTTGGCTCTGGCAGATAATCTCGATGAGGGTGCCACCGAAATTAAGGCGCTGCATCAGCTTGTAGACAATGCAACGGCCTTGCTTAAGGGTATTTCCCAGCAGCAATTGGCTTCTTTACCCCAAGAGGATGGGGGCCAGCGGTGGCTATTTACGCTGCCTGCGCAGCTGGGCGAACAATTCCATGATATTCAGTTGCAGCTTGAACGTGAAGCACGTGAGGTCGATCAGCCGGAGTGCTGGAAGGCCTCTTTATGCTTTGAATTTCCTGAGATGGGTTCTGTGGTTGTGCGGCTGCAGTTACAAGGCTCCGCTGTCAGCGTAGCTTTTGACTGCGACAAACCCGAAACAACTGCGTGGCTACGGCGGTCAATGTCATCTCTAGAGAATCAGCTGAATTTCCGCAATTTTCGAGCGGTAACCCTCTCGGCCAATGCGACGACCCAAAGAAGCGACCCGTCATCGGATGCTCCGGGCTTAAGTGTTGAAGCATGAGTGAATATTTCTGGGATGGGCGAAATCGTAAAAACCCGTCTTCAGTGGCCCTGCGCTACGACGGCTCCCAAGCCCCGGTTGTTGTGGCTACGGGTAGCGGTGAGATTGCCGATGCCATTAAAGCTAAGGCCGAAGAATCGGGGGTGCCGGTTGTTGAGGATCCTCGATTGGCGCAATTACTTTCGCAGGTGCCCCTTGGCGAGGAGATACCTGCAGAGCTGTATCGTGCGGTTGCCGAGGTCTTAGTGTTTGTGATGCAAATGGAAATGGCCCTGCAAAGCCGCGCCTAGTGCAACGCCTTATGCCATTCACCGCCAGTTACCATAGGGATCAAAGTGGCAACCGATATCGTCGGTTAAAATTTCGCGCAGGCGTTCAATATAGCCATGATCAAAATAGTAGCAATTTTTGGCCGGCCAATTTACGAGTAGCGTCTTCATCGAGCAGTCAGCACAAACTCGTCGGCTCTTAGGCGGTCAGACTACTCGAAACGAATGCCTCTTGGTCCATAACCACCTACTTCGACGTTTTCACTGTGCGTTTTAGGGCAGCACCCCAACACCCCTTAAGAAGGGTTAAGGCAGCGTGATACGACTGAGCGCGGTCCTTTCAGGCGGCAGGGTTTTCAAGTTAGGTGTCATGGTCAGACGGCTTTACGGGCGCGCTTATCGATAGCTGCCGCCAGAGAAGCGACAATGCCTCGACCCAGGTTACCTGCCTCAACACTTCCCGGTGAAGGTTTTGAATTGGCAATCACGGGGGGTGAATCCAGGTCATCGGGTACGCACAGAGCCATTGACCAACCCTTAAATTGTCTTTCACCTGCAGGCTCGTACAGCAGGGGGGTGACATTGTGATGCCGGGTATCTTGTGAGATTAGCCTGAACCTATCATTAATGGCGGCTTCAGGACCTTCCAATACTTGTGCAAAGTGCCTGCCCGAAAACAGTAGGGCACCGGTAACATCCGATTTCTGGTTGTTTTTTGCTGCGGTCTCTAAAATGCTTTGCAACCGGCTATTCACCAAAGTCTGTTTCGGTTCTTCGTCGGGTTGCAGGAGCATGACATCGCTAACGTAGGCTAAATGATACAGGTCGGCCAATGGATTAAATCCTCTTATTTTTTTATGACAACAGTGGCAGACAGCACTTCGGGAAAAAGCATCAGTCTGTTCACTGCACCGGCTATAGATAAAGTACGGGGGAACTAGAACTATGGACGTCTTGCCGGCCATCAATAGGCGGCATTTTGGCGGGCTTATCCACGGTTGAAATTTATTTTCCTGGTGTATTGCCTACCAGAATGTGCGGGCGTAGGCTCAGGCTCATCTAGACTTGTCAGTGTTAAGTGAGATGCCATGATTCCCAAGAGTAGTCCCTTCATCATTATAGGCGCGGGCATTCACGGACTCAGTACGGCTTATCATCTTGCTAAGCGATTGCAGCGCAGTGGTCGTGGCTGCGGTGAGGACATTATCGTTTTAGATAAATCCGGTATCTGTGCCGGTGCTACGGGTATCGCCTGTGGCGTGATTCGCAATAATTATTATCAACCGGCAATGCGGGAGCTGATGGCACACTCTGTCAAGGTTTGGGAGAGTGATCCCGAAACTTACAGCTACCATCCCGTGGGTTACATGCAGATCAGCTGTGAGGCCATGCGCGAGGACGTCGCCTCCATTCATCAGCAACAGCAGGCCATTGGTTACGAGTCAGTTTTTGTCGACGGCGCTGCGAACAGCGACGCCTACATGAAAACGTTTTTTTCCGATTGGCGGGCTCAGGGTATTACCTCTGTCCTTCATGAAAAATCTGGGGGTTATGCCAATAACAGTCGCGCAATGTACGGATTGGCGGCCAAAGTTGAAGCCTTAGGCGTACGCATAATTACGGGCATTTCAGTGACTGCAATGGTGCGCGACGGGGCAGGCGCAATAGTTGCGGTTGATACCGATCAATCCCAAATAAGCTGCGGCTATGTGGTCGTTGCGGCGGGCCCTTGGGTTCCTAAATTTTGGGACATGCTCGGGCTTCCCTCATCAATTTCGATTAAGAATCCAAACACTGGCGTCGTATCGCAAAATATTCCAATGTGGGTTTATTGGTCTTTGCAAGAAGGCACTCTGGGTGTTGACCCCAAGCTTCAGGTGACCGAAGACGGCGCGATGCCTCCTGTCATCCACGTCGACACTGACGCTCCTTTACACTCTGACGAAGATGGACGTTTGATCACCGACGATATGTGGGGCATTTATTACAAACCCGATTTTCACTTTGGCGGCGTGCAGGGTGGGGCCGCGCCTTTTATTATCGACAAGCCCGTGGATGAGGTAGCAGTAGACCCTTACGGTCCAGCTTCCCCAGAGTTTGTTGTTGGCCCCGATTTTGCCGATATGTGGGTGTCTGCCTTGGCACACTGTCAGTCACGTTTCTCCGGTATGACCCCGCGCTTTAAGCGAGAGCCCTCGGGCGGTATTGGCGCCTTTACGCCAGATAGCTTTCCTGTTTTTGATGAAGTTTGTGAGAACTGCTTTGTCATCGCCGATTCGAACCACGGTTACAAGATGATTGGCGTTGGTGATTTGGTGGCCGATAAAATTTGTGGAGGCAGTCCCGGCCTTCTCAAACCCTTCCGACTTTCACGTTATGAAGAGGGTGCTTTACATCCGGTTTCTAACAGTCCTTTCCCCTGGAGCTAAAGATTTTGTCTGGCAGTTTCACTAACAGTAGCGGCACCGCCGGGTTGTTTGCTTGCAGAAAATGTGTCGGCCAAGAATCTAGTATTGAGGGTTTAACTAGTTTGTCGTGTTCAATTTTTAATGAATAGACCTGCGTCTGTGTCTTGGAGTTCAGTGCTATGAGCGATGGCAGTTTTTTTGAGAGTGGGCATCATGGTCACTCCATGATTCAGGTCGAGAGTGACATAAACGTTGCATCCGGTCTGCCCAATGTGGCTTACACAGATCGTGATTTTTGGCTCTTTGAAAGAGATCATGTCTTGGGACGCACGTGGGCTGCCCTCAGCTTCTCCAGTGAGGTCTGCGGGTCAGGTGTGACCGTGCCCATAACGTTTATGGACTTACCTTTATTTATGGTTCGCGATGCCGAGGGTTGCGTTCGGGTATTCCACAATGTGTGTAGCCATCGCGGTATGCAGCTGGTTAGTGAAACGTCTCAAGCCGGATTGATGATTCGTTGTCCGTATCATCGCTGGGGATACGATTTATCCGGGCAATTAAAGGCAACGCCCAATATTGGTGGTATGGGTATACACGAGACTGCCGGATTCGATTGCCGAGAACATGCGCTCAAAGAGGTGCGCAGTGCCGAGTATCTCGGGATGATTTTTATTAATTTATCCGGTGAAGCATGTCCCATAGAAACCCTTTTGGCGCCTATTACTGCGCGTTGGCAGGCCTTGGCAGGCACCGATTTTTCGCAGCATCTGGCTAACGATCCGGGCGACTTTGGAACCCTAGAACTCACGGTCAATTGCAATTATAAGTTGGCCGTCGAGAACTACTGTGAGTCTTACCACCTGCCTTCGATTCACCCTGATCTCAACAGTTACTCCCCTCTGGCGCAGCATTACAATTTGATCGTCGATGAGGTGGCATCGGGGCAGGGTACCCATACCTACGACCTGGAGCGTAGTGAGGGCCCACCACTACCAGTTTTCCCCAATTGGGACGGTGAGCGACTCAAGACAGGGGAATATTTGTCGTTGTACCCCAATGTGCTCCTGGGTCTGCAAGCCGATCATTTTTTTGCGATTATTTTAACCTCGGTAGCGCCGGATGAAACCCGGGAGCGGCTGCAGTTTTTTTATGCGGGGGCTAACGCCCTCGATGATGAGACGCTGCAAAGGCGTAGAAGTTTGCACGGGGCATGGTCTCAAGTGTTTTCAGAGGATATCTCGGTGGTTGAAGGCATGCAGCGGGGGCGCGGCTCCAGTGCTTTTAACGGCGGCATCTTCTCTCCTGTGATGGATGGTCCCACCCATCATTTCCACCAGTGGTTTGCGAGGGGATACCAATAGGCGCTGAGCGTGTTCTTGGCTGCCGACATGGTGGCTTCGATAAGCAGCAGGTGATTAGGCTCCGCTTGATGCCACGCTTTTTACGCGTTGCCAGTGCCTCGCTTTTTATCCGGATTGGGCTGCAAGGCTGCGCTGATTAGGGCGCCAAAAAGTATAAAAGCGGCACCAATTACAGTAGCAGTGGCAGGAACCTCCTTAAATAAAAGCCAACCCAAACCTGCGGCAAATACTATTTGAAGGTAGCTCAAGCTGGTAGCTCGACTGGCCGAGTCGGTTTGCATGGCCTTGGTGAGAGAAATTTGGCCCAGTTGGGTAAAGCAGCCCACACCCAGTAGCGTTAACCAGCCGATTTGGCTGGGCCAGATAAAATCCCCGGCCCCCAGTAAAAGCGTTGCAGGAACACAAACCATGGGGAAATACAGGACGATGACCGAGGGGTGCTCGGTGGCTGCCAGCTTTCGCACCAGGGTGTAAGCAATGCCGCTGCCCAGAGCGCCACCTAGCCCCGCCAACACCGCCGCTATTGGCATAACCGAGGTGTTGGTGCTTTGGAGATAAGGGTAGACCACGCAGCCCAATCCTAAAAGGCTAAGGGCAATACCGATAAGTGTGGCCGGAGTGGGGCGCTCGGCGAGAAACCAGAATGCGAGGGCCGCTGTAAAGACGGGGTGCAAATATTGCAAAACGGTGGCCTGTGCATAGGGTAAGTTTATGAAGGCATAAAAAACTCCAGTCAGCGCCAGAAACCCGACCACCCCGCGTGCTAACAATAGCCCCCGTTGACGACCTAGAGGGTTAGAGCCCGAGCGACGGATAGCGATGAGGCATAAAAGTACAGAGATAATGGCTCGCACGAATATGATCTGCAGAAGCGGCAGGCCCTCTGCGCTTGCAATCTTGACCATGGCCCCCATCAACGCAAATGCGAGGGCGCTTAATAGCATGTAGCGGGGCCCTGTCATTATTAGACCTTAATTGGGTTGTCAGCTGTTTGCGTAAGTCGAAGCGAGTATGGACGTTCTATTTGAGAAATTTTTCGGTAATCGCTGCTTCCTGAGGCTTTGAGTTGCTCAAGGTCACTAGCGCCTCGCTTCAGTCAATGTCGGCGCTTTGGTGGGCCCTGTGCTTAAGCCCATCGTTGGTGAAATGCGGCACCGCTCGTTTTTTATCTATGGGCCTTCAATGATTGCTGCCGCAACTTTGGCTGGGTTTAAAGGCAAATCCATTACTCTGATATTGCCAGAATCAAACACTGCCTGGGCTACAGCCGGCATGGGCGGCACGATGGGAACTTCACCCACCCCTTTTACACCGTAGGGGTGCAATGGATTTGGGACTTCAACAATCACCGTATCGATGAAAGGTAGGTCTGAAGCCACGGGAATGCGGTAATCAAGAAAGCCTGCATTTTCCAATACGCCTTGATCGTTATAAACGTATTCTTCATTGAGCGCCCAGCCAATGCCTTGGGCTGCACCTCCTTGCATTTGGCCTTCGACATAGGTTGGGTGAATGGCCTTACCGGCATCTTGAATAACGGTATATCGGGTAATGGTGGTACGGCCCGTTTCTTTGTCGACTTCTGCATCGCAGATGTGTACGCCAAAGCCCGGTGAGGCACTGGTCGAATTGAGGGAGCTTGATACCGTAAGCGGCCCGCCCATGGCGCTGGCGCGGCTCGCAAGGTCTTTGAAGCTTAAAGATTTCTCACCATGATGCGCAGCACCATCTGACCACATGACTTCATCTTCTGGCACATCCCACTCAAGGGCAACTCGACGGCACAACTCTGCCACCAGTTCATCTGCAGCTTGAATTACCGCCTGGCCCGTGGCCAGTGTTGTACGACTACCGCCAGTGACATCGCAGTGCCCCACGGCATCGGTTGCGACAACCTGAGGGTAGATGGATTCAATAGGAATACCCAGCACCTCAGCGCCCATGATTGCCATGGAGGCTCGGGACCCGCCAATATCTGGGCTGCCCGTGAGAAGCGATACACTGCCATCGGGACTGACGTTAAGCGTGGCACTCGATTGCATGCCGGCGTTAATCCAGTACCCTGCTGCAATCCCTCGACCCGCGCCGTCTGCAACAGACGATTGGTAGTGCGGGTGGCTGCGTGCCGCCTCCAGGCATTCACGAAGGCCGATGCGTTTGTAGGGGGCGCCCATCATATTGACGTCGCCCTCTTCTACTGCGTTGTTGAGACGAAATTCTAAGGGGTCGACTTTCAGCTCGGCGGCCACTTCATTCATCACTAATTCAAAGGCCAAAGTGACCTGAGGCATGCTGGGTGCTCGATAGGCATGTATTTTTGGTTTGTTGGTATACACCGAACGGCCCGAAGAGCGCGCATCAGTTAATTTATAACAGGCGGTTGCCATAAAGGCGGGAATGCCTGCGGGGTTACCGTTGTAGGCTCCGGAATCCATGAGGCACTCGACATCGGCTGCGACTAGCCTGCCCTCTTTGGTGGCGCCCAGCTTTACGCGGGTTGTGGCACCCGGAGCAGGGCCCGTCGTACGAAATACGTCGCCTCGATCCATGACTATTTTAACTGGCCTTCCAGACTTCTGCGCCAGTATCACTGCAATCGGTTCCAGATAAACCGTGGTCTTACCGCCAAAGCCCCCGCCTATCTCTGAGGGTGTCACGCGAATGTTACCCAGACTAATACCGGTAACCGCTGCTGTGTATTGGCGAACAGTGAAATGCCCTTGGGTACAACACCAAAGATCGACCCGTTTTGCCGCATCAACCCTGACAACACAGGCATGGGGTTCTATGTAGCCCTGATGGCACATAGGTACCGAATAGGTGCGCTCTACAATGACATCAGCTCGCTCAAAAGCCGCGTCGGGCTCCCCGACTTGCATCGTGATCGCTGCTGCCAGGTTGGTCGGTTCTTTGGATTTGCCGTCGGGAAAGCGATCGCTATGCAAAATGGGGGCACTATCGGCGAGTGCCTCGTGCATATCTGTAACCGCGGGCAGCACCTCGTAAACAACTTCAATGGCGGCCGCCGCTTCGGCTGCCAGAGCAGTTGTTGTCGCTGCAACAGCAGCAACCGCTTGGGCGTGAAACAAGACCTTCCCTTGGGACATGACCATGGGAATCAAGTCTTTCAGCGCGATGGCGCCTTCTCCACTGCCTAAAACGGTATTTCCAGGCTCGGCGAGGTCTTCTCCTGTCATGACCGCCAAGACACCCTCCATAGCGAGGGCCTTGCTGCAATCGATGCTCTTAATGTTGGCATGGGCATGAGGGCTGCGGAGGATGTGCCCGTAGATTTGGCCCTGCATATTAAGGTCTGCACCATAGCGTGCCCGACCGGTGACTTTGTCTAAGCCATCAGGGCGAATCGGCCTGGTGCCAACAATTTTGAACTCCTGCTTGGCATTCATGAGGCGGCTCCTTCGCGAATGGCTTCGGCAGCATCTAGCACTGCATGAATAATTTTGTCGTAGCCGGTGCAGCGACACAGATTGCCTGCCAACCAGTATCGGGCCTCTTCTTCGGTGGGATTGGGGTTGCTATCGAGCAGCGCCTTGGCGGCGACGACAACACCAGGAGTGCAAACACCACACTGCAGCCCGCCATGCTCTAACAGCTTTTGTTGTACCGGGTGGAGCACTGCGCCGTCGGCAATGCCCTCAATGGTTTGTACTGACTGACCCTCAACCTCAGCAGCCAATACAAGGCAGGAACACACTAGTCGATCATTGACGAGGACAGAGCAGGCGCCGCAATCACCGGTGTTACAGCCAATCTTGGTGCCAATGAGTTCGAGCTCATCCCGCAGCACGTCGGCCAGAACCTGCCCGGGAGCGGCCAAGAACATTTTGGGCTCACCGTTAATGACAGCCTGTATAGGAAGTTTATTGAGTGGTGTACTCATGCCTTTGCTCCCGCGTTAATTCGTGCCTGAGCGCGTTGAATAGCCCTTTTCACGAGCACTCCCACAACGTGGGTTCGATATTGTGCACTGCCGCGCTTGTCTGAAATGGGACTTGCTGCAGCCCGGACTGCAGTAACGGCACGGTCAATCGCATCGTCCTCCAGTTTTGAGCCAACTAACGCCTGTCCCGCGGCTTCAATGAGCAACGCCGTTGGGGCAACAGCGCCAATGGCAACCCGTGCTGCGGTGCAGACACCAGTGGTATCCAACGTTATAGAGACTCCTGTGCCCGCCACCGCAATATCCATTTCGGTTCTTGGGGTCAGTCTCAAATAGGCATCAGAGGTACCCAGCATGGGTTTGGGCAAAACGAGCTGCACCAGCAGTTCATCCTCTTCTAAGGCATTTTTACCCGGGCCTACAAGGAAGTCTTCTACGGGTAAAAGTCGCTCACCCGAGCTACCTAAAATTCGGCAAACTGCACCGTTGGCAATAAGCGCTGGGATGCTGTCTGCGGCGGGGGATGCATTGCAGAGATTGCCTCCGGCGGAACAACGCCCTTGAATTTGGGTAGAGCCGATCAGGTCCAAAGCATCTGCTAGCCCAGGACACAGGCTACCAATCTCGCTGTTATGCAAAATGTCGTAAGCGGAAGCTGCGGCACCAATTAACACCTGATCGGCGCCAACCTCGAGGGCCATTAACTCAGGAATATGCTTGAGGTCGATGACACGGTTAGGGTCACGTAAGCCCAGGCGGATACCTACTAGCAAGTCGGTACCCCCCGCTAGCCATGCAGCGTTGCCGCCATTGGCTATTACGCTCTGAGCTTCCAAGAGGGACCTCGGCGCGATAAATTCCTGAACAGCCATGGATTTTCCTTTTTTTTAGATCGGCATGATCTGAGCTTTAAGCATAAGGGTTATCGTGATGGTGAGGCTACATCAATCTGGATGCTAAGCCATAAATAGGCCCCCGCAGCGATGGGAGATAAAATAGCTTTTTTCTAAAATCAACTTTATGAACTGTAAATTTGAGTAATGCTTTTTATAAATTTTGAAGCGAGCAGGTTTGTTTAAAGCGTCTAGTTTACTCAGACTTATGGCTGTATCTACACGCGGTAACAGCAAATTGCTGACGGGATTTACCAACAAGACGCGAGGCCAGCCCTGATACAATGGGCCATTAAGTTAATGGCATCTGGCAATAAATATGAAAGCAGAACTTCAAGACGTAATGGATATGTTGCGAAAGCTTCAAGGTTCCATTGATTTCGGCGCCACGCCCGCTGCCGAGCGAGAGGAACTCGCTGGAGACGTGTCTGACATTATGGACGCCTTGTTCGAGGCCATGAAAAAACTGCCGAATGATTAATCGGTACGTTTTAAACTCTGGGTTTCCTACAGTGACTGCTCATGTTGGCGGGAGCGCGATCCCTCAAAAATCTTGAGTGCGTTGTACCTGGCTTTAGGCTATTCGTTAAAAAAACTTAAATGGCGCCATACCTAGAACGATGAGTAATGGCGAGTAATTCCAGGCGGGTGAATGTTTTCGCGCTGGTTCAGGGACCAGACTCTGTGGAAGGTGCCCATTCATCCATCGCGGTGCATGGCCCTGACGGCGTCAATGCCAGGGCAGGAACATATATAAAATATAGTCATTAAAAAGAGTGCCCCCAATGGAATAGGGGCGCTTAATTTATGGCTGTGCCAAGCATTCAGTGAATCAGTTTCTTGAGTAGCCTTTAACGACTTGTATCAACGTGGTGTTTACATTTTCTCGTAGCGTACTTGTCTCCTGCACGAAAGTCGCAAACGCTGGGTGGGTTAAGATAGCTTGCTGAGCAGCCGCTAGCTCTGTCGAGGTTTTAGCGCCCACATAGACCCAATGACTAAAGGCGTCATTACCAAATACGATGGCACCCACACCGTAGGAACTGATATCAATATCTTCCATTACCGCGGCCATCATCTTCTGCCAGGCCGCCACGTAGGCGCCCTGATTCCGCGCCTCCACCTTGATATCGAATTTGGCGAAAGCAGCATCTTTGGTCCAGTCACCACCCTCTACGGCATGAAAACCCAGCATCTGGCGAGTGCCGACAACATCTGCCGCCTGTAGTTCCCTCAGGAATTCCTGACCGCCGGCACAGGTAGCCATCATGTTGACGGCCTTTTCCTGCGCAGCCGCGTTGGGATAGGTATTGAGGATGAAGTGGCTCGCGGCATTGCCACCATTAAAAACTTCAGCGGCTAGGACCACATCTGCGGGATACTCCTTGCCACAGTCTGAAGCCCAGAATTTATCCATTGCCGCTACAACAGCTCCGGGGTTGGGTGCATAAAAGTGATACCAACCTAACATCTCGGGGCCGTCTGCAGGCTCATCCGCCCAAGCACCGGTTACTAGTGGAAGTGAAAAGAGGAGTGTGATTAACAGTTTTTTCATTTTGTTCTCCATTATTAAAAGCTCTTTGGAAAACAATATACACACGCAGGTGCAAGTAAAGGTGTTGCAAATATGAATCGCTTACTCCCGGTCATTTTTTGTGAAGCTGCGCACAATATTTAGGCACTGCGGCTTAATTTAGGGTGCAATGCCGCGCATCTTTTAGCTGCACGGTGTGTGCCTGTTAGGCTCAAAAGAAAGAATACCTGTAGCCTGCTGGCGGTATAGTGGGTCGTTATCGCGAGTAATGACACAACACGTGTCTTATTGGTCACAGCGTGTCGATGTGACGCAGTGGTTATGGTGGTCTTCTAGCCGGGCGCTGAACTCAATTAAACCCGGTCTCAGACCCATACACAGCATCAATTTCAGGGTTGTTACATATCAAAATCGCCCAAATTGTCGTCCATTATTCGTCTGCTGAACAATTTATTATGGCGGCCGTCCGAACCGCTGTTGCTGTCACTATTGTTACCGTCCAGACATACTAAAAGCCAAATTTGAAAACAGTAGATTTTTACTCGGGGCTGTCATTACCGGCGTCAAACCGCTGTTGGTTATGGGAAATAATATTAGGATTCTGATTTGGATTGGGGTGTAATCTCATCGTTAACAGTCCCTGTTTATCTGGCGCTTTTTAGAATTAGAAAATGCGCAGTGACAACTATGTGACAGCTACGTGACAACTACATGACAACTGAGAGAGGCTTGATATGAAATTTATAGCAACCCTGACCGCGCTGCTGGCAGCACTCATTTCCCCATTAACTGTTTTTGCAGATACCGCCGACAGTGTGGTTTCAGGTGAAACCTCCTTTGTTCTAATTGCCAGGCTGCACGCACTGCCAAACGAAGCAGACGCTGTATTGCTCTTATCTGAAGCTGCCGACAAGGCTGTTAAAGCGTCAGAGCCGGGGATGCTTCTTCATACTTTCGACCAGGACCCCAGCGATCCATTAGGATTTGTTTGGACCGAGGTTTATGCGAATAGCGCCGCCCTCATCTTTCATTTGGAAAACCCACCACTCCAAAAATACCTAGCCGATGTCAGCCCACTGCTAGATAGTTTTACAGTTGAGCTCTATGGTGAAGTCTCTGCTGAAGCAATAAATATGCTTAGATCAACAGGCACGCCTACTACACATTTTCAGAGCAAATTTGGCTACGTGAGAGATCTGACACCCTAAAATTATGAGCCAGGCAGCTTAGGCAGGCGCTCAGAAGGCCGAGCCTCGTCTGAGGGCTGAGGAGGATCTTGCAGCGTCATGGTCATGGAGAAGAGGGCGATAACCACTTTTTACGTTGCCTATAAATCGAGCAAAGGCAGCTGAACAGTTTTTTCTCAGGCTCGTAAAGTTCACAAAGACCTGTTCGATTATTCAAAGTCCAAAACTATCGATGCGACTACGGAACTGAAGCCATCGCCGAAGGCTTGTCTTTGCGAAATCTCTCAGCGTCTTGCGCATCCATCTATCGTTTACAATAAGTGCCGCAATAGAGATTGAAAGCATGATCAAACTAATAATGTGTATCTCCCGACGGAAGGACATGACCCGTGAAGAGTTTCAGGAGCACTGGTTGAATCACCACGGGCCGCATTTCATGCAAGTGGCAAAGAGCTATAGAGTCAAAAAATATATTCAGAGCCATACGCTGGATACCAAACTGAATTCTGTAGTGCGAGATATCAGGGGTATGACCCGGGAGTATGACGGTATCGCTGAGATATGGTGGGAGTCGGAAGAAGATTATCTCGCTGGGCTTGGGTCACCACAAATGCGAGAGCGGGGTGCCGAGTTTTTAGCTGCTGAGGCAGACTTTGTCGATCCTGATAATTCAACGGCATTTTTTAGCGTAGAGCATGAGCTCATATGATGTTCCGACGAGGGCAGCGGGTTACTAGAATTTTTGATCCAAGCGTATTGAGCGTCCTACCCATCAGTTTTTCGAGGGTGACTGGAAGGTGTTTGCAATGCGCGAGTATGGCGCTAATTAACCGCTCAAGAACGGCCGAGTGCCTACTGTTTTGAGCACTATACCCAAGCATATCGTCATCACAGGACCCACGGCAGGTATTGGGCGGGCGACTGCACTGAGCCTGGCGTTGCAAGGTGCTCAGCTCACGCTGCTGTGCCGTAACCTCGATAAAGGCTTGGCGGTGTCAGAGGTCATTAAGAGTGCGGGCGGGCTCAAGCCACATCTTGTGCAGATGGATATGGCGAGCCTTCAGAGTGTTCGTACTGCTGCGGCCTCGGTCTTGGATCTTGGGCTCCCCATCGACGTGCTACTGAACAATGCAGGTCTCATTAATTCTCATCGCAGGGAAACTCTGGATGGATTTGAGGAGACGCTCGCGGTTAATCACTTTGCGCCATTTCTGCTAACGGGCCTGTTGCTGCCAGCTATCCTCAAGGCCGCACCCGGTGCGCGGATCGTCAATGTAGCGTCAGGTGCACACAGTTTCGTGAAAGGCATGGGCTTTGACGACATTCAGCTGCAACAGAGTTACAAGATGTTCGAAGCCTACGGTCGCTCCAAATTGGCCAATATACTGTTTACTCGAACACTTTCGCAGCGACTTGCTGAAAAAGGGGTAACGGTAAACTGCTTGCATCCGGGAGCGGTTGCGACTGATATTGGCAAGCAACATGGCGAGCTCATCGCAAAAATTATTCCTATCTTATTGAAACCGTTTTTCCGCGGACCGCAAAAAGGTGCTGAAACATCGATTTATCTGTGTACCGACGACAAGGTGGCAGATCAGACGGGCGGCTATTGGTACAACTGTAAACTCACTAAAGTGAAGCCTTGGGCGAAAGACGATGCTCAGGCGCAGCGGCTCTGGAATTACACACAGGACACGCTCGGATATCAGTATCCGCAGTTTTAACTGCCACAAGTTTACTGCCATTACCCTTCATAACCCTGCTGATAAGAAATTTGCAGAGGCGCTGTTGAACAATGGAGTTTTTGTCCAACAAAAATGCAGCGATGGCCTTTGCGGTTGGTGTTCGATGGGGTGTCTCATAGGTGATGGTTAGCATTGGGACTTTGTGCTGGCTAAAAAGATCGGGAGACAAAAATAACAACGTGTTCTTAAGGGGCGGCGCCCAATGGGCAGCCATCACTCTGAATGCTTAGCGGGATGTTTTTAAAATTTGGTGCCCAGGGACGGAATCGAACCGCCGACACGGGGATTTTCAATCCCCTGCTCTACCGACTGAGCTACCTGGGCAAATGTGCTGATGACCTACTACGGAGGCCGCGTATTAAACCTGTGGAGACGGCTGAGGTCAAGGCAGACTCTCAGCACCTGCTATCGTGGCTTCCGCCTCTGCCGATTTCGCGCCTTCCTCATCGTAGCGATGGTCAGACGCTAACACCGCATAAATGGCAGGTAACAGCACGAGCGTGAAAAATGTGCCTATGAGCATCCCCACCACCAAAATAAAGCCAATGCTGTTGCGTGCTTCGGCACCCGCTCCGGTGACTAACGTCAGGGGTAAATGCCCCAGTACGGTGGCACCGGTTGTCATGAGCACGGGGCGCAGCCTACCCACCGAGGCTGCGCGAATCGCAGCGATTTTATCTAAACCCTCACGCTGGGCTTGATTGGCAAACTCAACGATGAGAATTGCGTTCTTTGCGACCAGTCCAGCGAGGGTGATGAGCCCCACCTGTGAGTAAATGTTGACGGTAGTGAGATTGACGAAGGTGATAGACAGCGCAGCGAATAGTGCTAGGGGAATGGAGCCCAGCAAAATAATCAGCGGATCGCGGAAGCTGTTGAATTGAATAGCTAAAACAAAAAACACTAACGCCATCGCCGCTAGCAGTACGCCCAGCAGGGTATTGCCTTCGCTGCGCAGTTCTCTTGATTCGCCGGTGTAATCAAGAATGTAGTAATCGGGCAAAATTTCGGCCGCGGTCTTTTCAATGAAGCTGAGGCCCTGTTCTTTGGTCGTGCCAGGAATCATGCCGCCAAAAATTTTGAAGGCGTTTTTTTGCTGAAAGCGCGTCAACGCTCGGGGTGAGGTTGTGCGCTCTAGCGTGGCGATTGCGCCCAGTGGAATTAGTTCGCCATTTAATGTGCGAATGGGAAAGTCCAGAATGGCATCTGGCGAGTCCCGCTCCGACTGGGCGACTTTGGGAATAACGCGGTAAGCCCTGCCACGGTCATCGTAACGGGTTACGTAGCCCTCTGAATTGAGCAAACCCACCTGACGCGCGACATCATCTAGGTTCAGATTAAGATCTGCCAGACGCTGCTTGTTGAAGTCGATGCGCGCCTCCACCAAATCAACGCGTAAATCGGTATCGACGAATAAAAACAATCCAGACTCTTTAGCGGCGCGCACTAGTGCCTTAGCGTAAGGCAGCATGGTTTGCGCATTATCTGAGCTCGCAATCGCCACCTCCACGTCAAATTGTCCTGCCGAGGGTAGGTCTGAATCGGCAACGGGGAACGCATTGAGTGAGGGTATTTCTTGAAGTGCGCCATACATGGAAAAAAGCATGTCCTGAATGGACTGACTGCGGTCTCCCGGTGCAGTAAAGTCCTGCCCACCATAGCTTCCTGAGGGCATAATAATCTGCCAAATCTCAGTGGCACCTTCGAAGGTGCTCATAGTGCTAACGACTTTATTCATGCCTTGGTAGGTATCTTCAATGGCGGCTTCTGGTGCCGCATCGGATATGACCGTAACACCGCTCTGATCCTCTACAGGCGCTAGCTCCTTCAGGGACAGCATGTAAAGTGGCCCAGACAGGAGACTGAAGAATATGCCCGCAAATATCAGCTGCCAGCGGTAGCGAATTGAGAAATCGACAATGCGAGCGTATTGGTTGGCGGTCACATCAAATCGACGATTAACCCAGTGGGTTGCCCTTGTTTCTTGCCCATGGGAGGGACAGACCCAAGCACTCATAATAGGAGACAGCGTGAGTGCGACCAGACCCGATATTAAAACGGCGATAGCGAGGGTAAATGCAAATTCCTTGAAGAGCACGCCCGTGAGACCACTGAGAAGGCCAATCGGTGCATAAACTACTGCCAGCGTTAGGGTCATAGCGATAATCGGTGCGAGCAAGCGACGTGACGAACGTAAAGCAGCTTCACGACGTGTCATGCCTTGTCGTAGATTGCGGGCTACGTTCTCAACGACAACAATCGCGTCGTCGACGACCAGCCCTACCGATAACACAATAGCTAATATAGTCAGCAGATTTAGTGAAAACCCCATCAGCGACATGGCAGCCATTGCCCCCAGCAGTGAGATGGGAATGGTTAGCAATGGAACTAGGGCGGTGCGCAACGATCCCATCAGTGCAACGACGACAAAGCCTACGAGGAAAATTGTTTCACCCAGCGTGATGAAAATCTCTTTTAAAGAGTCCCTCATGTAACGCGTCACATCGTAGGCGATAAAGAACTCAAGGTCCTCTCGGAGAGATTCATTAATCGCATCGACCTCGGCGTAAAGCGCATCTGCGACCGCGATTTCATTTGCCCCGGGTGCTGGATAAATACCGATGAACACAACATCGAGCATCGAGTGGCGTGAGAGCTGGGACTGTTCTTCTGATCCAGCAACCACCTCGGCAATATCGCCCAAGCGAATATCCACGTTGCCCTCGGCGCGCAGCAGGATATTCGCAAAGTCCTCAGGCGTTTTTGCCTCGGTGTTGGTGATTAAGTTAATGCGTTGAAGCTTATTCTGGGAGCGGCCCATGGTGCTAATGACGTTGTTTTGGCGCAGGGCGTTCTGTACGTTTTCCGCGCTAATATCTAGTGCTGCCATACGGGCTGTATCGACCCAGATGCGCATGGCGGGTCGAATACCTGAGTTAATGGCATTTTGAACATTGGGAAGTGACGTTAGTCTGGGCAATACGTCACGCTGCATCAGGTCGGTAATGCTTGAGCTAGTTTCTCCCTCGGGAATCGACATCGCGAGGTAGAAGCTCGCGTAGGGGCTGTCAGCTCTGACTATTTCAATCGCAGGGTCTTCAGCGCCATCAGGTAGTTCGAAGCGAATTTGGCTCAGCCGCGTGTTGAGTTCAGCTAATGCGTCTGTGCTGTCTTCGTTAAGTGCCAACCAAACTTTAACGAGGCTTCGGCCAGCGCTCGTCGTAGATTCAACGTAGTTAACCCCGGGAATGCTCGAGGCCACTCTTTCGATAGGCTCTGTTATAAATCCTCGTACCGTTTCAGCGCTTGATCCCGGATAAAACGTATTGATTTCCAGCGAAGAACTTTGAATGACCGGGTATTGAATAACCGGCAGAGTCACGGCGGCCCAAACGCCAACTAGTAGCATCGCCAGAGACAAAACTACAGAGACTACCGGTCGGCGAACAAAAATATCTGTCCAGCGCGACCTGTCTTCGGGGTGGTCAGTCATTGACCGGCGCTCGTAGTGGCCAGCTTGACGAGGCCGCCATCACTCAACTTGAAAGCACCGTTGACGGCAATTTGCTCGCCAACCAGTAAATCACCTTGCGCCATAATGACACCGCGTTGTTCACCGATGACCGTAATACGTCTGAGCTGCGCTTCAAGGGGCACATAAGCATCTGGCTTACCGTTTTGCAGGACAAAGACATGGGGTCCTTCGGTGTCCCAGCGAACCGCTGGCACCGGTAATGTGAAGACGATCTCGGGTTGTCGGGTTCTCACTTCTATCAATATAAGCTCGCCGTGGCGAAGTCGTGCGTCAGCCACCTCAGCGCGCACGTCAAAAGCGCGAAGACCGGTGCCTAGGGCATCGGCGACCGCTGTGACTTTAGCTTCGCCAAGTATTTCACGGTCTAGTGAGAGCAATCTGACGGTATCACCTACGGCAACTCGGGCCACACCTTGGGGTATTTTAAAGTCGATCCAGCGCGTCTCACCCATGCCGCTTAAGGTAGTGAGCCGATCCCCTGCCTGCATAAGATCCCCCAAAGACTGGGTGTATATGCCGAGCTTTCCTGCAAAAGGTGCGCGCAGTGCGAGTCGACTGATTTGCGCCTGAGTTGCCGCTATCTGTGCTTTGAGACTCAAGTCACGAGCTTCTAGGGTATCCAGTTGATCTTGTGAGGCCATCCCTTCACTTCTGAGCTGCTGGGTGCGCTTCAGCTGTAGCTTCACGAGATTAAGATCTGCGCTCAAAGCTTCCTGCTGTGCTCTTAGATCCTCATCAAATAACTGCACGATGACGTCGTCTTTTTCAACAATCGCACCGGCGGACGCACCCAAGGTGATAATGCGTCCAGTAGCCTCTGCGGTTAGTTCGACAAATTCTGGGGTCCTCACTGTACCGGTAAGGCGCCGAACGGCAGTCCACTCTTGCTGTTGTGCTGACGCAGAGGTCACTACTGAATAAGGCGGCGGAAAACTGGCGGCCATGGCCATGGCGTCGGTGACTTGCCGATACTTGAGGCCAGCGAGACCGCCTGTAACTGCTAAGCAAACAAGCAAAGTAATGAGCCATGAGATTATGCGCATGGTGATTTCCGAAGTTGAGCTGTCAGGTGAAGGTCACTCATAAAAAGCGTTGGGTGCTACTGATTGCAATTCAGTCGTCTTGTTGCGGCACGAATCCTTCGGCACGATCGTAGTTTTCGCCAGAGAGATACTTGTCCATTTGGTCTTGAAGGTACTTACGTGCTTCGGGGTCCATTAGGCTCAATTGCTTTTCGTTGATCAGCATCGTTTGTTCAGCCTGCCATGCTTGCCAGGCTCTTTTTGAGACCTCGTCAAAGATTTTCTGCCCCTTGGGGCCCGGTAGCGGCGGCCGATCTAGACCTTCCAGCTCCTCTCCAAAATGTTTGCAAAACACCATTCTCGTCACGGTGAGGCTCCTTGAATACGCTATTTAATTGCTCGTGGTGTTATTGAAGCAGCGCCAAAGTTTTTAAGACTTGGGTGACTGGCACTGGCAAACCAATGTTGCCGGGGGTCTGCGGATCAATCCACTGGCTGGAGTTTACCTCAGCCACTCCCTCAGATGCGCGGTTAATCTTCAGCAGTATGGGACGTATGGTTAGTCGGTAGTGACTGAAGCTGTGTTTAATAGGGTCTAGAAAAATGGCGGGCTCCTGCGCGGAAGCACCCATGGTTGCAAGATGCGCTAGTGAAGCCTCACCGTCTTGGCTTTCGGGAAAGCACCAAAGCCCTCCCCAGATACCTTGTTCGGGCCTTTTTTCCATGAACACAGCGCCATCTGATCGCTGAAAGATCACAAAGTATGTTTCGCGCTCGGGCAGGGTTTTCCTGGGTTTTTTGCCTGGGAAATGTGCCTGTTCACAACGACTGCGGGCCTGGCAGGTATCGGTAAGAGGGCAGTGTTGGCAGCCCGGCGCACTGCGAGTACATAGGGTTGCACCTAAGTCCATAATTCCTTGGGTGTAGTCCGCCACCCGTGCGGTGGGGGTGTATTCTTCGGCGAGTGCCCAAAGCTTATTTAAGGTTGTTGTGGTGCCGGGCCATCCAGAAACAACGTCGTGTCTTGCCAATACCCGTTTGACGTTGCCATCGAGGATGGGTGCTCGGATACCCATAGCTAAGCTAAGTATGGCCCCAGCTGTCGATCGCCCCACACCGGGAAGTTGTAGCAAACCGTCGAGGTCTTGAGGAAACTGCCCCCCAAAATCGCTGACGACGAGTTTGGCTGCGCGGTGTAAGTTGCGCGCCCTGGCGTAGTATCCCAGACCGGTCCACAGGTGCAGCACGTCGTCCTCTGGAGCTGCAGCCAGATCCTCTACTGACGGGAACCGCGTAAGAAACCTGTCGAAGTAAGGGATAACGGTTTGCACTTGGGTTTGCTGCAGCATGATTTCTGACAGCCATACTCGATAGGCCGTTTTAGATTTCTGCCAGGGCAAGTCATGGCGCCCGTGAAGGTCAAACCAGTCTAAAAGTCTTGAGGCGAAAGAGGTCATGGTTGGTAACGACTCACTGGTAAGCTCGGCAATTGATCACATGTACGGCGAGCGCTTCTCAGATACAATGTCGCCATTGTAGCGCGCCTTAGGCGCATCAGCCCAAAAGGCATTTATTTCCCAGGAGCACAGGTCATGGCTACGGTAACGACGCCGCGCAGCGCTAGTGTCGAGCGAACAACTCTGGAGACCAGCATCAGTGTAGAGCTCTGCCTCGATGGTTCTGGGCAGGCTGAATTCGATACCGGTGTGCCCTTCTTGGAGCACATGTTGGATCAGATTGCTCGTCACGGCATGATCGATTTGAAAGTTATTGCTAAAGGCGACCTCCACATTGACGGACACCATACCGTAGAGGATATAGGCATTACCCTCGGCCAAGCCTTTTATAAAGCTGTGGGTGAGAAGACTGGCTTGGCGCGTTATGGGCACGCTTATGTGCCGTTAGATGAGGCGCTTTCAAGGGTTGTAGTGGATTTTTCGGGTCGACCCGGCCTGGTTTGGGAGGTTCCCTTTACCCGGGGCATGATTGGGTCCTTTGACGTCGATCTCTTTGTCGAGTTCTTTCAGGGTTTCGTGAATCATGCCTTGGTGACGTTGCACGTCGATAATTTGCGGGGTCATAACGCCCACCATCAAGCAGAAACGGTGTTCAAGGCTTTCGGCCGTGCGATGCGTATGGCGCTCACCCCTGATCCTGCTATGGCGGGAATTACACCCTCAACCAAAGGCACGCTCTGACGCCGTGACCAGTTATGTTGCTGTTATAGACTATGGGATGGGTAACTTGCATTCGGTTGCCTCGGCTCTAGAGCATGCCGGAGCATCCCGCGTTGTAGTCAGTCACGATCCTGACATCATTGCCCAAGCAGACCGTGTTGTATTCCCCGGTGTCGGTGCCATTCAGGATTGTATGGCAGAGATTAATCGCCTGGGTTGTGACCACTTGTTGAAGGCAGTTTTGGCTTCAGCTAATCAACCTGTCTTGGCGATCTGTGTCGGTATGCAAGCCCTGCTTGATCACTCGGAGGAAAACGGTGGTGTCGATACACTAGGTATCATTCCTGGCCGGGTAAATTACTTTGGTAAGGGTTTACAGGACGGGCAGGGTCAACGCCTTAAGGTACCGCACATGGGTTGGAATGAAGTGGTACAAACAAAGCCTCATCCATTGTGGGCGGGTATCGCAGATGGCTCGCGTTTTTATTTTGTGCACAGTTATTGGGTGGAGCCCAGCGACCCCTCGTTAATGGTGGGCAGCTTCGATTATGGTGTAACAGGATGTGCAGCGCTGGCTAAAGAGAATCTTTTTGCCGTGCAATTTCATCCTGAAAAAAGTCATGTGGCAGGGCTGAAGTTGCTCTCTAATTTTTTGACATGGGATGGAACATGCTCGTAATACCAGCAATAGACTTAAAAGATGGTCAGTGTGTGCGCCTGCGCAAGGGGCTAATGGAACAAAGCACGGTATTTTCAGATGACCCTGCTGGTATGGCCAAAATCTGGCGGGATAAAGGCGCACAGCGGCTGCATCTGGTGGACTTGAACGGTGCGTTTGAAGGGGCGCCGGTCAATGATGATGCTGTCGTTGAGATTCTCGCCACCACTGGGGATATGCCGGTGCAAATAGGCGGTGGTATTCGTGACCTAGGGACCATTGAGCGATACCTAGACCTAGGCGTTGAGTCGGTCATTATTGGTACTGCCGCCCTTAAAGACTCTGCGTTGGTTCGCGTTGCGTGCCGAGAGTATCCAGGCCGAATCATGGTAGGTATTGATGCCAGAAATGGTTGGGTTGCCACCAACGGCTGGGCGGAAGTTTCTGATATTCAGGCCACAGAGCTTGCCAAGCGATTTGAGCAGGCGGGTGTAAGCGCGATTATCTACACCGACATTGACCGAGATGGAATGATGCAGGGCGTCAACGTCGTGGCCACTTTAGAAATGGCCAAAGCCTCCTCTATTCCAGTTATTGCCTCTGGAGGGATTTCCCATCTCGACGACATCCGAATGCTTGCCCAATACGGACGCCAAGGCATTATGGGAGCAATAACCGGGCGGGCTATCTACGAGGGAACCCTTGATCTGGAAGAGGCACAGGCTTGTGTCGCTGCAATGCAGAGCGTTGATTAATGCCTCTAGCGCGGCGCATTATTCCCTGCCTCGATGTTGACCAAGGCCGGGTTGTTAAAGGCGTCAATTTTGTTGGCATCAGAGATGCCGGCGACCCCGTTGAAATCGCTAGACGCTACAACGAGCAGGGTGCCGATGAGATAACTTTTCTTGATATTACGGCCAGTCACGAGCAGCGTGATACCACGGTACAGACGGTTGAACGTATTGCGAGAGAGGTCTTCATTCCGCTCACTGTTGGCGGGGGTGTACGTGCTTTAAGTGATATTCGGGCTCTGCTCAATGCCGGCGCTGATAAAGTGAGTATCAATACGGCTGCCATCCATAATCCCGACCTAGTTGAATCCGCTGCCGCGCGCTTTGGCGCACAGTGCATCGTAGTTGCAATGGACGTAAAGCGAGTCAGCACCGATCAAGAGCCTCCACGATACGAGTTGTTCACCCATGGTGGTCGCAAGCCTACGGGGATTGAAGCGGTAGCTTGGGCGCGCAAGATGGCAGCCAAAGGTGCGGGGGAGATACTACTGACAAGTATGGACCGTGACGGCACGCGTGACGGTTTTGAACTCACCGTTACCCGTCAGATTAGTGAGGCCGTCGATATCCCTCTGATTGCTTCGGGTGGGGTTGGCACATTGGCCCATTTGGCTGACGGAATCACCGAGGGTGGAGCAGATGCCGTGTTGGCCGCCAGTATTTTTCACTTCGGAGAATTTACGATTCCCGAAGCAAAAGATTATCTTGCTGCTCGCGGCATCGAAGTTCGTCGATGATTCTCGTGACAGCGTGCTATTTGTGATGCGCTCACCACCGTAACATCTGCCGGTAATCGCGGTAGCGCTCGACTCAGCGCTGTCAGTGTAGCGGGGTGTGGGTGCCCAATTGCAATGGCATAGCCTTCGACCAAAGCTCGGCGAACAGCCTCTTTAATTTGAATTTCCACTGCGGCTAACTCAGGCTTGTTATCAAGAAATACGGTTCTGGACGCGCTGGGCACGCCTCGGGCTTTTGCAGCATCTCTGGCGACTGTCTCAGCGGTAGTTCTGGAATCGATGAAGAACATATCTTGGGCGGCCAGTTCTGACATTAGCGCGTCCATGGCCTCGCGGTTGGTGGTGAGCGCGCTACCCATGTGGTTGTTCATTCCCGCCGCCCCAGGTACCGATTGCAGGGCCTGTTGTACCCGTTGGCCAATGTCTGCCACGGGCAATTGACCATCTAGAACGAGGGGATCTGAAACCCTTGTGCGCACTGCAGCCATTGGCATATGCAGCATAACTTCCTTGCCGCGTTTCGCGCCGAGGTCTGCGACCTCTAGGGCATAGGGTGTGCCTGGAATAATTGACATGGTCAATGGCGCCGGTATCGCCGCCGCTACCTGAGCTGTATCGAGGTTGTAGCCCAGATCATCAATAATAACCGCGAGATTACCGTGGTTGTGCAGTGGACAAGTTGCCGCCCCAAGCCCCTGACTGGCCAGAGTTCCAAGTAGTAAAAACCCCACTAAGTGCAGTTTTACTGTGATGGCGTGTACTCCATTGCTAACAGTTTAAATGCGTTATTCCGACGCTTTTCGGAGTTTGTGGTTCGCTTCGGCTCAATTTTTTATACCCCATATATTGGGGTACAAATTAGCACGAACCCCAAGATATGCTGCACGTTATGGGAATGCAACCGGCACTTGCCGATAAGAACCTGTGTGAAAGCTGTTAATTCAAGGTAAGTGAGCGCTCACTTTGTAAAAATATACCTATTTGCAGGTTCGGCGCTGCCGTAAAGCCTGTGGATAGACTGTTTTGGGGGTTAGATTTTTTCCTTGAGATCGTGACGTGGGCCCATTGAAGCGGCAGCTTTGGTGGGCTGTGCGGGCCGGGTAAACAGTTATAACAACGTTAGGCCTTAGCGTGGCCTAAGTGCGGGCTTGCTAAGGTTAGACTGGGCCGTGGTCAATCAGCGAGAGGCGTTTCTGCTGTGCTTTGGTCAGCGGCTTCCATGGGCTTACGTGGTATCAAAAGATTGACGCCACGTAGTAGGGTAAGTGCTTCGTAAAGCTGGTTATCATTTTCTCTCAAATTTGCCAAAGACTCGCTTTCGGAGCCAGCGTCCTGAGGGTTGGCTTCTGCACTGCTGTCTAAGCTTCCCTTGAGATCGGACTCTTTAATTTGTCGCCCCTCCATACTGGTAACGCGAGCGCGTTCTACAACAATATCGGGCACGATACCTTCAGCTTGTATCGAGCGACCTTCGGGTGTGAAGTAACGCGCTGTGGTGAGTTTGACGGCCCGAGTTTCTGATACCGGCAAAACGGTTTGAACCGATCCTTTGCCAAAACTGCGGGTGCCCATTATCACAGCACGCCCGACATCTTGCAGCGCGCCAGCGACGATCTCGGAGGCGCTGGCGGAGCCGCCATTAATAAGTACGACTATGGGCGCTCCGCTTAAACGGTCACCCGGAGTTGCCTCAAAGCGTTCCTGCGAGCTGGGGTGCCGACCCTCGGTGTAGACAACCAGGCCACCGTCCATAAATAAATCTGATACCGCCACACTAGCCCCTAGTACGCCACCAGGATTGTTGCGCAAATCAATCACTAGGCCTTTAAGCTCGCCTTCTTCAAATAGCTTATCCAAAGCAGCGCCGGCCTCTTCGCCTGTCGGTCGCCCAAATTGTGCAATCCGCAGGTAGCCGTAGTGAGGCGCTAACAATCGGGACCGGACACTGGCAACTTTGATCGCATCTCTTACAACGGTGATCTCAAGGGGTTCTGAAGTACCGGGACGACCAATTTCTAAATCAATGGGGGTGCCTATGGGGCCGCGCATCAGTTGGACGGCCTCATCGATCGTCATTCCCTTGACCGACTCTCCGTCTAGTTTGAGAATGACGTCCCCGGCTTGTAGCCCTGCTGCCACCGCTGGTGAGCCATCAATTGGCGCTATAATTTCGATGTAACTGCCACGCCGGCCAATTTCAATACCAAGACCAGAGAACTCGCCGTCGGTGGTGGTTTGCAAGTCGCTGTAATCTTCTTTGGTGAGGTAAGCCGAGTGGGGATCCAGTCCTTCAAGCATGCCTTTCACTGCAAACTCAAATAACTGGCTATCGTCAATTTCCTCTACGTAACCCGCGCGAATTTGGTGAAAAACGTCGGCAAAGGTTTGCAGTTCTGCAAGGGGAAGTGCTCCTCCCCCGGCTTCAGGGCCAGCGTCAACCGCCTCGGAATTTGAAATGGCCGATTCAGGGGCGGAAATCACCGACTCAGAGGAGGGGTCGCTTGTCTGCGCGCGTAGGGTTGTGGTGAAAATCGCCAGAAGCAGGGTCGTAAGAATAAGAGAGCGAGACCGCATTAGTTGTCGGTTTCCTAAATAATAAGACCTGCATGGTACCCGATTGTGGTGTCTAGCTGGAGGTAAGGGCTAGCGCTTAACCCAGCGCCCTGGATCAACTGGTTTCCCTGCACTACGTATTTCAAAATAGAGGGCGGGTTCGAGAGCGCCACCACTGGCGCCCACGGTAGCAATGACATCACCTGGGGCGACCCACTCACCCACCTCACGCTGGAGACTTCGGTTTTGGCCGTAGAGACTAAAGTAACCCTCGCCGTGATCTAAAATCATCAGTAGGCCTTGGCCGCGTAACCAATCGGCGTAGACTACCCTTCCATGGTGTAGCGCTAAAACATTGCTGCCCTCGGGGGCGGGTATTAACCAGCCACGCCACACCATATCGCCGGAATTTCTAGAAGCGCCGAAGCGGTTGCTGGCTCGACCTTGTGCGGGGAACACCATTTTTCCCTTGGCATCGTTGAAAGGAATGTAGGAATTCGGAGTCTCGAGCTCGCTCAAACGCTGTCGCAGTTCTTCGAGAAGGCCACTCAGCTGCACCTGATCTTGTTCCAATTGGGCTATGCGGGCAGTGTCTGTAGACAGGGACGCATCAATAGCAACCAAGGCGAGGCGGCGCTCTTTTTGCAGTCCCGCTGCGCGTCGGCGTTCCTTTTCTAGCGCGCTGCTTTGCTGCGCGAGCTCAGCCTGGGAACTGCGAAGAGCATCAGCGTTGTTTTGAATCTGCTCTAGCAATGTTTGATAGCGAGCGAGCGCATCACTGCGTTGCTGCAACAGCCTATCGAAGTAAGCCAAGTTCAGCGCCATCTCGTTGGGACTTTGATCGCCAAAAAGAATGCGTAAACCCCCGCCCTCACGGAGTGCCCATAGGGTTCTAAAGTCGCTAGTCATGCTTGCTTGCTCTTTGACAACGTCATCCTGAAGTCGATCACGTTCTACTTCGAGGGCGGCAAGGCGAGGGAGTTCTGCAGCGATTTCTTGCTCAATGTTGCGCAGCCGTTGTTCGAGTTCGCCAATAGACTTCTCTGCCTCGGCAAGACGCGCTTGTAACTTATCTTTGTCAGTTTGCTTTTGTAAAATTCCTGTCTGAATTTCGCTGATTTGCAGCCGCAGTGCTTCAAGCTCTGCTTCGGTGTCCTCTTCTTTCGAAATTTGTGCGTGGGCGGCACCACTGCAAGCCAGTATGCTGGCGAAAACCAGCAGTAACGGCCAGCGCCTAAATAAAGACACTATGAATTAACCTTGCGGCTCGAGTAGGGAGGTGCCTGTCATAGCGTTGGGCTGTTCAACGCCTATTAACGCGAGCAACGTAGGCGCAACGTCGGCAAGAATTCCCTCCTTTTGGCGCAACACCACCTGATGATTACCAACATATACCAACGGAACATGCTCAGTGGTGTGCTGGGTGTGATTTTGTCCGCTGTCGTAGTCAAGCATCTGCTCGCAGTTGCCATGATCTGCGGTTATCAGGGCTTGCCCGTTGGCGGCTAGCAATGCAGCCTCAATTCTCTCGAGGCAGGTATCGAGGGTTTCCACAGCCTTAACTGCAGCATCAAAGACGCCCGTATGACCCACCATGTCACCGTTAGCAAAATTGACAATGACGCAATCGAAGCTTCGATTTTCAATGGCATCAATCACCGCATCAGTGACTGCTATGGCACTCATCTCGGGTTGTAGATCGTAGGTGGCGACATTCGGGGAGGGTATAAGTATCCGTTTCTCTCCTTCAAACAACTCCTCGCGCCCACCGCTGAAGAAAAATGTAACGTGGGCATATTTTTCGGTCTCAGCAATACGTAGCTGAGACAAGCTATTGTTCGCAAGGATCTCACCAAAACCATCGTTGACAATATCGGGTGGGAAAGCGACCGGGCAGTTGAACTGACTGCTGTATTCGGTGGTGCAAACAAGACTAATGTTGGGAATTGATGTCCGTTTGAAGCCGTCGAAATTTTCCTTGATTAGAGCCTCGGTTAGTTGGCGGGCTCGATCCGCGCGAAAGTTCATAAAAAGCACCACATCACCATCGGCGATTACCGCTGGCTCGCCAATACGCGTGGGGGCCACAAATTCATCGGTTTCACCGCGATCATAGGCAGCTTGTAACCCTGCTGTGGAGGAGTCTGCTCCGTGCTCGGCCTCGCCTAAACATAACAGCCGATAGCTTTTTTCTATGCGATCCCAACGTTGATCACGATCCATCGCCCAATAGCGTCCGGTAATAGTGGCTAAACGGCCAACACCGAGTTGCTCGAAAACTTCATCGGCGGCGCGTAGCGCAGATGACGCGCTGCGAGGTGGCGTATCCCGACCATCGAGAAACCCGTGCAAATAAATTTCGGTAGCCCCTTTAGCCGCGGCCATACGCACCATCTCAAAAATATGACGCTCATGACTGTGTACACCGCCCGAAGACAGCAGACCCATAATATGCACAGCTTTGCCTTGACTGACCGCCGACTCAATCCCATGACAATAGGCTTTATTGGTGTGAAAGCTGCCATCGTTTACGGCGTTGTCTATTTTTGAGATAGATTGGTAGATCACGCGGCCCGAGCCTAGGCTCATATGCCCCACTTCGCTATTGCCCATCTGACCTTCCGGTAGGCCCACATCTTGCCCGGATCCAGAGATCAAAGTCTTAGGGGCTGTTTGCCACAGCCGATCCCAAGTGGGTGTGTTTGCCGCCGCAATGGCGTTATCTCTAGGATCCTCACGGTGGCCAAATCCGTCCAGAATGACTAAAAGGGTTGGTCCTTGTTCGGCCTTATTCATGATCGTGAGGGTCCTCTAACTGAAGTGAAAGCGCTATTGTAACCTTGCCACCGCCACTACGCCCATTAACCCCGCTGGAGCGCTCTAGCGCAAACCGTTATACTCCCGCGCCAGCTCCGCATACTGCGGGTGCCCGTCACTTCACGAGACAGCCGTGCAATTAGACCTTTTACTTGAATTTTTTAGCCAACAGTGGCTCCTATTACTTGCTCTAGCGGCGACGCTAACCATGCTTTTTCTACATGAATCCCGCAAAGCTGGCCCCGCTGCTTCCCCTCAGCAAGCGATTAATTTAGTCAACGGCGAGGGCGGTATTTTTCTCGATATTCGTGACGGAGCAGAATACAACAAGGCGCATATTGCCGACGCTAGGCATATTCCCCTGGCGCAATTGGCAACGCGAAAGGCAGAGCTTTCTGGGTGTGAGGACAAGCCGCTCATTGTGGTCTGCAAATTGGGTCAATCATCGGGGACAGCAACACGTCAATTACGTGAGGCAGGGTTTAGCAGAGCGCAAAAAATGTCGGGTGGGATGATGGAATGGAATGCCATGAAACTGCCGGTGGTCAGCTCCTGATGCCTGAGATCGTTATGTACACAACACGCTGGTGCCCCTTTTGCACCGGTGCCAAGACGCTGCTGAATAAGAAGGGCGTAGAGTTTTCTGAAATACCGGTTGATGGAGACCCGGCGTTGCGCGCGAGCATGGCCGAGCGCGCCGGCGCTACAAGTGTGCCTCAAATCTGGATTGGTGATACCCATATCGGTGGTTGTGATGAACTTTTCAGCCTCGAGCAGCAAGGGCGCCTCGATAGTATGCTGTCGGGACAGCGCTGACGGGTTAGACTTCACGATTATTTTTTTAAAGACACAGCTAACTTTCAATCACACAGCTCATTAAGGAGTCGTTCCATGGCTGAAGAACAAGCCGCTGCCGAGGCACAGCCACCCCAGCAGCAATTTACATTGCAACGGATTTATACCAAGGATATCTCCTTTGAATCTCCATCGACGCCCCAAATTTTTCGTCAGAGTTGGCAGCCCAACGTCAATATTGACTTAAATACCAAAAGCTCCCGGGTTGATGAAGAGGGCAACCACGAAGTGGTATTAACCTTGACGGTTACCGCTAAAATGGAGGAAGAGACAGCTTTTCTTGTCGAGGTTCAACAGGCGGGTATCTTCTTTGTCGTTGGCATTGAAGGCGAGGCGCTGCGTCAGGTTTTGGCGACGGTCGGTCCCAATATTCTTTTCCCTTACGCTCGGGAGAGTATCGACGCTTTGGTTGTTAAGGGCGGTTTCCCACCCCTGATGTTGGCTCCTGTTAACTTTGAGGCGCTATATCGACAGGCCGTTGCTAGTCAGGCCCAGCAGGAAGCGGCCGGCCAGGTCGAGTCAGACGCTACGTAAAAACTTAGGCACCCTTTGCAGGGGTGCCGTCTTCTTCTAGCTCTTTGATCTTTCGCGTCAGCGTATTACGTCCCCAGCCTAATGTTTCGGCAGCCTCAGCACGCTTACCGCCGGTGTGTGTTAAGGCTGCCGCGATCATGATGCGCTCAAATTCAGGCAATGCCTTTCGCAGAACATTGGACTCACCCGCGGCAAGTCGCTGCTGGGCCCAGGTCGCCAGAGTGTCCTGCCAGGTCGTGGCGTTATCGACACGTTGAGACTGCGCAGGTTCTAGTAGTTCGGGTGGCAGGTCGCTGGGATGAATTTCACGTCCGGCGGCCATCACCGTCAGCCAGCGGCAGGTATTTTCAAGTTGCCGTACATTGCCGGGCCAAGGCAGCTGGCATAGGTATCGAGATGCGGAAGTAGATAAAACCTTACCTTCAACCCCGAGCTCCTGAGCGGCTTTGCCCAAGAAAAATTGCATGAGTTTGGGTATATCTTCTTGTCGATCGGCCAGGCGGGGAAGATGAATTCTGATGACATTTAGGCGGTGGAAAAGATCCTCTCGGAATTGACCATTTGCAACGAGGGTCTCCAGATTTTGATGGGTAGCCGCAATAATTCTCACATCGGCTTTGACCGGGGCGGCCCCACCGACACGAAAAAACTCGCCATCGGCCAGAACTCGCAGTAATCGGGTTTGGGTTTCCGCGGGCATGTCGCCTATTTCATCAAGAAATAGCGTTCCAGAATCGGCTTGTTCAAACCGTCCTGCTCTCCTAGCAGTGGCTCCCGTAAAGGAGCCTTTTTCGTGGCCAAACAGCTCTGATTCCATGAGCTCCCTGGGGATCGCTGCCATATTTAATGCTATGAAGGGGCCATCTTTACGTGGGCTATGACGATGAAGGGCGCGGGCCACTAGCTCCTTTCCGGTACCGGACTCGCCATTGATAAGCACGGTGATCTGGCTATGAGCAAGACGGCCGATAGCTCGAAAAACCTCTTGCATAGCTGGAGCATTACCGATGATTTCAGTCGGCTTGTCGGGTAGTTCGGTGACAGGTGCTTTTCGCTCCTTACGCATGGTGGGAGTGCGCAGCACGGTTGCTACAATTTCATCCACATCAAATGGCTTGGGTAGATATTCAAAGGCACCCTCCTCGTAAGAGGCGACAGCACTATCGAGATCAGAGTGCGCCGTTGTAATAATGACGGGTAATTCGGGGTATGCGGCACGCAGTTGACCTAGCAGGGCCAGACCGTCAATACCGGGCATGCGAATATCACTGATCACAACATCGGGTGCGCCAGATGTAATGGCTTCAAGGAGAGCTTCTGCCGTTTCAAAGCTTTGGCAAAGCAGTCCCGCTTGGGTTAAAGCTTTTTCCATAACCCACCGTATGGAACGATCATCATCAACCACCCAAACTGTTCGGTCTTCAGACACGTCTTAGGTCTCCATCGGTAATAAAACGGTAAAGCATGTGTGGCCGGGTTCGCTGTCGCACTGGATAAGCCCCCCATGTCTGTTGGCTATCATTTGTGCAATCGACAAGCCCAATCCATTGCCCTTGGTGCTGGAAGTCACCATGGGCAGGAATAACTGATGTAACTGTTCGTTAGGAATGCCAGGACCTGCATCGACAATGTCGATGCAGCAGACCAGCTTGTGGCGTTTACCCCCTAACGTATATTGACGCTTCGCTCGACTTCTAAGGGTTATCGTTCCTTCACCTGACATGGCTTGGCTGGCATTGCGGGTGATGTTGAGTATGACCTGAGTCAGTTGATCAGGGTCTGCCTTAAATTCGGGTAGTGAAGGGTCGTAGTCACGCTCTATCACAACTTTGCCACCCGATTCGGCTTCTGTGAGCTGCCTTACTCGCTCTAAAACCTCGTGAATATTCATGTGTCGCGTTAGCAGGCGTTCTCTGGGTCCCAACATGCGATCTACCAAGGTACGCAAGCGGTCTACTTCTTCCATAATGACGTCGGTGTATTCGGTGAGTTTGCCATTACCTAACTCTCGGGCGAGCAGTTGTGCGGCACCGCGAATGCCCCCCAGTGGATTCTTTACTTCATGGGCAAGCCCTTTTATGACCTGACGCATAGAGGCCTGTGCTTCCCTAAGCTGTGCGTCCTCACTAATAGCGTTGAGTCGGTCTACCGGGTTGAGTTCCAGTAAAAGGCTTGGGCTTTCACCCGCTGGTTGTAGTGGGCTAATAATAAGATCGACGCAGTACTGGGCGCCGCTATGCAGCACCAATGGCATCTCGCGTTTTACGGTTGCAAAATTTTCGCTTTGAACCTGAATAAGAAGGTTTTGCCAGTCCTGACTGAGGTTGGCCAGGCGGTCGAAGTGTAGGCCTCGAGCACGTTCAATAGAGGCTTGAAGCAACGTCTCACTGGCAGGATTTAAGCTGACAATACGTAAATCTGTATCGAGCAAAATTACGGCGGTGGCAAGGGCATCGAGTATTTGATCCTGCTGGCCGATTTGCACATAGCCTGGCTTCTGCTGGCTGACAGAACTCACCGTATAGACGGCCTGAGGACATAAACGGTAACTGGGGGAGACGTATTTAATACGTTTTCCTCAGCATTCTGGCGCTCTATTGTGATTTGGTGTTCCCCACGAAAGACGTTGTTAAGCTGCCAGCTGCTGCGCTTTTGGGGTGTTCCCACAGCTTTGCCATCAAGCTTGAGTAGTGCAGCTTCTTCTGCCCCTAGGGGTGGCGAGAAGAGAGCGGTAACAACAAAATTCCCTGGGCCCATGGGCACCGTCGTACCGTCGCTTGGACTCGTAATTGTTGTTTGGTAAGGCACGGCAGCTTCAGTGCTTGACGCCTCTACAGCGTTGACTGGGGGTGGAATATTCGGGGGTGGTGCTGATAGGTTGGTAGGCCCCAGCTCAACTTGTACAACGCTATCTGGCTGGCTTTCTGCCGGCGGCCTATCACTGAACACAGTTTTACCGTTCTCGTCGGTGTACTTAAAAATTTCTGCCCGTGTTGGCAGGGTATTGAGCACTGAAATCGAAATAAAGGCGATTGCTAGTCCACTGGAGAATTTGATCATGAATCTGGCTCCGAGAGCTTTCCCAAGAGCAGCTTGCACTGATTGGGCATTTTGAGCCAGTGGGTGGATGCCTCTCAAAATGTCAGTAAAAACAGAGCCCTTACGCCTAAACAGGCATAAGGGCTCTTGGCAGTTGTTAAACTGAGTAGTACATGTCGAACTCAACGGGGTGAGTTGTCATGTCGAGGCGTTGAATCTCTTCGCGCTTTAGATCGATGTAGGCATCTATCATATCGTCGGTGAAAACCTCGCCTCGGGTTAGGAAGTCGCGATCCTGATCGAGAGCATCGAGTGCCATCTCAAGGCTTGAAGCCACCGTTGGGATAGCTTTGGCCTCTTCCGCTGGAAGGTCATAAAGATCCTTGTCTGCGGCTTCGCCGGGGTGGATCTTGTTCTGAATGCCATCCAAGCCAGCCATAAGCATCGCAGCAAAGGCAAGGTAGGGGTTCGCAGTTGGGTCAGGGAAGCGGACTTCGACACGCTTGCCACGCGGTGATGGCTCATAGGGAATGCGGATCGAGGCTGAGCGGTTGCGCGCAGAGTAAGCCAGCATTACTGGGGCTTCAAAACCGGGCACCAATCGCTTGTAGCTATTGGTTGAAGCGTTGGCAAAGGCATTTAATGCCCTAGCGTGCTTGATGATACCGCCAATGTAATAAAGGGCCGTTTCTGAGAGTCCCGAGTAACCGTCGCCGGCAAAGGTATTATCGCCGTCTTTAGCTACAGATTGGTGCACATGCATACCGGAGCCATTGTCACCGACTAAGGGCTTTGGCATGAACGTAGCGGTCTTTCCATAAGCGTGCGCCACATTGTGGACGCAGTACTTGAGGATCTGCACTTCGTCTGCTTTTTTGACCAACGTATTGAACCGGATGCCAATTTCGCACTGGCCAGCTGTACCGACTTCATGGTGATGCACTTCAACGTCTAAGCCCATCTGCTCCATGGCAGAGCACATAGCTGCTCGGATGTCGTGGAGGCTATCGACAGGGGGTACAGGGAAATAACCACCTTTGACCTTGGGCCGGTGGCCAGTATTGCCATCGTCGTAATGCGCTGAAGATGACCATGCTGCCTCCTCTGAGTTAATGCTATATCCCGCACCACTCATATCAGCGTGCCATTTTACGTCGTCAAACACGAAAAATTCTGGTTCAGGGCCAAAGAAAGCGGTATCGCCGATGCCCGTTGAAGTTAGGTAGGCTTCTGCACGTTTGGCAACGCTGCGGGGGTCGCGTTCATACCCTTGCATCGTTGTTGGCTCAATAATGTCGCAACGGAGAATCACTGTGGCGTCATCCGTAAAGGGATCTAAAATTGAGCTGGAATCGTCTGGCATCAAAATCATGTCTGACTCGTTAATGCCCTTCCAACCGGAAATGGACGAGCCGTCAAACATCTTGCCCTCTTCGAAAAAGTCTTCTCCCACCTCTGTGGCGGGAATAGAGACGTGTTGCTCTTTACCCATGGTATCGGTGAAACGCAGGTCTACCCAGCGAATATCATTGTCTTTGATTAAAGTGAGCGTGCGCTCCGACATGGCTAACTCCTTGAAATTACTAAATGGGGGTAATTTTTTACCCCAGGGCCTGTGATTGGGGCATGCACCATGCCATGAATCAACGGTGTGAGATAGAGCAAGGTGTATGCCAGCAGCTATATTTAGGTTAAAAAAAATATAAATTATTGAAAAATATACAAAATATAGTTTTTTTCGTCTTTTCTAAGTGGGGTTTAAATGGCATAATTGCGCCATAATGGTGCGTCATGCGCTGTATTGGTGCGTATTTTGCCCCAATAATGGGCGAGATATCGACAGTAGCCCGAGATCCTATTTTCGCCAGTAACCGTAATATTGCAGACCTGCTGCGCGCCTAGCTCTGGTAGACTCCGCGCCGCCCGCACCCCCTTATATCGGAGAGATACGCAGCGTGATCAGCCAGCTGAGAAATATTGCCATCATTGCCCACGTAGACCACGGCAAAACAACACTCGTGGATTGTCTGCTTCAGCAGTCTGGAACCCTTGACCGTAAAGCCGCAGGGACCGAGCGGATTATGGATTCCAACGATCAGGAAAAAGAGCGTGGCATCACCATTCTTGCTAAAAATACGGCTATCCGCTGGCAAGACTATCGCATCAATATCGTGGACACACCCGGACACGCAGATTTTGGTGGCGAAGTGGAACGTGTGTTGTCTATGGTCGACTCTGTCCTACTGCTGGTCGACGCCGTAGACGGGCCCATGCCACAGACACGCTTTGTCACATCGAAAGCATTTGAACGCGGTCTCAACCCAATTGTTGTCATTAATAAGGTCGATCGTCCCGGTGCCAGACCTGATTGGGTGGTGGATCAGGTATTTGATCTATTCGATACCTTGGGCGCCAATGAAGAACAACTGGACTTCCCCATTATTTATGCCTCGGCGCTAAACGGTATATCCGGCGAAGAGCATGAGGCTATGGGCACGGATATGAATCCGTTGTTTCAAACGATCGTCGATAAAGTCCCCGCACCATCGGTGGACACATCAGGGCCCCTGCAGTTGCAAATCTCAGCCCTCGACTACAGCAGCTATGTGGGTGTTATTGGCGTTGGTCGTATTACCCGAGGTTCAGTAACTCCAAACACTCAGGTAGCAGTTATCGACCGTAATGGCGACAGTCGTAACGGAAAAATTCTCCAGGTTATGGGTTATCAGGGCCTCGAGCGCGTTGAGGTGAGTGAGGCCGGTGCTGGCGATATCGTTTGCGTGACAGGGATTGAAGCGCTAAATATTTCTGACACCTTGTGCAGCCCAGCAACGCCCGAGCCGTTGCCACCTTTGACTGTCGATGAGCCGACGGTAAGCATGACTTTTCAAGTTAATGATTCACCTTTTGCCGGGCTTGAAGGTAAGTACGTGACGTCACGAAATATTCGTGAGCGTCTTGAGCGCGAACTCATACACAATGTGGCGCTGCGCGTGGAAGAGGGGGACTCCCCTGACAAGTTTTCCGTATCGGGTCGCGGCGAGTTGCACCTCTCAGTACTCATAGAAAGTATGCGTCGCGAAGGTTTTGAGTTGGGTGTCTCGAGACCCGAAGTGATTCAAAAAGAGATTGATGGAGAGCTCTGTGAGCCCTACGAAAATTTAGTAATCGACTGCGAGTCTGAACATCAAGGCGGTGTCATGGAGGAGCTGGGCCTGCGCAGGGCCGAAATGAAGAACCTTGTTATAGACGGCAATGGGCGCGTTCGTCTTGAGTTTATTGTTCCCGCCAGAGGGTTGATTGGGTTCCGTTCGCAATTCCTAACCCTCACGTCGGGCTCGGGCATCATGACTCATATCTTTGATCATTACGGCCCGGTGAAGCGGGCAGAGTTGGGCGGCCGCGTAAATGGCGTTTTAGTATCCATGGTTAAAGGCAAAACTTTGGCTTATGCGCTGTACACGCTGCAGGAGCGAGGTCGCTTATTCGTCGACCCCAACAAGGCTGTGTATGAGGGGCAGATTGTTGGCCTCCATAGTCGAGGTAACGACTTGGCTGTTAATCCGACAAAGGCAAAGCAGCTGACCAATGTTCGGGCTTCCGGTACAGATGAAGCACTCATCCTAACGTCCCCAGTGCGCCACAGTCTCGAACAGGCCCTGGAATTTATTGAAGATGACGAGCTGGTTGAAGTGACGCCTGACAGCATACGATTGCGAAAAAAATTGCTACTCGAACACGAACGCAAGCGAGCAGCCCGCACCGCAGCTTAAAAACAGGCACGGATTGCGCCGCCTTGCGTTGTGCCGCCAATCCGTGACCGATTTAACGCAGTACCATTTCATAGTGCGGCAGGTCGTCCTCGAGATAGGGGCCTTTCACCGTGGCGAAACCCAAGGTGTGATAAAACTCCTGAAGATAAGCCTGCCCGCTAATTCTAAGCCCATCGTTAGGCCACAGGTCTTGGGCATAAGCCATGCTTCGAACCATCAGCTCACGGCCCAGTGACTGACCTCGATTGTCCGGGGCTACGGCCACACGTCCAATCGACGCTTCTGGGTAAACCGCTCCAGGGGGCGCAATTCTCAAGCAAGCAATGAGTTGGCCCCCTAGTAAACCCTCAAGATGCCAGCAGCTTGGGTCTTTATCATCGGGGTCCAAATAAGGGCAGCGTTGTTCGACCACGAAAATACTTCCCCGCAGTTTTATCATGGCGTGCCATTCTGATGCGCTGAAAAGATCAAAGTGGCGGAAACGCCATACAGGGGTGTTAGACATATCGTTGCCAGTTTTTTGCTGCGGAGTGAACCCCTTTTCGGGACACCAGTAGTTTATCGGGTTAGGATTCCATCGGACAGGTATTTTAGGACTGCAAAGCATGCTGACCATGGGGCAGGTGCAGGACGACTTCGGTCTCCTCAACAATGCGGCAAGACAATCGTTGTCGGGCGTCTTTACGGGGCTTGATGTTGAATCACGCCTAATTGATCTGCCTGCGAGCCGGTCCATGCACTTTACGCCCCTTCCAGATAACACGATTGCACGGGTGGAGTCGGGTCTAGTCTCGGTTGTGCACGAGCGGTCGGTGGTCAGCGTATTAGAACCCGGTGATCTCGTCCTAGGTGACAGCGGTTTGGTTCCAGCTTCGGTGACGGCCCTTGAATTTGGCTCAGAAGAGGGCGCTACTGTGCGAACTTGGGAACAAGAGTCATTTCTTAACGCCATTAGTTCAGATGCTGCTCGCCAACAGTTATGGCTGACAGCCCTTATACAGACCCAGTCGCTCATGTATCGACTGACGGGCCTGGGTATTGATCGTCAAGCTGGGCTAAGGGGGGATACTGAGGTTTACTCTCCGGGAGCGGTCATTATTCAGCAGGGAGATCCGGCTGATGATGTATTTTCTATGGTGGCGGGAGTCGCACAGGTGTTGGTTGATGAGCAGCCCGTGGCTAGAATTGCGACTGGAGAGCTGTTTGGCACAATGGCCGCACTGACGAACGGGCACAGGAATGCCACCGTCACCGCTCTAGAGCGTTGCTCGGTACTGCGCGTTCCAAAAGATCGATTTTTTGAGATCATTCGCACCCGCCCAGAGGCTGTTCAGGGCCTGTTGGTCGATATGGCACGTTCCATTACTGCACTTAACGGAGAGGTCGTGACGTTGCGTCATCGTTTGTCACAACCGTAAAACTCATCCCTAGTATCAATAACTACTGAGAGTTCCAGTTCATGTCTGATCCGGTAATGGGCGCAACGAGCCCTGAAACCTTGTCGTTACGCGATTATGCTGAAAAGGCGTATCTCGATTATTCAATGTACGTCATTCTTGATCGTGCTCTGCCCAACATCGGAGATGGGCTAAAGCCTGTTCAGCGTCGCATTGTTTATGCCATGAGTGAGCTGGGCCTGAAGGCTACCGCTAAATTTAAAAAGTCCGCGCGGACTGTTGGCGATGTTATTGGAAAATTTCATCCCCACGGCGATAGCGCAGCCTATGAAGCCATGGTGTTGATGGCTCAGGACTTTAGTTATCGCTATCCACTAATCGACGGGCAGGGTAATTGGGGTTCCCCCGACGACCCTAAATCATTTGCAGCTATGCGTTACACCGAGTCTAGGCTCACACGCTATGCAGATATCCTTTTGGCTGAATTGGGGCAAGGCACGGTTGACTGGCAGCCAAACTTTGATGGCACCCTTGATGAGCCTATGGTGCTACCGGCACGAGTACCTAATCTGCTGCTCAACGGCACCACAGGAATTGCCGTGGGAATGGCCACCGATATTCCTCCGCACAATTTGCGCGAGGTTGTTAAGGCAACCATTCGCCTACTAGAAGCTCCTCGTGCGGGACTCGAAGATCTCAGTGATATTATTCAGGGTCCCGACTTCCCTACAGATGCTGAAATTATTACACCGCGCTCTGAAATTAGTGCGATGTATAAAACCGGGCGCGGTTCCTTGAAGATGCGTGCTGCTTGGCGAGTAGAAGATGGTGCAGTTGTGGTTCATGCCTTGCCGCACCAGGTCTCTGGATCAAAAGTTCTCGAACAAATTGCGGCTCAAATGCAGGCTAGAAAGCTGCCCATGGTCGCTGATCTGCGGGATGAGTCTGATCATGAGCACCCTACCCGATTTGTGGTAGTGCCTCGCTCAAACCGTGTTGACCTCGATGGGTTGATGAGTCACTTGTTTGCAACGACGGATCTGGAACGGAACTACCGTGTCAATCTCAATGTAATTGGTATCGACGGCCGTCCTGGGGTCAAATCTCTGGCCACTATTTTGCTCGAATGGCTAGAGTTCCGAAGGACTACCGTGCGCCGTCGCCTAGAGCATAGGTTAGAAAAAGTCCTTAAAAGACTGCATATTCTTGAGGGCTATCTCGTTGCTTACTTGAATATTGACGAGGTGATTAGGATTGTTCGGGAAGAAGACGAGCCGCGTCCGGCGCTTATGGCGCGATTTCAGCTAACTGAGTTGCAAGCTGACGCTATTCTCGATTTGAAGTTACGTAATCTGGCCAAACTCGAGGAAATGAAAATTCGCGGCGAGCAAAATGAGCTGGCTGAGGAACGAGATGATTTAGAAAAGACCCTGGGCAGTGATGCGCGATTGAAGACGTTGATCAAAAAAGAGCTGGAGTCTGTTGCTAATGATCATGGTGATGACCGTCGCTCGCCAATTGTAGAGCGTGAAGAAGCCAAGGCTTTCAGTGAGCTGGAGTTAACAACAGCAGACCCATTGACGATTGTTCTCTCTGAGAAGGGCTGGATAAGAGCGGCAAAGGGTCACGATATTGATCCTGAAGCCCTCAGTTATAAATCGGGAGATGGGTTCAAACTGGCGGCTAAAGGCCGCAGCAACCAGCCCACAGTGGTCTTTGACTCAACCGGCCGCTCATACAGTTTGCCCAGTCATCAACTGCCTTCGGCTCGGGGTCAAGGTGAACCGCTGACAGGGCGTATTAACCCTCCATCGGGGGCAACTTTCGAGGCTCTGCTGACGGGTGTCGATGCAGATCGCTATCTGCTAGCCAGTGATGCTGGCTATGGCTTTGTTGGCCGCTTTGCTGATTTACAAACTAAAAATAAAGCCGGTAAAGCGGTGTTGTCCCTGCCAAAGGGCGCGGGCGTGCTTCAGCCTGGAAGTGTTGGTAGTGCGGATGAAACGGCAATGGTAGCGGCGGTCACTAATGAAGGTCGACTCTTAGTGTTCCCATTAACTGACCTGCCAGAGCTGTCCAGGGGTAAGGGCAATAAAATTATTGGTATTCCAACGCCTAGAGCAGCCGCTCGCGAAGAGTTAATGGTGGGTGCGGTCGTGCTTGTTCCCGGTAACGTGTTGCAAATTACCGCGGGCAAGCGGCACCTCAAACTAAAGTTCAGTGATTTAGAGCATTATCGCGGTGAGCGCGGTCGTCGCGGTAATAAGCTGCCTAACGGTTTTCAGAAGGTGGTTGCGGTAGACGTGCTGGGATCTGACTGAGTTCTAAGGTTGGTCCTCTGAGTCGTCACTGGTGATCAGAGCTCGCAGTAATATTTCACGCTGGCGTTCAACGAGATCCCTTTGGCCATCGGCGAATTGCCCCAGCCGGTAGTTTCCCTGGGGCTCTTCTTCGATGCCCACACGGTTCATCAGCTCGATATCTTGAATCATTGTCTGCGACAGGTGAATCTCGTTGCCCGACTGACGCGCTAACGCTTCCAGTTCGTCTACAGCGGCTTGGGTGTACAGGCCCGGATAAATATCTTCGCCATCGCCACGTCCCAACTCGCTGCCGCCTACGGCGAGCCCCAGCCCAACGGATAACCTTAATTGCTCCTCTAATTTTGGTGCTGTCTGCTGAATTAACCAAGCGCAGCTTGCAGCACGCACTGTTGGTGAAGCCGTTTTGTGTTTGCCGGTAAACCATACGGCAATGCCGAACTGGCGAACGACCTGCAGCTCTCCGTTGTAAAAGCCCGAAGCTCCGTAGATCATGCGGTGTATGTGAGCGACATAGCGCTGTAGCCGTCGCTCGTCCACGGTCTCCAAATAGCCGGGCAGACTTCTGAAGTGAATGAAAAGAATGGCGGTTTCAACATAGTGTTGATCACCCTTATGATGTTCGCCAGACGGCGGTTTAAGTAGATCAAGGGGTAAAGCGGCAACACGTTCTCTTAGCGCCTCGATCTCATTAGTGCTGACCTCTTTAGTATCGCCAACAACCCCTAATTCGGCTGCGACGGCCTGCAAATTTTTACCCAGTCGCAAAGCCAGAGTCCTGGTTATTAAATAAACGGCAATACTGAGCAGTATCGCTAGTCCCGAGAGGCTGAGTACAAATTGAAACTGCGTGCTATCGCGAACGGCAGTATTGACTGCGACTTCGGCAATGCCCGCTTGATCACCAGCAATCATGACGGGGGCTTGAAAGATTAAGCTGCTAGATTTTTGATCGCCAACTGCCGCGAGTTCGCGCTTATCAACGTCGAGCGCTCTGGCCGCAACGATGCTTTTTTGCTCAGCAAGTTTGTTGAGCTCGCCAGCAATTCCCAGGCGATCACCGCTCGCCATCTCTGATCCTAAGCGCCGGGCTAATTGCTCGGCTACCGCCTGCCCATACTCGCCTTGAAGACTTGCCTGACTGTGGTTGCTGGATTGTGCAGCTAACGCTACCAAAGCAAGACTGGAAATAAGACAGCACAAGCACGCGGTTGCGGCCAACTGCTGGTGTAGGGGGAGGCTACTGAAAACTGTTGTAACTGCGCGCACTGTTATGAGCCTTCTTTGAAGAAGCTCGCAGTATAAACGTGACGTCTGCGCTATGCTTGTGATCCTCAAGGATTAAACTATGACTGAATCTCGATACGCTTTGACGGCCATCTCAGCCAATGACCAACCAGAGGCCTTTGCCCTGTTAAATGCGGCCTTGCGTCCTTTTGCCGATGGCAACTTCGATGTAAAAATTGTGCCTGTACCGCGATCGCTGGCTGGGCGTAGATCGGCCCGGGTTTATTCATTACCTGTGGGTGTGGATGTCGATCGACTCACTCAGTCTTTGAAGTTGCTGCAGGGTGAGGCGCAAATTGATTGGGCAATACAGACTTTGGCTTCTCGGGTACGCCGTTACCGTCTTGCGGTATTCGATATGGATTCTACGCTTATTCAATGTGAGGTTATTGATGAGCTAGCTCGATATGCCGGGGTCGGGGAGCAGGTTGCTGCCATTACCGATCGTGCTATGCGAGGCGATCTAGAATTCCAGGAGAGTTTCATTGAAAGAGTGGCGTTGCTCGAAGGTTTAGATGTTGGTGTTATCGATCGTATTTTGGAGACCTTACCCATTACTGAAGGCGTCGGTGAGTTGATTTTAACCTTGCGTGCTCAGGGCGTTTATACCGCTATTTTGTCCGGTGGCTTCTCGCCTTTTGCCCAGTACTTGCAGCGACGGTTTGGTTTTGATGAAGTGCATGCCAACGACCTCGATGTTGATCGGGGGGTTTTGACAGGGAAAGTGCGGCTACCCATTGTCGATGGTGATTACAAACGCGATGTATTAATTGAAATTGCGCAGCGACGAAATATTGCGCTCGAGGACACCATTGCAGTGGGTGACGGGGCCAATGATCTACCGATGCTGACCACGGCGGGATTAGGTGTCGCGTATTCGGCTAAACCGCTCATACAATCGCAGGTGGATTTACAGCTCAACCATGTTGGTCTCGACGGCGTTTTATATTATTTGGGCGCCGCCAGTGAACTCAATAACTGAGAGCGCTGAACTCTTGACACTGCTGCGGTATGATTCGCGCACCTGACGAAAGGAGCCCCCCATGGCCAATTTTTCTACCAACGAATTCAAGTCCGGTCTAAAAGTGATGCTAGACGGCGAGCCCTGCTCGATTCTCGAAAACGAGTTTGTGAAACCGGGTAAAGGCCAGGCATTTAATCGCGTTAAATTACGCAATCTGCGGTCGGGTCGGGTATGGGATCGCACCTTCAAGTCGGGTGACTCACTTGAGGGTGCCGATGTGCTCGATGTTGAGCTCGAATACTCGTATACCGACGGTGAATTTTTCTACTTTATGGATCCGGTCAGCTACGACCAGCATGCTGCGGGTGCTGATGCCGTGGGAGATACGCAGAAATGGCTGAGGGAACAGGAAAAATATGAGGTGACTTTGTATAACGGAGCACCCATTACCGTGAGCCCCCCAAACTTTATTGAGCTGGAAATTACTGAGACAGATCCCGGCTTGAAGGGTGACACTGCACAAGGTGGTTCCAAGCCGGCAACCTTAACCACGGGTGCCGTGGTTCGCGTGCCCTTGTTCATTTCCCAGGGAGAGAGCATACGTATTGATACGCGAACCGGAGAATACGTCAGTCGCGCCAGCAAAAACTAAAAACTAGCGGTGACAGACTGGCGCCCCGGGGCTAATAACGCCATCCAGCGGCAGCGGGCCGCTTTGCTTGCTGATCTCAGAAACTATTTTGCACATCGTGGTGTTATCGAAGTTGAGACACCACTGTTGTGTCGTGCGGGTGTATCTGACCCTGCATTAGAAAACTTTGAGGTGCGCAGCGGTCAAGAGACGCGCTTTTTACAGACCTCCCCTGAGTACGCCATGAAGCGACTGTTAGCCGCGGGTAGTGGCGATATTTTTCAAATTTGTAAAGCCTTTCGACTGGAAGAGCAGGGGGTTCGACATAACCCCGAATACACCTTGCTCGAATGGTATCGGTTGGGGTTGGATCATTATCAGCTGGCACGCGAGGTGGGCGAGCTGGTGGCTGCGGTGTTAGAGCGTCCCGGTTGGCAAGTTTGGTCATGGCAGGGAGTTTTTCAGGAGGTGCTGGGTGCTGGCGCTCACTGTGCCTCTCGGGAAGACCTCGAGAAGCTGGCCCTAGGTAAAGTGGGGGACATTCCATTGGGCCTTGATCGAGATGGCCTGCTTGATTTGCTGATGAGCCATTGCGTGGAGCCTGCGATTAGCGGCTGGGGTATCGTTTTTATTGTCGATTACCCACCGTCTCAGGCGGCCTTGGCGCGACAGATTTTAGACGCGTCGGGGGAGCTTCATGGCGCACGGTTCGAATGTTATGTGGACGGTATAGAGTTGGCTAATGGCTATTGGGAATGTGGTGATGCTGCTGAACTTAGGGCGCGCTTTACATCAGATAACCTTTTGCGAAGGACGCGTGGGCAACCTGAGCGCATTGCTGATGAATACTTGCTTGAAGCCTTAACAGCAGGCCTACCCCCATGCGCTGGTGTTGCGTTGGGTGTCGACCGTTTGCTGGCATTAAAGAGCGGCGCCAAAAATTTAGACGCCGTTTTGAGCTTTGGCTGGTCGCGGAGTTAAGGACTCTCTAAGTTCAGTACCACAGGGCCGTATTGATCTATGAATTCTTTCGGGGGGCGGCGCGGTTTACCCGTGGAAATTTCAATGCAAACAAACTGATGTTTGGCACGCAGCACCGTTTGCCCCGTTTTGTTATCGATAATTTGAAACTGACGTTCCATGGTCAGTCTCCGATCCCATCGGGTAATCCATGTGCCAACTTGAAGCGCATCGTTTTCATGGGTGGCCCGCAGGTATTGGTACTCGGCTTGTGTTAACGCCATTGCGCGATTCAGTGATCGATACTGATCTTCCCCAAGCCCTAGGGCGCGGGTGTGGGACCACGCGGCTTGCTCGCACCAGTTTACGTAAACGCCATTATTAGTGTGCGACAACGCATCGATATCCGCGGGAGTGACTGTCACCGAACAGATATGAGGGTTGGGATGGTCCCAGTCGAGGGTTGTCATGCCGGCGCGACGTTATCGGCAGGTTTTTGCGCAATCATAAGGTATCCCAGGACGATCGCTATTAATGGGCACACATAATTGAAAACGGCAAAGGGCAAGTATTCGAGGGTCATAACCCCTAAGGTGGCACTCATATAAGCGCCACAGGTGTTCCAGGGAATAAGCACGGAAGTTAGCGTGGCCGAGTCTTCAAGGGACCTCGAAAGGTTTAGTCGGCTCAATTTCCGCTCATCGAAGGCTACAGTAAACATTCGTCCTGGTAGGGCGATAGCCAGAAATTGATCGGCGGCCAGAATGTTGGTGACAACACCTCCTGTCACCGTGGCCAATACCAAATCACCTGTGCTCCGTACCCTCTTGAGCGCCGCCTCTAGTAGGTGCGCCAGAATACCTGTGCGCTCTAGAACACCGCCAAAAGATAGCGCGGTGACAATTAGCCACACCGTATTGAGCATGCTCGCCATACCACCCTTGCTGAGCAGTTCATTAAGGGATGGATCCGCACTGTTGCCGGTATAACCGGCGAATAGGACAGTCCACAACCCCCTTAAAATGGGGGCGGGTCCATTACTGTCTAGGCTTTCACCGAAACGTCGAACCGCATCGGGCTGCACCAGTAGCGCAAAAACAATACCGATCGCGGTAGAGAGTAAAATGGCGGGGTATGCTGGCACCCTTAGGAAGATAAGTATCAGCATGCCGGCCAATGGTAAAAGGCTGTACCAGGCAACATCGAACTCGGCTGCAAGCGCTGTGCGAAGTTGGGCAATATCCTCAGGTGGGCGAGTCGCCTGCTCACTGTTCATGAGTAGGAAGAAGACCAAAGCAACAGCAAACGCTGGTACGGTTGTCCAAAGCATATGACGGATATGCTGAAACAAATCAACACCGGCACAAGCCGCTGCAAGATTAGTAGTGTCGGATAGCGGCGACAGTTTATCGCCAAAATAGGCGCCGGAAATAATTGCGCCAGCGGTCATTGCCGATGAGAGGCCGAAGCTTTCTGCGATGCCAACTAGCCCTATGCCTAGAGTGCCGGCCACCGTCCAAGAGCTACCAATACTTATAGATGCCAGCGCACAGATCACTGCAGACGCGGCATAAAATAGCGCGGGGTCAAGCAAGGCGACGCCGTGATAAATCATTGCCGGTACTGTGCCGGCCAAAATCCAGCTGCCGATTAATGCGCCCACGGCAAGTAAAATAAGGATGGGGCCAAGGCCAACCTGAATGCCATCGGTCAGGGCTTTTTGAATGTCCGGCCAGCTAAGCCCACGGCGCAGTCCTACGAGCGCTGCGATCCCAGTGGCAACAACAAGAACAATCTGATTGGGGCCGTAGGACGCATCAGAACCAAACAGCTGTACTGCGCCTGCGAGCATACCCACGAGTAGGATAATGGGTACGAGGGAAAGTAGCATGGTCTACTCCGGACGGTAGCCGGGTTTTGCCATGGTTATCTGAAAGGTTCCAATAATTCTTTCGCGAAACCCGCCTTCGCAGTAGCTAAGATAAAAGCGCCACATCCGGATAAACCGATCATCAAAGCCCATTTCTTTCACTCGTTCAGTCTGTTCCAAGAAGCTATGGTGCCACGCTTCGAGGGTGCGTGCGTAGTCTAGGGTAATGTCCCGTAGCTGGGTAATCTGCAGATCTGTATGTTTAGCGAGATTTTCACTAATGACTCGCAGGGATGGTAGACAGCCCCCGGGGAAAATATAGCGCTTGATGTAGTCAACCGACTGCCGGGCAAAATCGTAGCGCTGGTCGGGAATAGTAATCGCTTGAATGACCGCTTTGCCTGTGGGCTTTAGCAGTTTGCTGACACAGCGGAAGTAGCTCTCATAAAACTCATGTCCCACCGCTTCTATCATTTCAATTGACACAAGTTTATCGAAGGTGCCCTCCAATTGGCGGTAGTCCTGACAAAGCACGGTGATTTGATTTTCCAGCCCCTCAGCTTTAACGACCTTCAGCGTATGCTCATATTGTTCTTTAGAAATTGTAGTTGTAGTGACGTTACAACCGTAGTTGCGGGCAGCATACATTGCCATACCTCCCCAACCCGTGCCGATCTCGATCAATTCATCCTCAGGCTTTAGCTCCAGCGATTGGCAAATGAGTTCGAGCTTGTGAACTGCCGCTTCATCGAGGGTCGCTGACGCACTGGGGTAGGCAGCTGATGAATACATCATGGTCGGGTCGAGGAATAGTTCGAAAAAACTGTTTCCTAAATCATAGTGTGCGGCAATATTTGCCTTTGAGCCTGTTTCTGTATTGCGCCGACCAAAGTGAGCGAGTTTTAGGCCTAACTGCATGATCCAGCTTTGCTTATCCTTCATTGCCATCATGGTTTCCATGTTGGCACTGAACAAGCGAGTGACCTCGGTGAGATCCCGACTACTCCACTCTCCGTCTATGTAGGCTTCGCCTGAAGCGATTGTTCCGCCAGTAAGGATGCGCCAGTAAGTCCGGCCATCATGAATATCAACGTGCGCATGGGGTGATTCGGGGCGCTCGTCGTCTCCTAGGGTAAACACCTCGTCCCCGTCACGGAGTGTCAGTGTGCCCACACGAATATTTCGAAATAGCCGTAAAAGAAGCTCTCTGGCCATTTTCGGCTGCACAGCTCTGCTCAGTGTGGGCAGCTTCACAATGTTTCGGACACTTGATTCAGGCATTCGTTATAACCTCGGTGTTTCTTTTTAGCGAAATTACGGAGCTATCCTCGGTTCGGATGAGGATGAAATGGCACCCCTTTTAACCAAAGTTTCAGTGCCTGCCAATAAATAGCGGCAATGACCTTTAGTGTCATAAATGGCAGCCCCCAAATAGCCCGGTTCAGGTGGGTCGCTGTAAACGGATGAGCCTCTAAAGAAAGAGTGGCATCAAAAACCTTTTCGCTTCCCTCAAACGCGCTCAGCTTAATGGCCAGTTGCTCCGCCGGGGCACTGCTTGACCATCGATACTTCATATTCATGGGGTTGAATGGAGAGACATGCAAGGTCTTTTGAAATTCGGTGTGTACTTTACCCTGAGAATCCGTCACCGGGATAACATAACTTTGACGCTCATCCCAAGGGGTATTGGTCACCTCAGCGACTATATATTTCAGCGTTTGGCCATCGGGGGCGTAGCAAAAGTAGCAGGCGATAGGGTTGGCCTGAATACCAAAGTAGCGCCAGTTTGCTAATAAGTAAATGGGGCCTAGTGACTGTGCCCCACACTGTTTTTCGATACAGCTCTTGACCGCATCAACTAGCGAGGTTTGGCTATCTCCGAGGAAGTCAGCACGCCGAAACGCGGCGGGTGCCCAGCGTCGTGCAGACCAGAAAGGAATGTTGTCGGTTAAATGCGGTAAAGCGTCTAGCTGTACAAAAGGCATGAAGACTTTATAAGAAAATCGGTGTGACCGCGGGCTGTGGCGGCAATGAAATAATGTGCCGCGGTATAGCTTTGAAATCATGCGGCCATTGAGTCCGTCTCAGCCAAGGCTTCTGCAACTCTCAGGCCGCTCACGAGACCGTCTTCGTGAAAACCATTTCTCCAATAAGCTCCGCAAAACCAGGTGTTGTTGACGCCGTTAATCTCTTCCCAGCGACCTTGAGCTTCTACGCCAGCTACGGTGAATTGGGGGTGAGCGTAGTTGAATCGGCCTAGGATTCGTGCGGGGTTAATAGAATCGGTGTCGTTTAGTGTGACGCAGAATGTCTCGGGCGCTTGAATCCCTTGAAGAATATTCATGTTGTAAGTCACCACTGCACGGTCATTGCCTGGTCGCATACGGTAGTTCCAGCTCGACCATGTCCTACGATTGCGGGGCAGCACTCGATCGTCTGTGTGCAAGACAACATCGTTGTCACGGTAGGGAATAGCCCCGAGGATCGCTTTTTCTTTCGCGGAGGGCTCAGCTAGCATGGCGAGCGCCTGGTCAGAATGGGTGGCGATCACTACCTGATCGAATTGGCGTTTAGTACCGTCTTTAAAGCAAAGCTGTACGCCCCTGCCGGGTAAACGCTCCACCCGCTGAACCGGGTGGTTCAAAAAAATTCTGTCCTCAAAACCACAGGTTAGCGGTGGAATGTATTCTCGGCTTCCACCTTCTATAACCCGCCATTGAGGGCGGTTGGCGACCTGTAGCAAGCCATGATTTCGAAAAAACCGGATGAAGAACTCTACTGGAAAATCTCTAGCATCAGAAAAGTCAGCTGACCAGATCGCCGAAGTCATGGCCAACAGGTAATCTTGACAAAAGGCTTCGCTGTAACGTCGTCTTTCAAGATAGGAGCCCAGGGTTTCCCCAGTCGCTAAATTACCCGCATCCAAATCGGCAACCGATTCTTTGTTGAAGCGTAAAATATCTCTCACCATGGCCAAGAATCGTGGCGAGAGCAGGTTTCGCCGCTGTGCAAACAACGCGTTGAGATTGTTTCCGGCATATTCCAAGCCGGTTGAATCATCTGACACAGAAAAACCCATGGCTGTAGCTCGGGTGGCTACGCCTAGGCTCTCTAAGAGCTCAATAAAATTGGGATAAGTGTGGTCGTTGTAGACGATAAAGCCGGTGTCAATGGCATAACGGCGAGCGCCAAGCTTCACATCATACGTAGCGGTGTGTCCGCCTATACGATCTGCTGCTTCAAAAACAGCCACGTTGTGTCTGAGGGCTGCTAACCGGTTGGCGCAGCCCAAGCCGGAAATGCCCGACCCGATTATTGCAACCTTCACCCGCGTGCCACCTGCAATGGATTATTTTCTGGTTATTACCCTACGTGGTCAGTAGGGCTGCGGATCAGCGTGGTTGTGATGGTGACAGCTTCGTGTATGCTGATCTGCGGACGTGTATAGGTTTTAGGGTGCGGTATGGTTGAAAACAAAAGCGGTGACGAGTCAGACTCGGGACGTAACTCCGGCAAGTGGGCTGTGCCTACTGGGCGGCGTACCGATGAGTGGAGCGAGTGCTTGGTGTTAATCGGTAATAGCAACGATCGCGCATCGTTTACCCGATTTTTCCGGCATTTTGCCCCCCTGATCAAAGCGTTTGCGTTGGCCGGATCGAGCCTGTCTGCTGCCCATGCCGATGAGCTGGTTCAAGAGGTGATGCTAAAGGTTTGGCAAAAAGCGAGTGGTTTCAACCCAGAAAAAGCCGCGGCCAGCACGTGGATCTACACCATTGCTCGAAATTGTCGAACAGACATGTTTCGTCGATTGCAGAAGTTTGACACGCCGTTGGCTGCAGACGACCTAAACATTGAACTTGAAGGTGAAGAGCCCTTCACTGTCCTGCACACTCGTCGTGGTTCTGATCGCATCAAAGATTTGATGGGGCAGCTACCTCCAGATCAGGCGCAAATCTTGGCCAAGGTCTATATGGAGGGCAAGTCGCACTCAGAGGCGGCGGCCGAGCTTGACTTGCCTTTGGGTACTGTGAAGTCTCGCGTGAGGCTCGCTATACAAAAACTACAGGTACAAATGGACAGGCAGTAAACCGATTGCAGAGCTGAGACGTAGGACTCTGAAACAATCAGTAGGTATTCGGGCAGCCAAAAGCCCGAGTAGCAAAGGCAGTTCATTTATGGCAAAACATCACCCTTCTAACGACCTTTTAATGGAATACGCGGCAGGCAGTCTGCCGATAGCGCAGGCCGCTTGTATCTCTGCGCATTTATCGTACTGCGACCGATGTCGCCGTACTTATGATCAGCTTCAGACAGTGGGCGGTACCATGTTGGAGCGTCTTGAGCCTGTTCCGGTTTCAGAGGCGCTGCTAGACACCGTACTAGCACGTCTTGAGGATCCTGCCCCCCTGGCCTACAGCGGTCAGACCGAAGCATCAGAGATACCTGGCTTACTAGAAAGGCTTATAAACAAAGATTTCGGCCAGCTGGTGTGGAAGCGCGTGACTCGCGCTTTGAGCGTCAGTTACCTGTCAACGGGCGACATGCAACACGAGTTTGCATTGCTGCGAATCGCGGCGGGTGGCCGCATTCCAGAGCATACCCATGGCGGCAATGAAATGACGCTGGTGTTGGAGGGCGGGTTTAGCGACGGTAGAGACAGCTACCATCCCGGAGATTTCATTTTTCGATCCAGCGATGATACCCACGCACCGGTTGCCCTCGATGGCGAGGACTGTATTTGTTTGACCGTGCTGGACGCCCCTTTGCGATTTACCAGCTGGCAGCATCGTTGGCTTAATCCGTTTCTTAAACTTCGCGCAGGCTGAAGATGTACTCGGGCATAGGTCCCGAATTCAGTGCGCCTAACTTTCACGGGACGTGAATATTCACATTGTGTACACTCCCGCGCCTCAAACATAAAAAATATTAGGTTAAGACACTATGCGACTAGCGATACCCCGTGAGACGCACCCCGGTGAAAACCGTGCGTCTGTCACTCCGGAAACCGTAAAAAAACTGGTTCGACTTGGAGCCGATCTAGCGATAGAAGCTGGAGCCGGTGCTGGCGCTGGCTTCAGCGACGAAGCTTACGCAGCTGAAGGTGCATCAGTGGTGACCGACCGCGATGCCCTCCTTGGTAGCGCCGACATGGTTTTGCGCTTGCGCAAGCCGGAACTTGAGGAGGTCGCGAAGCTCAAGGCCGGATGCATTCATGTTTCTTACTTAGATCCCTTCAACGAGCACGAGTTGATCCGTGAGTTTGCAGCTAAAAGCATTACTGCGGTCAGCATGGAAATGATTCCTCGGTCAACGCGTTCGCAAAAGATGGATGCGCTGAGCTCTCAGGCCAACTTAGCGGGCTACATGGCGGTAATGCTCGCTGCAACACGTCTCCCGAGAATTTTTCCAATGATGATGACGCCAGCGGGAACTTTGAAGCCTTCGAAAGTCTTTATTATCGGCGCCGGGGTGGCGGGTTTGCAGGCCATAGCAACCGCTAAACGCTTGGGTGCTAGGGTTACCGCTTTTGATACCCGTCCAGTCGTTGCGGAGCAGGTTCAGTCTTTGGGTGGGAAATTTCTTGAAATTGATCTCGGTGATACCGGACAAACTGCCGATGGCTATGCCCGCGAGCTCACCCCAGAGCAAGTAGAAATTCAGCGACAGGCCCAAAAGGCAGTCATTGCCGATTCAGATGTGGTGATTACCACAGCACAGGTTTTCGGTCGTAAACCGCCGGTTCTTGTCACTGCGGATATGGTTGCTGGGATGGCCCCGGGATCGGTTGTCGTTGATATGGCGGCGGAAACTGGCGGTAACGTTGAAGGCTCGGTGCCCGATGAGGTCGTAGATGTTGGTGGTGTCACGATTGTTGGTACCGGCAATTTAGCAAACTTGGTGGCACGAGACGCAACCCAAATGTATGCCAGCAATATGTTCAATTTAGTGGAAGACACCTGGGACGAAGAGGCCAAAGCGTTCGTTTTGGACATGGAAAATGACATTCTCCCGGGCTGTGTTATTACTCACGGTGGTGCAGTTGTTCACCCTACTATTAAAGATATCCTTGAAGGAGCCAGCTGATCATGAACGGTGCCGAATATCTTCTGTTTATCCTCATGCTCTCGGTTTTTTTAGGCTTTGAGCTGATCAATAAAGTTCCTGCAACATTACACACACCCCTCATGTCCGGAGCCAATGCTGTCTCGGGCATCACGGCTGTCGGTGCTGTCGCGTTAGCCGGTAGCGGTGAGGGTGACCTCGCACAGTGGCTGGGTGCCGGTGCCGTAGCCTTAGCAAGCATTAACGTGGTGGGTGGTTATTTAGTGACCGACCGCATGTTGGGCTTCTTTAAGAAGCGGGAGAATTGATCATGGATACTTCGCTTGTGACGGGGTTAGGGTACGTTGTTGCTTCCGGCCTGTTTATTTTTGGTCTGAAAATGTTGGGGTCTCCGGCAACGGCGCGCAGGGGCAACATGGTTTCTGCTGCGGGTATGTTGGTGGCCATTGTTGTGGCGCTTCTCGATCAGGGTATTGTTGATTACACATACATCGCTGGCGGTATGGTGGTGGGCGGTCTGATTGGCGCTGTCGTCGCGCGCTCGGTTGCCATGACATCAATGCCAGAGATGGTTGCACTCTTCAACGGCTTGGGTGGTTCTGCATCGCTGCTAGTGGGTTGGGCGGCCTTGTCCCCGGATTCAGCAACTTTTACGCTGATAACTATCGTTCTGTCTATCCTGATTGGTGGCGTTACCTTGACGGGCTCGCTTATTGCCTACGGCAAATTGAGCGAAAAGCTGGGTAGCGGCCAGATCGTTTTCCGTGGACAGCAAATTGTTAACTCTTTAGTGGTGCTGGGTATCGTCGCAGGGGCAACTCTGTTCGTAATGGAGCCGACGAATACTACTTACCTCTACGCCGTGATCGGATTGGCACTGGTGTTTGGCATTATGGTGGTCATTCCCATCGGCGGTGCAGACATGCCGGTAGTCATTTCACTGCTTAACTCCTATTCAGGCTTGGCGGCCTGTGCCGCAGGCTTCGCAATTGATAACAACGTGCTTATTGTGGCCGGATCCTTGGTCGGTGCGTCTGGAATCATCTTGACCCAGATCATGTGTAAAGCGATGAACCGCTCGCTTTCAAACGTGCTGTTTTCCGGCTTCGCCAGCGTTTCCAACGAAGTCACCGAGATTGAGGGCGAAATTAAGCCGATCAGTGCTGACGATGCCTACTACATACTTGAAGCAGCCAGCAGTGTGGCGATTGTTCCGGGTTATGGTATGGCCGTGGCCCAGGCACAGCACGTTGTTAAGGAGCTTTCAAACCTGTTGGAGGCCAACGGGGCAGAGGTGGTGTTTGGCATTCACCCGGTCGCTGGACGTATGCCGGGGCACATGAACGTATTGTTGGCGGAGGCGGATGTGCCTTACGACCAGCTTCTAGAAATGGACGAAGTGAATCCCAGGATGGATTCAGTAGATGTGGCGATTGTGATCGGCGCTAACGACGTTGTGAACCCCGCTGCAAGAGAGGTGGAGTCTTCACCTATTTACGGTATGCCGGTCATCAATGTTGCTGACGCACGTACGGTCTTCGTGTTGAAGCGTTCTATGGCTTCGGGTTTTGCAGGCATTGAGAACCCCCTGTTCTACAAAGAGAACACACGCATGCTGTTCGGTGACGCTAAAGAAAGTTTGGGTAAGTTGGTTTCCGAGCTCAGCAGCTAAACCAAAAAAGACTCGGCCCAAAAAAAGCCCGCAAATCAGCGGGCTTTTTTTTGCATGCTTGTTGCTCCGCTCCGGTAACACAGTTGCAGCGATAAGCGGGTTCTGGGGGCATTGTCTGAGCAGTATCCGAGGAGAATGGTGTTAGCTGCTTTCCTGATCAAACTGCAGACTAGCCAGCCGGGCATACAGCGCCGACGTTGCCAGAAGCTCGTTGTGAGTACCTGTCGCCACCACGCGTCCCTGATCTATCACAGCAATTTTGTCGGCATTGATAATGGTCGAAAGTCGGTGGGCGATAATAATCGTCGTCCTGTCATGCATGATTTCCGACAGGGCCTGTTGAACATAATATTCGCTCTCTGTGTCCAGTGCGCTGGTGGCTTCATCGAGTAACAAAATTTCGGGATTCTTCAAAACGGCTCTTGCGATAGCAATTCGCTGGCGTTGCCCACCCGATAGTCGAACACCTTGTGCACCGAGTGGACTGTCATAGCCTTCGGGTAATTGTGAGATAAAGTCGTGAGCATAAGCTGTTTGTGCCGCTGACTGAATCTCAGCGTCGGTCGCATCCGGCTTGCCGTAAGCAATGTTGTATCGAACACTACCGCTGAAAAGCACAGGACTTTGAGGGACTAAAGCGGCACGCTCGCGCCAAGCCGCAAGGGGAATTTGGCGCAGGTCGTGCGTGCCGTAGCTGATTGAGCCCTGCTGTGGATCATAAAAGCGCTGCAGCAGTTCAAAGAGCGTTGATTTTCCTGCCCCCGATTGTCCGACTAGGGCCAGAGACTTTCCCGGTGGTATTGATAGCTCAAAATCAGTTAGCGCGGGTTGATCAGGTCGGCTGGGGTAGGAAAATGTCACCTGCTTAAACGTAATTGGTGAACGTACGTCGGGATGTTCAGTGCCACTATCATCGATGACACTGGTTTCGTTAAGCAACTCCATAAGCCGCTCTGCTGCCCCGGCGGCGCGCTGCAGATCCCCCCAAACTTCTGACAATGTTGCAAAAGCTGCGCCTAACATCACGGCATAGAAAACGAAGGCGCCCATCTCGCCACCGGACATGCGCCCTGAAATGACGTCTTGTCCGCCACTCCACATCATGCCCGCCATAGCGGCGACTAAGAGTAAAATTGCGAAGCCTGTGAGAAGAGCACGCTGGCGGATTCTTGCTCGAGCGACATCAAACGCTACGGTGACGTCACGATCGAAGGCGGTCTGCTCCATTGCCTCTCTATTATAGCTTTGCACTATCTTGATCGATTGCAGGATTTCCCCTGCGTGACTTCCCACCTCGGCAATGGTTTGTTGGCTCTTATTCGACAAGTTGCGAACTCGGCGGCCAAAAAACAAGATAGGTAGCAAGGTGAGCGGAACGCCAACGAGAATGATGAGGCTTAGCTTTAAATTGGTGATCAGCATGAGCACTAATGCACCCACGAGGGACAAGCTATTTCGCGCGGCTAAGCTTACCGAGGAGCCAATAAGTGTCTGTAAGAGTGTGGTGTCGGTTGTCAGTCGGGACATAATTTCACCCGATTGATTGGACTCAAAATAGCTAGGGTGAAGCCCCACGAGGTTAGAAAACACCGCACTGCGCAGGTCGGCACTGACACGTTCTCCCAGCCAGGAGACCAGATAAAAGCGGACCATGGCGCCTATCGCCATTGCGGCGCCAACGGCGACGATAAAAATCACCGCCTTTCGTAAACCCTCAGGGTCACCTCCAGCAAAACCATCATCAATTAATAGCTGCAAACCGTAACCCAGCGACAGCTGCAACATTGAGGTCAAAATCAAGGCCAGACTTGCAGCAACCAGCCGCAACTTGTGTCGCCACAGAAGTCCTAAAAGGCCACGCAGCGGAGTAAATCCAGCCGTGCCAACCCCCTCAGAAGCTTCCTGAGGTTTACTCGGGTCATCACTCATTGCTTGGGTGAGCCGGTAGGGGGATAGATTAGGCTCGCTTCGACTTCAGCCTTTCGCTCTTCTGACAGATCTGGGAATGGCAGCTGTTCATTAGCCCGCCAGTCATCAAGTTTGGCTGTGACTTCTGACATCGTTTCGTCACTCGCTTTATGAAAGTCGCGAACCTGTAAGACTTGGCCTGGACCTGAAAAGATGGCGCCATTGTCGTGCACGATTTCGATGATTCGGAGGTTTAGGTCTTCGGCGATGGCAAGATACGTTTGATAGTCTGCAGTCATAACACCGGCATCAACCTTGAATACTGCAGTGGCAGCCTCAATATCTACGAGCCTCACTGAAATAGTCCCTGGCTGCACCTTGGGATGTGCAGATAACATCTCGCGTAGCTCGCCAAGAATGACCCGAAGCTGTTCCGACGTTGGCATCTGCAATTGAAGATACTTCAAAAATCGGATGCGATCCCGCACCGATATATTCTCAACCTGATCGGCAGCAAATTTTGCGTTGGGAATAAAAACTCGGGTTCTATCAAGGGTTCTCACCGTCACCGACCGCAACCCAATTTCTTCAACCGTGCCCCTAAGATCACCAAAGCGACAAAAATCTCCGGGGCGTATAGGTCGAGCGGCATAAATTGTGACCGCACCAATGATGTTCTCCATAGTGCGCTGGGCCGCCAAGGCTATTGCCAGTGAGCCAACGCCTAAGCCTGCAATCAATGTCGAGATGTTAAATCCAGCGTTTTTAGCCCACGCCAGCATCGCCACGACAACCACAATAATCTTTACCATTAAAACAAGCGGCCGCAGCAGTGCGGTTAAATGCAGTTCACCAGAGCTCTCAAGCTGCCTAAATTTATAATCGCGCCACAAAGAAAGCAGCGCCACAATAAATACGGTCACTGCCAGATACTCAAGGGGTGAGCTTTGTAGGTATACCCGCGCTGTTATCGACAGACCCAGCTGCTCCATGGCGATTCGCAGCAGTGCGACATAAATAATTATGCGCATCGGGAGTGCCCAAAAATGCGTAATTGCGAGGGGAAATTTGTTGGGGATACGCAGGGAAAGCCAGGCCATAATGCGCGCGATTAGACCTGAAATAACCCAAAATAATCCCAGAGCGAGCAGCATTGAAAATGCCTGCCAGTTGGTCATGCCCAGAAGCGTAAATGGAGGCAACGTTTGAGATAGCCATATGGCCCATTGGGAGTAGCCATGCTCTTCCCACATGTCGGGGATTAGTACTACTGTGGCATTTGAAATACGCCAGACATAGTCACTTTGTTTATCGGGGATGCGTTGAAGTAAAATGGGCACCACTGACTCGCTCAGCTGAACCTCGCCTACCTGGTCACGATAGCTGGGAAGGTCATCATCGAGGTGTCCTTGGGGGCTGTCGCTTAATATGCTGATGTCTAATACATTTTGCTTTGTCCAGACAAAGGCCAATGCTTGGGCGAGATTTTTTGGCTCGATGGCCGCAATTTCTTCCGGAACATAACGTAGATCAAGGTATTGGGCTGCAACAGCAAAATCCCCGGCACGTAAATATTTTCGAAAACCCAGAATAGTGTCTAGTGGTGTTCGAGCAGCCGCTGGAGATAGCTTTCGCTCATTGGTTTCCTTACTCAACTGCTCTAACTGTTGTTCAGATTGGTAGACGGATAGTGCTGAAGCCTGCTGTAGCGTTGCTTCACTTGCGGGATTTTGAGCGTGAGCACCCAGCGCTCCTAGTAGGAGTACCTTTAACATCAGGCATTGGTAGAAAATTTTCATCATAACTACCCCTCAGATTGAATGCGGCCCTTGTCTGCCTTCAGGCAGACCATCGACGTTATCCTATATAGAACCGCGCTTATCTTCACGAGGCCCCTGATTGCGAGGATCGTCGCTGCAGCAGGCGGCCAAACACGATGCCCAGTTCAAAGAGTAGCCACATGGGTAGTGCTAACAGTGACTGGGAAATGACATCGGGCGGTGTCAGCAGCATGCCTGCTATGAAGCAACCTACAATAATCCAAGGACGCTTCTTAGCAAGTTTCTCGGGAGTGGTGGCCCCCGTCAATATTAAAATAATGGCTGCTATAGGAATTTCAAAGGCGATACCAAACGCAAAAAATAACTTGAGCACAAAATCGAGATAACGATTGATATCGGTCATCACCGTTATATCGCTGGGGCCCACGCTGGTGAAAAAAGCAAATATGAGTGGGAAAACCACGAAATAAGCGAAAGCGGCACCAGCATAAAATAGCAACACACTCGAAGCCAGTAAGGGGAAGGCAATGCGCTTCTCTTTGCGGTACATGCCCGGTGCAACGAAGGCCCAAACCTGAAATAAAATGTAGGGGATAGCGGCAAAGATCGCGACAACTAATGTCAGCTTAAATGGGGTTAGGAATGGCGAGGCGACCTCTGTCGCAATCATGCTGGACCCCTCTGGAAGCAATTCCCTCAGGGGTTCAGAGACAAAGGTGTAAATCTCATTAGCGAAAGGAAAGAGGCCAATAAAGGCCACAAGAATCGCAAGCACCGCTCTTAACAGGCGATCGCGTAGTTCAACGAGATGCGCCACAAGGGGCTGCATCGTATCGCCCTGAGATTCGGTCTCCGTCGCGTCTGGCACTTTACTCAAGGCTGTTCTACTTTTGATTCCACGGGCTTATCTTCAGCAATCTCAGTGTTCGTTGCCATGCTGCTCTGCTCCCGTACTTCTTGCTCCAGGGCCGAGATTTTTTGCGTCACGGGTGCCGCGACATCACGAATTTCATGTTCTAGCTCTGAGGCACTGTCTTTTAGCTGCTTCAGAATTTCATCGTTATGGAGCTCTCGCTGCACTTCAAGGCGAACGTCATCAACACTGCGGCGAAATTTTTTAACCCAGTGCAAGGTTGTACGAACGGCGTCCAGAAATTGCTCAGGCCCAAAAACCAATAGCCCGACAATGCTGATTAACAGCAGTTCGAAGAATCCGATATCAAACACCGCGATTGCTACCTAAATGTGCTGGTCAGGTTTAAGACGGCGTCGAATCCTTGGTGTCCGCTTCGGCTTCTTGCCGCTCGCTGGTCACCGAATCTTTGCCGCCTTCGTCCTTGACGCTACTTTTAAAGCCTTTAATTGCACTTCCCAGATCGCTACCGATATTTTTGAGCCGCGACGTGCCAAACAACATGACAACAATCGCCAGTATGATGAGTAACTGCCAAATGCTAATTCCACCAAGTCCCATGAGTTGATCTCCTGTTGTTGATTTACCCGCGCGACGTGTTTGCGGATTATTTTTTAGCTCTCGCGGCTTTTTCCTCAATGCCTGAGGTGCCAATGCGATTGCCCAGTGTATCGAGAACTTCGTCGTACCGAAGATCCAGGTGTGCCAGCATTACCAGAGAGTGAAACCAGAGGTCTGCTGTCTCAGCGATGACCGCCGATCGCGCGGCATCGGTGCCGTCATAATCCTTGGCCGCGAGGACAGTTTCAGTGGCCTCTTCACCCACTTTCTCCAGAATTTTGTTGAGCCCTTGTGCATACAGGCTTGCAACATACGAATTGTCGGCGCCGTCAGACTTACGCGCTTCAAGTGTTTCCTGCAATGCTGCGAGTACGTCGCTCATGGAGTCTCGCCCTTTGCTACCCACGTATCGCCCTCATAGTCATAAAAAAAGCAGCTATACCGCCCTGTGTGACAAGCTGCTCCGGTCTGCTCAACCTTCATTAGCAGGGTATCACCGTCACAATCGAGCTTAATATCAACTAAACGTTGAATGTGTCCTGAGGTTTCTCCTTTTCGCCACAATTCGGCTCGGGATCGAGACCAATAAACTGCTCGACCTTCGGTCAAAGTCAGCTGGAGCGCTTCTTCATTCATCCAGGCCAGCATGAGGACCTCGCCACTTGTTGCGTCTTGGGCGACCGCGGGTATTAAGCCCTGGGCATTCCAGCGAGGTTTCATTGTGTCAATTTCTAATGTCATGAGTGCAGTATGCCAGACTGATCTATCGATGCTTGTGTGAAAAACTGGCGAGCACTAACAAGCCAGCGCCCGTGATGAAAATAATTGGCTGATCCAGCGCGCCACTACCCATGGTGACCAGGCCTAGTCCCATGGCTGTTAATACCAGCGCCTTGATACTGAAGGCACTGCTTTTCGGTGGTTGCGGTGGGGCCTCTTGTAGATTTTTGATAATAAGATCAGGTAATCGAGGTAGCGTCTCTAGCCAAAAGGGAGCTTCTTTCTGCAGGCGTCGCAGCACGCTTTGGGGCGCGTAGCGATCTGCCAGCCAGCGTTCCAAAAACGGCTTGGCGGTGTCCCACAAATTTAGGTCTGGATAGAGCTGACGACCCAATCCTTCAATATTGAGAAGGGTTTTCTGCAGTAGCACCAGCTGGGGCTGGATCGGCATTTCAAACTGACCTGCCGTGCGAAAAAGGCTGATTAACATATGTCCGAAAGAAATATCTGCAAGGGGCCGCTCAAAAATCGGCTCGCATAGCGTCCGCATAGCCGACTCAAATTCAGCGATCGATGTCTCAGCGGGCACCCATCCGCATTCCACGTGAAGCTTTGCAACTAACCGGTAGTCTTGCTGAAAAATGGCGAGCAGGTTCCGCGCGAGGTAGTACAGGTCATGCTCATCGAGCTGGCCCACGATGGCGCAGTCGATCGCTAAATAGGATGGGTTAAGTGGATCTGTTGCATCGACAAAAATATTTCCGGGGTGCATGTCAGCGTGAAAAAAACTGTCACGAAAGACCTGTGTAAAAAATATTTCTACGCCGCGTTCAGCGAGGATTTTCATATCCACGCCCTGCTGGTTTAGCGCTTCAACGTCGGTAACAGGAATACCATAAATGCGCTCACTGACCATGACCTTTTCGGCATTGAGTGCCCAGTGAACTTCCGGTACGTAAACAAGGCCACTGTCAGAGAAGTTACGGCGTAATTGCGAGGCATTGCCGGCCTCACGGCGAAGATCAAGTTCATTGAGCAGGGTTCGCTGATAATCTGCAGCGACCTCTTGGGGCTTCAGTCGCTGCCCTTCTTTAAATAAACGCTCTACTGTCCAAGCAAGAGCCCGAATCAGCTTGAGGTCTTTCTGGATGACGCTCTCAATCTCGGGGCGCAAGACTTTAACAACAACGGCCTCACCTGTGGGTAATGTCGCGGCGTGAACCTGGGCCACCGATGCGGCGGCCAGGGGAGTTTGGTCAAAACTTGCAAAATGATCGCTGATAGACCCACCGAAAGCTGCTTCGATACAAGAAATAGCGTCTTCTGAAGCAAAGGGAGGGACGTTATCTTGAAGTTGTGCCAGTTCATCGGCGATGTCGTCGGGTAGCAGATCTCGTCGCGTCGAGAGCAGCTGACCAAATTTTATGAAGATGGGCCCCAGCATTTCTAAAGCGACTCGCAGCCTTTGCCCGCGGTTTTCTGTCGGTGCATCGCCGGGCGACTGAAAAATCAAACGGCCCATCTTCGTTTGGCGATGAGCCGGCGCAAGCTCGTACAGGTGCTGTTTTCGAATAACACCCCAGACTGTAAGGACGCGTCTGATCATTGAATTTGACTATCTACACGATGCGCCAGACGCTTTAAACGCGATTCAAGCCGGTCCACCTTTAGAACGAGTGTGTCAATTTCCTGATAAAAATATTCGAGTTCAGCTGCGGGGGGTGATAATCGACCCTCCTCGAGAATGAACTCAGATAATTGCCGTCGCAAACTCTGACTGCTGGTCTGCCCCCAGCGAAAAATCTGTCTGAGTAGATTAGCCAGTTGGTGCCCTGCTACATCACCGAGAACCTCGACGAGGGGTGCCTCCCAGTCGGGTTGCATTTTAGCGACTATCGTTTGCAGTGCGATCAGCGGAGCACTGTTACCAATAATTTCTAAGTCGCTGTTAATTAACGTGACGGCCGGATCTTCAGCGGTCGCCAGCGTTAAAAAATCGCTTAACCCTCCTCTTACGCGAACGTTGCAAGGTTGTTCGGAGTAGGAGGTCAGATGAAGTCGACCATCGGCTTCAACAATGGCAAACACTTCAAGCGCCGGAGCCCAGCACTCAACGGCTAATACGGTACCGCTTAGGTCAGCTAAGTCGCGAGCACTGGCGGGGTCTAGCTCTAAGCTACGATTAATCGCACCCTCTGCAGCCATGAGAACTGCTGTGATGACCGCTGGGTCATGGTCAGTATTCACGGCTAGGCCTTAATACCCCGATGAACAGCCACAATGCCGCCGGTCATATTGTGGTACTCACAATTAACAAGCCCCGCGTCTTCCATCATCCCTAACAAAGTCTCTTGGTCTGGATGTTTGCGAATAGATTCAGCCAGATAGCGGTAGCTGTCAGCGTCATTTGCAATTAGCTGCCCCATCATTGGCAGAATTCGAAATGAATAAGTGTCATAAATTTTTTCAAGTACTGGATTGACTGGTTTTGAAAACTCCAGCACCAGTAAACGACCGCCGGGTTTAAGTATTCGCTCCATGGATCGCAGTGCCATGTCTTTGTCAGTGACATTACGCAGTCCAAAGGCGATTGTGATGCAGTCAATTGAGGCATCGGGAAAGGGCAGCATTTGAGCGTCGCATTGCACCATATGCAAATTTCCGACAGCACCAGAGTCCAGCAAACGATCACGTCCCACTTTCAACATTGAATCGTTGATGTCTGCGAGTAGCACTTTGCCGTCATCGCCGACCAGGTGGGAAAATTTTGCAGCAAGGTCGCCGGTGCCACCGGCAATATCTAGAACGGTCTGTCCTGGACGAACGGCACTGAGCTCAATCGTAAAGCGCTTCCAAAGTCGATGGATGCCCGCAGACATCAGGTCGTTCATCACGTCATAGCGGCTGGCCACAGAATCGAACACGCCGCGAACCAAGCTTTCCTTCTGATTTTTGTTGACCGTTTCGAAGCCAAAGTGAGTGGTTTCGCCACTTTCGGCGTTAGTTTTGTCAGTCATAGTGTGTTTCCGGCGGGACTCATCTGCTTATTGTAACCGAGGTGGGTCGTTGTCGCGTAAGGCGCCTTGGCGCGTTGAATTAGGGCTGAAACATCAGGACCTGTGTATCAGCGTCACGTCCAAGGCCAGCAGCATCTAGGCGGGCAAGGTAATTTCGCCAAAGATGGGTTTGCCGGCTGATTAAATCGTGCAAATAACTCCAGCTGTATAAGCCGCTATCGTGGCCATCATCAAAAACGAGTTGTACCGCATAGTGCCCCACCGGGTTAATGGCGGTAATTTGAACCCCTGCTTTACCTGCTTGAAGGACCTCTTGGCCTGGCCCGTGACCACGAACTTCTGCAGATGGCGAAAACACTCTGAGAAATTCTGCGCTTAAGGAGCCTGTCAGACCGTCATCGAAGGAAAGGTCCAGGGTTCGCTGGTTACGGGCGTAATGTATCCGGTCAACGCGGTGTGCAGGATCATCAGGTTTCATAATATAAATCGTGAGAGATCTTCGTCGCTGGCGAGCTCGCCGAGCTGACTGTCGACATAATCTCTATCAATTGTTACATCGGACTCACCGACGCCGGCGTCAGAGGCGCTAAAAGATATCTCTTCCAGAAGCCTTTCCATGGCAGTGGCCAACCGGCGTGCACCAATATTTTCAGCGCGCTCGTTAACCTGCCAAGCAATTTCGGCGATTCGCTCAACCCCCGAATCTGTAAAGTGAATTTTTACGCCTTCGGTGGCGAGTAACGCTTGATACTGCGCCGTTAAGGCCGCTTTGGGCTCCGTCAAGATTCGACGAAAATCCTCGGTTGTCAGTGCTTCCAGCTCGACGCGAATAGGTAGCCGGCCCTGCAGCTCAGGAATCAAATCTGCAGGTTTGGAAAGGTGAAAGGCACCTGAGGCGATAAATAAGATGTGGTCAGTCTTAATTGTGCCGTGTTTGGTGGTCACCGAGCAGCCTTCGATAAGGGGCAACAGGTCACGTTGCACGCCCTCACGGGAAACATCGGCGCCGCCCATTTCTCCGCGCTTTGCAACTTTATCGATTTCATCAATAAAAATAATACCGGTTTGTTCGGCGGCGGTAAGGGCCTGTGCTTTTAAATCGTCAGGATCGATAAGTTTACTGGCTTCTTCGTCTTCCAATAACTTTAGCGCCTCTTGAATCGGCGCTTTACGGGGTTTGCCGCCTTTATTGAGGTTGGCAAACATGCCCTGTAGCTGCTGAGTCATTTCTTCCATGCCCGGGGGCGCCATAATATCCACGCTGCTCGCCGTATTTTTTACCTCAATCTCTACCTCACGATCATTTAAATCGCCCTCGCGAAGTTTTTTTCGCAATAGTTGTCGCGTGCTCGCGTTGTTGTCGTCTCGGTCGGGGGGTAACAGTAAGTCCAGCAAGCGTTCCTCTGCCGCATCCTTGGCTCGGGTTCTAACCTTAACGAGTGCTTCTTCTCGCAGTAAAGTTATGGCGGTCTCTACTAGGTCGCGAATCATCGATTCCACATCGCGTCCCACGTAACCGACTTCCGTGAACTTAGTGGCCTCCACTTTTACAAAGGGTGCATTCGCCAGCTTGGCGAGGCGGCGTGCGATTTCGGTTTTGCCGACGCCGGTCGGGCCAATCATCAGAATATTTTTAGGGGTAACTTCGCTGCGCAGATCGGGCTCAAGCTGCTGACGTCGCCAACGGTTACGCAGGGCTATCGCGACCGCACGCTTGGCTTCCGACTGACCGATAATATGTTGGTCCAACGCGTGGACGATTTCGCGGGGAGTCATATTTGACATGATTCAGGCTAGGGTCTCTATGGTTTGGTTGTGATTGGTGAACACGCATATGTCTCCGGCGATGGAGAGGCTTTTGGTTACGATCTCCTCCGCAGAGAGCGTCGTATTTTCGGTGAGGGCATGGGCTGCTGCCTGGGCATAAGGCCCTCCCGAACCGATGGCGATAAGGCTATTCTCAGGTTCAATTACATCGCCGTTACCAGTGATGATGAGCGACGTATCGAGATCTGCGACCGCTAGGAGTGCTTCTAGCCGGCGCAGCGCACGCTCTGAGCGCCACAGCTTAGCGAGTTCTACGGCCGCGCGTGTCAGCTGGCCTTGATATTTTTCCAGCTGCGCTTCAAAAAGCTCAAAGAGGGTAAATGCGTCGGCCGTACCACCGGCAAAACCGGCAATGACGCTGTCTCGATATAGGCGCCTGACTTTCCTGGCGTTACCTTTCATGACCGTATTGCCCATGGAAACCTGGCCATCACCACCGATCGCTACCCGACCGTCTCTACGTACCGATACAATGGTGGTCCCGTGGAATTGTTCCATGTCTTTTCTCCTCCCAGTTTAGGGCGAACGTGGTCTGCGTAGCAGCAGAGTATCGATTGATTGCTGTGCTGTGATGGATCGGGCCTGCGCCATTTTTGAGCGGCTTTCGAAGGGGCCTAGATACACTCGATACCACGCGCCATTATCTCCCGTGGTTTGTTCAATAGTGGGATTCAGGCCTAACAAGACCAGTTCACCACGACGCCGGTCTGCGTCTTTTTGTGCCCTAAAGGAACCTGCCTGTAGAACGTAGAGATCACTGTTTCCGCTGTTTAAGTCTGGCGGTTCGACGTCTGAGGTCAGGTCCAGTGTTTGGGAGGGCAGCACGGTATAGAAGTCGAAACGAGGTTTAGCATTTGCTAAATCCTCGACCTGGGATTCTTCAACGGCGTTAGTGACCGCTGTAGTGCTTTGGTTGGTTAGCCATGCGAAGCCAATAACCCCAAGTAGAAGACCCGCGGTGATCCCCGCTCCAAATCCCTGAACATGGGCCAACGTGAGAGAGGGCGGACCACTACTAGGCACGGGCTTACGCTTGTTGGACGTTGCCTTTCTACTGGCCGCACGTTGCCCAGTACCTCTCGTTGCGGGTTTTCTGGGCGCAGTATTTTTTCGCGGTTGAGTTGCCACTATTACATGCTCTCTGGAGCCGAAACGCCCAACAAGTCTAGCCCGTTTGCGATGACCTGACGTGTCGCTTCCGCGAGGCTAATTCGTCCTAGGGATTGATTCTTGTTGTCCTCGTCAATGAGCTTATGAGCGTTATACAAACCATGAAAGGCTGCGGCTAACTCTCTTAAATAATTGGCGATGTCATGGGGTTCTAAGCGTTGCGCAGCACTAGCAACAACCTCTGGAAACTTGGCTAAGAGCAGTGCTAGCGCAAGCTCTTCAGAGGTGGTCAGTGTGTCAAGATGGTCCAGTCCCGCTTCGGGTGTCCAGTCGGATCCTTCGGAGAGGGCTTTACGTTTAACGCTGCAGACTCTGGCGTGGGCGTACTGAATATAAAACACAGGGTTTTCATTAGATTGCGCAAGGGCAAGGTCTATATCGAACGTGAGTTGGGATGAGGCAGATCGAGCGGCCAGAAAAAAGCGCGTTGCGTCTTTACCCACCCATTCAATCAGATCTCGTAATGTGACATAGCTGCCGGCGCGCTTAGACAACTTAACTTCAGCGCCGTCTCGCATGACGGTTACCATCTGATGGAGCACATATTCGGGCCAGCCCTCTGGGATGTCCTTGGCTAGGCCTTGGAGTCCTGCTCTAACCCGAGTAATTGTGCTGTGGTGGTCTGCGCCTTGCTCGTTGATAACACGCTCAAACCCGCGCTGCCACTTGTTAAAGTGATAGGCGACGTCGGGTACAAAATAGGTATATTCGCCATCTTTTTTACGCATGACCCGGTCTTTATCATCGCCAAAGTCACTGGTTCTTAACCAAAGCGCACCGCCTTCTTCGTATGTGTGTCCTGCGCGCTCGAGTGCCGTTACTGTGTCCCTGACTTCACCACTTTCATACAAAGCACTTTCCAAGAAGTATTCATCAAATTGAACGCCGAAGGCTTTCAAGTCGAGGTCCTGCTCCCGACGTAGCCAAGCGACGGCGAAGTCGCGGATGGCTGCTAGGTTATCGACATCACCCAGTGCTGTGATGGTGCGGTCAGCGGCGGAAACGGTGATTTTATTTTGATAGGCGGTTGCAAGGTCAACAATATAGGTGCCCCTATAGCCGTCCTCTGGCCAGTCTGGGTCTTCGGGAGTCAGGCCTTGGGCTCGCGCTTGTACAGATCGGGCTAAATTAGCGATCTGTTGTCCTGCGTCGTTGTAATAAAATTCTCGATGCACAGACCAGCCGGTGGCCACTAACAAGCGTGACAGTGAGTCTCCAATTGCGGCGCCGCGGCCGTGGCCCACATGCAAGGGACCGGTCGGGTTGGCCGAAACGAACTCCACTTGAGCGCGCCGACCCGCCCCCGTATCACTGGTTCCAAATTTGGGTCCGCTATTAAGAATGGTGCGGATAACTTCGACATTGCTGGCCTGGTTAAGAAAAAAGTTGATGAAGCCGGGGCCCGCGATCTCTGTTTTGGAAATGAGGTCATTGGGAGGCAGTGCCTCGATAATCGCCGCAGCAAGGTCTCGGGGCGCTTTACCGGCCTTTTTCGACAGCACCATGGCTAGATTGGTGGCAAGATCGCCATGACTGGCGTCTTTTGTGTGGTCAACCTGGGGAACAAGGTCTGGTACTTCAGGTACCTGTCCTTTGGCTATTAAAGTACTAACAGCCTGAACCAGAAGCGAAGTGAGCGCTTCCTTCATAATCATTTACTCCACGATTTTTGCGTGCTTACTACGCTGAGACGGGCGGGATTATCCCCGAGCTGACACCTTTTTGACAGGGGCTTAAGTTTGCAGGATATCGTAATTACTCATAATGGCTCTGAGGGATCTATGTCTACAAACCAGCGTAGCCCCGTGGGGAGTCGGTGCTCAGAGGCGAGCGTTACCAATATTTTCACGCTGGCGTGCACCTCCGATCGCTTTGGGCCCGTGATAACGATGTGGCTGCGATAAAGCCCCGCACGCCTAGCCATGGGTGCAGACAGTGGGCCCACTAAACGAATGGCGGCGTTTGGGGTTGTCCTACGGTATTTCTCCATGATGGCAAGAAGAAATGCTGCCCCAGACTCGGCATTAGCGCTGTCGCAACGCAAAGCCGCGAGAGCGCCGTTCGGAGGTAACCCTTGAGCTTTGCGAGATAACAAAAGCTGTGCCGATAGCGCGCGCCAATTTTTTTCTAACACCGCAGTCATTATGGGGTGTTCTGGGTGTCGAGTTTGCACAATAACCTCGCCAGGCTGTTGCGCTCTGCCCGCTCGGCCTCCCACTTGGGTGAGTAGCTGTGCCAGGCGCTCCTCACCTCGGAAATCTGGGCTCATTAACAGCGAATCGGCATCGAGAATACCAACGCAGGTAACTTTGGGAAAATGGTGGCCCTTGGCCAGTAATTGTGTGCCCAGCATGATACAGGCGCCCGTTTGTTCTACGGCTTGGGTAAATGTAGCCATGGCATGGCGCCCAGACATACTGTCACTATCGACTCTATGCACAGGAATTTTTGGAAAGTCCTTCCTTAACGCCTGTTCAGTTTGTTCAGTTCCCAAGCCACTAGCCACCAGTCGGTGCCCTTGGCATTCGGGGCAGCGTTTCGGCAGCGGATTTTGCTGCCCACAATGATGGCATTGCACCCGTGGTGGCTTTTTATGCAGTGTTTGGCGAGCGTCGCAGTTTTGACACTCTGCGGTCCATCCGCAGTCATGACATAGCAATGTGGGGGCAAAGCCTCTGCGATTTAGAAAGAGCAGTACTTGTTCCCCTCGAGACAGTACCTCAGTCATTTTGGATTGCAATTGGGGTGACAGACCCGCGCGTAACGCCAAGCCGCGAATATCAACAATGTGTTTGGTGGGTGGACGAGCCCCTGCAGCTCGTTGGGTTAGCCGGTGCCATCGATAACGAGCATTGGTGGCATTTGCCATAGACTCTAAGCTGGGCGTGGCTGAGCCCAAAACAATGGGGCAGCTACTGAGTTGTGCCCTTTTTACCGCTACGTCACGGGCCGAATAGCGCAGGCCGTCTTGTTGGCTCAGCGATACGTCGTGCTCTTCATCAACGATAATTAAACCCGGCGTTAGCATTGGTGCAAAAACGGCAGAGCGGGTGCCAATGATAATAGCAGCCTGTCCGCTTCTTGCTGCCTGCCAATTGCGATCTCTTTCGGCGGTACCGAGGCCTGAGTGCAGCGTGACAATGGGCGCATCAAACCGTTCATTAAAGCGTTGCACTAGCTGGGGGGTTAAGCCGATCTCTGGAATCAGGACTAAGGTCTGCTCTTGGCGGGCAAGAGCGGCGGCTATCGCTTGCAAGTAAACTTCAGTTTTACCGCTGCCAGTAACGCCCTCCAATAAATGGCAAGAAAATTCCCCCAGTGATGCATTAATGTGGGTGATCGCGAGGCTTTGTTCGGTGTTGGCAGTGAGTGGGGTTCTGCAGCTCCAAGCTTTGTTGGCAAGCATGGTCACCGGTTCGATCAGCGATCGGGTTATGAGAGCACGCAGGTTATCGGGCTTAAATCCGCTGTCCCTGAGCTCTGCGCGAGTTTTAGGCCCAGCGCGTAACGCGGCAATCAGGGCTTGCTGGCGAGGTGCCCGGCTCAGTGCAGCATCCGATAGGCCCTCACCGCGAAGCGTAAGGGTAAAACCATCCTCGTGAGTGCTTGCTGGGGGCTCACCGCGCCGCTCTCGGGGCGACAGGCCCAAAATCAATGTTTCTCCCGGGGGATGCTGATAATAATCTGCCGTCCAGCCCAGCAGCTCCAGCACGATTGAATCGATCAGCGCGGTGTCATCCAGATAAGCTTTGGCGCACTTCAGCTTCTCTGGGCTGATGGCAGTAGACCCTAGAATTTCGGTGACAACGCCAACGAGCTGCCTTGAACCCAGAGGTATTAAAATACGGCCACCTGCTACAGGTACCGTATTGCTACCTTTAACAGGCAAATAATCGAGGTAGCCACGCACGGGAATTGGCACAGCACATCGCAACAGGGTTTGGGCGTTGTCTTGTTGCTGCGGCAACTTTTTGGACCTCTACGTTAAATTGTTGGTATTCCCATTGCTTGCGGGGCCTTGATAAACCTTTGGTTTCTGGTAACCTTCGTCCTCTTTTTTTTATGGCGCCTCCATATGGGGGGTTGCAAAGGATTCTTTAATGAAAGCCGACATTCATCCGCGTTATGAGGAAATCACTGCTCGCTGTAGCTGTGGCAACGAAATCAAGACACGCTCTACCGTCTGTGAGGACATTTTGTTGGATGTCTGCAGTCAATGCCATCCCTTCTTTACTGGGAAGCAGAAAATCTTGGATACTGGTGGTCGTGTAGATCGATTTAACAAGCGCTTCGCAGGCAGAAGCCTGAAGAAATAGGTCCCTTAGGGGAAATAAGCGCCGGCCAAGCCGGCGTTTTTTTTGTCTCAAATGCCGCTAAGCAGCATTTAGAGCTGAAGGTCGACGTTTATGTCAAAGCAACTTCTGAAAGATGCACTCGATTACCATGCCTTGCCGGTACCTGGAAAAATCAGTGTCGAGCTGACTAAGCCTGCAGATACTATGCGCCACTTAGCCATGGCTTACTCACCAGGTGTTGCCGAGCCTTGTAGCCAGATCGCTCTGGATCCTCAGCTGGCATACCGTTATACCGGAAAAGGCAATAGTGTCGCGGTTATATCAAACGGTAGTGCCGTTTTGGGGCTGGGCAACTTGGGCGCTTTGGCCAGCAAACCAGTGATGGAGGGTAAAGCTTTGCTGTTTAAGCGCTTTGCTAACATCAACGCTATCGATGTTTTGGTCGACACACAGGATGTAGATACGTTTGTAAATACCGTCAGCGCTATTGCATGTACCTATGGCGGCATTAACCTTGAAGATATTAAAGCGCCTGAATGTTTTGAGATTGAGCGCAGGCTACAGGCTTTGTGTGACATCCCTATTTTCCACGACGATCAACACGGCACGGCTATCGTTACGGCGGCGGCTTTAGTCAATGCTCTTGAGATCCAGAAAAAGACACTGGATAACGTCAATGTGGTTTGCCTGGGCGCGGGCGCCGCGGCGGTCGCGTGTATGAAGCTTTTGCTGGAGATGGGTGCCGACCCTGGCCGCATGCTAATGCTCGACCGACAGGGTGTAATTCACGCTGGGCGCGAGAACCTCAATGAACAGAAAGCGCTGTTTGCTGTCAACACGGACAAGCGGACCCTCGACGACGCGATGAAAGACTGTGATGTCTTCGTTGGCCTTTCTGGCTCCGACTTGGTTTCTCAGGACATGGTGAAGTCCATGGCGCCTCGTCCTATTATTTTCGCTTGCTCCAATCCTGACCCGGAAATTAAGCGTGAACTTGCTATGGCAACACGCAGCGATATTGTCATGGCGACGGGTCGATCCGATCTGCCTAATCAGGTCAATAACGTCCTGGGGTTTCCCTTTATTTTTAGGGGTGCGTTAGATGTACGGGCGTCCACCATTAACGAGGCAATGAAAATCGCTACGGTTAATGCGTTGGCGGAATTGGCGAGAGAGCCAGTACCCGAATCTGTTTTAGATGCTTACAGTCTTATCGACTTGGAGTATGGCCCGAACTACATTTTACCAAAGCCTATGGACCCTAGGTTGATGCCCATTATCGCCCCAGCGGTAGCACGGGCAGCGCAGGCTTCAGGCGTTGCTCGCTGTGCTATTGATGATGATTATGAAGAACAGCTTTGGGGCGGCGTTGGGTTTGGCGCTGATCGCAACTGGCGCTAATTTTACGGGTTAGATCGCTGCGTTCAGATGGCTGGCAGAGACTAAAATAGCCCTTCTAATTCATCGGTGCCTGCAGGCTTGTCGCCGTCCGATTTTTGAGATGGCAAAAATTCCTCAAAGAAGTACTCATAGACGCTACCCTCTGGCATGCCAGTCACGCGCCGCCCTGTCTTACGGTCTATTCTCAGCCGTACCACGCCACTGGGCATGTCCGGGAGCGACTGTTCTTTGGGCAGCACCTCGCGCATAAAATCAATCCAAATAGGCAGTGCTGCGGTACCGCCAAATTCGCGTTTCCCTAAAAGGCTGTAGTCGTCAAAGCCAACCCAAGATGTTGTGACTAGATCGGGGTTGAAGCCTGAAAACCAAGCATCCCTGGGACCATTGGTTGTGCCTGTCTTTCCGGCAATATCGTCACGTTCCAAAACCCGAGCTCGTCTTCCCGTGCCACGTTTTATAACGTCACGCAGCATGGAAGACATGAGATAGCTTGCTCGGGGATCCATAACTTGTGGTGCTTCTCTAACGTCATTATTGATTGGCTGCAATATGTCTTCCATGCGCAAAGCTTCCTCATCTACAGGGCTATTTTCCCCACAGGTGGAGCACACAACCCAAGGGTCCGCCTGATAAATAACGTTGCCCGCTGCATCCTCGATGCGCTCAATTAAATAGGGCTCTACGCGAAAACCACCGTTAGCGATGATGGCATATCCCGTTGCAATATCGAGGGGCGTATAGGCATGGGTACCCAGTGCCAGAGTGAGGTTTCTAGCCATACCTCCTGTGTCGAAACCCAGCTGTTCAACGTAGTCTATGAACCGATTGAGGCCAAGACGCTGTAGTACTCGAATTGAGACTAGGTTGCGGGAATAGGTCAGCGCATTGCGGAGTCGTGTGGGGCCATAGAATCGGCCGCTATCATTTTCGGGCCGCCATATTTCATCGCTTGATAAATTATCTAAAACGATGGGCGCATCGTTAATGAGTGTAGCGGGCGTTATCCCATGCTCCAGCGCAGCGGCGTATAAAAAGGCCTTGAAATTTGAGCCCGGCTGCCGGCGCGCCTGAGTTACTCGGTTAAACTTCGACAGTTCAAAACCCATACCGCCTACCAGCGCACGAATGGCGCCGTTGTTTGGGTCTAGCGCGACCAGCGCTGCCTGTGCACGAGGCACCTGAGCAAGCCGCGGATTGCCACTCTTTGCGTCCCATTCGATACGAATTAGATCGCCGACAAAGAGCAGCTCCTCAATGGAATCGGCAGCTGAACTCGTTAGATTCTCGGTGCGAAAGCGACGAATACTTTCGAGATCGTCCTGCCACTCAAGGCGGTGCTGTTCACCGGACTTGGTAACTACGTTAGCGCCTGCTGAATCGACTTCGGTCACAATGGCAGGAATGAGATCGACAATGACAGGCATTGCTTTGAGCGCGAGTCGCCATCGCTCCTGAAGTTCTGACTCATCTTCGTCTTCTCGCGGTGGTAGTTGGCGTTCAGGCCCCCTCCAGCCATGACGTTTGTCGTAGGTCCTCAGGCCATTGACTAGGGCCTGTCGCGCCGCGATCTGGGCTTTACCGTCAATCGTGGTGTAGACAACATAGCCATCGCTGTAGGCCCCGTTACCAAACCGATCGAGCATTTCTTTACGAACCATTTCAGCGATGTAGTCTGCCTGTACTTCAACACGTAGACCGCTGTAGGTTGCTATTACTGGGCTTTCGCGGCTGCTGTCGCGGGTTGCCTGGTCGATCATGCCCAGTGAAGCCATGCGTCCCAGAATCCAGTCTCGCCTAATTTTGGCTCTCTCTGGATTGCTCAAGGGATTGTTTCGCGAGGGCGCCTTGGGGATGCCTGCCAGCATGGCGTGTTCGGGTAAGGACAATTCAGATAGCGATTTTCCGTAATAGGTTTGAGCAGCAGCTTCGAAACCGTAGGATCGATGGCCTAAGAAAATCCGATTGACATAAAGCTCAAAAATTTCTGCTTTGGTTAAAACGCGTTCTACTTCAAGCGCCAAAAGTATTTCATTGAACTTGCGTAGAAAGGTTTGTTCCAAAGTGAGGGCATAGTTTCGTGCTACCTGCATGGTTAGCGTGCTGCCTCCCGAACGTTTGCGCCCGGTGGTTACAAGTTCTGATACGGCTCTTGCTAGACCCAGTAGATCAACGCCGCCGTGCTCAAAAAACTGGTCATCCTCTGCAGCAAGCAGCGCGTTTACAAAATCATCAGGGATGTCATCGAACTTGAGCGGACTTCTTTTTTGCTCGCCAAACTGTCCAATCAGCCTTTCATCAATGCTCATAACTTTCATGGGAGTTTGCAGCTTTACGTCGCGCAATGTATCGGCATCGGGTAAATTTGGGCTTAAATAAAGGTATAGACCAGCGAGCCACCAAAGCGCGGCACAAGCTGCGATAATAAAGACGGTCAACAATGAACGGGTCAAAACCAAGACCTAGGAGCTCCCAAAGCGGTGGTAATTAGAGTAAACAGTGTCTGAGGTGTGTACTTTGTCAGGTGATGGCGCAAATTACTGCGTCAAAGTGACCTTTTTACAGGCTTGTAGTGCATCATAGACGCGTATTATACCAATGTGAGTGGTGGGCGCGCCCCATTAAGGTGTATTGAGCTTGGTGGCAGTTAAGCAAAGTAGGGTGAAATTGAGACAGTGCTAGGTTTTTTTGGAAAGCGAAAACCGTCACAGATGTTGGGCATCGACATTAGCTCAACCACTATCAAGCTGATCGAGTTAAGTCGATCGGGGGATCGATTTCGCGTCGAAGCTTTTGCTGTCGCCTCCTTGCCACAAAATTCTGTGGTAGAAAAAAATATTAACAACACGACGGCGGTGGCAGATGCTTTACGCAGCCTTTACGCCCGTGCTCGATCTAAAAATAAGTTGGTTTGTGCCGCGGTAGCGGGGTCGTCGGTGATAACCAAGACCCTTCCCATGCCATTGGGCTTGAACGATGATGATATGGAGACCCAGCTGACTCTTGAGGCTGACCAATATATTCCCTATCCCCTAGATGAGGTGGCGATCGACTTCGAGGTTCAGGGGACGTCTGCAGGGCGCTCTGATCAGGTCGATGTATTGCTCGCTGCTTGTCGCCGCGAGACCATTGATGCCCGGGTCGAAGCTCTGGAGCTCGCTGATCTCATGCCCAAGGTGATCGACGTTGAAGCCTATGCTATGGAGCGGGCTTTTGAGTTAATCAAAGTTCAGTGGCAAATCGAAGATTCGGCGACAGTCGCGGTGGTCGATATCGGCGCGACAATGACGACGCTATCGGTGTTGCACAAAGGCGAAACGGTTTACACCCGGGAACAGCTGTTTGGAGGCAAGCAGCTGACGGATGAAATTATGCGTCGATACGGCCTGCCGCTTGAAGAGGCCGGACTTGCCAAAAAGCAGGGTGGACTTCCTGACGATTACGAGGTCGATGTGCTCGAACCTTTTCGTGAGGCGGTGGTGCAGCAGGTAGGACGCTCGCTGCAATTCTTTTTTTCTTCCAGCGATTTTAACAGCGTTGATTGCGTCATTCTGGCTGGAGGTGTTTCCGCCATGGATGGTTTAGAGCCATTAGTAGCGGGTCGTTTGGGCTGTCGTACGATTGTGGCAAACCCATTTGCCGATATGAGTATTTCTCCCCGCGTAAATGCTGTGGCACTTAATTCTGATGCGCCGGCAATGATGATTGCCTGTGGCCTAGCCCTGCGGAGTTTTGGCTGATGGCGACAATTAATCTTCTGCCTTGGCGCGAGGAGCTGCGAGCTGAGCGCAAGAAGGAATTCATTGCGAGTTTAGCGCTGATGGTTTTGGCGGCCATCCTTATCCTGTTTGTTACTGATTTAATGTTCGATAGCCGGATCAGCTTTCAGGAGAGGCGCAATGCCTATGTGCGACAAAATATTGCAGAGCTGGATGAGGAAGTCGCGGAGATACGCGATCTGCGGAGTAGACGCACGGAGCTTCTAGAGCGTATGCGCATCATTCAGGATCTTCAGGGCAATCGACCTATTATTGTTAGAATCATGGATCAGCTGGTGCGAACTGTCCCCGACGGTCTGTTCTACACCAGTCTTGTGTCGGGCGATGGTAAAATTGAAATTGAGGGTGTGGCAGAGTCCAATAACCGCGTTTCGAGTTTGATGCGCCGCTTGGAGGCATCAGATTGGTTGCAATCTCCCAACTTAGATGGGGTAGCAGCTGCGCCTTCTTATGGAGATCAGGCGACCACCTTTAAGTTGACCGTTAGCGTGCAGCTTCCTGAGCAGGAAGAGGAGCTTTAGCGATGGCCATTGAGGATACGCTCAAATCGTTGAAGGATTTTGACTTTGGCGACCTCGATTTTGAAAATGTGGGAAGTTGGCCGACACCGGTAAAGGTTTTAGCTGCGTTACTCGTATTGGCGGCATTGCTGATCGGAGGCTACTACTACCACGTCGATGACCTGCAAAAAAAGCTGACCGCTGAACGTGGCAATGAGGCAGAGCTGCGTCGTGACTTTGAAAGGTTGTCTTTTGAAGCAGCGAACTTGGAGGCGTACAAACGGCAAATGCTCGAGATGGAGGAGAGCTTTGGTGCCCTTGTAAGCCAGTTGCCAAGCGATACTGAGGTTCCCGGATTGCTTGAGGATATTACCAACAAAGGTGAGCAAAATGGGCTTGCCATCAGTAAAATAGACTTGCTGCCTGAGGTACCTCAGGAGTTTTACATCGAGTTGCCGATCAGTATTGTTGCCGTAGGCTCTTACCACGACCTCGGCGCTTTTATCTCCGGAATGGCTGGTTTACCGCGCATTGTGACGCTGCATGATTTTAATATTGTGTCATCGGGCAACAACACTAATCAGTTGGAAATGAATATCGTCGCTAAAACTTACCGCTACAGAGATGGGTTGGCTGATGAGCTTTAGATGGGCAGCGGGTTCATGGCGTCGCGTGGCTCTGTTCATGATGTTCAGTGCATTATGGGGCTGTACCGATAATGACATGAGTGATCTCGATGCTTTTATGGCGGAGAAACGAGCCCGCCCGGGTGGGGTTATCGAGCCTATACCCACGTTTACGGCTTACGAAGCCTTTGCTTATGCGGCAACAGGCCAGAGGGCCCCGTTTGATAGACCCGTCGAAGTTCGGCAGATCACGCGGATCAGCGCGCGTTCAACCATCATGCCCAATTTGGATCGCCCAAGGGAGTTTCTTGAGCAGTTCACCCTAGATTCGCTGCAAATGGTCGGGCGTCTTGAGCGTGGCGGCACGTATTGGTCGTTAATGCGTGACCCTCAAGGGGGAATCCATCGAGTGAGCCCTGGTAACTTTTTGGGTAGGGATCACGGTAGAATCACGGAAATGGGTGAGACATTTGTCGCCGTGATAGAAATAGTGACCGATGGCACTGCTGAGGGATGGGTAGAGCGTCCTCGGGTAATAGAACTTACGGGATTATGAGTTTTAGAGCGCTGGCAATGCAATGGAGATGTCCTAAATGAAACGGATGAGCAAATTACAAACCGGCTTGACGCTGGTGTTGTTGCTGGGGGTTGCGGCGCCCCTACTTGCGCAGCCTGTGATTGAGGATATTACGTTCAGCTCACAGCCCGGCAGTAAATTTGAGGTGCGCTTGGACTTCAGTGAAGCCCCACCCGCGGACTACAGCGCTTATACGATTGAAGAGCCGGCCCGTATTGCGATTGACTTTCCCGGCACTAAGAGCGGCCTTGACCAGAAGCGCTTTTCACTGCCCTTTGGAAACGCTACCGGCGTATTGGTGCTTGAGGCCGGTGACAAGACGCGTTTAGTGCTAAATCTTATTAAATTGGTGCCCTATGAGGCAGTTATAAGCGGCAACCAGCTTGTTTTACAGGTAGGCCAAGACAGCAGCGGTGGTTACACCAAGGCTACCCCGCCCAGTAATGTTCTTGAAAGCCAAATGGAGCCAGTGGTTGAGGCTCGCTCGCAGTTGACGGACCTCCAGTTTCGCCGTGCGGAGTCGGGGGAAGGTCGTCTTATCCTGCAGCTCAGCGATCCCTCAGTTGATGTCAATGTGTTCTCTGAAGGCGGTAAAATTAATCTGGAGTTTTTGGCGACGAACGTTCCTGATGGGTTGTTGCGCCGCTTTGATGTGACTGATTTTGCGACACCCGTGAATTCAATTGAAGTGACAACCACCGAACGGGGAACCCGCTTGCTGCTTGAGGCGGAAGGAACCTATGACTATCTTGCCTATCAGACAGGGAAAGAGTACATCCTCAGCGTAAAGCCCTTGAGTGATGATGAGAAAAAGGCGCGTTTAAACGAGTTTACTTATGTTGGTGAACGTATTTCCCTGAACTTTCAGGATATTGAGGTGCGGGCTGTTTTACAGCTGATTGCCGATTTTACCGACCTCAATCTTGTGGCGTCTGATACGGTCAGTGGCAACATAACCTTAAGATTACAAAATGTCCCTTGGGATCAGGCATTGGAACTGGTGCTGAGAACCAAAGGCCTTGATAGTCGCCGCATTGGTAACGTCCTGATGGTGGCTCCTGCAGTGGAAATTGCGGAACGGGAACGGCAGGAAATCGAATCGAATAAACAGATTGCCGAGCTCGCGCCGCTCCAATCGGAGTTCATTCGTATTCGATATGCAAAAGCCTCTGAGGTGGTCAACCTTTTTGAAGCTGGCTCTGAAGAAGGTGGTTCATTGGTATCTGATCGGGGTTCGGTGGTTGTTGATGAGCGCACCAACTCCATCATCATCACCGATACGGCGACAAAGCTGGCAGAGATCCGTGATCTGATTGAGCGGGTCGATGTGCCTATACGCCAAGTGATGATCGAGGCTCGAATTGTTATTGCCTCAACCAATCTTGATGAAGAGCTCGGGATAGAGTGGGGCGGTGGTTATATCGGTGTAGATAGTAGTAATGGCAACATTTACTCGGCGTCGGGTAGTCGAGAGCAGGTGGTCAGTTTTAATCAAGACACTGTTGCAGGGGTGACCCCTACGCTTAACTACCCAGTTCAAGGTGGGCAGCAACAAGGTGGGAACCAGGGAGGTGATGGCCAGCAACAGCAGCAGGGCCTTGGGGCGGCACTGGTCGATTTAGGTGTTTCTCAGGCAACTAGCGGTTTCGCCGTGGGTTTTACCTCAAATGATCTGTTTTTAACTGCAGAACTATCGGCCTTAGAGTCTTCAGGGCAAGGAGAGGTTGTCAGCCAACCGAAGATTATTACGGGGGATAAGCAGCTCGCGACGATTAAATCGGGAAGTGAGATCCCTTATCAGGAAGGGGCGGCTTCAGGAGCCACAACAGTTTCATTTAAAGAGGCCGTTCTTAAGCTTGAAGTGACTCCCAATATTACTCCCGACGATCGCATTCTTCTTGATTTAGTCGTCAATCAAGACTCGTTAGGCGATTTGGTGCCCAGTGGTACGGGAGGGTTAATACCTACGATCAACACAACGCAGTTAACTACGCAGGTGTTGGTGGGAAATGGCGAAACAGTGGTACTTGGAGGGGTGTTCCAGAATGACGAAATTACCCAGATTCGAAAAGTGCCTTTCTTAGGTGACATCCCTTACCTAGGCACGCTTTTCAAAAATACTGCTAGTAAGACTAGCAAGACCGAAACGCTAATCTTTATTACGCCGCGGATTCTTTCCGAAGCCCTTCTCGACTGATCCTGTGACTTCTTCTGCCCGAGTGTTTTTAGTCGGCCCCATGGGGGCCGGAAAATCCACGGTGGGGCGTGCCCTGGCCCAAATTCTAGGCTTTGAGTTTGTGGATTCTGACGCTGAAATAGAGGCGCGAACCGGGGCCGACATACCCTGGATATTTGAAATAGAGGGCGAATCGGGCTTTCGCGATCGGGAGACTAAGGTTATAGAGGACGTTTCATCGCGGGATACCGTTGTTATGGCTACCGGCGGCGGTGCCATTTTAAGAGGTGAAAACCGCAGTGTTCTGAGCAAGCGCGGATTTGTGGTGTACTTGGAAGCCACCCTACGCGAACAGATCCGTCGTACCAGTAAAGACCAGCAGCGGCCGTTGCTTGCAGGACAAGATCGACGGCGCGTGTTAACTGAATTAATGGCCACGAGAGAGCCCTTGTATAAGGAAATAGCCGATCTCACGCTGCCAACGACCAAGCGTAATGCTAGGCAGTTGGCGGAACAAATAGTTTCTGCCTTAGAAGAGGTGGTTCCAGTCGCTGGCCCCTGAGACGATCAAGCCGTGATTAGACCCGGCGCTTAATGTTTTTACTTGGATGCACCTAATTTACGAGTCACTCGATTATGTCTAGCCCTCTCTACAGTCTTAAGGTCGATTTACCGTCTGACGGTATTGATCGCAGTTACCCCATTGTTATTGGGCGCGGTGTATTGGGTGACGGCGAGGGTTTTGCGGAGTTGTTGGGCGATTCTCCGGTAGTTTTAGTCAGTAATGACACAGTGGCGCCGCTGTATATGTCACGGGTGCGTGACGCCTTGGGGAAGGCGAGAGAGGTGACGGAGGTGATTCTGCCCGATGGAGAAGACCAAAAGCACCTGGAGAGCGCCAACCAAATTTGGCAAAAAGCCCTTGAAGATCATCATGAGCGTCGCAGTGTATTTATCGCACTTGGCGGTGGCGTGATCGGTGATCTAACGGGCTACAGCGCAGCGTGTTTCTTACGAGGCGTCGATTTCATTCAGCTGCCGACAACCTTGCTGGCTCAGGTAGATTCCTCGGTGGGGGGTAAGACTGGAGTAAATCACCC
>Ga0208971_1000032_pt1 | contig 91202 bp, 94 predicted proteins | sample AOAMet1_18_M0_10_2_FD_188229 | JGI IMG/M metagenome (GOLD analysis project Ga0208971, IMG submission 188229) | Ammonia-oxidizing marine microbial communities from Monterey Bay, California, USA - CAN11_18_M0_10 (SPAdes) | ecosystem: Environmental > Aquatic > Marine > Intertidal zone | place...
TGATCTGACCAAGGTGTTAAACGGAACGAGCAAGTCTATCCAGCCTCGTACAAACGAGTTTGTCACCTTCACGCAGCGTATTGAGTGCCGCCTCTAGCTGTTCACGCTCTGCAATAGAGGAAACTTGCTCCTTAAAGATCCGCTCACAGCCGTATGCTTCCAAGTCTCGCACTTGAGCTTCAAGGCCAGCAATCTACTCAAGTGTTGATGTCCTCGCTAGACCAATGATCATTATACATCTCCCAATAGAGTTTAAGACTATGAGGTAAATAGTTACATAAAAATTTATAGTTGACCCTATTGGAACTATTCCACCTTAGACCGCTAGAGCAAGGTCTATTGGTACTGGCATTCACTTTGAGCGACAACTAACACAAACTCCAGCGCTGTCGTTCTAATTGGTATGACAGATAATGAACGCCTTATCATCACCACCGTCTGGAACGACATGACTTTACGGCTAAAGCTAGAGGATGATCCCTATAGCCTAACTCAATCTGAGCTAGATGGACTAAAACAAAACGAAAGGCTGAACGCAAAGATTCATGCGTTAACACAGGACGTGCTGGATCAACGCTTACAGCCAATAACCGCAAAACATCACGTATAACTTATGTGACACCCCAGGCATGGGCCACTGGGGATGCGGTGGGTATGTATACATGCATTCTCACGCAGATATTGTCTCTAAGAGGGAGAGCATAGTTAGACTTAGAGCGGCCCTCCAAACTCCTCTTTGAGTATATCTCATCCCTATCGTAAAACTCATCAAATGATGGAACATCAGTCCCAAGCTCAACCCACGAAAGCTTACTCTTAGTAAAGATGTGCGCTAATGGTGGGAAACCTTCGGCATTGTCCAAAGTTGTTGTCTTAAACACCAATATCTGATCAGTGCCTATCGCTGCAAAGTGGCTAAACACTTGGTCACCACACCTCTCGCAACGCTGTATGGAGTGACCGCTACCACTACCAGATGGTCCAACCATCGTAATCAGCATACCTTTATCCACTACAAAGTTATTTGCCTCTATAAGTGAATGCACCACGAATGCAGATGCTGTATAACGCTGGCATAATTTACAGTGACATGCATGGGTGAACATCGGTTCATCGGTAATGTGGTAACGCACATCACCACACGAGCAACCGCCTTCATGTTTTTCTATAAATTACCTCAAAATGTGTTGTTCTATCGTCTCACGATGACCCAACTAGGAAACAAAATCAACAATCACATGTCGTTAGAGTGCGCTGTTGGCATTACACAGCGATTACGAGTTATAAGTCAGGGTTAAAAGCTTCCTAGGAATGTGCATGTGCTGAGGAGCTTGAAAGTATCCACAAAGTAAAAAGGCCCCATCAAAAAGTGAGGCCTCTTTAAGTCGTAATAGATAAGCTTATGCGCTTGTGTCGACACACTGCTTTGCGTCTGCGTCCCAAGCTTGGCCTGTTGTGCAAGACATTGAGGCTTCTTGTTCACCGTGCATCCCGCATCCATCGGCAAGAGCAAATGGAGCAGATAGAACCAAAGCGAACAGTGATGCTGTAATCGTTTTCATAGTTATCTCCTTTTGGTTGTACAACAGATGTATTGCTGACAGCATTCCTTACAAGAAACATATTGTCACAGCCTAAAACAAAAGAGGCTGAGCCACAGAAGCCCAGCCTTAGAGTTTGTACATTTACTCAGGGAGAAGAAATGTTACTCTCTTTACGCTACAGCTGAGCAGGTGGATCACTTTCTTCTCTCACAATTAGACTTCACATGACATAAAGCCTTTGCTTAATTTGAAATACCAGTAAGCTATCATGAATATTCATGGGAAATAAAAGGAGTGCGTTGTGAAGTACGCTGTTTATACAAAGTGGGCATGGGATAATGGAGTGCCGTCTGCAAATGATTTACAATCAATGATGAGAGGCTTCAGAGATAGTAAAGGAGATGCTTTTGCCCCTGAAGAAGTTCTATGGTGGCAGATAGATGAGACACATCATCAGGCCATAATAATCTACCCATCAAAAGAGATCGCAGACGCTGAACGCACAGCGTTGGAAGCTGCACGTAAAGATTCTGTACAAGACAATAAAAACAGAATGGTAGAGGAATACGTTGGCCCTGTTGTGATGCAGCTAACAGAATTGTAAGCCCCAGAGTAAATGACACTATATTTTAGAAAACTACGCTGAGTTTTGAAATAGATGTGCTACTTCTTCTGAGTTGGATCACATGAGTTTTAACATGGTCTGTCGCCTCATTAATACCAAACGCTCATTAGACTGCCTGAATGAGTGAAACACCTCCACAGACCACCCTAGAATGGCTATCCAGCTATAGTGGGTGCAACAATGACGTAGACCTTAGCCAAAAGAACGATTTAGTATCTGTAATTATTATATAAAAATTTTCTTGGCGCCTGCAAAACCTAGCCATAGGACCACTTTGTGAAGTTATGACGACCTGGAGAATGTTTTGTCATCCGACGCCATAAATGAGCCCTGCCCGCTTCAAGAGGGTTTACTCTGACAACCGATCTCACGGGGTGGTTCAGTTTCTGTGCCGCATGATGATTAACTCGAGAAACCTTTTACGGGTGTTCAAGTTTGTCTGAAAACACAGTTTGGTATCTCAGGCCTTTAATACTGACGACCGGCTGACAAGCACATTAAATCAAAGCATGGACTATTCCCATGTAGCCCCGCATAATTAAATCTTAAAGTGAGCAATATTGTTTAACGACAGGGGAGAAAGTAATGAAAATACTAAAACTAGCCTTTATTGGTGGCGCGATGGGCTTAACCGCATTTAGCGCTTCCGCTGAAACATTTCGCTGGGCATCGAATACCGATCCACAAACAATGGACCCACATGCAGTAAACTCTGCTCCGGTTCTTTCGTTTTTAAACAATATCTATGAAGGTCTTGTACGCCGAAATCAGGGTATGTCTATTGAGGGCTCGCTCGCTCAATCTTGGGAACCTCTATCCGATGATAATGGATGGCGTTTCAACCTACGTGAAGGTGTGACTTTCCAGGACGGATCCCTCTTCAATTCGGAGGACGTCATGTTTTCCTATGAGCGCGCATCGAGCGAAGCTGCTGATGTGAGATCTTGGTTCGCACCAGTAAAAGAGGTTCGGGTAGTTGATGATTACACCATTGATTTCGTCACCAATGCTCCAAACCCATTATTTCCAGATTCTATCGCTAACTTTATGATTCTCGATAAAGGTTGGGCCGAAGCAAATGGCGCAGAACTGCCTGCGCGCGATGCTGAAAACTTTGCCACCATGAACGTAAACGGCACAGGCCCGTTTACAGTCACCAGCCGCGATCCCGGAATCAAAACTGTTTTGACCCCAAATGCCGGATGGTGGGGCGCAGCTGAGCACAATGTTAGCGAAGCAATATTTACTCCAATTGGTAACGCCGCGACTGGCCTTGCTGCCTTATTATCGGGAGAGATTGATTTTATTCAACCGATTCCCTTGCAGGACGTCACACAGGTCGAAGGCCGTAACGGGTTTAAAGTTCTCGAGGGCGAAGAAACTCGGGTGATAATGTTTGGCTTTGGGCACGAACACGAAGAACTGCTTTATTCGTCCGACGTCACTGGAGCGAACCCATTTCAGGATGTCCGCGTTCGTCAAGCGGCAGCCCACGCTATCGATATAGCGTCCATCGACCGAGTGCTTTTCAGGGGCAAGATCGATGGGGCTTCACAATTGGTTCCAGCAGGAATATCAGGTTATTCCGAAGCCAATTCAACTCGTCCAGCCTATGACCCGGAGCGCGCCAAGGCCCTTTTGACCGAGGCCGGTTATCCAAATGGGTTTAGCTTTGGCCTGAAATGCCCTAATGATCGTTACATCAACGATGAGGCACTATGTCGTGCGGCGGCATCGATGTTCGCGGCTGTGGGTCTGAATGCTGAACTTAGTACCGGCCCCGTTCGCGATTATTGGCCGCAGCTACGTGAAGATGCATTTGATATGTATCTTCTAGGCTGGTCACCTGGTACTTTTGACATGGAACATCCGATCCGTTTTCTGTTATCGACACCAAATTCTGAAAAGAAACTCGGGTCGTGGAATTTTGGTGGGTATTCTAACCAACGCGTTGATACGTTACTGCCCAGCATCCAGCAGGAAATAGATCCAGAAAAACGTCAGGCTATGGTTGATGAGGTCGTTGCAATTACTCAGGCAGAGGCCGCGTATATTCCGCTTTATACCCAGCCGCTCATTTGGGCTGCCAAGGATAATATTGATCTGACACAACGCGCTGACAACTTTTTCATGTTGCGCTGGGTTACAGTAAACTGATCCGAAGTTAGGGCAAAACGGCGATGGTTTATTTTATTGTGAAGCGGATGATTCAATCCGTCTTTGTAATGCTGGCTGTCGCCTTTTTGGCCTTTTCCTTATTTCGGTTCGTTGGGGACCCAATCACGCAGATGACAGGGGTGGAAACCTCAGTTGTAGATCAAGAACGCCTGCGTGAAGAGCTCGGATTGAACGACCCGTTCGTCTCCCAATTTATACGGTTTACCGGCGATATGTTGCAGGGCGATTTTGGCTATTCTTATCGTACCCGCCAACCTGTCGCAGATATGATCACCGAACGTGTTCCTGCAACCTTGGAATTGGGCGTCGTGGCGTTGATCATTTCTCTTTTGGTTGGAGTGCCTGCGGGTGTATACACAGCGTTAAAACCGCGCGGCATTTGGACCCAAACCATTTTGATGACCACCCTTGTTGGGGTGTCGGTCCCAACCTTTGTGATAGGGATCATGCTGATATTTTTATTTGGCGTTCAACTGGGCTGGCTGCCCACGTTCGGTCGCGGTGGCACCGTGCAAATTGGCAACTGGGAAAGTTCATTGTTCACCTTCAGTGGATGGCGTGCGTTACTCTTACCTGCGATTACTCTTGGCGTTTATCAACTGACCCTCACCATGCGTTTGGTGCGTGCCGAAATGATGGAGGTCATGCGATCCGATTACATCCGCTTTGCCATGGCGCGAGGTGTGCCAATGAGGAAACTGCATTACAAACATGCAATGGTGAACACAATGGTGCCTGTGATTACGATTATCGGGCTGCAGTTTGGCGGTGTCATCGCGTTTTCCATCGTCACTGAAAGCGTATTTCAATGGCCCGGAATGGGCTTATTGTTTCTTGAATCGATCCGCTTCGTTGATATCCCTGTGATGGGTGTCTACCTTGTGGTGATTGCATTTTTCTTTGTGTTGGTGAACCTTGTGGTCGACTTGCTCTACGTTGCCATTGACCCGCGCCTGCGACTTAGGGAACTGGAATGATTGCCTTTTTGAAGAAGTATGAAGGTCTGTGGCTGTTCGTCCATTCCCCATCGGCGATTGTCGCGGCAATGGTTGCTACACTCATCATTTTAGGTGCTATATTCGCGTCTTGGATCGCACTGGTGAACCCCTATGACCTAGCATCGTTCAGCTTATTTGACGGGTTATTACCCCCTGTATGGCAAGATGGGGCAAACCCGAAATACCTGTTAGGTACCGACGATCAAGGTCGCGATATGATCTCGGCAATCTTGTACGGCGCACGGCTGTCACTGATTATTGGCCTGTCTGCTTTGACGATTGCGGCCGTTATAGGCGTAGGTCTTGGTCTTGCCGCTGGATATTATGGCGGACGATTTGATGCTGTCGTGATGCGTATCGCAGATGTGCAACTGGCACTGCCCGCGATCCTAACAGCGCTGCTGATTGACGGGATTGCACGAGGCATTCTGCCGGCTGCCATTCAACAAGATTTACGCGTTGCAGTTTTGACCCTCGCCATTGCGCTGTCGCTTTGGGTGAACTTTGCCCGTACAGCGCGCGCCACGACTTTCGTCCAGATGAACAAAGAATACGTGCAGGCCGCAATCATGATGGGCCAACGCCCCTCACGGGTGATGTTTGTGCATATTCTGCCTAACATCCTTGGTCCACTTTTAGTGATTATGACCGTCGATCTGGCCTCCGCCATTTTGCTTGAGGCAACCTTATCCTTCCTTGGCATCGGCCTGCCCGCCGACAGCCCCAGCCTTGGCACGCTAATCCGCATTGGCATGCAATTCATGCTTTCCGGTGAATGGTGGATTTTGTGGATCCCCACGTTGTTCCTCATCGCCTTGGTTGTCTCCATCAACATCCTTGGCGATTTCCTACGTGACATCTTCAACCCAAGGCTGCGCTAGATGCTGACGATTAAAGACCTTACCGTCAAATTCCCGTCCCGCTTTGGTGATTTTAGTGCCATCGAGGGCGTGGACATGACAATCAAGCCAGGTGAAATTCACGGATTGGTTGGTGAAAGTGGTGCAGGCAAATCCACGGTAGGCGCAGCGGTTATTGGCCTACTGCAAGCACCGGGCTATGTCGCGAACGGAATACTGACGCTGGGCGATACAGACCTTCGTGATCTAACAGCCGCCCAAGCGCATGAGGTCCGCGGGGATCGCATTTCGATGATCTTTCAGGACCCGCAAACCAGCTTGAACCCGCTGATGACGATTGAGGATCAGCTGGTTGAGACCATTCAGGCCCATTCAGATGCCAGCAAAACCGCAGCCCGCAGACGCGCCGTTGATCTCCTCGAAGATATCGGAATTCAAAACGCATCCCAACGGATAAAAGCCTACCCACATCAATTTTCCGGCGGAATGCGCCAGCGAGTTGTCATTGCATTAGCAATCTGTACTGATCCGGAGTTGATCATTGCCGATGAGCCCACAACAGCATTGGATGTTGCTGTGCAATCGCAGGTCCTAGACTTGATTAAACAGTTGGCCAGGGAACGGCAGATTGCCTTTATGTTGATCACCCATGACATTGGCGTAATAGCCCAAGTGGCCAACCGCGTGACGGTCATGCGCAAGGGGCGTGTAGTGGAAACAGGTGACACTGCGCAGGTCTTAGGCGCTCCCAAACATCCCTACACGCGCGCGCTGATGGATGCTGTGCCTCCATTGGATCAAAAAATAGATCGCTTCCGCGTTCCTGCCGCGGACGACACTGCGGTGATGCAGGGTGACACAGCAGAGCGCTGGTTGCTTGAAGGACAACAATACGGCCTCACAGGGCTTGCCTTGGAAAATCTCACAGTGACGTTTACCGGGCAGCGCACATCCTTGTTCCGCAAACCATCCCACTATGTCGCTCTGGAAGATGTGACTCTGACCATTAGACCCGGTTCTATCATGGGGTTGGTAGGCGAGAGCGGGTCTGGAAAATCCACGCTGGCGAAAGCCATCACTGGCCTTGTGACACCCACATATGGGACGATGATATTGGGCGACACGGTGCTGCCATTCGGATCATCTCGGAGTCGGCACCATTCGTCGCGACAACTGGTTCAAATGGTGTTTCAAGATCCCTACTCAAGTCTGAACCCTCGACACCGTATCGGAGATATTCTGACCGAACCATTACGGTTTTACGGTTTTGTCAAAGACCCAGCCGAGCGCACGAGTTTGGCGGCCTCCATGTTATCACTCGTGGGGATGCAGCCAGACGCTATCATCAAATACCCGCACCAATTCTCGGGTGGCCAACGTCAGCGCATTGCGGTGGCACGGGCGTTACTCGCGCGGCCACGGTTCTTGATCTGTGACGAGCCGACGTCGGCTCTGGATGTGTCGATTCAGGCTGAAATCTTGAACTTGCTCAAAGAACTACAAGCAAGGTTTGGACTAACCATCCTGTTTATCAGCCACAATCTTGCTGTGGTGCGTCAAATGGCAGATGACACGGCCGTTTTACGCAACGGCAAGATCCAAGAGGTCAATACGACCGAGGTAGTCTATCAGAGTCCACAAGCCAAATATACAAAATCACTACTGGCACAAACGCCTGTGATGCCAAAATCTTGGAGACACTAGGCTCATGATTACATTATACGGATATGACACCATAAATACTTTAAAGGTGCTGATGTTCTTGTGTGAAGCCGGGCTAAATTATGAATTTAAGCCCATCAATATTCGCGCTGGAGAGCAACACTCTGCCAAATTTCGCGCCATAAACCCAGCCGGAAAGGTGCCTGTGATTTGGGATGGTGATATGCACCAAACAGAATCAAATTCGATCCTACTTAGCTTGGCGCAAAAAACAGGCTGGGGGCTGATTGAGGGCTCTTCGTTGAATGCGAAATTGATCACTTGGCTATTTTATCAGGCATCTACTCAAGGGCCATATTTCGGACAGATCGAATATTGGTCTAGACTGGCTAAGTCGCCCAATTCCGACGCGCTGGCCCAATACAGCGCTGTAGCAAATCGCTCGATTGAATATCTGAATGAACAATTAAACTCCCAAAAATATATCTGTGGGGATGCATATAGCATCGCCGACATCGCGCTGTTCCCTTGGCTGCGTATACATAAACACCTTGGATTATCCATTGAGCACGCCGAAAATTTGTCGCGTTGGTGTGACTGTATTTTGGCAAGAGAAGCCACCCAAAAAGCCCTAACATTTTTTAATGACATACCATCACAGAAATAAGTGTTTTAGACAAATAAGAACACACTTCCCGTTGCTTGGTGCCGTCAAACTAATGAGACTAACCATCGGATTACTGGCTAAACCTGAATCTATGCGCTTTATAAGTGACGCCATTCAGCGAGAGCAGCGGCACGGTTCAGCTTGAAATTCATGCGTGAAACAATTGGTTCACCTCCGATATAATAGGACCGCTTTCGGGACCGTTTTTTAATTTTAATTGCAAAATAACCATCTGTAACTAAACTAAAATATACAAAATTCGACGTCCTCCTCTGGGCACCACAATCCAATCCAAAGCATTGTAATACCTTACTAAACGATAATTTTTAGTGAGCCGTAGACCATGCTAGCAACCAAATCTAATAGCTGCACGGTTCAAAAGAGCAGCGTTTGATATTTCTCTCGTAGGTTTCCCATTTGGTCATTGTGTTAAGCAGGAAAAATCGCTCTCAACTAAGATAAAAGTAGCGACTTAATTTTCGTCAAAAGCCAACCCAAAAAATAAAACCCAAGCCCAGTTAGTGTGGTTGTAGCATAAAAGCTAAGCCGTTCCATAAATACCATGTTGTTCAAAAATGGGTAAGGAAGCCCACTAGTCACAGAACCCTCAGGTGTAAAATTCAGTGGTGCAGTCACGGCCTCCGTCCACAATACATAAAGTAAGCACATCCCCACAATAGCTAACACACCGTTTCTAATCTGTTGGAACGACCTGTTAAAAAAAAGTGCATCAAAAATGATTAATAATGGCCCAAGTGCATGTAAGTAATATTCCTGAAACCAGACGATTGAGCCTGAATAATTCACTAAACTGGGATCGATAAAATATAGCTTCCAATACAAGAAAACAACCATAGCATTCAGAACGGCTACAGCGGAAACAAACGCATGATAAGTTTCAGGCAAATTATTGCGTTTTGACCTGTATAACAGATAGCTAGATACCATCGCTCCTGTTAAGCCCCAGATTGTTAAATAACGAAATTGAATTCCAAAATTTTCATAATTGGCAGCCATGAATTGGTATACAAAGTAACCCACTGAAAGCAGAAAACAGACAAGCCTATAGCGCAGAATAAAATTAGAACTTAAGTTTAGCATTAAAGGACCTCTGAAAAGCAACTTGTTTTCTCGCTAATGGTTAACATCTTCCTTTGGCTACACAACCGTAAGCAAAAATGAAACTAATCACTGCAACAAAGCCACATTAAACCTTATCAATATGTAATTTCAGTAAACAGGTAGGGTAGCCGAACCCATAACTATTCCCCACACCCGGCGTTAGCCAACCACAAATCTGATCAATGACATCGCTAGGGCATTCTGCGGCCCTAAGTCTATCCCGCATGGAATGCCTGAAGCTATGAATGATGTAGCCTCGTCCAATCTTTGTCTTCAGCCACTTATTCAAAGCAGCACTTGCTGAGTTAGCGTTGGTACGTTGACCATCGTTGTAGTTGGGAAATGCAAACTCACTGCCATCAGGCTTTTCTAGGATGCGCTCTGCTGCCCACTTAGCTGAACCAACCAGCGGGATTAATCTAGCACTGCTTGCTGTCTTCAGGGATCGCCAGGGATGAGGCCTGATGTTCACGCAGCGGACACCATCTTGCTCAATAAAGTCAGACCATAGCAGTCCAACGCCTTCGGCTAAACGCATCCCTGTGTCAGTAATCAGCGCTATCAGCCATCGTTTCTCATCATCAGCCTTATAGCACTCCTCTTGAACCTTCTTGATGCCCTCAGGCGTTAGGGGAGCCGTTTCTTTACCCCAACGCTGTGATCAAAATAGACGTTTGAGAATGGGTTGACGAATGCTAGTCCAAACTCACTCAATGCCAAGTTTAGAACGGTACTAAGAGTACCAAATATCCTAGCCACAGAAGCCCCATTTAAACCCTTAGCAAACAGGTAATCACGGAACTTTGTGGCATCAGACCGAGCATAATTATGGAGGTCTTTCATCCCACAGCAATCAATCAGATAACCGCAGGAACACCTAACTGCTACCTCAAATGTTGCAGGACGATGATTGCCCTTTAATCACAAGTACACGGCCACGGAGGCCTTAAGTGAAAGGTCATCTTTTGACGTATCAATGGTATCAGCTTCAACTGCGCCAGCGAGTAGATGCTTGCCTGGTAAATCATCAGAAGAGATTCTCAGAATATGCCAGTGCCGATCTAACTTAGCGGTATCACTCATAGCCCTAACACGGGCATCCCTGATGGATTTCGTCCAAAGCGAGTAAGCAATCCTACCAGTTCTGTAATGCTGACGTAAATCAGCGGGAATCCTACGAGAGAAATACCAAACGCCACTCTTTTGAAACGTGTAGCTATTAGATTTGGTTGCCAGCATGGTCTACGGCTGACTAAAAATTATCGTTTAGTAAGGTATTACAATATTTTGGCTTGGATTTGTGGTGCCCAGAAGAGGACATTGGTTCCGTAAGACGGCATCAGTCAACACACCGGCATAAGCGATAACAACAGCTTAACTACAGCCACCTGTGTCTGTCTAGGGCACCTTTGGTGGCCTCTGTAGTGGCCTGAGACAAATAGGGTCCCATGGATGACAAATGAGGCCCAGCGGGCTTTTGGTTATCTTTGGTTTCACCAAAAGGGGACTAAAGGGCTGTTGGTGTTCTTGTTGCTGAACATTGGTTAACGATTGCGTCTGTGAGTATGTTGCGCATGAGTTTTCTATAGACTTTATTGGTGAAATTAAGCTGTCTTAGAGTTACTTAAAGTACATGCGCAACGGACGCACAGACGCATTTCTCGGGATTTAGGGACGAGAAGCGAATAGTTAAACTTTAAGTTTAACGGTCAGCACCACAGCCGGACGGATGATCTCTAGGCTCGTTTTAAAGTACCTGAATGGGGAGTGTTTTGTCATACAGCGAGGCTACAAAACCGCCCGCCCCGTCTCAAGTTGGTTTTGTCTGACAATACCACCAAAAGCCAAAATCCCTATGGAGCACGGATCGATTATGCGCTGACAATCAACATGGACCAGTCAGATTAGGCTGATTAAAAGCCAGTTTACTCAGACGGTACCTTGTTTTAGTGTTATCGTACACCTCCAGAGCTTTTCATTAAGCGTCTAAAGACTTCCAACCGTACAACCCAAACCCTGAAAGTTTCTTGTGAATAAAACTTTACAAAGTCATGCCGCAATGCTTTGTTTTTCAGTATTAATATCTGGATCTTTTTCTTTTGGGTCAATGATTGCGAATGATATTTCTCCAATTGCATTAACGGCAGTACGTTTTGGGTTAGCAGCGTGCATTATCGGGCTAGTTGCATTTTTTACAAGAAAAATCACCAAAAGTGCTATGCAATCTTCTTGGCGTTATTTTATTCTTGGGGGTACATTTAGCCTTTATTTCGTCTTGATGTTTGAAGGCCTGAGAAGCGCTACTCCAATTTCTGCAGCTGCAGTGTTTACTCTGATGCCAGCGATGTCCAGTTTTTTGGGATTTATTATTTTAAAACAGAAAATTAGTTCATATAGCTTGGTAGCGATTATTATTGGAACCATTGGCTCTTTATGGGTTGTTTTTCGAGCAGACATGCTTGCTTTAGTCGTATTTAGGGTTGGCACAGGAGAACTAATTTATTTTCTTGGATGCATCGCGCATGCATTTTTACCAATCCTTTTTCGCCAATTGAACCGTGGCGAGAACGCCATCATGGTTACTTATGGAATGTTGGTAAGCGGTACAGTGATACTTAGCGTGTACGGTGCGGAAGAAATTTTGCAAACTAACTGGAAAGGGTTAACATTTTTGATCTGGGGAACGATTGTTTATCTTGCAGTGTTCGCAACGTCGCTCTCATTTCTATGCATGCAATTTGCATCAATTCATCTGCCTGCAACTAATGTCATGGCCTACACTTATTTGACCCCAATTTGGGTGCTGGTCTTAGAAAGAATTTTGCAACATGAAACCCCACCAATTTGGATCAGCGGCGGTGTAATCTTATCAATAGTTTCAGTTATAATTCTTTTATGTACATCCTTAAAATTTCAAAACTAAATTATTAAATTTTTTAAGCATCTATTTTTTGGCAAATTAATCGATCATTGTGACCATTTCTAAGAAAGTGGACTTGCCACGCCCGCTTTCGCCCACCACGTGAAGGGATTAGCCAAAGTAGACTTTCAAATAGTCTTCTGCACTGTCATATCTTCAAAGTTTACTCAAAATTAAAAAAAACGCCCCACATTACGCAGGGCGTTTCAAATTTAAATGTAGCAATTGTTACTACTTCAAAGCTGCATCTGAAATCATATGTGTCCAGGCACCTTCGGGCACCGCAGAAATAACCGGATCAGATCCACCAGACAACAAGGTCGCAACCGTACGATCAAAGTCAGCCACATCCAACGCACCGGTGGAACCGGCTGTGAGTTTGGCAATTTCGCCCATCATACGAATTTGAGCGGCTTCATTCTGTGCACCTGTTTCGTCATTATCAAGAATAATTCCAGCAGCTTCTTCGGCGTTGGCTTCGGCATATTTCCAGCCCTCCATAGACGCGCGCACGAAACGCACCATTTTGTCTACGAAGACCGGATCATTTAGGTTCTCTTCAAGTACGTAGATACCGTCTTCAAGTGTCGCCACACCTTGTTCTTCGTATTTGAAGGTCACCAACTCATCTGGGTTCACCCCAGCATCAATAACCTGGCCGTATTCATTATACGTCATGGTTGAGATACAATCTGCTTCACGATTCAAAAGTGGATCAACATTGAAGCCTTGCTTCAGAACAGTGACACCATCAGCACCGCCCTCGGTTGGAATGCCCACTTGGCTCATCCAGCTTAGGAACGGATATTCGTTGCCAAAGAACCAAACGCCAATGGTCTTGCCACGAAAGTCTTCCACCTTAGTGATGCCAGTGTCTTTCCAACATGTTAACATCAAGCCAGATTTTTTGAATGGCTGCGCAATGTTCACTACCGGAAGACCTTTTTCACGTGCCGCCAAGGCGGAGGGCATCCAGTTCAACATCGCATCCGCGCCGCCACCCGCGAGAACCTGTGGAGGGGCAATATCCGGCCCCCCCGCCAATATCGTCACATCCAGACCTTCGGCCTCATAAAACCCTTTGTCTAAGGCCACATAGTAGCCTGCAAATTGTGCTTGCGTAACCCACTGCAATTGCAATGAAACGGAGTTCGCATGACCGTCTGCAATGGCAGACGTGCCTCCTAGCCCCACTGCGATAGCGGCTGCAATAATCGTCTTTTTCATCGTTTAGACCTCCTAGTCTGTGGTTTTGCTGCAATCTTCATAGGACTGTCAGCGTTGTGATGGGTGCCAAAAGGTAACGCCCTTTTCGAGTAATGTCACAATACCGTAAAATGCGGTCCCCGCGATTGCGGCAATGACGATCTCAGCCCAAACCATATCAAGGGCGAGTTGGCCAAAGCTGGTGGAAATGCGAAATCCCATTCCAACGGTTGGGGAGCCAAAGAACTCTGCAACGATCGCGCCGATCAGAGATAATGTTGTAGCGACCTTCAAGCCATTAAAAATAAATGGCATCGCAGCTGGAAGGCGCAGTTTGAGCAGGGTGGGCCAATAGCCAGCCCCATAAGTGCGCATGAGGTCACGCTGCATCGATGTCGTATCGCGCATCCCCGCGACGACGTTAACCAAGATGGGAAAGAACACCATAACAGCCACGACAGCCGCCTTAGATTCCCAGTTACTTCCGAACCATTTAACGAAAATCGGGGCTATCCCAACGATGGGCAAAGCGGCCATAAAGCTCCCAACAGGCAGGACACCGCTTGTTAAAAACTCAGATCGATCCGCAAGTACGGCGATGCCAAAGGCTGCCAAGCCACCGAGAATATATCCCGTAAACGCCCCCTTAATGATGGTTTGGACGAAGTCTGCCCACAACCGTGGCATTTCAATCGCCATCCGCAAGACGATGTCAGAGGGACGCGGCAAAAACACAGGGTTTACTTCAAAGCCCATGACAAAGCACTCCCACACAAGCAAAACGGTCAGCCCAAAAATGAGCGGAATTGCAAGATTCATAGCCCGATAGTCCGACCACTTACTGTTTGCCAAATATAAATTCACCAACCACCCCAGAACCCAGATGGCAAATCCAGCGATTACATACATCATGCCGGTTTCATCCCCATTTTACGAAGCGTACCGCGTTCAACAAATGAAATGATCCCAACCAGTGCCGCTGCCGTCAGAGCAGCCGCAAAAAGAGCCGCCCATGACAGGATAGGTTGACCGTATTGATCACCAACCAACATGCGCGCCCCAAACCCTGCCTTTGCGCCGGTGGGCAATTCTGCCACGATTGTGCCAATCAAGGAGGCTGAGATGCCAATTTTAAAAGAGGCAAACAAAAAGGGCGTCGAGGAGGGCAAGCGCAGTTTCCAAAAGCTTTGAGCATTGTTGGTGCTATAGGTCCGTAGCAGATCCAGCTGCATATGGTCCGGGCCGCGCAGACCTTTGACCATGCCCACCACCACAGGAAAGAAAGACAGATAAGCCGCAATAACAGATTTGGGTAAGACACCATGAATACCGGCCGCTCCGAGGACAACAATGATCATCGGAGCCAGAGCAAGGATCGGAATGGTTTGACTGACGATGGCCCATGGCATGACCGATTTATCCATCACACGGCTAAAAACAATACCAACCGCAAGCAGCACACCGAGCAAGGTGCCAATCGCAAAACCCAGCAAAGTTGGCGCCAGTGTGATCCAACCATGGTAAACAAGGCTGCGTTTCGAGGTGATCTTTTTCCCAAAAATGGTGTCGAACATTTCCACCGCAACTTGATGCGGCGACGGCAAGTTTGGGCGTTTCCCAACGTAGGTCAGCGGGATCAAATGTGGGTTTTTGAGCGCAAGAACAAAACCATTTGTCTCCTTGCGCGCAATCGGAGTGTCGGGCGTAACAATCGCGCCACTGCGTTGTGCTTGGTCAGCCGTCAGATGCATGTTCATAGGAACAACCGCCAAGGCCCAGATGAATAGCACAGCCGCAATAATGGTAAAAACAGGTAGAATTGACTTCACACGATCCGCCCTTTTTTGGTGATTGACTTACACATGGGCGTGCCCTGCCCGCAGCCCATCACGCACTCTTTGAGCAATAGAGATGAATTCAGGACTGTCACGAATGTCGAGCGGTCGCTGCTTTGGCAAACTGCTGTCAATAACGTCCGTGATGCGGCCGGGTCTTGGGCTCATCACAACAATCTTGGTCGATAGGTAAACCGCCTCAGGGATCGAATGTGTCACAAACCCAATCGTCTTTTCTGTGCGCGCCCAAAGCTGCAACAGCTGTTCATTTAAGTGATCTCGCACAATTTCATCTAGCGCACCAAAGGGTTCATCCATCAGCAAGATATCGGCGTCAAAGGCAAGCGCACGCGCAATACTGGCCCGCTGCTGCATTCCCCCAGACAATTGCCAGGGAAATTTTTTATCAAATCCGGTCAAGTCTACCAATTCTAAGACCCGTTCGACACGCTCTGACATTTCAAATTTGGAAAAGCCCATTATCTCAAGGGGTAGGCGGATGTTGCCACCAATTGTGCGCCAAGGATAAAGCCCAGCCGCCTGAAACACATAGCCATAGGCGCGTGCGCGACGTGCCTCATCCGGCGTCAGGCCATTGACCGAAATATGACCTGAACTGGGTGTTTCAAGCCCTGCAATACAGCGTAAGAACGTGGTTTTACCGCAGCCAGACGGACCGATAAAGCTAACAAAATCGCCCTTATTGATCTCAAGGTTCACGTCCTGAAGCGCGTGGACGGGACCATCATTTGTCTCAAAAGTCAGGTGAAGCCCTTTGGCATCGATGGTTGGCTCTTGCGTCATATTGCATCCTGAAAATGGGTCAACGAAATTCTAATCACGGCCTCAAACTCCACTGGCGGGAATTCCTGAACGCTCAATAGGGCGTGGTGATGTCAGAGCTTTCCATGATGACAGAGCTTTGTTCGTTGCGGTATTGCCAGCGCGTTTTACGAATTTGCCATGCCCTTCCTGGGTGCGCATCTCACCATCATAGGCCGCAACATGCCCACGCGTTAAGGTAAAGCGCGGCAGGCCCTTGACCTTTTTACCCTCGAACACATTGTAATCAATGGCCGATTGTTGCATGCTTGCTGCGATCATCTTTTCTTTCTTCGGATCCCAGACAACAACATCCGCATCCGCTCCAACAAGGATAGCCCCTTTGCGCGGATAACAATTCAGGATCTTGGCAATATTGGTCGATGTGACAGCCACGAATTCATTCGGCGTTAGGCGACCCGTCGCAACGCCATAGGTCCATAGCATCGGCATGCGATCTTCCAGACCACCTGTGCCATTCGGGATCTTAGTAAAATCCCCCAGGCCGAAGCGTTTTTGTTCTGTCGAAAACGCGCAGTGATCGGTTGCCACAACGCTCAGGGAGCCAGACTGAAGGCCAGCCCAAAGGCTATCTTGGTGATGTTTGTTACGAAAGGGTGGAGACATAACGCGACGTGCGGCGTGGTCCCAGTCCTTATTGAAATATTCGCTTTCGTCCAGTGTTAAGTGCTGGATCAATGGCTCACCCCAAACCCGTTTGCCCTGATGACGTGCACGGCGAATGGCCTCGTGGGACTCTTCGCAAGAGGTATGAACGACATAAAGCGGCACCCCTGCCATATCGGCAATCATAATTGCGCGGTTGGTGGCTTCGCCCTCGACTTGCGGCGGCCTCGAATAGGCATGCGCTTCTGGTCCCGTATTTCCCTCTGCCAATAATTTGGCGGATAGTTCAGCAACGACATCCCCGTTTTCGGCGTGGACCATCGCGATGCCTCCCAATTCGGAAAGGCGATTGAAGCTTGCGAACAGCTCGTCGTCATTAACCATCAAAGCGCCTTTGTAGGCCAAGAAGTGCTTGAACGTATTAATGCCCCGATCTTTGATCACGCTCTCCATCTCGTCAAACACCTGTTCGCCCCACCACGTCACGGCCATGTGAAAAGAATAATCGCAGTTGGCGCGGGTGGATTTATTGTCCCACATTTTCAGCGCATCATGCAGTCCTTGCCCTGGGCTCGGGAGCGCGAAATCGACAACCATCGTGGTGCCCCCAGCCAATGCCGCGCGGGTACCGCTTTCGAAATCATCTGAAGAATATGTGCCCATGAATGGCATCTCAAGATGGGTATGGGGGTCAATGCCACCCGGCATAACGTAGCAGTCTGTTGCATCCAATTCATCCGTGCCAGATAGATTTTTTCCAATCTCGATGATCTTACCATCTTCAATCAAAACATCTGCTTCATATGTCAAATCATGCGTGATTATTGTACCGTTCTTGATGACTGTGCTCATGATAATCTCCCTGTCTATTGATATATGCGCCGCGGCTTAAGGTGTAATTACGGCCGTCTCCAAAACGGCATGCAACAAGACATCTGCGCCCGCAGCTGCCCATTCCTGGCTGATGTCCTCAGCCTCATTATGGCTCAAGCCGTCCACACAGGGGCACATGACCATTGCCGTGGGCGCAACCTTATTGATCCAACAGGCATCATGACCCGCGCCTGAAATGAGATCCATATGGTTATATCCCAAACGCTCCGCCGCGCGGCGCACGGCCTGAACACATGTTGCGTCAAAGGCGACAGGATCAAACCCACCGACCTTTTCAAACTCAATCTCCATCCCCATCGCTTCACAGATGGCTTGGGCTTCGGTCCGCAAACGCGCCTCCATGTCAGTGATAACAGTCAAATCGGGAGAGCGAAAATCAATCGTAAACACGACTTTGCCGGGGATCACGTTGCGCGAATTGGGGTAAACATCGATATGACCCGCCGCGCCGACCGCGTGAGGTGCATAAGACAGCGCGATCGCTTCAACTTTATCTAAAACCCTTGCCATTGCGAGCCCTGCGTTTTTGCGCATGGGCATCGGGGTCGATCCTGTGTGGGCGTCTTTGCCTGTGATCGTCACTTGGGTCCAGGACAGACCCTGCCCATGTGTCACAATCCCAATTTGCTTATCTTCTGCCTCTAGGATCGGACCCTGTTCGATGTGCAGTTCAAAGAAGGCATGCATGTTGCGCGCGCCCACGACTTCATCACCACGCCAGCCAATGCGCTGCAATTCGTCTCCAAAGGCTTTGCCCTCAGCATCCTCGCGATCATAGGCCCAATCTTGGGTGTGAACACCGGCGAACACACCTGAGGACAACATCGCCGGAGCAAAACGCGTCCCTTCCTCATTCGTCCAATTAACCACAACAATTGGGTGTTTAGTTTTGATATCTAGATCATTCATCGTGCGCAAAATTTCAAGGCCACCCAGAACCCCAAGCACCCCATCATATTTCCCGCCAGTGGGTTGGGTATCCAAATGTGACCCCACATAAACTGGCAGGGCCTCAGGGTCTGTTCCCTCGCGACTGGCAAACATATTGCCCATTTGATCAAGGCCCATCGTGCAGCCAGCCGCCTTGCACCAATCCAGAAACAGTTGACGGCCTTCGCTGTCTTCATCCGTCAGAGTTTGACGGTTATTGCCGCCTGCCACACCCGGCCCAACCTTGGCCATCTCCATAAGACTGTCCCAAAGACGTTCGCTGTTGATCTTCAGATTTTCGCCAATAGCAGCCATGGGACGGTCCTTTACTTTCGAATATTTATGGTTTCTTAATTAAGAATTTGACCAACTGGTCAAACTAACGCTATCAGAGGCCAGACATGTGTCAAGGAATTGCTTTTATAATTTTCAAATCCATTGCCCAACTGCCTTGGATTTAGTCATTTACTCCCTCAACTGTTCCATGTGATAGACCCATATGAAAAAGACAGAGACCCGTATCCAGAAAAAAAACCACTCAGCTATCAAATCCGCTGGGCTAAAGGTCTTTGCCCAATTTGGGTTTCGCGGATCGACATTAGATCAGATCGCAGCGGAGTCTGGTCTGTCAAAACCCAACATCTTGTATTACTTCGCATCCAAAGAGGCTATTTACGAGGCACTATTGGCCCAGTTATTGACCGATTGGTTGCAGCCTGTTCGCGATATTGACCCCGCCGGCGACCCTGTTGAAGAAATACTAAAATACGCCAAACACAAACTGAAAATGAGCCGGCTCTATCCCCGTGAAAGTCGCCTTTACGCCACTGAAATCATCCAAGGCGCCCCGCGGATCAAATCCGTTTTGACCGGTGAACTGCGTGACGTTGTTGATAACTTAGCGCTCTTAATCAACCACTGGGCGGACTCTGGATCGATTCGTGCTGTCGATCCTTATCACCTCATCTTTTCGATCTGGGCCATGACGCAACATTATGCTGACTTTGAAGTTCAAGTGAAGGCGATCTGGGGAGAAAGAGATCATTTTGAGGATGCCGAGCAATATTTAGAAGACATGCTAAGACGCATGTTGACAGTTTAAGGCGGCGCGTGGGTTTACCCACACGCCGATTTGGTCATCCTTTATTCAGCCGCGACAGCATCCGGATTATTTGGATGCGTTGTCCAGTTGGCGTAGTCATCCGAAATGGTTTGACCTGTGCGCGGATCAACAGTGCCAGCAGGCTGCTGAACCATAGTTATGCAATTTTCAACAGGGCACACTTCGACACACAGGTTACACGCCACACATTCCGCATCAATCACAGAGAACTTACGATCTTCAGACATTACAATAGCTTGATGCGATGTATCTTCGCATGCGGCAAAGCAACGTCCACAGCTGATGCAGTCATCTTGGTTAATCACTGCTTTGGCGACATAATTAAGGTCAAGGTATTGCCAATCAGTCGTGTTGGGGATCGCAGCGCCCATAAAATCTTGGATACTGCTGTGCCCTTTTTCATCCATCCACTGCGACAGACCGCTGATCATTTCTTGCACAACCTTGAAACCATATGTCATCGCCGCGGTGCAAACCTGGACGTTACCGCAGCCAAGCGCTATGTACTCAGCTGCGTCCCGCCATGTTGTGACCCCACCAATACCTGAGATGGGCAATCCTGCAGTTTCAGGCCCGCGCGCAATTTCAGACACCATAGACATTGCAATCGGCTTAACCGCAGGACCACAATAGCCCCCATGCGTGCCCTTGCCATTTATGGATGGTTCTGGGCTCATGCTATCCAGATCCACTGAGACGATAGAATTTATGGTATTGATCAATGACACAGCGTCCGCGCCACCTCGTTTCGCTGCCGCAGCCGGAAAACGCACATCTGTGATATTCGGCGTCAGCTTGACGATCACTGGTTTGGAATAGTATTTTTTGCACCAGCCTGTGACCATTTCGATATACTCAGGAACCTGTCCAACAGCCGCGCCCATGCCCCTTTCGGACATTCCGTGTGGGCATCCGAAGTTGAGCTCGATCCCATCTGCACCTGTCGCTTCGACCTTAGGCAGAATGTCTTTCCATGCCTGTTCTTCACAGGGCACCATGATGGACACGATAACAGCGTGGTTTGGGTAATCTTTCTTGACACGGGTGATTTCCTCTAGGTTCACACCAAGTGGTCGATCGGTTATCAGCTCAATATTGTTCAGCCCAAGAACGCGGCGATCTGGGCCGTGGATGACGCCGTAGCGTGGGCCATTCACATTGACCACTGGTGGGCCTTCAGCCCCTAAAGTTTTCCAAACAACGCCGCCCCAACCGGCTTCAAACGCGCGGCGCACATTATATTCTTTATCAGTTGGCGGCGCAGAAGCCAGCCAGAATGGATTTGGGCTTTTGATACCTAAGAAATCTGTCGTTAGATCAGCCATTAGTTTGCCCCTCCTATTAAGGTTGCATAAATATCCATTGCGGCATCACGCCCTTCGGCCACCGCAGTTACAGTCAGATCATCACCACCGGAGGCGCAGTCGCCACCTGCCCAAACCCGATCGCGGCTTGTGCGACCTGCGCCTGTCACAGAAATCTTGCGCCCATCAAGCGCCAGTCCACCGTCCATAGCAAGTGTTTGACCAATAGCAGAAAATACTTGATCCGCTGCGATACGCACAGTCTCCCCTGTACCTGTCAACCGAGTGTCGTTTGTAGCCGTATATTCAAGGACAAGCGCCGTGCTTGATCCCAAAGCCTCAAGCTTAACCGGTTGGACATTGAATAAAAGCTTCACGCCATGTGACGCTGCGAGGTCTTGTTCATAGCGGCTCGCACTCATGGCTTCGCGGCCCCGTCGATAGGCGATAGTGACCTGCTCTGCACCAAGAAGTTTCGACTGCACCGCAGCATCAACCGCCGTCATCCCGCCACCGATAACAACCACGTTCCGCCCAATCGGTATGCTGGCCAGGTCAGTCGTTTGTCGCAATGTTTCAATGAACCCAACTGCGTCTGAAACACATGTATCATCTTCACTCGACATGCTCAGGGCGTTGACGCCACCCAAACCAACACTCAGAAAAACCGCATCGAAATCCGAGCTAAGGCCGTCAAGCGTCATGTCCACGCCCAGCGTTTTGTTGTTTTCAATCGTGATACCACCGATCGACAACAACCACGCCACTTCCTTCGCGGCAAAGTCATATGTAGATTTATAGGCGGCAATCCCGTATTCGTTTAAGCCGCCTGCTTTAGGACGCGCATCATAAATCGTTACATCGATGCCCTTTAATGCCAATCGGTGGGCGCAGGATAGCCCCGCGGGTCCCGCCCCGACCACCGCAACGTTCTTGCCGGTGGAGGCCGCGCGGTTGAAAGGATGGATATTTTTTGTCATCAAAGTATCAGTGGCGTAGCGTTGAAGGCGACCAATTTCAACAGGCTTGCCCTCTGAAACTTCACGTACGCAGGCTTGTTCACAGAGCACTTCCGTTGGGCAAACACGGGCGCACATTCCGCCCAAAATATTCATATCAAAAATCGTTTTGGCCGCAGCCTCTGACCTATCCGTACTGATTTGACGGATAAATAGCGGAATATCGATATCGGTCGGGCAAGCGGTCACACAGGGTGCATCATAGCAAAAGTAACAGCGATCAGCAGCAACCCGTACTTCATGCGGTTCAAGCGGCACATGTAGGTCTGCAAAGTTTTGTGCAAGCGCTTCGTTGCTTAGGCGATCCGCTGCAATGCCTGGCGTCATGGGGTTAGTCATAGATCCTCCGTAGATCAAATTACAGAATCACTATTGCACAGATTATTTTTTTATCAAACGGTAAAATTTTTGAGGCGTAGACGTTGACCCTTTCGACATTTTCGACCAGCTTAAACAAAAACATCAACCGCAAAATTGAATATGGCTATGGCAGGTGCTATCAGACAGATGAGAACTCGCATCAGATTGCAAGCGCTTGCTGATCTATGCGCTCAATAGTTGGCGCCAGTCAGTAAGAGCAGCGGCGCGGTTCTGCTTGAAATTGATGCGTAACTAAAGGTGGAGCACGTTTGCCCCACCCATAGTCAACATAAGTCCATTACATTTTGATACTCAGAAACCGAAGTCAGTTTCTGGCTTCCCTTCTGCTGGCGTAGGATTGACGAACTTAACTTGGTTCCTACGTGAATCACGTGGTGAACTTACCACCCCTTACTCAATCAGCTAACTGGAGGCACTTGCTCATTCGAATACCATTTCCGTGCCATTTTTCTCAACTCCCTTGGTCAACAAATACTGGCACAGTTTTAGGGGGCCAACACACAGCTCTCAAAATAGTCAGAAACACGGCAAAAAGTGTGTTTTTGATTTAAGCGATTTCTTGGAGTTTAGAGCCAAATTAAATTATTGTTATTGTTAATTTAAATTCTTACCGAGGGTGGAATCGAATTATCGACACCAGGATTATCAAACCCGCGAAATGATGGTACAAACTGCTGCTCAAAGCGTTGAGGCCGCCCGCGTGGCCACAGATCGACAAGCCCGATATTTGGCCACCTCTGTTGCGCCTGTAAGGCCTGAAGATACCTCTTATCCGCACAAGTTTGAAAACACCGTATTGTCTTTCCTGATTTGTGGAGGTGTTTACTTAATTATGTCGCTCACCGCCTCGATCCAGCGTGAACAGGTCTAACGCGAGCCATATTTTAAAGCCTTCTGTGAAAAAACAACAACAATCGCCATTCAAGCAATTTTTGCGATTTCAGGGCTTGAAACGTCCGCACTTCCAGCGTATTCCCTGCCTCGCTGATGGGTCGTAGCATAATGGTAATGCACCTGTTTTTGGTACAGTAGAGTGCAGGTTCGAGTCCTGCCGACCCAGCCAGCTTTATTCCCTAAATTGTCAGGTGCAGTTTTGGTTTCCAGAAGGGCCGGAACAGCTCAATTTTTGGACATCTGTCCATAACAACCTGCATCCCAGCCTCTTCTGCCAGCTGGGCCGCCTCGTGATCCACCACACCGATTTGGCCCCAAAGCACTTTTGCGCCGATCGCGATTGCATCTTTTGTCACAGCCATAAGATCTTCAGGACGGCGAAACACTTCGACCATATCCACAGGACGATCTATGGCCACAAGACTTGGATAGACTTTCAAGCCTCGGATTTCCTCAAGGCCCGGACGCGGATTGACCGGGATCATGTCGTAGCCAGTTTCATTGAGTACCCGCAAAACCCCATAGCTAAACTTCGTTTTATCGGGGCTGGCCCCAACCATGGCGATGGTTTTGACTGATTTTAGAATCCCCTGCAAATAGGCATCTGAATAGGGTTGAGTATGGTCCATTGTCAGACCTCCTTTGACACGGCAATATCAGCCTTGAGTTCGTGAGATTGTAACGGATCCAGAAACGGGTTGCGATACAGGCGGTCATGGCTTTCCACCCCGATTTCGAGCGTAATATCAGACATAGGGCGCGCGACACATAAGATGACGTATCCCTGATTGATTTGCCGATTGTTTAGCGCCACTTGCCGACGCTGATCGACCTCTCCTGCGGTCAATTTTGCCGCGCAGGTTATGCAGCCGCCATATTTGCAGCCATAGGGCAAATCTACCCCCTGGTCGCGCAGACTGTCCAAGAGCGGCCGGCGGGGATCCACCTCATATTGCGCCCCATCGCGGTTTGACAAGGTCACGATCACAGCCAAATATCGCTCGTGCAATCGCCACCGGGATAGCGCGCTTCATGGCACCGGGAGGGGCCATTGGGCTCCTGACCAAAATCGACAATAAAATCCTTATTCAAGGTCATTCCGCCATTTTCTGGATCGCAATCAATCTGCACCATCACGCCACCCTGCTCGCGAATTTCAGGATAAAATTGATTGTCCCAAGTGCTGAACAGGCTGGTGGTGACATAGAGACGTCGCCCGTCGAGAGACAGCTGAAACATCTGCGGCCCACCCGCCATTTTCACCCCATTCACCTCCGGTGCTTTGCCCAATAAACCGCCCATCCAGACCTGTCCCGTCAAAACCGGATTATGCGGATCGGAAATATCATATTGGCGCATATCCCCATGCAACCAATTGTTGAGGTATAGATATTTGTCATCCATCGAAATCAAAATCGCCGACATCACCCCCGGCACCGGAATGGGCCATTCTGGATGCGGTTCATTGGCCACATCAACGATCTTTTCCCACTGCCATCTTCCGGCCTCATCGCGCCACCAATGGATCACATTTGAACTGAGCGCCGCCCCACAAAACCCGTGGGTGCTATCGGGATCATGGTGGAACTTCACTTCCAAAGGCAGCAAGCCATCCTCGCCGAGATACATGGTTTCGATAGGAACTTTCTTCTCAAAATCCCAGAAGTGTATTTCGCGGCCGTATTTCAAATGCCCAACCTCTTCCAGATCAAACCCTGGCATGAACGTATTGGGGGCGGCCCATTCCGACGAGACCATCACATTATGGCGCGGTTGATACCAAAAATCATATCCAAACTTGATATCCCCCATGGAGTTTTCCCACCGCCCGACGATTTCAAAATCCTTGTTCAGATGGAGGTAACCGCCTGGCGCTTCGCCTTTCGCATCGCCCAACATGGAAATAATGATTTCAGAGCCTAAACAATGCACCGTATGCGGTCCCGACAGATTGGTTTTCGACTTGATCTCGGCCCCATCAATCACTTTATGCAGGCGCGGCGCGCGCGGGTCACTGGCCGTATCGACCACGTGAATATTGTTCGAGCGAACCCCGGGCAGCAGCAAATACTTCCGCGACATCGAGCCATCGTCGAAACAAGAAGAGCAGGCGTTCCAACCCATATGGTGCAACTCATCACCAATTCCTGGCATCTCCAAACGGTGGATCACCTGCGAATAGGTCGTACTATCGGGATCAACATCCACCGTCGCCAGATAATCGGGTTTTTGAATGCCCGTACCGGTATAAATCGCTATGGTATAGAGCAGCTTTTCACGCGGCGCTTGGATGGCCTCCTGCGGGCTTGCATAGCCCGGTCCACAACAGTCCTTCATCTTCGCCGCTCCCCTATGCGCCACCGGGCATTACTGGTCGATCAATGATCACAAATCCCGCCATTACATCACTTAAAACAGGGGTCGTTTGTGAACCCTCTTAACCTAGACCTTAGCCTAATCCATGAAGCGTTTTGGTTTCAAGGTAATCTTCCAACCCCATCATACCGCCTTCACGGCCATTGCCCGATTGTTTATAGCCCCCGAAGGGCGAGCCATAATTGAAGCCGCCACCATTGATGTGGATTGCCCCAGCCCTGAGGCGGGCCGCCACACGTTCCGCGCGAGACTGCGAGCCAGTTTGCAGGTAAGCGGCCAGCCCATAGGGCGTATCATTTGCGATTTCAATCGCCTCGGTTTCGTCCTCAAAAGGAATGATGACCAAAACAGGGCCAAAGATCTCCTCCTGCGCGATCCGCATGTCATTGGACACATCACAAAAAATGGTAGGCTTCACAAACCAGCCGGCATCTATGCCCTCAGGACGTCCCAAGCCACCCGCCAAGAGCCGCGCGCCCTCTTCAAGCCCCACTGCAATCATAGTTTGCACCCGATCAAATTGGATGCGGTCAAACAGCGGGCCAATATGCGCGCCCTCTTGCGCCGGATCTCCAACCTCAGTGGTTTCTGCCGCCCGTTTGGCAATCTCAAGCACAGCCTCATAGCAGCTACGCTCGACCAATAGCCGGGTTGGCGCATCGCAAGATTGCCCTGTATTATACATACATTCAGCCACAGAGGCACTCACCTGGGCTTCGAGGCCACAATCGGCAAACACCAGATTGGGTGATTTACCGCCAAGCTCCAAGGTCACACGCTTGACCGTTTCGGCAGCATCGCAGGTCACAGCCGTCCCAGCGCGGGTTGAACCGGTAAAAGACATCATCTGCACGTCCTTATGGCGCGAAAGGGCCGCTCCCACCGTTGGCCCATCGCCCTGAACCAAATTGAACACCCCCGGCGGAAAGCCCGCAGATTCGATAATTTCAGCATATATCATCGCAGAGATCGGCGTATGCTCAGAGGGTTTCAAAACACAGCAACATCCCGTTGCCAAAGCCGGGATGACCTTCAAAGCGATTTGGTTCATCGGCCAGTTCCAAGGGGTGATCAATCCGCATACCCCGATCGGTTCACGCAAAAGAATGTCACCATTGCTCAAAACCTCCCGGTCCACCAACTCGGCCAATGCATCCATAAACCCCTGCAAATGACCAATGGCCGCATCAGCCTGTGCCTCGCGGGCCATGGAGATCGGCGCACCCATCTCCATACGCATTGCCTGCGCTAGATCTTCAAACCGGCTCTCCGTCGCCTTCATCAAGCTGCGCAAAAGATCCATCCGTTCAGATTTGCGCGTCTTACTATAGGCTGGGAAGGACGATACCGCCGCCGCGACCGCCGCGTCCACATCTGCCGCATCACCCAAAGGCACGACGCCGATTTGGCGCTCATCTGCCGGGTTCATAACCGGCATACGCGCCCGTGATCTCGGCGCGCGCCACTGCCCATCGATGTAAAACTTTCCTAGATTGCTTGTATCAACCGTCATAACATTTCGCTTTCTGCTGGAAGTTTCGCCATTATTCACACTCGCATCCCTTCGGCACGCAAAAATCACACCTTGAATTCAGCGCGAAGAGCGTCGCTTTGCGCACCTAAATTCGGCACTCTCTGTCCGGCTCCGACTTGGCTTGTCACCGGCAATGCGGCCAAAGTTACCTCACAATCACCGATCTGCGCCACTGAGTTACGCAAAAAAGGATGCTCTGATAAATCTGCTACAGAATTGAGTTGCGCATTGGCAATTTGCGCCGCATCCAGCTTATCCACCATCTCAGCGGCGCTGAACTTTGCAAAACAGGCCGCCACGATGGCGTCCAACGCGTCGCGATGGGCATACCGCTCAGGATTTTCAGAAAACCTGGGATCGCGAGGCAACTCAGGACGCTCCAAGACCTGGCTGCACAGAGCGGCAAATTCGCGGTTGCTTTGTACGGAAATTAAAACCTGCGAGCCGTCGCAACATTCAAAGGCACCATAGGGGGAAATGAATGAATGTTTCAATCCTGAGCGTGCCGGAGCGCCGCCCATATAGCGATGTGCCAAAAGCGGCATATTCATCCAATCGGCCAGCACATCAAACATGGAAATTTCTAAGTCTATGCCCTGCCCCGTGCGCCCCCGCTGGATCAAGGCGCGTAAAATTGCCGAAAAGGCGGTCAGGCCTGTCGACAGATCTGTTAAGGATAGTCCCACCCGCGCCGGACTCTTTGCGCTGCCGGTCACAGAACATAGACCACTCTCAGCTTGGATCAAAAAATCATAAGCCTTCTTTTTTGCCGCAGCGCCCGTCTGCCCGTAACCTGAAATCATACAGGTGATCAAACCGGGGTTGTCGCGGCGCAGATCCGCGCCGCTCAACCCCATACGCGCCACTGATCCCGGAGCAAGGTTGGAGACAAAGACATCCGCCTTAGCCAACATGCGCTGCATCACGACCAGATCCTCAGGATCTTTTAGGTTTAAGCAAATGGATTCCTTGCCGCGGTTCAGCCAGGCAAAAATGGCACTCTGCCCATTGGCCCCGGCATCATAGCCACGGGCAAAATCTCCCCCCGAGCGCTCGACCTTAATAACCCGCGCCCCAGCATCGGCGAGCATCAAGCCACAATAGGGCGCCGCCACCGCCTGCTCGAGGGAGACCACCGTCACCCCGTCCAGTTCTTTATTCAGCCCCATGGAATCATCATCCAATTTTCAAGCCCGTTACTGCGATTACGCCACTGTGTGCCCTCACAGAGCTAAAAGACAAGGCCCAAGGCCAAGCCTGTTGCGGAAAATGCCATCAATCTCCAGACCAATCATGCTGATGTTTTGAAACTCAACTGCCTCATTGCTCATATTTTAGGCAAAACACGATATGTCGGGGATTTTCCTAGGGCGCAAAGTTTACGCCGCTCCGCAGCAATTTGAATGTGTAGCCAGTCTTACAAGTGGTAGAACGAAAGGAAGACGAGTGAAACTGATAATTGCAACGATCAAACCCTTCAAGCTCGAAGACGTGCGAGAAGCGGTATCTGAGGTCGGTGTCAGCGGCATGATGGTGAGCGAAGTAAAAGGCTTCGGTGCTCAATCCGGTCACACTGAAACATACCGAGGAGCAGAGTACACAGTTAATTTTGTTCCCAAAATCAAACTTGAAATCGCCGTGACCGATGCGGCTGCGGCGGGTGTGGTGGAAGCTATCACCAAGGCGGCCCGGACCGGAAAAATCGGTGATGGCAAAGTTTTCGTCCTTGACCTGGAACAAGCCCTGCGCGTGCGCACGGGCGAAACAAATGAAGAGGCTCTGTGATGCGTAGAGAGTTAACGAGTAAATTGAGAACTGTAAGCTTGGCCGGGCTGCTGCTGACCGTTCCGCAACTGGCCGCGGCGCAGGAGGCGGACGTCACGCCGCTGAATGCCGATATCGGCTTCATTTTCACCACATTTATGTTCCTTGTCTCAGGGTTTTTGGTTTTCTTCATGGCAGCGGGTTTTGCCATGCTGGAAGCCGGTTTGGTGCGCGGTAAAAACGTCGCGATGCAGCTGACCAAAAACATGGCACTGTTTTCGCTGGCGTCGCTATTTTTTTACATATTGGGGTACAATCTTATGTATCCAGGCGATGGCTGGACCATCCAAAACGTCATTGGTGCCTTTTCGGTCACCGCGCTTGAGCCTGTTGGCCTCGAAGGCGTGGAAGCTGATTTGACCTACGCCTCTGTCGGCTCAGACTTTTTCTTCCAATTAATGTTCTGCGCAGCAACCGCCTCTATCGTATCAGGCGCATTGGCTGAACGGATCAAACTTTGGCCGTTCCTGGTCTTTGTCATCGTTCTTGTGGCAGTCATCTATCCGATCCAAGCCAGCTGGAAATGGGGCGGCGGTTTCTTGGACGCAATGGGCTTTCAAGACTTCGCAGGCTCGACAGTTGTGCATTCCGTAGGAGGTTGGGCAGCTTTGACCGGCGCGATCATTCTCGGACCACGTTTGGGCAAATACAGAGACGGCAAAGTAAACCCAATGCCCGGCTCAAACCTTGCCTTGGCCACCCTGGGGACATTCATCCTCTGGCTCGGCTGGTTCGGCTTTAACGGTGGTTCACAACTTTACATGGACACATCAGGCAACGTGGCCGATATCAGTCGGATCTTTTCCAATACCAATACGTCGGCAGCCGCCGGTGCGGTCGCAGCGCTGATCTTGACGCAACTCCTGTATAAAAAGCCTGATCTGACCATGATTTTGAACGGTGCTTTGGCAGGTTTAGTATCCATCACCGCAGAACCGCTGACCCCCTCCCTGGTCTCGGCAACTCTGATCGGTGCTGTCGGCGGTGTCATCGTGGTCTTCGCCGTGCCTCTATTGGATCGTTTGAAGATTGATGATGTTGTAGGTGCCATCCCGGTACACCTCTTCGCAGGTATTTGGGGCACTCTGGCGGTTTGCTTCACCAACAGCGCAGCCAGCTTCTCGGTCCAACTGACCTCAATCGTCATCGTCGGTGCCTTCGTGACTGTGGCCTCCGCCGTGGTTTGGTTGGTGCTCAACGCGATGTTCGGCCTGCGGGTAAGTGAAGAAGCCGAAATCACCGGCCTAGACCGCAGCGAGCTGGGCATGGAAGCCTATCCGGAGTTCTCGGGCAGCTAATTCCCTCCCTCCTGTACGCAGCCCCCTGAAAGTTACTTTTCAGGGGGCTTTTTTTTATTCGCCACTTGTAGGAGCGGGCTTGCCCTGCTCCAGTTCTGTCAAAAGGTCCAACAAAAGCTCATAGCGCTTGGCGCCAAGCTGATCTCTATAATTTTCAGCAATTTTAGCCGCTTGCACCGAGTTATCATCAATGAGCTTTTGCCCAGCGCGCGAGATGACCACCGTTTGCCGCCGCCGATCCTTCGCATCCGTGGTTCGAACAACCAGACCATTTTGTGCAAGGCTGCGAATAATGCGCGATAAGCTTGGCATCAACAAACAGGCCTGCCGCGCTATCTCTGTCAAATCCTGCGGACCAAATTCATACAATATCCGCAGCACCCGCCACTGCTGTTCGGTCAACCCAGAGGCGCGCAGCATAGCGCGGATCGGCGCCATGACCTGTTCGCGCGACCGCATCAAAGCAATTGGTAAAGACCGCCTGGTCGAGGGAAGCTGAAGCTTGGTTCTGGCCATTGACGCACCTATAAATTGCCGTGCAATGTTATTTAAAAATATTGACAGTACAATGAAAAAACAGAACACTCCATTTAGTTAACATGTTATCTAAAGCCAAGGGTCGAAAGAGAGCTGCGATGTCCGCGTTGAACCAAAATATTGAAAAACTCAATGGCCATTTGGCGCGTTACCGGCGCGGGGGTATCTTGCACCGGATCGCAGGTGCCGATCATGCCGGCGGCGGCGGTGTCTTTGAAACTCTTTCGCCCGTGGATAAATCCACAATCTGCCAAGTGGCACGCGGCGATGCCGGCGATATTGATAAGGCAGCCAAAGCGGCTAAGGCGGCATTTCCAGCATGGCGCGATATGCCCGCCAAACAGCGCAAGTCAATCTTGATCAAAATTGCTGAGGGTATAGAAGCCCGCGCCGAAGAGATTGCACTCTGCGAATGCTGGGATACCGGCCAGGCCTGGCGTTTCATGTCAAAAGCGGCCATTCGCGGGGCGGAGAATTTTCGCTATTTTGCCGATCAAGCCGAAGCCGCCCGAGATGGGCAGCATTTGCAATCAGCCACATTGATGAATATCACCACACGGGTGCCAATTGGCCCAGTGGGCGTTATCACCCCTTGGAACACGCCCTTTATGCTCTCTACATGGAAAATTGCCCCCGCCCTCGCAGCTGGTTGCACCGTGGTGCATAAGCCCGCAGAGGCCTCCCCACTCACGGCCCGGATCTTGGTTGAAATTGCAGAACAGGCCGGCCTTCCTCCCGGTGTGCTGAACACGGTGCAGGGCTATGGCGAAGATGCCGGCAAGGCGCTTACGGAACATCCTGATATCAAGGCCATCGCTTTTGTGGGGGAAAGCCGCACGGGTTCGATGATTACCAAGCAAGGCGCAGATACGCTAAAGCGGACACATTTTGAATTGGGCGGCAAAAATCCAGTCATCGTCTTTGATGATGCCGATTTGGAACGTGCTTTGGATGCGGTGATCTTCATGATCTATTCCATCAACGGCGAAAGGTGCACCTCCTCCTCACGGCTTTTGGTCCATGAGACCATCAAGGATGCTTTTGAAGCTCGGTTGATTGAACGGGTCAATAATATCAAGGTCGGCCACCCGCTGGATCCAGCCACTGAAATCGGCCCGCTGATCAGCCAAGAGCATTTCGCCAAGGTCACCTCCTATTTCGACATCGCCAAAACGGACGGGGCCAAACTGGCCGCGGGTGGGGACATCCTTGGAGATACCGGATATTTCATCCGCCCAACCCTCTTTACCGAGGCGCATAATCGCATGCGGATTGCCCAAGAAGAGATTTTCGGCCCGGTTCTGACCTCAGCTTCATTTGCCAATGAAGAGGAAGCCCTTCAAATTGCAAATGATACGCCCTACGGGCTCACGGCCTATCTATGGACCAATGACCTCACCCGTGCGCTGCGTTTTACCAACAAGCTTGAAGCGGGCATGATCTGGGTGAATAGCGAAAACGTAAGGCACCTGCCCACCCCCTTTGGTGGCGTCAAAGCCAGCGGCATTGGCCGCGATGGTGGCGATTGGAGTTTTGAATTTTATATGGAGCAAAAGCACATCGGCTTTGCCACCGGAGCCCATAAAATTTCACGCCTTGGCGTCTGACCATAGAAATAAAGGAGCCCAAAATGCCACTTCCCAGCCCAAACCTTTACCCAAGCTTCAACACGGTCCGCCTCAGCCATGCCTGCCTCAACGTCGCGGATTTAGACCGCTCAAAGGTATTTTATACGGAAATTCTGGGTCTGCATGTCTCAGATGAAACAGAGGGTCATGTCTATCTACGCGCCGTGGAAGAACGCGGTCATCACAGCGTGATTTTGCAAAAATCTGATGATCCCGGCACGGTTGAGGTTATGGGCTTCAAGACCTTTGATGAGGAAGATTTGGATCGGGCCGAAGCGGAATTTCGTGCCAAAGGTCGCCCCACACAATGGGTTGAACGTCCCTATCAGGGTCGCACTTTGCTGACGTCTGACAATATTGGAATTTCCTTGGAATTTTATCACAAGATGGATCGCCTTCCCTCTTTGAACCAAAAATTCGCACTCTATCGTGGAGTGAAGCCCTTAAGAATTGACCATTTCAATTGCTTTTCGCCCGATGTTGACGCCTCAGTAGCGTTTTACAATGATATTGGCTTTCGGGTGACCGAATATACCGAGGATGAAGCGAGCGGAAAACTATGGGCCGCATGGATGCATCGCAAAGGCGGCGTGCATGATATGGCCTTCACCAATGGGCGCGGGCCTCGGATGCACCATATCGCGTTTTGGGTGCCAACACCGCTGAATATTATTGACCTGCTCGATCTCATGGCCACCACTGGTTATGTCAGCAACATCGAACGCGGACCCGGGCGGCACGGAATTTCAAACGCATTTTTCCTTTATATTTTAGATCCCGATGGGCATCGCATTGAGGTCTATTGCTCCGATTATCAAACCGTGGACCCCGATCATGAGCCAATCAAATGGGACCTCAAAGATCCGCAACGGCAAACCCTATGGGGTATGGCGGCACCAAAAAGCTGGTTTGAGCATGGCACAGAGTTCATAGGAGTGGCGCCGCGCGAGAGCGCCTTAAATGCCACACCGATCATCGCGCCATAAGGGCTTGGGCTCAAACGCCGATTTTTTCAACTTGGGCCAGTAGCTCTTGTGCCACCCCGAGCCCCCTGGCCGTGCTGTGCAGCATCGCAGGCAAAATCATCCATTCCAGCGCCCAGGCCGCCCCAGAGCGTTCTTGCTCGTGGATCAAAGCCTGATGCATCCCACCAAGCTGTGCAGCATTATAGCGCGATAGCGTGACCAATACCTCCGCTAAAATCGGGTTTTGCTTATGGGGCATAGCCGAGGACGCGCCCCCGCCGCGCAAGCGCATCTCGTCTACGCCTTGCTGCGTCATGAGCGAGATATCTATGCCTATTTTGCCCAAGCTGCCAGACACCAGCGACAACCAACTGGCCAATTCGCCAAATCCATCGCGCATGGCGTGCCAGCTTTTGTCTGGCGCTGCCAAGTCCAACTGCGCGGCAAGAGAAGCCCCATCGGAGCCAAGCCCCACTGGGCCGCCACATTGCACGCTCAACACGCGAGTCGAAAGTTCATCGAGCCGCTCGAGATGGCGCGCCAAGGGCATGCGCCAAGTGGCAATGCGATCTGCAACAGTTATCTCAAGCGCGGCCTGCATGCGCGTGCGCCCCATCAAGGCAGCCGCGCCATAGGTTTGTGTCAATTGCTCCAGATCTTTTTGTAAAGCGATCAACCTTTGTCGCAAGATCGGCAAAACATCCTTCAAAGACAAAACAAGGGCCGTATCCATCACATCTTGGCTCGTCAGCCCTTGATGGATGTCCCCATGTAGGTCGGGCGAGATCTGCGCTTTCAGACAGCGCACCAACTGAGGAACGGGCAAGCCGTCCGTGGCCGTGCCCTCTGCCAGATCTTCCTTGCGGATCTGAGCGGCCTCAATCGCGCAGGCCGCACGCTCATTGCCCAATGACCGGCTGTGAGCGGCCTCAATGCGCAGCATATGCGCCAATTGCACCTCAGCAGACAGATGCTCCGCGATGAGCTTGTCTCCGAACAGCCCTGTCATCCAGCTATGATCGAATACCGATGTCATGCGGCCCGCAAGCCGAGAATTTGGCGCGCCTGCGCCGGACTTGCGACCGGGCGTTCATAGCGGCTGCAAAGTTCAGCGGCACGGGCGATCAAAGCTGCATTCGAGGGGGCCAGAGTGCTGCGGTTGAGGCGCACATTATCCTCCAGCCCAGCGCGGGTATGGCCGCCTGCCGCGATGGCCCATTCATTCACAACCAATTGATTGGGCCCGATACCTGCCGCGCACCACTCAGCTTGCGGCGCGCGCACGTGCATCTGCGCGACATAAAAATCAAAAACTGCACGATCTGCCGGCATGGCATTTTTCACGCCCATGACAAATTGCACATAAAGTTTGCCGAATAACTTGCCCTCCTCATGCAGGCGCACGGCTTGCAAGACGTGCGAAAGATCAAAGGCTTCAATCTCCGGCACCACTTCATAGTTTTGCATTTCACTGGCCAGCCAAGCGACCAAATCTGGCGGATTTTCATACACGCGCGTGGGAAAGTTATTTGAGCCAACAGAGAGTGAGGCCATATCCGGTCTCAAAGACAACATTCCGCCGCGCTCTTGCCCCGCGCCAGAACGGCCCCCGGTTGAAAACTGAATGATGACCTCCGGGCAATGCCGGCTTAGCTCTTCTTGCAGTCGCGCGAATTTTTCCGGGTCGCTGCTTGGTGTTTCATCGGCATTGCGCACATGGGCATGAATAATCGAAGCCCCCGCCTCCACGGCCGCCAAACTGCTCTCAACCTGCTCAGAAATACTGATCGGCACAGATGGGTTGGCCGCTTTTGTCGGCACCGAACCGGTAATAGCGCAGCACAAGATACAGGGCTTATTGTGCAGATCAGACATTTATAAACACCGTTTCCTTGTCACCTTGCAGGTGAATGTCGAAGATATAACCGTCGTCACCAGATCGTTGGGCGATCAAGGTAGATCGGCGGCCGGGATCTTTAATGGCCACTAGGATCGGATCTTGCCCTTGGGGGAGATCGTCAAAATAGATCCTTGTGTGCAGACCCAAATTAATCCCACGCGCCACAACCCAAACCTTCACATGGGCGGCCTCTTCACCTGAGGCGGCGGGGAGAAGTGTTTCCAATCGGTAACGGCCCGCCTCAGCATCCACCGCTCGGCGGGCCCAGCCGCCAGATGGGCCATTGGCACCATAGCGGCCCGTGGCATCTGCCTGCCAAAACTCAAGCATGGCATCCAAAACAGGATCACCGGCCCCATCAAAGACTTGCCCCGAAATGACTATTTTTCGGCCCGGGACATCGGGCGGAAAAATATCTGCGCCCAAATCACAGCCACCATACATATTTTCCAACCCAGCGACGCTGGCGGTACAGCCGATATGAACATAGGGACCGGCGGTTTGAGATGCGCTTTGCGAGCGGGACATCAATTGCCCTCCAACTTATTTTCAAACAGGGTGGACCCGCGGCCACGCAAAACAATGTCAAAGCGGAACGCTCGAAATTGCATCGGCACTGTATGCTCCATATCCAACCGCGCGGTGAGCCGCTCAATCGCCTTTGGGTCCGGGATGGTTTGAACGATCGGGCAAAGCGGAATATGCGGGTCACCTTCGAAATACATCTGCGTGATCAACCGCTGCGTCCAGCCTTGGCCAAAGCAGCTGAAATGAATATGCGCTGGCCGCCAATCATTGCCACCGTTGGGCCAGGGATAGGGGCCAGGCCGAACAGTGCGGAAGGAAAAATAGCCCATCTCATCGGTGATAGTCCGGCCACAGCCGCCAAAATTCGGATCTAAAGGCGCCAGATAGCTGTCTTTTTTATGACGATAACGCCCGCCAGCATTGGCCTGCCAAAATTCTAGCAAAGCCTCTGGCACCGGCCGCGCATTTTCATCCAACAGGTAACCATGCACCATGATTTGCTCGCCAATGGCCGCTGCGCCCGGCGCGGCATAATTGATGATCAAATTATTATCATTCGGACCGATGACGTCCTGCCCGAAGGCTGGCCCAGTCAACTCCCCCGCGCCTTGTTCGAGGCTCAACAGCTTGTGGCGTGGCGCGCGCAGACGCGAAGAACGATAGTCTGGGGTCAAGGCGGGCGGCTGTAGGCTCATATCCTGAGGGTTAAAGGGGCCTTTGTCGCTCACGAAGCATTCTCCATTTCGGCAAAGGTTTGCTTGGCAATTTTAATCGCGTGGTTGGCCGTCGGCACGCCTGCATAAATGGCAACATGCAAGATCAGCTCTTGTATATCTTCGCGGCTTGCACCTGTATTGGCGGTGGCGCGAATGTGCATCGCGACCTCATCCCAATGGCCCTGGGCGCAGAGCAAAGCCAGGGTGACAATCGAACGCTGCCGGTGATCCCAGGTTGGACGCGACCAGACATGACCCCAGGCCGCTTCGGTGATTAACTCTTGGAAAGGGGCGTCAAACGCGGATGTCTGTGCCTGCGCACGCGCAACATGCGCCTCTCCCAGGACAGTGCGCCGCGTGGCCAACCCCTCCTCATGCCGTTTTGACGTACTCATTTGCTAGGCCCTTTGAATTCAGATGCCAGCCATAGCCCAAAACACCTGCCCGGCGCATCTTAGTAGCGCTTATCATGAAAACATATTAAACTGTGGTCAAGCCTATATGGCCAGAAACCAACCCCAAGGTCACCGAAATAGGTAGATGCAAAATATTGAGCGAAACACCAAAATTTCTGTGGCTGTTAGTATCTGTAATATACCCATCGGATTTCCTTTCATTGCCGCCTGCCACTTTGGGCCGAGCTGTATGATCTGCGGAGGGAGGAACGCAAATCCAACCCGGCCCATTCTCGAGCCTGACCCCTTTGAGCCTAAAACTCGCTTTTGCAGAGGCGTTGAACGGCGCGTGCAAATTATGTGATCCTTTGTGCAGATCCTGTGCAGCAGGCCGTATTTTCTTTGTGCTCAAAGCCTGGCTATCCCACTGTCCAGGCAATCACAGGTGAGCTCAGCGCATGGCACAGATCATTATTGTAGATGACGAAGTTGAAATACTCGCACCACTGGAGCAGATGTTGGCCCAAGAGGGGTATCACGTCAGCGCCTTTTCCTCGAGCCTAGCTGCGCAGGCGCATCTGCAGCGGCATAGTGCGGACCTGGCAATCTTTGACATTAAAATGCCCGAAATGGATGGATTTTCGCTCCTGAAGTCCGTTCGGGCGAAAATGCCCAATCTGCCCATCATTTTCTTGTCATCCAAGGCGGAGGAGCAAGATCAAATTATAGGCTTCACCCTTGGCGCTGATGATTACATCACCAAACCCTTCAGCAAGCATCTGTTACTGTTCCGCGTCGCCGCCGTCTTGCGCCGTCACACGGTCGGAACCGGCGTCAATTTCGATGCGCGGGTGTGCAGCGGGGCGCTCACCATTGACCGAGATCGGCATTTGGTAACCTGGGCAAATACCGCGGTGGATTTAACAGTGACCTAATGTTTGCTCCTTCTCGCGCTGGCCCAGCATCCCGGTGTAGTCAAAACCCGAAACCAGCTGATGGATGCGGCTTATCGCGAAGCGGTATAGGTCAGTGACCGCACCATTGACAGTCACATTCGAAATATTCGTCAAAAGCTGAAAGCCGTGGATCCGGCCTACGATATCATTTCAACGGTCCACGGACTCGGCTATCGGCTTCAAGGCTAGATCCAATGTTTCGGGGTATACTGTCAAAAATTCTCGGTCTGCTGGTGATGTTCAATCTCGCGCTTTGGGCCTTTGTCATCGCGACCGAAGATGCCGCCTTGGTGGAAATTCACAGCAAGAAAGACCGGCTGTTTGAGCGGTCCAATTTCTATGTCAAACTGCTGCAACCGATTTTCCAGCAAGACGGGTTGAGCGAATTTGACCGCCGCTTGGCCATTAAAGTTTCGCTCGACGCCAAAAAACGCAAGTCGTATAAAGCCGGAAGCCAGTGGGATAACCGGCCCATCAGCTGGCCCGTTAGCTTGCCCCCCCGGTATAGATCGCAATAACCCAGAAGATTAATGCCGAGATCGCAGCGGCAGCCGGCACCGTAATCACCCATGCGGCGATGATTGTCAGGAAGTGACTGCGGCGCACCAATTTGCGGCGGCGGCGTTCTTCTCTTGGCTGTTCTACAGCCTGTGGAACGGTCAACCGCGCCCGCTTCATGCGACGCTGTGAGTCCCATTCGCGAAAGAAGCCCACACCGAATACGCCGCCCACGGCGATATGCGTTGAACTGACCGGCAGGCCCAACCAGCTGGCGACAATCACAGTTATGGCCGCCGCAAGCGCAACGCAATAAGCCCGCATCGGATTGAGTTTGGTAATTTGACCGCCGACCATGCGAATCAATTTTGGTCCAAACAAAAATAGGCCAAAGGAAATCCCCAACGCTCCGATGGCCATCACCCAGAGCGGAATAGACACTGCATCTGCGAAACCGCCTGAGGCCGAAGCCTGCACAATCGCGGCCAGTGGTCCAACCGCATTGGCCACATCATTTGCGCCATGGGCAAAACTGAGCAAAGCGGCCGACACAATCAAAGGAATGCCAAAGAGTTTTTTCAGCGACTTATTTCGATTCTCCAACCCTTCGGCTTGCTTGCGCACTACCGGAATCATAACCACCCAAATGATAACGCCCACTCCAAGGCCAATCACCAAGGCCGAAGAAAAATCGATTTTCATGATTTTCTTAAGGCCTTTGAGCGCCAGATATACGGAAAATGCACCGCCCATGATCCCAACCAAAACCGGCACCCAAACACGCGCCGCTGCGATTTTATCGTCACGGTAAACAATCTTGGTTTTGATGAACCACAGAAATAGGGCGGCAATCAACCCGCCCAAAACCGGGGAAATCACCCAACTGGCAGCGATTTTATACATCGTTGGCCAGTTCACAGCGGCAAATCCCGCAGCCGCGATGCCTGCGCCCATGACGCCACCCACAACAGAATGCGTGGTCGAAACCGGCGCGCCAACCCATGTGGCCAAATTAACCCACAGCGCCGCCGACAAAAGCGCCGCCAGCATTGCCCAGATAAATATAGAGGCGGTTTGCATGCTTTGAGGCGCAATAATTCCCTTTGCGATGGTCGACACCACATCGCCCCCCGCGAGCAAGGCGCCAGCGCTTTCAAACACCGCTGCAATCGCAATTGCACCGCCCATGGTCAAAGCGTTGGCCCCCACTGCGGGGCCCATATTATTGGCGACATCATTCGCGCCGATGTTCAGCGCCATGTAAGCCCCAAAACCAGCGGCGATCACCACAACAAGCGTATTGCCCGTTTGCCCAAATAGATAAAACGCAACAAGTCCCGCGACCAGTATAAAGACCAACGACACTCCAAGACCCATCATCGGTCGGGAGGCATATGCCGTCGCCTGCTCTAAAGTCGAGAAGCGTTTTAAATCTCGATCCAGAGTTTCCAAGTGCCGTTGTTCGAAATCACTCTTAGCCATTTGAATGCATCCTCGCTATGATCGCGGGTGCGTTAGCAGCTTCCCATAAATTTCACAAACAATATTGCGCATTTAGTAGTCAATAATTTGTGCCCAGCCAGCTTCCCGCACATGACGCCCAAATAATGTTCATAGGATCCATATCGGTCATCGCTTCGGACCTACCAGGGGAAGTCAAACTTAATTTCCAACTGGCAGCGGGCGCTCATTTTCCGTCGCGGGCAGACTTTTCTTCGCGCGTGAGCTTGTTGTTCCATGTGTTGTTGCTCAAGCCCAGCTCACTGGGCAAGGGCTTGGTCTTTCCAACACTGATTTTCCCGCCTTTGTTCAAAAATTCCTGAACAAGTGCATCATCGGTGGTCTCTTTGGGAATATGCTTCATGAGGCCACCTTAGCCACAGCACCGACCGCTTGTCACGCTCAATTTATTGGCAAGGTGGTCCAGCAGCTCATTCAATTGCTAGTGCCGGCAAGGACTTCACCAAATCATCCACCGCTTTCATCTGCATCAAAAATGGTTTGATCAAATCCAAAGGCAGAGCGCTCGGCCCAGCTCGGCAATTTGTGCTCGCCGTCCGCCAGAGACCGCAGCGCGCGTTTGCAAAGCATGGGTCACGTCAAAAATAATCGGCGCATCAGCGCTACAGTCTTTCATCGTCCGAAAATCCTATCATGGCCCCTAAAACTGTGCCACTATTTGTTGTGCAAGGCCCATAAGCCCCCTCCCCCATTTAACGCGGAGCGCGGCAGTTCGGCGCAGGGGCGCACCGATTGCGTGTCACGGCCCAGCCAGCCGTTGAAGATTATGTTCGCCAGCTTATTTGTTACATGTTGCTCTCAGGCCCGAGGCAATTTACCAAGACTCACAATACGACCAGTAAATTTCGGAGAGAGAACATGGACGGACATGACACATCCAACAGCGGCAAATGCCCAGTAATACATGGAATGGCGACCAGCGCGGCCTCCCGTGGGCGTTCCAATGCCGATTGGTGGCCCAGTCAACTAAATCTAAAGATCCTAGCTCAAAATACACCCGCGTCGGACCCGATGGACCTCGATTTTAACTACGCGGCGGAATTTGCCAAACTGGATTTGGCCGCCGTCAAAGCCGATTTAACCGCCTTGATGACCGACAGCCAAGACTGGTGGCCCGCAGATTACGGGCATTATGGTCCCTTCTTCATCCGCATGGCCTGGCACAGCGCTGGCACCTATCGTACCGCCGACGGACGCGGCGGTGCAGGTGCAGGGCAACAACGTTTTGCACCCCTCAACAGCTGGCCGGACAACGGCAATCTTGACAAGGCCCGCCGCTTACTGTGGCCCGTCAAACAAAAATATGGCAAGGCGCTGTCCTGGGCCGACTTGATGATTTTGGCCGGCAATGTCGCGCTTGAATCAATGGGGTTCAAAACCTTTGGCTTCGGTGGCGGTCGCGTGGATGTTTGGGAGCCTGAAGAGGATATTTATTGGGGCACCGAAGAGAGCTGGCTTGACGATAACCGTTACAGCGGCGAGCGCGAGTTGGAAAACCCGCTGGCGGCCGTGCAAATGGGCTTGATTTATGTGAATCCGGAAGGCCCAAATGGCAATCCCGATCCCCTCGCCTCTGGTTATGACATCCGCGAAACCTTCGCGCGCATGGCTATGAATGATGAAGAGACAGTGGCGCTTGTGGCCGGTGGGCACACGTTTGGCAAAGCGCATGGTGCCGGCGATCCCGAGCTGGTAGGCGCAGAGCCTGAAGGCGCGAGCATTGTCGAGCAAGGATTTGGCTGGCAGAATAATTTCGAAAGTGGCCTGGGCATTCACACCACAACCAGCGGGATTGAAGGTCCCTGGACCGCCAATCCAACGCAATGGGATATGGGGTATTTCGATCTTCTCTTCGGATATGACTGGGAGTTGACCGAAAGCCCGGCTGGCGCACAAATTTGGCATGCTAAAGGCCTGTCAGATGAGGATCATGCGCCACAGGTTGACGGGTTAGGCAAGACTGTTCCCGTGATGATGACCACCGCCGACATGGCTATGCGTATGGACCCGGCTTACGAGAAAATCTCGCGGCACTTCCACGCCAACCCTGATGCTTTCGCGGATGCCTTCGCACGCGCATGGTTCAAACTGACACACCGCGATATGGGGCCGAAAGTTTTGTACAAAGGTCCAGAGGTGCCTGCGGAAGATTTGATCTGGCAAGATCCTATCCCCGCCGGCAATGCGGATCTTGATGCCGCGGATATCGCTGATCTGAAAGCGGCCATCATGGGCACGGGCCTGTCGATATCGCACTTGGTTTCAACCGCGTGGGCCTCGGCCTCCACCTTCCGCGGCTCTGACAAACGCGGCGGTGCCAATGGCGCGCGCCTGCGGCTTGCACCGCAAAAAGATTGGGATGTGAACCAACCAGAGCAATTGCAAAACGTCTTGTCCGCCCTTGAAGCCATACAGGCAAATTTCAAAAAACCTGTTTCAATGGCCGATTTGATCGTGCTCGGCGGGGCGGCTGCGATTGAAACGGCCGCAAAAGCTGCGGGCCACTCGGTCAGCGTCCCCTTCACACCCGGGCGCGGCGATGCCACTCAAGAGCAAACGGATGCGGAGTCTTTTGATGTGTTGGAGCCACACGTTGACGGGTTCCGCAACTATCAGAAGCAAGCCTTCAACGTCTCTGCCGAAGAGCTGCTCGTAGATCGGGCCCAGCTGTTGACGCTCAACGCACCTGAGATGAGCGCGCTGGTCGGTGGACTTCGGGTTTTGGAGGCCAATTGCCACGGCGCCAAAGAGGGCGTCTTCACCGATCGTCCTGAAACGTTGAGCAACGATTTTTTTGTCAACCTGCTCGATATGGGCACAAAATGGGTCGATGTTTCTGGTGATGAAACCCAGTTCGAAGGCCGCGACCGGACCACAGGTATCGTGAGATGGACCGCCACCCGCGTGGATCTTGTGTTTGGCTCTAATTCGCAATTGCGAGCAATAGCCGAAGCCTTTGCTACGTCTGATGCCGAACCGCTCTTCGTAAAACGATTCATTGTCGCTTGGACAAAAGTGATGGACGCAGATCGTTTTGGTGCAGCATAAAGTTTGGATCAACCAAATATTATTTGAAAAGCCCGCTCTGAAGAGTGGGCTTTTTTTATAAATTTCGAGGCTAAATATGGTTGCATAGAATTGAGGCAATTTCCCCCAACTTCTTTGCTCGTCTCAAAATAAATGTTGAAATAATCCTCTTTCTACGCCACGGTCTGGCAGAAGCTTTTGAAAGAGAGCGATAGCTTAGGTTCTGGGAGAACAAAATGAAATTATGCGCGATTGCAACGATGATTTTAAGTACTACCGCTTTAAGTGCGACCGCTGGAGGTTTTGAGACTAACTCTCTGTCAACATCCTTTATGTACGAGAAAGGCAATTACGCTGAACTTGGTATGTCAAGTCGATCGCCTGATGTTAAAGGTACAGTGTACGCTCCAACAGGCAGTGCGCTCGCAAAACAAGATTACGTTTCATTGGCGATTAAGACTGATATCTCAAGCACTTTATCTGTTGGCCTAACATCCTACAATCAGGGTGCGGTACAACTTGATTACTCCTCTGCAGGAAGTCCCTATGCTGTAGCCCTACCTGTTGTCGATTTAGACATCAACGCATTGGCCATTTTGGTGAAATATTCGCTCTCTGATAATGTGAGCATCCTTGGCGGTGCCAAACAGTCACAAGTTCAGGATGCGTCAGCCAATATATTTCAGAGTGCTGGATTGCCAGCGTCTTCTGTTTCAGGAGCTACTGAAACAAGTCTCTTGATTGGGGCATCATATGCAATTCCTAAAATAGCTCTACGCGCTGAACTAATTTACGAAGGCGACGCTGATTTTTCGTTAGATACTTCAAATGCAGGCGTTGGAACCGGCAAAACAAGCGCATCGGTTCCCGATTACATGACCTTGAATTTTCAAAGTGGCATAGCTGAGGATACATTATTATTTGGATCAATTCGAAAGGCTGACTGGAGCAATCACCAAATTACAGTCTTTCCCGGCACACCAACAACTTCAAGTTTTACCGATACCACATCATATTCCCTCGGGATTGGTCGTAAAATAAACGATGCAGTATCTCTCATAGCAAATTATTCGACAGAAGCTGCGGGCTCATCGGCTTCTACAACGCCACTTACAATAACCAACGGTTACGATGCAATTGGACTCGCAATAAGGTATTCAAGTGGTAATTCAACTGTAACTGCCGGCTACAGCTATGCTAAAGTTGGAAATATAACACTTACATCAGGTCTTGGCGTCGGAGAATTTACCAACAATACAGTTACCGGCTTCGGTATAAAGATTGGCTATAATTTCTAATAACCATTACCAAAATGAAAATACCCCACTTTGTTGGGGTATTTTTTAAATTATTAAATCTGTCAAATTTTTACATCAAGCTGTTTAAATACTTTATCGTTTCTGAACTTAATTCTGATGGTCGCCTTGTTCTGCGATTCACATTTACATGAACAAAATGTCCTTGAGCAGCCGCAAAATCTTCCTCTCCTGAAAATAATCCAACGGCATAAGTAACCGATGACGTGCCCAGCTTACTAACCTGAATCCCAGCGGTAATTATATCAGGGAACGCTAATTCTTTGAAATATTGACATCCAGTCTCCACAACTAAAAATACAGTCTTGCCAAGTTTCAAGTCCAAGACGCCTTTCTCCAGCAAATGCCCGTTCACCGCAGTATCAAACAACTGATAATGCACTGCATTGTTCATATGTCCATAGATATCATTATCAATCCAACGCGTGGTCAGAGTTGAGAAAGCGCGAAAATCGGAACGTTTTTTTTGAGTCTGTCTCACCAAGCAGCCTCATAAATTTGCATGGCTGCAGCCTCATCCACAGGGCGCGGGTTGTTGACCAGAAGGCGAGTTTGATTTATGGCATCGCGCGCCAGTTCAGGCAAGGCTTCACGCGCGATACCCATCTCCCGCAAGCCTTGCTCGAGCCCACAAGCCTGGCTCAAATCTGCCATACTTTGGGCAAACTTCATGGCCGCGTCTGCCACGTTCATTGCAGGCAGATCCGGGAAAACATGTGGCAAGAGCTCCGCATAAGCCTCGGGCGCAACTTGCGCATTAAAGCGCAAGACATGCGGCAGAACCAAAGCATTTGAGAGCCCATGCGGAACTTTATAATGTCCCCCAATCGGATAGGCTAATGCATGCACGGCAGCCACAGGCGAATTAGCAAAAGCTTGCCCGGCCAACATGGAGCCCAAAAGCATGCCCGTACGAGCTTCAAGATCATCAGGCTTTTGTACCGCCCGCAAAAGCATGCGGCCCATGAGCCCCAGCGCCTCGACCGCAAGCGCACGGCTGATTGGATTGTTGTTGGGATTGGCACTGGCATAGGCTTCAATCGCATGAACCATGGCATCAATGCCGGTTGCAGCCGTCACATGCGCGGGCAATCCAAGCGTCAGTTCCGGATCAAGCAGCGCCAGATCAGGCAATAGTAGCGGACTCACCACGCCCATTTTCTCCGATGCGCCGGTGGTCACAATCGAAATTGGTGTCACCTCTGAGCCGGTCCCGGCTGTGGTCGGCACCAACACCAGCGGCAAACGCGGCCCGCGCGCATTGCCAACCCCATAGGCTTCCGCCAATGGCTGATCAGACGCGGCCAAAAGCGCGGCAAGCTTGGCGACATCCAAGGACGAGCCTCCGCCAAAGCCAATCACCCCGGTGGCACCGCGCGCTTTCTGCGCGGCCTGCACCACAATAGATTCCGGTGGATCCGCTTGCACCTGATCAAACAGCGTGACCGCCACGCCAGCGGCGCGCAACCCATCTTTCACCTGCTGCACAAGGCCCGTGGCCATCATGCCGGGGTCGGTAACCAAAAGCACCCGATCACCGCAAATGGGGCGCGTGATCTGTCCTATCTCACCTGCCAGGCCCGCCCCCATACGCAGGCTCGGGGTGGTGTTAAAGGTGAAGGGGTTCATCATAGGCCCAATCCTTGTTTTCCATCACAATTGCGCCACACAACTCTGCGGTTGACGCAGCCATATGGCAAGGCTCTGTTAGATCTTTTCCTGCGTATGCTTGCGCAGCTCCGCACGGGCCACCTGCCGCCGATGCACCGCATCAGGGCCATCCGCCAAACGCAGGGTCCGCAGATGCATCCAATAGGCCGCAAGGGGGGTATCTTGACTGATACCGCCCGCCCCATGCAGCTGAATGGCTTCATCCACCACTTTCAAAGCCATGATCGGCGCCACAACTTTAATCTTCGAGATCCAGGGCGCCGCGGCCCGTGGATCGCCTTGATCCATCATCCAAGCCGCCTTTAGACAGAGCAATCGCGCCATCTCAATTTCCATACGCGCATCTGCGATGATATCAAAATTCGCGCCCAATTGCGCCAAGGGCTTGCCAAAAGCTGTTCGGGTCAAACTGCGTTTGCACATAAGCTCGAGCGCCGCCTCCGCTTGACCAATCGCCCGCATGCAATGATGGATGCGACCGGGACCAAGCCGGCCTTGGGCGATCTCAAAACCGCGTTCCTCACCCAGCAGCATATTTTCGGCAGGCACGCGCACATTGGTAAAGCGCAGATGATAATGCCCATGCGGCGCGTCATCATGGCCATAAATTTCCATGGGCCGCAGTTTTTCAATCCCCGGTGTGGCGGCATCAACGACTATCATGGAATGGCGTTTATGTTTGGGCGCATCCTCCGCCCCGGTTTTCACCATAACGATATAGACCGCACAGCGTGGATCCCCCGCGCCACTCGCCCACCATTTTTCACCGTTGAGCACATAATCATCGCCGTCCCGCCGGCAGCTCAGGCTTAAATTCGTCGCATCGGAAGATGCCACATCTGGCTCCGTCATCACATAGGCGGATCGGATTTCTCCTGCCAAAAGTGGCGCAAGCCAGCGGGTTTTCATCTCTTCAGTGCCATAGCGCTCAAAGACTTCCATATTGCCTGTATCCGGCGCTGAACAGTTGAAGACCTCAGCCGCCAAAGGTGATTTACCCAGCTCTTCTGCCATATAGGCATATTCCACCGTCGTCAGCCCAAACCCTTTTTCGCTGCCCGTTAGCCAGAAGTTCCACAGACCCTCGGCCCGCACCTTATTTTTAAGGCCTGTCATGATCTCGACCTGGCGATCGGTCAATGTCCAGCGGTCTCCCTTAGGCACCTCCGCATGATACTCTGCCTCTAAGGGCATGATATCATTTCGGATAATTTCAGAAACGCGGTCGCGCAGCCTGGCAACACGCTCCGACAGCCCAAGGTTCATTTCCATATCCGCGCCCTCAATGTTCAAGTGATATTTTGCCCTTTACAGGCCTCCCTTTCATGAAACATACTCATCAGTATGTTGTCAATGGAAGCCAAGTGATGTCGGATCTAGAACTGGCCTTTGCCGCGCAAAGCCGGCAGATCGGCGTGCACTTAGGGCACAGCCCTTGGATATTGATTGATCAGGCAAGAATTGATGGCTTTGCCGCGATCACTGAAGATCACCAATTCATCCATGTTGACCCCGTCCGAGCGTGGGCAGAAACCCCTTTTGAAGGCACTGTCGCGCATGGGTTCTTGACGCTCGCCATGGCCAGCCGCATGGCACAGGACACGCTGCCCCAGCTGCCCGGCCAGGTTATGAATCTCAATGCAGGATTTGATCGCCTGCGCTTTATCGCGCCGCTGCCCAGCGGCCTCCGCATTCGCGGCGCATTTATGCTCAAGGATGTCACGAAGACACAGGCCAATCACCTGCGCATGGTGACAGAGCTGACCGTTGAGATTGAACACAGCGACACGCCCGCGCTGGTCGCCGATTGGATCAATGTGGCCGTCTTCTTACAGCCCCAGCCCCAGCCCAGCAGTGAGGCCCGGCGGCGATGACACCAGCCCTTCACAGCTATGACCCCAAACGCCTCTCCACATACCTACAAGAACATGTGGCCGGTTTTGCTGGACTGGCGGAGATTGCGAAATTTTCTGATGGGCAATCCAACCCGACATATAAGCTGACTGATACCGTCGGCCGCCATTTTGTGCTGCGTGCCAAGCCACCGGGCACCTTGCTCAAATCCGCCCATGCGGTAGATCGCGAGTTTCGTGTCATGACCGCCCTGGCCCAGAGCCCAGTGCCCATACCTCAAATGTTGCACCTCTCAGATGAGGACAGTCCGATGGGCGCACAATTTTTGGTGATGGAACATTTGGAGGGGCGGGTTTTTTGGGATCCCGCCCTGCCTGAGCAATCGCCAAAGTTTCGCCAAGACGCTTACCACGCCCTAGTGCGGACCCTGGCCGCCCTGCATGATGTTGATCCACAGGCCGTCGGACTGGCTGACTTTGGCAAGCCGGGCAATTATTTTTTGCGGCAAGTCTCGCGTTGGACAGGGCAATATCGCACCTGTGAAACGCAGGCACGTCCCGATATGAATTGGGCTATAGATTGGCTGGATCGCAACATGGTGCAAGATGATGGGCAAGCCACCATCGTGCATGGGGATTATCGTTTGGACAACGTCATGTTTGACAGCCAAACTGCCGACATGATCGCGGTTTTGGATTGGGAATTGTCCACGCTCGGGCATCCCTTTGCTGACCTGGCCTATCAATGCATGGGCCTGCGCCTGCCGCCCAATGCTATGATTAAGGGGCTCAAGGGCATTGACCGCAAAGCGCAGAGCCTGCCGCAAGAAGCTGAATATGTCGCGCAATACTGTGCGCTTAGAGGTATCAAACCGCCTGAAAATTGGGCGTTCTATATGGTGTTTTCCTTTTTTCGACTGGCGGCTATTTTAGAAGGGGTTTTGCACCGTGCCCAATCGGGAAATGCCTCAAACCCCAGAGACATTGGTATGATGAGCGGCACCATTGACACTCTGGCCGAGGCCGCCAAACACACCGCTCAAGGCTGCCAGTCATGATGCTTGATAGCACATCGGTAAAGGGGCGGATTTTAGATGCCGCCGCGCGGGCCTTTGCCACCCATGGGGTGGATCAAACCTCAATTGATGACATCGCCCGCGACCTTGGCGCAACCAAAGGTAAAATTTACCATCACTTCGGATCAAAAAGCGAATTGGTCTGTGCCATTCGCAAGCAATCCGTGCAGCTCACCTTAGAGCGCGTCCGCCCGCAGTTTGATGCAGCAATGCCGCCCCCGGAAAAGTTTCATGCCATGGCCAAAGCCCATGTGATTGCTATGATATCCGAGCTGGCCTATCACCGGGTCGTGGTCGAAGAGATGCGCGGCTCGAATACAGGCGGGGCGACACCGGCAGAGCGTGAGTTGCGCCTCGAAATCGCAGCGCTGCAAGCGGAATACGAGGGCTTTTTCCGCAGCACTTTGGCCGAGGGCATCGCTAGCGGACATTTTCGTGACCAAGATATCTCCATCGCCGTGCGAAGCTTTTTGATGATGCTCCATGCACCGATCTATTGGTACCAACCACGAGACGCTGAGAATATCACCGCCATTGCCGAACAATTGGCCAATATGGCCTTGGGCGCAGTGGCAACGCCCCAATGAGATGTTGATCTCCCAAACACCTGCGTTTTACGCTGGCGCGGCGCTGCAATCGTAAAGGATGCTTCCATGACCGAACCTGTGACACTCTCGACGGCCGGTACTATCGCTATACTTGAGATCAATAACCCTCCGGTCAACGCGCTGAGCCAGGCCGTGCGACAAGGCTTGTACGATGCAATTATACAGGCAGATGCAGATACTGAGATCACAGCCATTGTCATCATTGGGGCGGGGCGGAGCTTTCCTGCCGGGGCGGATATCAAAGAATTTGACCAGCCAATGCAGGATCCGCAGTTGCCAGATGTGATCGACCGCATTGAAAACTGCGAAAAACCCGTAGTGGCCGCGTTGCATGGCACGGCTTTGGGGGGTGGTTTTGAGATTGCTCTGGGCAGCCATTACCGCATCGCCCTGCCGTCAGCGCAGGTGGGCCTCCCTGAAATTCATCTTGGGCTCCTGCCCGGCGCCGGCGGAACGCAGCGCTTACCCAGACTATGTGGCGCCGCCATGGCGCTCGAGATCATGCTCAATGGCACGGCCATCAGCGCGAAAGAGGCTCTGAATGCCGGATTGATCGACCGCTTGGTGGAAGGTGACTTGCGCCAGGCTGCTTTAAATTATGCTGCTGAACTCCAAGCACCGCGCCGCACCAAAGATGCCACCTCTGGCCTGTCAGATAAAGCCGCCGTTGATGCGGCCTTGCACAATGCCACACAGATCGCCACCAGCCGCATGCGCGGGCAACTCGCGCCACTCAAGATTGTCGACTGCGTGCGAGCCTGCGCCACCAAACCTTTCGCCGATGGGCGCCTGTTCGAAAGCGATTGCTTTTTTGAATGCCTCGCCTCAGAGCAATCCAAAGGCATGATCCACGCGTTTTTCGCCCAGCGCGCCAGTGCCAAAGTTCCCGAAGCCAGCCGCGCAAAGCCGCGCCCCCTGAGACACCTTGGGGTCGTGGGCGGCGGCACGATGGGCGCGGGCATCACCGTCGCAGCCCTGAACAGCGGCCTGCCTGTCATAATGATCGAGCGGGATCATGAAGCCTTGGCGCGGGGACAGGCCAATGTTGAGAAGGTCTATGATCGCCTGATTGCCAAAGGTCGCATGAGCCTCTCTCAAAAATCTGAAATTATGGCCCGGTATCGCGGCTCAACAGAATTTGCCGATCTGTCCCAGGTCGATATGGTGATCGAGGCGGTTTTTGAGCGTCTCGATGTCAAACGCGGTGTGTTTGCACAGCTCGACAAAGTGCTCAAGCCCGATGCGGTTTTGGCCTCCAACACGAGCTATATCGACATAGATGAAATTTCCAGCGCCACCAACCGCCGTGAACATGTGATCGGCCTGCATTTTTTCAGCCCAGCAAACATCATGAAATTGCTGGAAATCGTTGTGCCGCAAGGCGCGGCCGATTATGTGGTGGCCACAGGGTTTGCTTTGGCCAAAATCTTAGGGAAAATTCCGGTGCGCGCCGGTAATTCTGCGGGGTTTATTGGCAATCGCATTCTTGGCAAATATGGCGATTGTGCCGCTCATATGATGGAAGACGGCGCCACGCCCTATGAAATTGATGCCGCTATTGTGGACTTTGGCTATCCGATGGGCATTCATGCAATGTATGATCTGGCTGGTCTGGACATCGGGTGGGACAATCGCAAAGCCGCGCAGGGCCAGTGCGATCCGGCCGAACGCTATGTCGGGATCGCCGATCGCATCTGTGAGCGCGGCTGGTTTGGGCAAAAAACTGGGCGCGGCTTTTATCTTTACCCAGACGGCGCACGCATCGGCACGCCAGACCCTGAGATTGTTGCTCTGATAGAGGCAGAACGCGCCAAAAAATCTATCGCAGTTCGCAAATTCACCGCCGAAGAGATTATGGCGCGCTATCTGGCTGCGATGGTAAATGAGGCCTGCGAAGTTCTGCGCGAAGGCGTGGCCTTGAAACCCTCCGACATAGATGTGACCTTCGCGCATGGCTATGGCTTTCCCAGGTATCGGGGGGGGCCGATGAAATATGCTGATAGCTATGGGCTGGCGCGGCTGCTGGACGATATCGGCCGTTATGGGCAGGATGATCCGATATTTTGGCAAGCCTCGCCCTTATTGGCAGAGCTGGTAGCCTCTGGGCAAACTTTCAACGACCTGAACAAGGGATAGAGCGATGGATCTGAACTTCACCGAAGCTGACCAGGCATTTCGCCAAGAGGTCATTGAATTTCTAAACGCAGAATTGCCAGCCGATATATCACGGAGGGTTCATGCGGATCTGCAGGTGAGTAAAGAGGACACTGAATTTTGGCATGCGGTTTTACATAAGCGCGGCTGGCTAACCTATAATTGGCCCAAATCCTTCGGCGGTGTCGGCTGGAGCCCCGTCCAACAATTCATCTTCGAAGAGGAATGCGCAGCCGCCGGGGCTCCGCGTATCTTGCCGTTTGGTCTTAAAATGCTGGCGCCAGTGTTGATGGCCTTTGGCTCAAAAGAGCAACAAGAGCATTGGCTCCCGCGCATGTGCGATGGGACCGATTGGTGGTGCCAGGGCTATTCAGAGCCAGGGTCTGGATCTGATTTGGCCAGCCTCAAAACGACGGCTGTCAAACAGGGCGATCACTATGTCATCAATGGTCAGAAAACTTGGACCACATTGGGCCAATACGCCAATATGATTTTTTGCTTGGTGCGCACCAACAGCGATTGCAAGCCCCAGGCCGGTATTTCCTTTATCTTAGTTGATCTGGCAACACCGGGGATAGAAATGCGCCCGATCCGCACCCTAGATGGCGGGCGGGAGGTGAATGAGGTATTCTTCACAGATGTCCGCGTGCCTGCGTCAAACTTAGTGGGCGAAGAAAATAAGGGCTGGACCTATGCGAAATATTTGCTCGCCCATGAACGCAACGGAATTGCCAATGTAGGTATTTCAGGCCAAAAGCTTGCGCGACTCAAGCGCCTGTCCCTGAGCCAAAAACGCAGGGGAAATCCTCTGGCCGATGATCCATTATTTGCCGCAAGACTGGCCCGTTTGGAAATTGAGCTGCGCAATCTGGAGACCACAAATTTGCGGGTTCTCGACGGATTCTCGAAAGGTGCGGGACCTGGGCCTGAAAGCTCCATGTTGAAAATCATCGGATCAGAGCTGGAACAGAACTTCGACGATCTCACGCGACGCGCCTTGGGACGGCAGGCGCAGGCGCATACGCCCGAGGTGTTTGAGCCCGGCTACAACGGACCGCAGGTCGCGCCACAAGATATGGCCAATCAATCTGCCGCCTATTTCAACAAGCGCAAAGTGTCGATCTATGGCGGCTCGAATGAAATACAAAAAAACATCATCACCAAAATGATATTGGGGCTTTAATTTATGGATTTTCAACCCACTGAAGAACGCCGTATGCTGGCCGATATGATTGGCAAATTCATTCAAAATGACTACCCAATGAAAGCGCGACTGACGGCGGGCACCAGCGCTTTGGGCTATTGCCCCGAGGCCTATAGCAAGATGGCACAGCTGGGTTTGATCGGCGCATTATTTGATGAGGAGGTTGGCGGCTTCGGCGGTTCAGGATTTGACATTGCCACGGTCTTTACGGAATTGGGCAAAGGTTTGGTGGTTGAACCGCTCAATGACACAGCAATGACCAGCGGCTATATTCTGGCGCATACTGACCAGCTGGAGCTGGTGGAACAGATCATCCTTGGTCAAAAACGCGTGGCACTGGGTCTCATCGAAAATGGCGCAGATTATGATTGGAGCGCGCCAGAGACACTTGCGCGCCAGACGGGCTCAGGCTGGCAGTTAAGCGGGATGAAAACCTGCATGAAATTCGCCCATGGGGCGGATGCGCTTATTGTCAGCGCGCAAACGCAATCGGCACCAGGGATAAGCTTATTTTTGGTTGAAGCCTCTGCGGCGGGACTATCGGAGCACTCCTTCCAAACGGTCGATGGCGGCAATGCCTGCGAGATAACGCTTCACAATACACCGGCTCAGTTGTTGGGCGCGCAAGGCGCTGCATATCCGTTGATTGATGCCGCCGCCGCCCTCGCCACTTTGGCCGTTTGCGCAGAGGCCCTCGGGGTGATGGAGCGGATCAAAGACATGACCATCGACTATATGCGCACGCGCAAGCAATTCGGCAGCGTGCTCGGTAAATTTCAAGCGCTGCAACATCGCGTGGCACAAATGCTACTTGAAATCGAGCAGGCGCGATCGGCAGTGATCAATGCCGCCAATGATTTGCAGGCCCCCACCGATGAGCGCAACCGCGCTATTTCTGCAGCGAAATATTCAATTGGTCGAATAGGCTGCGCCGTTGCCGAAGAGGCAATTCAACTTCATGGCGGCATTGGCATGACTTGGGAGTATGATTTGGGCCATTTCGCCAAACGGCTTGTGATGATTGATCACGAATGGGGGGATCAAGACTTTCACCTGATACGCTTTTCCGAAAGCTGACTCGCAGTACGGCGGAAGGTCCGCATGATTCCTGCCAAACCACCCATCCAAAGGGATATCGAGACCTATTAAAAAGTATATGAATATATATAAATATATATATTTTCTCCTCAAATAATCATTTCGGTAGTGCTATGTGGCTGAAATATTGAGTATGTGGGTCGCACATCTCTCCTTTAGAAGCATCACGAGAATTTAAGTGCACAGGACCAAACCCCTAGCAATTGCCGACAGCCCCCTGGCCCGTTCCACCGCGGTCATACGCCTCATTGGCGTCTATGGGCCAATCAAGCTGCACGATCTTGAGGCACATGTCTCACTCTCCCGCTCTGCCTTACAGCGGATTTTCGCCGAATTGGAAGCACTGAACTGGGCTCGGCGTCGGATCTCGGATAAAGCCTATGTCCTCACACATGCCATTGATAATTTTTTTGCCTTAGCGCAATTTTCGGCCCCTGAAGTGGACGAGGTCCAACCCGTTTTGGCCATGGCGAAGGCGGAGGGGCGCTACGACCTCACGCTGTCTATGTTCCAAAATAAAACACAGCTCGCAGATGTCGACAGCACAAAGCCACCAACGGATTGGGAGTCCAAACATTCGCTGATTTTCTCAAATGCTGCGCTTTCTGCACAGTCAGTGATGCCAGAACAAGAACCCAAAGCATTCACCGCCAAAGCCACGAGCCAAGTAAGCCCAGAGGAACGGACCCATCTGCTCATGGGCAAATACCACCAAGAATTTCGCAAAGCCCAGATGCGCGGCTATGTTCTCGACGAAACCCTGCCGTCAGTCTCGTTCAGCTGGCGCGCAGACACCGGCGCAATTTGCACATTGACGATTGAGCCAGCCGTAGCGACCCACACCGCGCAGCAAGAGTTCCTCGAAGGTCATCGACAGATCATGGAAAGATTTTAGGTTCAATGCAGCAACCTTTTTAAAGCAGATATGGCGACCATGACCGGCCAACGTGCCTGCGGCTGCGGCTGAAACACCAAGCCGCAAAGCCCATCAATCTGTTTCTTGTCATGATGCGCAGGACGTCCTACCTACGCTATGTGTCCCAAAGGAGGCGTAGCATGAATCAGCCCGGTGAAACCTATGACGATATCCGCGACGCCGTTGGCAAACTCTGCGCGCAATTCCCCGGAAGCTACTGGCGTGCATTGGATCGAGAGATGGCCTATCCGGCCGCTTTTGTGCAGGCCCTCACTGAGGCCGGATGGCTGGGGGCTTTAATTCCTGAAAATTTCGGCGGATCAGGCCTGCCGCTCTCAGCCGCAGCGGTGATTTTGGAAGAAATTCACAGATCTGGGGGCAATGCTGGTGCTTGCCATGCACAGATGTATACTATGGGAACCCTATTGCGGCATGGCTCAGAGGCGCAAAAGCGCCTGTACCTGCCGAAGATCGCCGATGGCACCCTGCGATTGCAAGCCTTTGGCGTAACTGAGCCCAGCTCAGGCACCGATACTGGCGCTTTGCGCACAACCGCCAAGCGCGATGGCTCAGATTATGTAGTCAATGGACAGAAGATTTGGACCAGCCGAGCCGAGCATTCCGACCTCATGCTGCTTTTGGCGCGTACGACGCCACTTGACGAGCGGATGAAGAAGACCGATGGCCTCTCTGTTTTGCTGGTTGATATGCGCGAGGCACTGGGCAAGGGTCTCACCCTACGGCCCATCCGCACCATGATGAACCACGCCACCACAGAACTCTTTTTTGACAATCTCCGCGTGCCTGCAGAAAACTTGATTGGCGAAGAGGGTAAGGGCTTTCGCTATATCCTCTCGGGCATGAATGCCGAACGCATCTTGATTGCTTCTGAATGTATTGGCGATGCGAAATGGTTTATCGAACACTCCGTGGCCTATGCCAAGGACCGCCAAATCTTTGATCGTCCCATCGGGCAAAACCAAGGCATCCAATTCCCCATTGCCAAGGCCTATGCAAATATGCGCGCCGCTGAATTGATGGTAAAGCAGGCGCTGGCCCTATACGAAAACGGTGGTAATCCCGGCGCTGAAGCCAATATGGCTAAGATGCTCGCAGCGGATGCATCAAATGAAGCGGCCAATGTCGCGGTGCAAACCCATGGCGGATTTGGCTTTGCGGAAGAATATGATGTTGAGCGCAAATTTAGAGAAACAAGACTTTATCAAGTTGCACCAATCTCGACCAATCTTATACTATCCTATCTTGCAGAGCATGTTTTGGATCTGCCGCGGTCTTATTAAGCAAAAGCCCTTGCCCTGCCCCTGCACCTTCCACCTGGGAAACGAGAAGCAGGGACAAGGGGCTAAGCCTAAACCGTTAGGATGGTCGAGCCCGTTGTAAGACGCGCTTCCAATGCGTCATGAGCCGCGATCACATCATCCAAAGCAAATTCTTGACCGATGACGATTTTCACATCCCCAGATATGACCTTGAAAAAGAGATGCCGCGCCATTTCCTGGCAATCTTCATGCTTGCCAATATGAGTAAACAGCGTCGGGCGGGTAATTTTCAATGAACCTTTCGCCCCCAATTGAGCCAAGTTGAACGGTGGGACTGGACCCGAGGCATTGCCGAAAGTGATCATCATGCCCAGCGGTTTAAGACAGTTGAGGGACCCTTCAAAGGTACTCTGGCCCACGGAATCCATCACCACGTCGACCCCTGCACCCCCGGTCAATTCCGCGACCTTCTCTTCGAAATTTTCTGACATATAGTTGATACAATGCGTGGCCCCGTAGTCCAAAGCCATTTGGCATTTATCATCGCTGCCAGCCGTGCCAATGAGGGTTATGCCCTCTGACTTCGCCCATTGGCAGGCAATCAAACCGACCCCGCCCGCTGCCGCATGAAACAAAACCGTATCGCCTGCACGGAGCGGCGTGGTGCGGTGAAAGAGATATTGCACCGTCATGCCCTGAAGCATCATCGCCGCGCCTTGCTCAAAGCTGATCTCATCGGGCAAAGGACAAACCTGCGCCGCCGGCATCACCCGGCGCTGACAATATGAGCCCGGCGGCATAGAGGCATAGGCCACCCGGTCTCCAACCTTTACATGGCTGACCCCTGCCCCGATGGCTTCAATCACGCCGGCCGCTTCCATACCAAGCGCCTGCGGAAGCGGCAAAGGATATAGCCCTGTGCGTTGATATACATCTATATAGTTGAGCCCACAGGCTTTATGGGCAATGCGAACCTGCCCATCGCCAGGTTCTCCGGTCGGCATGTCCACAATTTTCAGTTGATCCGAATCCCCAAATTCTTCGATCACAACAGTCTTATTCATCACGCTCTCCCTATTTGAAGAATAAGTGTAGCGCATTGCGTTACCGGTACAATCGCAAATTCCAATATGTTGCGACCTGTGGCGCTGGTCACCTCGGGCCTTTGGCCCTAGGATCGGCGCATGATTACATTTGCCTTTGCCATAGTCCTCATGCTTGCCACCCCCGGCCCGGGGGTTCTCTCCGCCGCCGGCGTCAGTGCTGGGTTTGGAGCCGCCGCTGGGCTGCGCTATGTCGCCGGACTCTGTATCGGGCAGGCCTTGGTTTATGCGGCCGTCGCCGCCGGCCTTTCAGCCTTTGTGCTCGACATCCCCTGGTTGCGGCTCACATTGATGGCGCTGTCGTTTCTATACCTGCTGTATTTGGCAAGCCGGATCGCTTTTGCCGGTGCGCAAGTCGCCTTTATTAAATCCGAAAACCCGCCGGGACTCATGGCTGGTTTGCTTTTGCAACCCATCAACCCAAAAGCATATGCGGTGCTCACCGCTTTAATCACCGGATTTCCACTCTATGAGAACGCCTATTGGAGCGAAGTGGCTATAAAATTTGTCATTTTAAATCTCATTTGGGTGCCGATCCATGTGATTTGGGTTCTTTTTGGCGTCTCTCTCAAGCGACTTAACCTCTCGCCCAAAGCACAACGGGCGATCAATATATCTATGGCTCTGTCGATGCTACTCGTGCTTGGCCTCGCCGCTTGGACTCTGATCTAAGCGGGCCGCACGAAACAAGCGCTCAACCAGCCGCTTTCGCGCTAGAGGCAAGGCCCGATCTCCCAAGGATGGCGCCAACCATTTTTCCAAAAAATGCCCAGTGGTGCGCAGCCCCGAGGCAATCTCGCCATTGTCCGCAACGCTTTGACCGATCATACAGGGCGCAAGTGGCAAGAGCTGGGTCTTCCAGCGCCCGGCATGATGGGCCGCGACGGCTCGACCAGATTTTGGGGAGACATAGGCCAGATCGTCAGTCGTGCCGGACACAGCGCAACAGCTGAGATCCAACCCAAAGCCCAAATCCTCCAACAGCTGCATTTCCCAATGTAAATAAGCCAAGGGCCAAGCCTCTGTGATGCAAATCAGATCTAAAAGTTTGATCGAGGCGCCATAGAGTGCCCCATGCACCTCACGCTCTGGCAAAGCAAAGCTCAAAAGCCCAACCACAGAGGTCAAACCGGCCAAGGCCAAGGGATCTGCCATAACCTGCGCGGCTCGGCTGCGCAGAGGTTCGACCGTAAACGCTCCCATATGCTCTTCAAGCCTGGCCTTCCAGACCACCTCAAATTGACCGCCGGGCTGCAACATCGGAGCTTGCTTGCGCCCAGCGCCGCCACGCACAACACCGGCATGCTTTCCGTGATGTTCTGTGAAAACCTCAACAATCACAGCCGCTTCACCATGCTTGCGCACGGCCAATAAAACCCCCTCATCCCGCCATTCAATCAAAATATTGACCCTAACTCACATTCGGGAGACACCAATTGCGCCCGAATTGGCTCAGTCTATCCAGAGGCCTGACGAATGTTAAGCCATTTGCCACCGCCCATAGCTATTCGCTCAAACCCGGTTCATCGAGCAAATGGCGCCCAAGCCGATCTTCCACTTCAATCACCCAAAGATCAGGATCAAAGCCACGCTGGCGGGCAATCGCACGGTCCAAATCAGGCTCATTTCCCGAAATCAGCTCCACCCAATTGCGCGCCCCGCTTTGCAAGTCAAAAGAGCGCTGAAAAACGCTGCCCTGCCCGTCCAAAAGGTTGAGCTTGACCAAAACCGCCCCCGCCGTGGCGTCTCCACGCTGGACAAGGAAGGCCGGAATATCAGCAAGGCGCAAGCGCGTGAGATAGGCAGAGACCCAAATATCGCTGGTCAGGCGGATCATTCGTTTCCATCGCGAAAATCGAGGCCCATTTCCTCGTAACGCTCTTTATCTTCCAACCAATTCGGGCGCACTTTTACCTGTAAAAACAAATGCACCTTGCGGCCCAAAAATTCTTCAAGTTCCGTCCGCGCTTGGGTGGAAACGGCTTTAATCGTCTCTCCACCCTTACCAAGCACAATACCCTTATGGCCATCACGCATGACATAGATGAGCTGATCAATTTTGCACGACCCGTCCTTACGCTCCTCCCAAGCCTCCGTCTCAACCGTCAGCTGATAGGGCAATTCTTGGTGCAAACGCAGGGTCAATTTTTCCCGTGTGGTTTCCGCAGCCAGCATACGCAGCGGCAGATCGGCAATTTGGTCTTCAGGATAGAGCCAAGGGCTGGCCGGCAACTGGCTTGCGATCCAAGTCTTCAGCGCGGCACAGCCGTGCCCCTTTTCCGCAGAAATCAAGAAGGTCTCGACAAAATCAAACGCCTCATTCATCGCCTTGGTCAGGGCCAAAAGTTCAGAAGCTTGCACCTTGTCAATTTTGTTAATCGCCAAGGCAATGGATTTGCCTTTGGGAAGATCCTTAAGGGCTTCCATAATCGCGTCCACGCCCTCCGTGATACCGCGATGCGCTTCAATCAAAAACACCGTCAGATCAGCATCAGCAGCTCCGCCCCAGGCAGATTTGACCATCGCACGATCCAAACGACGTTTGGGACGGAAAATGCCAGGAGTGTCGACGAACACAATTTGCGCCTCTCCCTCGAGTGCGACACCGCGAATGCGGGCGCGAGTCGTTTGCACCTTATGGGTGACGATCGAAACCTTTGCCCCCACCATACGGTTCAGCAGAGTTGATTTCCCTGCATTAGGTTCCCCGATCAGGGCCACAAATCCGGCGCGTGTGCTCATGCCCCTAACCTTTCCAATAATAATTTTGCCGCAGCCTGTTCAGCCTGGCGTTTCGATCCGGCTTTGGCTTGCGCCGCTTCGCCAGAATGTAATCTCACTTCAATCTCAAACTGTGGTGCGTGATCGGGACCGGAGCGGGACAGTTCGACATAATTCGGTGGCGGACCTTTACGCGCCTGCACCCATTCTTGCAAAGCGGTCTTCGGATCGCGCGCATCAGCCTTAACGGAGGTGATCCGCGTATTCCACAGGCGCAGGATCAGCGCCTGCGCTTCGGCAAAACCGCCATCACGATACACCGCCGCAATCAGCGCTTCCATCGCATCGCCCAGCAAAGCTTCTTTGCGTCGCCCACCGCTGACCATCTCAGAGCGGCCTAATTTCAACAAATTCCCGACACCAATTGAGCGTGCCACATCCGCACATGTTTCCTTGCGCACCAACGCATTGAAGCGCGGTGCCAATTGCCCCTCGGTTGCCTTCGCATCGAGATCCAATAAAGCCTGCGCCATCACGAGCCCCAGTACCCGGTCGCCCAAAAACTCGAGCCGTTCATTGTCCGAACGGTTTACAGACGACATGCTCGAATGGGTCAAAGCCGTGATCAAGAGCCCCGGATTTTGAAATTCATAGCTGATATCGGCTGAAAACTGGCGTAACTCGGAAGAAAGCTTGATCATCGCGAGACCTGTAAGATACCGATCATCTAATCAATCGCCTTGAAATATCGGTCACTGCGCCACGTCCAGAAGGCCAAAATTGAGGCCCCGGCAGAGGAAAACAAGATACGATCTGCGCGCCCAACAATGTCTTTTAGCGGCACGAAACCGACACCGCCAATGGTCTGCGGCACCCGGCTGTCAGAGGAATTGTCGCGGTTGTCCCCCATGAAAAAGAAATGCCCCTCCGGAACGGTATAGATTTTCGTGGTGTCCGAATTCATCCGCCCACCCAGGCGCATGCTATCTTGGTCAAACGTGTCCAATACCCCATGTTCAACACCATTGGGCAGGGTCTCAATATATTTGGTCTTGATGCAATCCGCGCCCAGCCCAACGGCCCCATTGGAACAAACGGGACGATTGCGCTGCGAGCCCTGTGGCTCATAGGTTTCTACGAAATCCTCAACCTGTCTTTGCGCAACCGGCGTGCCGTTGATCTGCAACACCCCGCCCTTCATCTGGATCTTGTCACCCGGAAGACCGATCAGGCGCTTGATATAATCCGCGCCCGTCGCCGGATGGCGAAACACCACCACATCGCCGCGCTCGGGCGCGCCACCCAAAATCCGCGCATCACGATCTTTGATGAACCCACAAAAATCATCCGCATCAATGTTCAAGCCAAGGCGGGCAATCTGAATTTTTGGACAGGAGGCATAAGAATACCCATAGGCCATTTTGTTGACGAATAAAAAATCCCCAATCAAAAGGCTATCTTTCATGGAGCCCGAGGGGATCCAGAAGGGCTGAAAAAACAAAGTGCGAAACACCCCAGCAATCAGCAGAGCGTAGACCACAGTCTTGACCGTCTCTATCACACTCGCAGCAAAGCTTTTTTCTTCAATGTCGTCCATAACATCCTCAGAATTTGATTTAGGGCTATGTGCGGCTCTTAGGATCGAGAGTCAAGTTGTCCTGCCTGCATTCGGGCGCGCTTCAATCACCACAAAGGCCTGTGCCCATGGGTGATCATCCGTCAAAGTACAATGGATCACCGCCGTATGGCCTGCGGGCGTCATCTGCGCCAAACGCTCCGCAGCCCAGCCTGTGACAGCCATCACCGGTTGTCCGCTGCGCATATTGGTCACGGCCATATCTTTCCAACTGATACCCATCGCCAACCCCGTGCCAAGCGCCTTAGAGCAGGCCTCTTTCGCCGCCCAGCGTTTGGCATAGGTGCCCGCCACATCTTTGCGCGCCTCCGCCTTGCGTTGCTCAACCTGTGTAAAAACCCGGTTTTTAAACCGATCCCCAAAGCGGTCCAATGTGCCTTGGATCCGGTCAATATTCGCCAGATCTGTACCTATACCTAAAATCATCGCCGTGCGTTTTGCATCAAGCGGCGCATTTCAGAAATGGCCGGGCCCAGACCTAAAAAGACAGATTCCCCGATCAAAAAATGTCCAATATTCAGCTCGGCCACCTCGGGCAGAGCAGCTATGGGAGACACTGTTTCATAGCTCAAACCATGACCGGCATGCACCTCCAGCCCCAGCTCGGCTGCAAACCGTGCACTGCGGGTGATCCGCGCCAATTCCTCATCTGCGCCCGGGTGATTGCCCGCGGCATGCAGATCGCAATAGGCGCCCGTATGCAGCTCAACCACCGCAGCTCCCACCTCCGCACTGGATTGTAATTGTTGCTCTTCTGCGGCTACGAACAGCGATACGCGGCATCCCGCTTCAACCAAAGGCGCTATGAAATCACGCAGACGGTCCTGATCTGCCACCACATCCAGACCGCCCTCGGTGGTCCGCTCCGCACGTTTTTCAGGCACGAGACAAACCGCATGCGGCTTGTGGCGCAGGGCTATGGCCTGCATTTCTGCTGTTGCGGCCATTTCGAAATTCAAAGGGATGCGCAATCCGCCGATCAAAGCGTCAATGTCTGCATCGCGAATATGCCGACGATCCTCACGCAGATGCGCGGTAATACCATCAGCCCCGGCGGCCTCAGCCATCAAGGCTGCGCGCAGAGGATCCGGATAAGCGCCGCCCCTTGCGTTGCGCAAAGTGGCCACGTGATCGATATTGACGCCGAGGCGTTGCTCAATGGACATGATTGTATCTTTCTGTTTTCACCTTACACACCCGAGTCATCTTCTCGTTTGAGGAGGGTCTTGCGGCGCAACTCTGCAAATTTGGCCGCTAATTGACCTTTTCGACGGCTTTTATACACGCGAATAGCGGGAACAGTAACAGCATAAATCACCAGCCCTGATATGAGTCCCGGCACCACCCCACCGATCATCCAGGGGAAAAACACCGTGTGCCAAAATTCGACCAAATACGTCCAATCTCCGCCGGTTTGCGTGAAGAATGCAACGATATTTGCACCCAATTCCGACACCGCGCGCGCAAACATTTCTCCCAAACCCAAGTGCAGATCGCTCTCTGGCCGCTTGCCCAAAAACGCATGACCAAAACCAAGCGCCGTTGCGCCAATGGGGATATAGGTCAGCGGGTTGCCGAAAAATGTGCCCAATAGCGAGGCGAGGACATTGGCCCGCAATACAAGCGCGAGCACCCAAGCCAGAAGAAAATGCAAGCCGTAAAACGGAGTGAAAGAGGTGAACACGCCGATCGCCACGCCACGCGCGATTTCCTCCGGCGTTCCGGGCAGGCGGCGCAAACGGTGTTTGACATAAGAATAGGCACGGGCCCAGCCCCCCCTTGGGTAGACCCATTCCCAAAGCGCCCGAGGCAGCCCACGCTTTTCACGACGCTTAAACACCAATTTCGCCCCACTCACCGTTCATAGCGTCGATATCCCGCCCGAGTTCCGGATTGCGGTGACGGCTGACTTCTGCCACGTCACTTTCGGCCTCCAGCGCCGTGAGCACCATGTGCAATTGTGACACATCCCTGAGTTCCAATTCGACGAGCAGTTTGAAATAGTCCGGCTTGCGGTCCAAAAAGTGAATGTCAGAGATATTGGCATTCTGATCGCCGATCAATGTACAAATCCGCCCCATGACGCCTGCACCATTCAAAATGGTGGTGATGATCTGCGCCGGGTTGGTCGCGGCATGCTGCCCGTCCCGCCAATGCAGATCTAACCAGCGGTCCATTTGCGTTTCGTAATGCAATAGGTTTGGGCAATCTATGGTGTGAACCACGACCCCGTGACCTTTGAAAATGATCCCAACAATGCGCTCTCCGGGCAGGGGGTTGCAACAGGCGCCATGGGTAAACTTCTGTCCTGGCTCCAACCCGATCAAAGCAACCGCCGGCCCGACCTCATCAGCGTCGCGCACCTTTAGATTTGGGTACAGCTCCGCCACCACGTCGCGCGCGGCGATTTCGGAGCTGCCAAGTCGGGCCAAAAGCTCATCTGCACTTAGTAAGCCATAGTGTTTCGCTGCGGTTTTCAAAGCACGGTCGGAGGCCTTCTTGTTGACATTCTCGAAGGCGACCCGAGCAAATTCTTGCCCCAATTTAATAAATTTCTCGCGATCAAATTCGCGCAGGCTGCGGCGGATGGCTGTTTTCGCCCGGCCGGTGGCGACAATATCAATCCAGCTGGCCGGCGGGGTTTGACCCTCAGCAGTGATGATCTGCACAGATTGCCCATTGCGCAAGCGCGTCCAGAGCGGCACGCGAATACCATCAACCTTCGCCGAGACACAGGCCGCGCCGATGCGTGTATGGATGGCATAGGCAAAATCAATGGGCGTAGCACCACGCGGTAGTTTGATGACATCGCCTTTGGGTGAAAAGCAAAACACTTGGTCAGTGTACATTTCCAATTTAAACGCTTCGAGGAATTCCCCATCGTCACCTTCGGAGCTGAACCGCTCTGTTAATGATGAAATCCAAGTCGAAGGATCCAAAGCAAAGGGATTATCCACCCGCGCCCCGTCTCTATAAGACCAAGTCGCCGCAGCGCCTTTTTCTGCCACTTGATGCATCGATTTGGTGCGGATTTGCACCTCCACGCGGCGAGCATTGCGCCCCGAAACAGTGGTGTGAATGCTACGGTAGCCATTGGTTTTGGGCTGGCTGATATAATCTTTAAACCGCCCCGGGACCGCCCGCCATCGCTGATGGATCAGCCCTAAAACCCGGTAGCAATCGGATTCATGATCCACAATGACCCGAAACCCGTAAATATCTGACAAGCGCGAGAAGGACAGCTCTTTATTTTGCATCTTGCGCCAAATCGAATAGGGCTTTTTAGCCCGACCTTGAATTTCCGCACCCTCAATCCCAGCACGGTCTAGTTCCTCGAGCAAATCGCCTTTGATTTGTTGTACCACGTCGCCAGTTTCGTTTTGCAACTTGATAAAACGGCGAATAATGGATTTGCGCCCATCAGGATTGAGCACTTGAAACGCCAAATCTTCCAGCTCTTCACGCAGCCAATGCATCCCCATGCGCCCGGCCAATGGCGCATAAATATCCATCGTTTCCAGAGCTTTTTGTTGCTGTTTTTCCGGCGTCATCGAACGGATGGTGCGCATGTTATGCAGCCGATCCGCCAATTTAACCAAAGTCACTCGAATATCTTTCGATGTGGCCATGATGAGCTTGCGGAAATTTTCCGCCTGCTTGTTCACTCTGGAGGAGAGTTGCAGATTGGTGAGCTTGGTCACCCCATCCACCAGTTCAGCCACCTCACGGCCGAACAAGTGCTCTAGATCCGCAAAGCTCGCCTTGGTATCTTCAATCGTGTCATGCAATAGTGCAGTGATGATCGACGCATCGTCAAGATGCTGATCGGCCAAAATACGGGCAACGGCTGCGGGATGGGTATAATAGGGCTCGCCAGACCGACGAAACTGTCCCTCGTGCATTTTCTGACAGAAACGATAGGCTTGCGCAATCTGCTCGGCGTTGGTTGACGGATTATAGGCGCGGATCAGACCGATCAGGTCGTCGGCTTTGATCATGCCTGCATTTCCTTACGGTTGGCCTTGAGCTTCCATCAAAGCACGCAGCAATTTTTCATCATTCAAATCGTCTTCAGCCGGCTTGTCAGGCTCACCGCCCATCAACAAGGCCATGGAATCCTCTTCCGGCTCGTCAACTTCGATTTGAGTTTGATTGCTTTCAATCAACCGCTCAAGCAAATCATCGACCATTTGCGTTTCATCGGCAATTTCACGCAGGGAAACGACAGGGTTTTTGTCGTTGTCACGCTCTACAGTCACCGGAGACCCGCTGGCAATTTCGCGCGCCCGATGGGCCGCCAACATAACCAGATCAAAACGATTTGGAACTTTGTCCACACAATCTTCAACTGTGACACGCGCCATGCCTGATCTCCTGCACCTGTAAAGAAGTTGGCTGTTTAGGAGCGAATGCCAAAAAACGCAAGGGTGAATCGCGCAGTCTCACCAGCGGCCCGCGCTTAAGGCAATGTCCTTAGGGCCGCGCACTCTTCGGCTGGTAATCGGTCATACATCTGGCGCACCGTGAGACCCGACACCGGGTGACACCAATCGGGCTCGACATCCATCAGCGGCCCTAAAACAAAGGCTCTGTCCTGCATCCGCGGGTGTGGCAGGATCAACTCTTGCGGGGTTTGGGACATCTGCTCAGACAAGGGCTTGTCGCGCCAGGCCGCATAGATCTCAACCGTTGGTGCGATTTCATCTCCAAAGGCAAGTAAATCCAGATCCAACACCCGGCCGCCCCATCGCTGGAATCTGCGGCGCCCGAAATTGGCCTCGATGCTGTGCAAAATGGCCAATAGCTGGTGTGATTCGCCCTGAAATTGCAATGCAACCGCCGAATTGACGTAATCAGGGCCATATCCAACAGGGAAACAGGGAGTAACGAAATATTTACTTTTTCGCAGGAGGCTATTGGTCATTAGACGAAGTGACGCCAACGCATAGCCCAAAGTCGCATGCGGCGGGCCCATTTCAGACTCCAAATTGCCGCCCATGGCGACCAGTGCGGTTTTTTGCTGGCTTTTTATTTTATTTTGCATGGGTGACATTTACATAAACTACTTTAATCAGTATCCCAACGGAGCCGGGGCTGCAACTTACTCATCGCGTAGCTCTCGGTAACTAAAAAGGATACATTTGGTATGTTTTACCGCGACGAGCGCTTAGCGCTGTTTATTGATGGCGCAAATCTATACGCGGCCGCGAAGTCCTTGGGCTTCGACATTGACTACAAACTGCTTCGCCAAGAATTCACAAGCCGGGGAAAAATGCTGCGGGCATTTTATTATACCGCGCTCTTGGAGAACGATGAATATTCACCTATTCGACCTTTAGTTGATTGGCTGAATTATAACGGCTTTACCATGGTTACGAAGGCTGCAAAAGAATTTACCGACAGCCAAGGCCGTCGGAAAATCAAGGGCAATATGGACATCGAGTTGACTGTAAACGCCATGGAACTGGCGCCACATGTTGATCATATCGTGCTTTTCTCCGGCGATGGTGACTTCCGGCCGATGGTCGAAAGTGTGCAACGCCAGGGCGTGCGCGTATCTGTGGTCTCCACAATTCGCAGCCAACCTCCGATGATTGCCGATGAATTGCGGCGCCAATGCGACAATTTTATCGAATTGGATGCGTTGCGTGACGTGATCGGTCGCCCAGCGCGCGAAACAGATGACTTTGTGGCCCCGGCGGGAGCCGAATAATTCGCTCCAAGCTCTGGACGATCTTGCTTGGCACATTTAACATGCCGAGCAAAGGATCGTGACCATGACAAAACCTGAGCTCAAACTGTATCTTGCCGCGCCAAGAGGTTTTTGTGCGGGAGTTGATCGTGCCATAAAAATCGTCGAAATGGCTCTGAAAAAATGGGGCGCGCCGGTCTTTGTGCGCCACGAGATCGTGCACAATAAATTTGTCGTCGACAGTTTGCGCGCGCAGGGTGCCATATTCGTGCAAGAGCTGGACGAATGTCCGAATGATCGCCCAGTAATTTTTTCGGCGCATGGGGTGCCAAAATCTGTTCCAAGCGCCGCGCAGGCTCGTAATATGATCTATGTCGATGCCACCTGCCCATTGGTCAGCAAAGTCCACATTGAAGCAGAACGCCACAGTGAGAACGGCCTTCAAATGATCATGATTGGCCACGCAGGCCATCCCGAAACAATCGGCACGATGGGGCAATTGCCCCATGGCGAAGTGCTGTTGGTGGAAAGCGAAGCGGATGTTGAAAGCGTCGCCGTGCGTGACCCAGATCGGCTGGCCTACATCACTCAAACTACCCTATCCGTAGATGATACAGCCGGGGTTGTCGCCGCCCTACAACGCCGTTTTCCAAATATCACTGGACCGCATAAAGAAGATATCTGCTACGCCACGACAAATCGCCAAGAGGCGGTCAAAGCCATTGCCCCGCTCTGCGAGGCGCTTTTGGTGGTCGGGGCTCCCAATTCTTCCAATTCCAAGCGTCTCGTCGAAGTGGCCTCGCGCGCCGGATGTGGCTATGCGCAATTGGTGCAGCGCGCCACAGATATCGACTGGCGCACTTTAGATGGGGTCAAGACCATGGGCATCACCGCTGGCGCCTCTGCGCCGGATGTCTTGATCCAAGAGGTGATCGACGCCTTTTCGGGCCATTATTCGGTCACAATCGAAACCGTCGAAACCGCAAAAGAAAACGTCAGTTTCAAAGTGCCACGCATCCTGCGGGAGGTCGGAGCCCCCTCCCATGGCTGATGCGCAAACCCTCGACGTCTATGACGGCAAAATTGATGATTACCTACGCTTGACTCAAGCACCGCCAAGTAAATCATTATTGGCCTTTATCAAAGCTATCCCAGCGGGCGGGCGGGTTTTGGATTTGGGCTGTGGACCAGGTCTTGCAGCTGCGGAAATGGCGCGGCACGACTGCGATGTCGAGGCCATTGATGGCAGCACAGAAATGGTTGCTGCGGCCAGCAAACACCCAGGTGTGACGGCGCGGCAGGCCACATTTGATGACTTGCCATCACAGGCCACATATCATGGCATTTATGCTAATTTTTCACTTCTGCATGCCAAACGCGCTGATTTCAAACGCCATATTCAAGCCTGCCACGCTTCGCTACATCCTGGCGGGAGTTTTCACCTTGCCATGAAACTTGGTACTGGCGAGAAGCGCGATAAGCTCGGGCGCTTTTATACCTATTACACCGCCGAAGAGTTGGAAGATATTTTGACGCAAGCCGGCTTCACCCTCACCTTCCAGGGCAGCGGGCAGGAAAAAGGGCTCGCTGGAGATGTGGAACCGTTCATCATGATAGCCGCCCATGCATGACCTAATCGCCTATACCGATGGCGCCTGCAGCGGCAATCCCGGCCCGGGCGGCTGGGGTGTGGTGATGCAGGCCAAAGCGGGCGATAAGGTGACCAAACAACGCCAACTCAAAGGTGGAGCGACAGAGACCACCAATAACCGTATGGAGCTCATGGCTGCGATTTCCGCCCTTGAAACACTGTCACGGCGCTCGGCAATCACAATCGTCACCGACAGTATTTATGTCAAGGATGGCGTGACCAAATGGATTTTCGGCTGGAAGAAAACCGGCTGGAAAACTGCCGCAAAAAAGCCTGTCAAAAATGAAGACCTCTGGAAAAGACTGGATGCAGCCCAAGCCCAACATCAAGTCACTTGGGAATGGGTCAAGGGCCACGCAGGACATCCAGAAAACGAATTGGCCGATAAATTGGCCCGTGCTGGCATGGCACCTTTCAAGACCTAACACTACAGAGAAGAACGCACCGCATGGATAAGAAACGAAAAATCACCTCCATTTTTGAAGTTTCTGGATCAGTTCTGGCAATGGTTTACGCCTTGCTCATCGCCTCGAATACCGGCAATGAGATCCTCGGGTTTTCGCTTCTGTTTATCTCTGCCAGCCTCTTTGCGGCTTGGGCCGTGATTGACCGGCGCTGGACCTTTTTGCTGCTTCAGGCCTTCTATGCCGGCTCCGCCATCATTGGGCTGATCCGGTGGGCTTAGTCGAGCTGATCGGGCAGCGCGTGCCCTTGTAAAAACTCGGCAGCGGTTTGCGCGGTTTTGCCCGCCAGCTGCACCCGTGTTATGGTCACTGACTGCTGACCACAGGCCACTTCAAACCCGCCAAGCACCTGCCCCGGCGCTCCAGAGCCTTGACCCACTTGGGAGGCCAGAAGTTTAATCCGCTGTCCCGCCAGTTCACACCAGGCACCAGGAAAGGGAGAGAGCGCGCGAATTTGCCGGTCCACCTCAAGCGCCGGATGGGTCCAGTCTATACGCGCCTCAGATTTGTCAATTTTCTGCGCATAGCAAATGCCAACATCGGATTGCTCTTTGGGCGGGTGCCCAGGCAAATCGGCCAAAACATCCACAATCGCTGCTGCGCCCAGCGCCGCCAGGCGATCGTGCAGCTCGGCCGTGGTCTCTTGCGCCGCAATATCCAGCGCGCGGCACAGACGCACAGGCCCGGTGTCCAGCCCCGCATCCATCTGCATGATACATACCCCCGTCTGCGCATCGCCAGCCATAATTGCCCGATGAATAGGCGCAGCACCGCGCCAGCGCGGCAGAAGGCTGGCATGAATATTCAAACATCCCAAGCGCGGCGCATCCAAAAGCGCTTGTGGCAAAATCAGCCCATAAGCCACAACCACGGCGATATCAGCCTCAAGGGCCAAAAATTTGCTCAGCTCAACAGGATCACGGAAGTTTTTGGGCGTAAGGACTGTCCAGCCTTGGCTCTCAGCATAAGCATGTACGGGCGACGGGCGTTGTTTTTGCCCCCGGCCAGATTTGCGCGGTGGTTGGCTGTAGACCACGACAATTTCATGCCCTGCCTGTGCCACGGCCCGCAAAGCTGCAACCGAAAAATCAGGCGTGCCCATAAAGACTACGCGCATAGCTTCCGCGCCTTTTTAATCAGCATATCACGTTTGAGCTTGGAAAGATGGTCAAAATACATTCGCCCGTTGAGGTGGTCGACCTGATGGAGCGTCGAGCGGGCCCAGAGGCCAACCAGATCTTTTTCCTGCCAAGCACCGGCTTCGTCCATATAGCGCACCGTAACCCCGCGCGGACGTTCAATCTGTGCCGAGACATAGGGCAAATTGGGGCTGGCCTCTTCGCCCATCTCAACTTTGGCAGAGACATGTAAAATTTCAGGGTTGGCCATACGCAGAACCTCTCCGCGCGCCGAAGAGGCATCCACCACCGCCAACCGCAGACCAATGCCCAATTGCGGCGCCGCCAAACCGACGCCGGGCATGGCTTCCATAACCGCGATCATATCGCGCCAAATGTCTTCGATTTCCAGGGTGATTTTCTCAATCGGACTCGCCGCTCGCCGCAAACAAGGGTGCGTCCAAGGCACAACGCATCGGCTCATGACCGAGCCTGCTCACGTTTAAATTTCTGCATCTTACGCGTGATGAGTTGGCGGCGCATCGGCTTGAGGTAATCAATGAATAACTTGCCGTTTAGATGATCCAGCTCATGTTGCGCACAGGTCGCCCAAAGCCCCTCGAATCTTTGCTCATGAGTTTTCCCGTCAAGGCCCAGCCATTGCATATCAATTTGTGCAGGCCGTTCCACCTCGCCATATTGCTCTGGAATCGACAGGCAGCCCTCTTCATAGGTGCTCAACTCCTCAGAGACCCCGGTGATAACCGGATTTAACAGAACCATCGGCTCTGCTGCTGCCCCCTCCTCTTTCACGCAGTCCATAACGAACAGACGGGTCAACACTCCGATTTGCGGCGCAGCCAATCCGATGCCCGGCGCATCATACATGGTTTCAAGCATATCCTCGGCCAAACGCTCAATCGCGGGGGTCACCTCAGCAACAGGCGCCGCCGTCTTTTTCAAACGCGTATCGGGATGAATTATGATGGGGCGTATTGTCATAGCGCTGTGATATTCAATGCCGACCCGCAGTGCAATTGCCGCATCAAAGTTTCTTACTGCGATTTACCCGTCTAGCCCTGCTCAACGCTTGATCTTTAGCCTTTTCACAGTAACCTTGCGCAAAAGATATTAGGATTTTCCATGACTTTTGACATCCAGATTGACCGCCGCAATACACATTCGTCCAAATGGGATATGATGGAGCCGCTTTATGGGGTGTCACCGGAGAATGGTTTAGCGATGTGGGTGGCCGATATGGATTTTCGTCCTCCGCAAGCGGTGGCTGACAGCCTAGCCAAACTTACCGAGCATGGGATTTTCGGCTATTTTGGCGATGACAGCGCATATCTCGATTCAATCGTCTGGTGGATGAAACACCGTCACGGCTGGGAGGTGCCCCGCGGCGGTATTTTCACCACCCATGGCTTGGTTAATGGCACCGCGCTGTGTGTGGATACATTCACAACACCAGGTGACGGCGTGGTTCTGTTCACCCCGGTCTATCACGCCTTCGCTAAAGTGATCCGTGCCAATGATCGCAAAGTGATCGAAATGCCGCTGGTGCAAAACAATGGCCGCTATGAGATGGATTTCGACAGCTATGACGCGGCGCTCCCCGCCCACGCGAAAATGGTGATCCTCTGTTCACCGCATAACCCTGGTGGACGGGTCTGGAGCCCGGCGGAGCTTCAACAAGTGGCAAAATTTTGCGTCAAACATGATTTGATTTTGGTCAGTGATGAAATTCACCATGATCTGACGTTCGGGCTGAAACACACGCCAATGGCACTGATTGACGGGATTTCAGATCGTTTGATTATGATGACCGCAGCCAGCAAGACCTTCAATATCGCGGGGGGCCATTCGGGCAATGTGATCATTGAAGACCCAAGTTTGCGCGCCCGTTTTGCCAAACGCATGCAGGCTCTCGGACTGTCTCCCAACTCCTTTGGGCTGCATATGATTACGGCTGCCTATTCGCCAGACGGGGCGCAATGGGTGGACGATTTGCTGGCCTATATTGATGAAAACCGCAAGATCTTTGACGCTGGGATCAATGCCATTCCCGGTTTAACTTCGATGCCTCTTGAGGCCACCTATTTGGCGTGGGTGGATGTCTCTGGCACGGGCATGCCTTTGGAAGAAGCCATAGATCGGGTGCAAAAACGGGCCAAAATTGCCGTCAACCACGGACCTACTTTTGGCAAAGGTGGAGAGAGCTTTTTGCGCTTCAACATCGGCACGCAACGCGCCAATGTTGAACGGGCGGTTGCGGCCATGCAGGCGGCGTTTTCGGATCTCCAATAGGGGCCTGAAAGGCTAGCTGCGGCCAATCAAGGCCACGGGCTTATTCATATCACGCTCAAAATCCAGTGGCGCGCTATCGACGGCACGGGTGTTGCGCTTGAACTCATAGCGCATCTCACCACCCTCTTCCTCCGAGGCGACGATCAAACATTGATACAGATGACGGCTGCCGTCGTAGAGATCCACAAGGCCGCGCAGCTGTGGTGCATCTTGCAAATCCACCGAAAATCCGCTGTCCCAATATTTCAGAACCGTAAAAATATCCGTGCCCGCCTGCACCCGCAATCGGCTGTTCTTTCGCAGCGCCTGCTTACGCGCGGCTTCCAAACCCTCCGCCACTTCTTTCGGCAAAAATGTTGTCATTTTAACGTCTCCTTAACCAATAGCCTGCGCGGGAAAACCATGCCGGTCAAGGTGGTCTCTAAAATGTGAAGCGTTTTTAGAAGACCCTTAGGCCGCCGGTGTTTTGCGATTGCGCAGCACATGTTCCATATCTGGATGATAAAGCGCGGAATCCACAAAATCTTGCTGCTCTTTCAGCGCTGGGCCCACCAAGATCAAAGCTGTGCGGGTGATTTTCGCATCTCGCACTTTCTTGCGTATATCGCCGATTGTGCCACGGATGATGATTTGATCGGGCCAGCTGGCCCGATAGGCCACCACAACCGGGCAATCTGCTCCGTAATGCGGCGTCAAAACCCGTTCAATCTCGCGCATATTGCGAATCGCAAGGTGAATGGCGAGCGTCGCACCGGAGATGGCAAAATTTTCAAGCGTCTCCCCTGCGGGCATTGAGGTGGACTTCATCGACATACGCGTCAAGACAATTGACTGGGCAATCTCGGGAATCGTCAGCTCTTGCCCCAAGGCGGCCGCAACGGCGGTATAGGCGGGAACGCCGGGGATAATTTCATAGTCAATCCCATCGGCGCGCAGCCGTCGAATTTGCTCCGCAATCGCGCCATAAAGCGACGGATCACCAGAATGCACCCGCGCCACATCCTGCCCGCTGGTATGGGCGGCCAGAATTTCCGCATGAGTCTCATCTAATGTCATGGGGGCCGTGTCCAAAACCCGCGCATCCTTGGGCGCACAGGCCACAACCTCCTCAGGCACCAAAGACCCGGCATAAAGGCAAACAGGGCACGCACCGATGATCCGCGCGGCCTTCAGAGTCAAAAGTTCAGGATCGCCCGGTCCCGCTCCGATAAAAAAGACTGTCATGTGCCGTTTCCTTCTTTCATGGGAGCCAAATCCCCATCAATCTTGCGCGCATAGCCGCGCGGGGTAAACATGCGCGGTCCTTCGCCAAGCTGCGCCAATCGCGAATTTGACGAGCCAATCAGGACCACTGTCAGCATATCCACCTCATCCACCTGCAAATCCTCCAGCCAACGATAGCGAATATGCTCCTCAGGCCGCCCCAATGAGCTGGCCAGCATCACGGGCGTATCTGCCGGGCGATGTTGCAACAATATATCGCGCGCCTCTGACAAAAGCGTGCGCCGGGTCTTGGAGACGGGATTATAAAAGGCGATGACAAAATCCCCTTTTGCCGCCGCTTGTAAGCGCCGCAAAATATCCGCGCGCGGTGTCAGCAAATCCGACAAAGATATCGTGCAAAAATCATGGCCCAAAGGTGCCCCAGCCCGCGCTGCTGCGCCTTGCAGGGCAGAGACCCCAGGCGAGCACACCACATCCACACGGCGCGCCGCATCGCTTACACCCATTTGATCGGCTGGGCGGTCCAGCAATTCAAATACCAATGCGCCCATAGCATAAATGCCCGCGTCCCCAGAACAGACCAAGGCAACATTCTTGCCAAGACCCGCCTGCTCCAGCGCATAGCGACAACGCGCCTCTTCACCGCCCAAGGGGAAATCTGAACGCTCTTTGCCTGCAGCCAGCGGGCCCAATAAATCAATATAAAGCCCATAGCCGACCAGCTCCTGCGCATCGCCAATCAAGCGCGACACCTCCGGTGTGCGCCACGCCGCTTGGCCCGGCCCAATCCCAACCACCGACAGACGACCTCGCGCCGCGCCGCGCAAATCTGTCAAAGGCATATCCGCCAAACCAAGCGCCACAGTCGCATTCGCAGACTTGCGCTTGTGCACCCAGAGCTTGCCCTCAGAGCCAAGCTGCGCCAAGGCGGCACCCTCTGACACGCCGTGACAGCCAACCTCGGCGAACACCACGTCAGAAGGTGTGGCCAACCGTGGGGTTTCCGCCTCGAGCTCATATGCGGAAAAAAGCCGCAAAGGCACATTCAAATGATGGGCAAGTTCCAATATCGCGGGCTCATCCGCTTTGAGAGAGATCGAGTTCACCGAATGCACCGCTGCGTCACAGACGCCGGCCTCGTTCAGCGCGGCTTGTACCAAATCGGCCAATTCCTCCGGCGGGCAATTGCGTGCACAGCCCACGCCAATGGTGACGCGTTTTGGCGCAAAATGCAGGTGAGTGGAGCCTAAATCGCTTTGCCGCATCATGTCACAACTGAGCTTGACCGCATCACCTGCGGGCATATCTGCCAACCACTCCGCGCGTGCGACCTCTGATCCCGAGCGCGCGGCACCGCCACCCGATAATAGCGCCGCCATTGCGCCCTTGGCATCTTGCGGATTGGCCAAGGCCCAACCCTCAGGTGGTTCATCCAAAGACACACCCAAAGACACATCCCCCGCCGTCGTCACAGCGGCCGTGCTGTCCAAAGCCTCGGCAATGCGGCGCGCCAAACGGTTGGCCCCGCGATGCCCCCCTAAAAGCGGCACGACAACCGATCCATCGTCCGCCACGGAGACCACGGGCGGCTCTTGAGTTTTGTCATTCAGCAGCGGCGCTACCGCACGGATCAAAATCCCGCTGGCACAGACCCCAACAATTGGAATCCCCGCCGCGAAAAGATCGCGGGCATGGTCCAGGGCATTGTCGAAAAAAGCATCTGCCTGCTCCACGCGCCCAGTTCGACCATGCAAAGGCGCATCTAGCGCGCGTGCTATGGTCTGAGCTAGGGCAAGACCAGAAGCATTCAGCGCCAAAACAACAGGGGTTAGAGCCATGGATCGGCGCCTTTCGTTAAGATAATCATTGAAAAATAGGGAGCTGTCTCAGGAGCCTCAGCCAAAGAGCAGACAAGCTCACCCGGTAGGCTGGCCCGCTCGATATAGGCGGCTTTTTCCGTCAGGCCCAACTGTGCAATCACCGCGCGGATTTTGGGTAAATGTCGCCCCACCTTCATAATCGCAACACTTTCCGCCCCCTCAATCCGGACGCGCAATTCCTCCGCTGGCAAGGGTCCGGGCAGAACAGTCAAGCGTTCGTTGCGCGCCGCCAGAGGCATGCCTGCCCGTGCGGCACAAGCCGTAATCGAGGTCACGCCGGGCACAACTTCGACCTGATAGTCAGCCGCAAGCCGCGCGTAGAGATACATAAAACTGCCATAAAAGAACGGGTCGCCTTCGCAGAGGCAAATCACATCATCCCCCCGATCCAAAGCCGCCGCGATGCTCTTTGCGCCAATGTCATAGGCCGCCTGCGCCGGGGCGCGCTCAACCGTCATCGGCACGTCCATCACAATTTCCTCTGCCTGCGGAGAAATGAGATCTGCGGCAATAGCCCGCGCAAAACTCTTCCCACCGGCCAGAGTCGGATAGGCAATCACCTTTGCGCCGGAGATGAGGTGGCTCGATTTCACAGTGATCAATCCCGGGTCACCAGGGCCAAGCCCGACGCCATATAAAATTCCACTCATCGCTTAATCAAGCTCCATTGGGTCACGGGCATGAACGGACGCCACCCGCGATAGGGTCCGACCGGCTCGGCGCGATTCACCGAAAGGCGCACCAGCTCACCGCCATGTTTTGCATGTAGCGCCATCAAGACAGTTTCGCTTTCTAAGGTGACCGCATTGGCCACAAACCTCCCCAGCGGCTTGAGAGCCAGCCAGGCCGTTTCAAACACCGCGTCACTCAAACCGCCGCCAATAAAGACCGCATCCGGTGCCTCCAGACCATCAAGCGCATCTGGGGCAGTCCCCTCTATCACTTGAAGCTTGGGCGTACCGAGGGCCAGCGCATTTTGACCCGCCATCGCGCGCCGATCCGCCCGCGGCTCAATGCCTATGGCGCGTGCATAGCGGGCCGCGCGCATCCATTCCACCGCCACTGAGCCACAGCCCGTGCCAATATCCCACAACAGCGCGCCACGCATTGGCATCAGCTTGGCAATCGTTACCGCACGCACCTCACGTTTGGTCATGGTGCCATCATGTTCAAAGAGCTCATCGGGCAGGCCCGGCACGCGCGGCAAAAGTGCCGCATCAGGCGCCGCCACACAGTCGACCGCCAGGGTATTAAAGGCCGGCACCGCATGAGACCAGCTCTCTGCCAGACCATCAAAGCGCTGTTCGCTCTCTCCGCCCATAGCGGCCAGGACCGTCATCTTTGAGCTGCCAAAGCCGCGATCAGTCAGAAATTTTGCAATTTGACCGGGTGTTTGCGCGCCTGTTGTCAAGATCAACAAGCGTTGATCGGGTTGGATGAAAGCAATCATCTGCTCAACTGGCCGGCCATGCACGGTCAGGGTTTCCACATCGGCCATCGACCAGCCCATCCGCGCAGACGCCAGCTGAAACGCACTGAGCTGCGGGTGGTAGGTAATTTCACTGGGATCTATTGCTCGGCCAATGCGAGCCCCAACAGAAAACCACAGAGGGTCACCGGTTGCCAGAACCACCACGCACTTGCCGCGCAACGCCTGCAATTGTGGGATCAATGCATCAAATGGGCTCGGCCAGCTCAAACGCTCCGCAGAGGTGATGCCAGCCAAGCGGTGATGGCGATCACCGCCAATAATCACCTCCGCTGATTGCACGACAGCACGGGCCGCAGGCAGCAAACCATCCAGCCCATCCTCACCGATACCAACGATGTGCAGCCAAGCGCTCATGTAACCAGCTCCGGGAGGCCCGCGGCAAGGGCGTTGACTGCCGCTGAGGCAATCGCAGATCCGCCCCGCCGGCCACGCAGCGCCACAAAGTCACAACCGCGCGGGTTTGCTGCCAGCTCTGCTTTGGATTCCGCCGCCCCCACAAAGCCAACGGGAAAACCAAGAATCACAGCCGGCTTTGGCGCGCCTTGGTCGAGAAGTTCAAGCAGATGAAACAAAGCCGTTGGCGCATTTCCAATCGCCACAACGGCGCCGTCGAGATGCGCCGCCCAAAGCTCTACCGCCGCAGCAGAGCGCGTGTTGCCGATATTTTCTGCCAAAGCCGGCACAGAGGGATCGTTCAATGTAACGATCACGGGGTTTTCGGCCGGCAAGTAGCGCCGGATGATCCCTGCGCCCACCATTTCGCAATCACAAAGGATCGGAGCACCCGCCGCCAGAGCCTCCGCACCCTTGCGAAAGGCCTGCTCCGAGAAGGCCAAACGATCTGCAACCTCAACCATGCCGCAGGCGTGGATGACCCGTGTTACCAATTTGTCGAGACCGTGTGGGAATCGCTTCAAATCCGCTTCCCGCGCGACCGTGGCAAAGCTTTCAGCGTAGATGGCCTTTGGGTTTTTCTCATAAGGACGCATGCCGGGGCTTTCGGTTGGGCCCAATGGGCGTGCCCATTGGGTTCGTTTATGTCTTAGGTAACTTCCGTGCGCTTTCAGGCCCATGCGGATGATCCGCATGCGGATATTGAGCGTGCACATGTTCGTGACTATGTGTGTGCCCATGCCCGTGATGGTGATGGTGGTCATGGTCATGATCGTGGCTGTGATCATGATGGCCCAGCTCTTTGGCCTGTTTCTCCAATCGGCAAAGCCCCGTGCAAAAGCTCTCACAGAGGGTGCAATCCTCCACATTCGAGCCCGGCGCTGAGGCGCCCTGCCCTTCCACATGGTGATGATGCGATTCCTGAACCGCGCCCACTTCAGCCTCAAATCCCAATACCTGCGTACGATATTTGCACATGGCGCAATTGGGCGGTGGAATTTCCCCGACCTGCTCGGTGACCCGTTCTGCAAAAGTCGCCAGAACTTGCTCATGGTCATTCAAATACCCAGCTTTTACAAATTGGATATCGGTATTTTCCGCCGCAACCTGATCGGTAAAGCCGTAAATTCGGTCAATCAAAATGCCAGAAAAGAGAAAATAAGGGAACACAACAATCCGCTTATATCCAAGTTTGGTTGCATGCTGTAGGCAGGGGTCAACCAGGGGGAAGGTCACACCCGAATAGCCCACTTCACACCAGCCAAAGCCAAGCCCCTCGTGCAACATTCGCGCAATTTTTGCCACATTGCCATTGGCATCCGGATCAGATGCACCGCGCCCGATCACCACAAGGCATGTCTCATGCATCGCGACCTCACCATGGGCCGCATTGGCCGCCGCGATCGCCTCTTGCACCCGGCCGCCCGCCGCAGCAATCATCTTGGGATCCACGCCCAATTCCCGGCCATAGCTGACCTCAATCCCATGTTTGGCCGCATAGGTGTTCAGCACGGTCGGGATATCGTTTTTGGAGTGCATAGCGGCAAAGAGCATGCCGGGCACCGCCAAAATTTTATCACACCCCTGCGCGCGCAACCGATCCAACCCGTCGCGAATTACAGGGTTGGCAAATTCCAAATAGCCGTATTCAACAGCCCAGTCCGGCGGCAGGTAGGCCGGTAATTTTTCTGCCAGCACGCTAAATTGATCGACCGCTGCTTGGCTGCGCGAACCATGGCCGCAAATCATGACACCTATTTTACTCATCTCATGCCTCCTGGGGCTCGGGCTCTTCGCCCTCACTGTCCTGCGCTTCGGACCCTGTCAGAGCCGCAACGGCCCCTGCTGCAAGCGCCGCTGCGATGGCGGCGGCAATAACCCAATGGTCATGGCCTCCCGCCATGGCCTCCACATGGCCCAAATGCGCCCAAGCCGGCGCGGGCAAAATACAGGCTAAAACTAACAGACACCGGGTCATATCTTGGTCCTTCAATCATGCAGGTCAAAGGCACCGCCGCATATGCACTATGCGGTCTATCCGACGATCACGGTCTGCATTCCCAGTTTGGGTCAACGCAGCGCCATGCTCCTCTCCGGTCCTTCGACGTCGTCTGAGCCTCTGCTAAGCCATTGGAGCGCCGGGGGCAAATGGATTCCCGACCGCACGGCGCTCGCAAGCGACGTTTCTCAGAACCACGCTAATTTCACCCCAAGTCGAAAGACCTAAGCACAACCCTCAAAAAAAGCCTCTGCACATCGAGAGTTCAACACGAATGAGGGCAGCCCGGTGTAGCCGCCGAGCCAAACACTCTGTCTTGACGGCTGGGATATGTAAAGGTCTTAAAAAGGTTTAATTTTCTTGACGAATAATCTGTCAGCACAATAAGACTGCACGCAATTATTATAGTTATATTACATCATGCATAGATAAATAGGTGAATTCAAAATGACCGTGCCTTTGAGCAAGCGCGACCGCATAAGAAATTTTAAAAATCTAGCTTTCGCAGCATTGAACAGATCAACAGTCTAAAGGGAAATACCCAAGATGGATGCATGGCTGCGCCTCTGTTCATGTGAGCCACATTCCCGATGATCAAAGAGCCGATGCGCACAAGATTATCGACAACCTACCAGAAATTTAGCGGGGTTTGCCGGCCAATAACTAAGCCGCACCTCAGAATCTGCTCGGACAAGCCCTTCTATAAAACTGGCAATGGCGGTTTTGCCATTTCCAGCGCCGCGACCCTGAGGTAGATGAGCGGAAGGCAGCACAGCTAAGGAGCGGGTGATGGGACAACTGGTAAACGGTGTTTGGCATGATACATGGTATGACACCACAAAATCCGGAGGAGCCTTCGAGCGTTCCACTGCAAAGTTTCGCAACTGGATAACAGTGGACGGCAGTACAGAGTTTCAGGCCGAGAGCGGACGCTATCATCTCTATGTTTCCTTGGCGTGCCCCTGGGCACATCGTACGTTGATCTTTCGGAAAATCAAGAATTTAACCGCACATATCAGCTTTGACGTGGTGCACCCGGATATGTTATCGGACGGCTGGACGTTCGAGAGCGACAGGACTGGTGCGACGGGCGATCGGCTGTTTGGCCTGCCATTTGCCCGCGATATTTACCTGCGTGCGGATCCAAAAATTAGTGGTCGCGTAACTGTTCCGATTCTTTGGGACAAGCACAAGCAGACCATTGTCTCCAACGAGAGTTCCGAAATCATACGCATGTTCAACTCCGCCTTTAATCAGCTCACTGGCAATAGCGTGGATTTTTATCCGCCAGAGCTGCACGAGGCGATGGAGCCAATCAACCAACGCATTTATGATACGCTTAACAATGGCGTTTACCGCTGCGGGTTTGCCACCACCCAAGCCGCCTATGATGCCGCGGTGAAGCCCTTGTTTGACACCTTAGATTGGCTGGAGGACCGCCTTGCGTGCAATCGCTATGTTATGGGAGACCGGCTCACCGAGGTCGATTGGCGCTTGTTTCCAACCCTCCTGCGTTTTGACAATGTTTATCACTTACATTTCAAATGTAACCGCAAGCGCATTATAGATTACCCTCATCTTTGGGCTTACACCCGCGAGCTCTATCAATACGATGGCATCGCCGAGACTGTGAATATGGATCATATCGTCCGCCACTACCATTACAGCCATGATACGATTAACCCCAATCGCATCATTCCAATCAATCCAGACATCGACTGGCACGCGCCGCATGGACGGGGCGATTGAACCGCAATCAAGGCCTTGCGTTTTGGAGCAGCCAACGCAACTATCCTCCAAGATCTGTCACTTGCAGGAGAACCCAATGACCTCATGGATCACCATTTGCGACACCTGCAAACGCGAGGGCTGGACAGCAGAGAGTCAGCCCCTCACCGATGGCGAGGTATTCGCAGATTTAATCGAAGCCCGCGCCGCTGCCGCAGGAGTGAGGACTCGGCGGGTCTCGTGTATGATGGGCTGCGTGCGGGCGTGCAATGTGGCGGTGCAAGCCCCAGACAAACTGTCCTATGTATTGGGAACATTTGAGCCAAGCCCCGAAAATGCCCAAGCCATCGTAGACTATGCAGCGCTGCATCAAAGCTCACAAACCGGCCAAGTGCCCTACCGCGATTGGCCGCAAGCGGTGAAAGGCCACTTCACCACACGCATGACCCCTGTGCCGGACACGGACTAATGGCGGAAAATGGACGCGATCATGGTGGCGGTCTCGACGCAGCAGCAGAAGAATTTGGTGGCGCGCGCAGCGACTGGCTTGATCTGTCCACCGGGATCAATCCTGAAAGCTACCCGATAACTGGCCTAGATCTTACGGCACATGATTGGACTGCGCTGCCCGATAAGGACGCAGATTCGGAGCTGTGTGCCGCCGCACGGCGATTTTGGCAAGTGCCGGCGCAGGCGGATGTTCTGGCCGTGCCGGGCTGCTCTGCTGCCATTGCTCAAATCCCTGCACTTCAAAATTCTGGCCAAGCCGAGATTGCCCGACGCAGCTATAACGAGCATGCCGCTGCCTTTCGGTTTCATGGCTGGCAGGTAGAAGACCTGTCACCGTCGCCGGCTGCCCGTGTCGTGGTCCATCCCAACAACCCAACCGGTACATTCCAACCTCAGATTACACCGGCGCCCCTGACGGTGATTGACGAAAGCTTTTGTGATGTCGCTCCGGCGCAAAGCCATATCGCGCAGGCCAAGCAGCCGGGTCATATCATCTTGAAGAGTTTCGGAAAGTTTTGGGGACTGGCCGGATTGCGTTTGGGGTTTGCCATTGGAGATCCAGAGTTGATCGACGCTCTGCGACAAAGGCTTGGCCCTTGGCCAGTCTCTGGTGTCGCGCTAAAAATTGGCGCGGCGGCCCTGACAGACACCACCTGGGCCGACCAAACCCGGGCCTACCTGGCCACAGATGCAGAACGTCTTGACCAGTTGATGCAGCGCAAAAACGCCCGCCCAATGGGCGCCTGCCCGCTATTTCGGACCTATGAAGTCGCGGATGCCAGGCAGCTGCACCGGCACTTGGCCCAGCGCAAGATCTGGACGCGGGTTTTTCCTTATAGCCAAACATGGATCCGACTTGGCCTGCCACCGCAGGACCAGTGGGAGCGGTTAGAGGCCGCGCTGTGACCCTTTTGTTGGCCCTTGCCTTGGATGCGCTGCTTGGCGAGCCAAAGTGGCTCTGGTCGCGCCTGCCGCATCCGGCCGTGGTCATGGGCAATCTCATCGCTCGAGCCACCGGCATGCTCAATCGCGCGCCCTATCAGAAAACCAAAGGTGTGATCATATGCATCGGCTTGGTGGCGCTTGGCGGGCTGAGCGGGCTGGTTCTGGCACAACTTGGACCTGTGGCCGAAATTTTGGTCACTGCGATACTCGTGGCGCAAAAATCTCTGATGCAGCATGTCCAAGATGTGGCACAGGCGCTGAGGCTGTCACTTGCGGCGGGGCGCAAAAGCGTCGCTATGATTGTTGGACGTGACACAGCCCAGATGGATGCCCCGCAGGTGGCCCGCGGCGCGATTGAAAGCGCAGCCGAAAATTTTTCCGATGGGATTGCAGCGCCCGTTGTCTGGTTTGCGCTGGCAGGTTTGCCAGGTGTGATCATCTATAAAATGATCAATACCGCAGACAGTATGATCGGTTATAAGACCGTAACATATCGGGATTTCGGATGGGCCTGCGCCCGGTTGGATGATCTGCTAAATTGGGTGCCCGCGCGATTTTCCGCCCTTGGAATTTGGCTGATCACCGGGTGTCGCATATCTTGGAGCACCATTGCCTCTGACGCCAAATTGCACCGCTCACCAAATGCCGGCTGGCCCGAGGCGGCAATGGCCTATGCGCTTGATGTCAGCCTCTCTGGTCCCCGCAGCTATGAGGGTAAACTGGAAAAATTTCCCTGGGTCAACGCCGCTGGCCGGAAAAACATCGGTCCGGTTGAAATTGAAAAATCTATTCAAACACTCTGGCTCACCTGGGGCGCGATGGTGCTTTTGGTGGCGTGCATGACCCTTGCATTTTGGTTGTAAACAAGGCCTAATTATACTGGGTTTTCCTATGGAGAAAAGATATGCACCGCCTCTTTTTGTCATGTGTTCTATTGTGTTACGCCACGCTGGCCTCTGGCACTTGCGGCACGGATTGGGCGTCTTTTATCAAAGATATCGAGCAAGAGGCCATGGCAAAGGGCTACGCGCGCCCATGGGTGAAACGCTTTCTTGACGGTACCGCACAAGAGCCCAGAGTCATCAAAGCAGACCGCCGGCAAGGGGTGTTCCAAAAAGACTTCATCAGTTTCTCAAATGCATTGATCTCAGAACATCGCTTGGTGCACGCCCAGAAAAACACAACCAAATACGCCACAACCTTTGACAGGCTGTCCCGTGAATACGGGATTGCGCCTGGAGTCTTACTGGCCTTTTGGGCGTTTGAGACGGATTTTGGGGTAAATCAAGGCAATTACAACACGCTCAACGCGCTGCTCACCCTGTCGCAAGATTGTCGGCGCCCTGAGCTATTTCGCCCGCAGATTTTTGCAGCGCTCGAGCTGTACACACGCGGTGATTTTGATCCACAAAAGACGCAGGGCGCTTGGGCCGGTGAGATTGGGATGATCCAAATGCTGCCCGAAGATATTCTGGACAGCGGCACGGATGGGGATGGAGACGGTCGCGTCGATCTGCAAAATTCTGCCGAAGATGCGCTCATGAGTGGCGGCCATATGCTGCGCCGATTAGGCTGGCAGGCAGATGCACCGTGGTTGCAAGAAATTGTTCTGCCCGAAACTCTTGATCTGACACTCACTGGCCTCGACAAAAGCCTGCCCGTCGGACGCTGGCAGGCGCTCGGAGTAACCGGGCGGCATGGGCCGTTACAGCCCAGCGCAGGCCAAGCCTCTGTGTTACTGCCGGTGGGCCATAAGGGGCCAGCCTTTCTGACCTATCCGAATTTCAACGTCTACTTCGAATGGAACCAGAGCCTGGTCTATGTGACCACTGCTGCATATTTCGCCACGCTGCTATCGGGTGCGCCACGGTTCGATCCCGGAACGCCAGACACCGGTTTGACCGGGCAAGACATGCAAGCGCTCCAGCGCAAACTCATGGCCAGAGGTCACGATGTCGGCAAAATAGATGGTATTTTAGGCTCCAAAACCCGCGCGGCTGTGCAAGCGGAGCAATACAGGCTCAATCTGCCCGCCGATGCTTGGCCGACCCCGAATTTTCTGGCCCGGCTGTAAGATCTTCATGCAGCACCCCAAGGCGCTAAGCCACCAGTTGTTCGGCCTTTTTCAGGTCAACCGAAACCAACTGGCTAACCCCTTGCTCTGCCATCGTCACACCAAACAATCGGTCCATACGCGCCATCGTCACCGCATGGTGCGTGATGATCAAAAATCGCGTGTCAGTCCTGCGATTCATTTCATCGAGCAGGTCGCAGAACCTTGTGACATTTGCGTCATCTAAAGGCGCATCCACCTCATCAAGCACACAAATCGGCGCTGGATTGGCCAAAAAGACCGCAAAGATAAGCGCCATCGCCGTCAAAGTTTGCTCGCCACCCGACAAAAGCGAAAGGGTCGAGAGTTTCTTACCCGGTGGCTGACACAGAATTTCCAGCCCCGCATCCAACGGGTCATCGCTTTCGACCAAAACCAAATTCGCCTCGCCCCCGCCGAACAAATGCGAAAACAGAGTACCGAAGTTGCGGTTCACCTCATCAAAGGCGGCCAACAAACGCTCGCGGCCCTCTTTGTTGAGGCTCGCAATCCCACCGCGCAGAGTTTTAATTGCCTCCTCCAAGTCAGTTTTCTCTTTGGTGAGCATATCAAATTCCTCGCGCACCTCTTGAGAGTCCTCCTCCGCCCGCAGGTTGACCGCACCCAACGCTTCTCTTTGCCGGCGCAAACGGGCCACCTCTGCCTCCACCTGTTCAGAGGGCGGCATGTTGAGCGGATCCACCTCTAATTGTTCCAACAGGCTTTGTGGCTCGGTTTGCAGCTCCTCGCGAATGCGCTCCGCCGCCAAGCCCACCGCCTCCAAAGCAGCTTCCGAGCGCGCCTCAGCGCCGGCCCGCTTTTCGCGGCTTTCCGTGGCCAAGCGGCCCGCATCACGCTCGGCTTCAGAGGCATGACGCATATCTGTTTCGGCCCCCGCTAAGGTATCAGCGGCCAATTTCCGGCGCGTTTCGGCCTCTTCTAACGCGGAGATGAGCTCCGCCCGCTGGCTTCTGATGTTATCAGGTTCTGCGAGGGCTGTTGCCAATTCTGATTCAGCCTTGCTGTGGCGCTGCTGCAGTTCGACAGCACGGGTTTTGGCATTGTCCAGCCGCTCTTGCCAGCTGCCAATATCTTTGGTCACTGCCGCAATACGCTTGGCTCGCGCCTCGCCATCACTGCGCAGCCCATCATGGGTAGCACGTCGGCTCATCATTGTGACCCGGCTGGCCTCAACCGTCAGGCGAATGTCCTCCACCCGTGCCCGCGCAGCGGCGAGATCTTCCAAACCTTCTCGGTGAGTTTGCGCTTCACGCAGCTGCACGCGCGCGTCGCTCGCCTCCTCTGCGTAGCGTTTGACAGCCAATGCCAGCGCCTCCTCTCGCCCGTCGGCCAGATTGCACTCCGCCTCAGCCCGAGACAATGCACGTCCCGCATCTGCCATCACCCGATCTGCGGCCTGGCGGGCCTGGCGGGTCTCTTGATCGGTTTTGGTTAGAGTTTGCAATTGCTCAACCAAAGCTTGATGCGTCGTTTCTGCTTGGCTTGCCTCGGCCTGCGCCTCTTTCAACTGCGATTGCAACGCCTGCAGGCGATTGCGTTGCTCAAGCGCCAAGGCCGCCGCTGACGGTGCATCCTTAGCAGCGGCGCGAAACCCATCCCAACGCCAGAGATCGCCATAACGGCTGACCAGCCTTTGCCCCGGCAATAGCAGCCAATGCAACCGCGCGCCCTCTTCGGCTGTCACCAGGCCGACCTGTGCAATCCTGCGATTCAACACGCCGGGCACGGTGACGTATTGCCCAAAGCTTTCAACGCCCTCGGGCAGGCGGGGTGGGGTGTCATACTCTTGGAGCTGCGCCCAGCCCGAAAGCCCCTCAGCTGTCACGGCCGGAGCTTTAAGATCATCTGCCAGTGCTGCGCCCAAGGCTTTTTCATATCCGCTTTCAACATGCACTTGATCAAGCAGCTGATCGCCTTCACCGCGACTGCGTTCCACCAATTTCGCCAGTGCAGACACTTCGGCCTGTAACGCATTGACGACCCCATTGGCCTCGGATCTGGCTGTCCGCGCTGTGTTCTCATGGTTCAGGCAGTCTGCCCGACGCGCCTCTGCCTCAGCCAAAGCCGTTTCAGCCTGCGCAACGGCCTCAACAGCAGCCGCCTCATCGAGATGAGCTTGCTCATAGGCCGCTGCGGCGTTGCTGGCCTGCGTGCTGGCCTCGGCCACCGCAGCCTTGGCATTGATTTCTTCAGCTTCAGCCTTGTGTAGGCGTTTTTGGGCGTCCTCAAAGAACCGATCCGCCGATTGATGGCTGGCGGCCAGACGCGCGACATCTTCGGTGATCTCCGCCAATTGCGATTCACGATCGTGCAAAACCGCGGCCGCCTGTGAGGCCTCCCCTGCCGCTTTTTGCACTTTTTCACTCTGTCCAGCCCCGGCCTCTTCCAGCTCAGCCAATTCCGCGCGCAGACGCGTGATTGTGTCGCCGGCATCGGCATTCAGATTTTGCTCTCGCGCCATATCGGCCGCCAGCTGTGCGATGCGTTGCTCCAAAGTGTGAATGGTCTGCTCGGCCCGTTTCGCGAGATCGCTAAGCGTGTCTTTTTGTACATTCAACCGCTGCAACACCGCATTGGCGATGGCCTCTTCCTCACGTAGAGGAGGCAGGACCGCCTCGCAAATCTCGCGGGCCTTCACAGATTTCTGAACCGCGGTTTCGGCTTGGGCTGCGGTGAGCGTACCGACGCGCAGAGCCTCTTCGGCCGCCGCGCGGGCCTCCTCTGCCTCTTGCCACCGGCGATACAGCAATAGACCTTCGGCCAAACGCAAAGTGGCCCCTAACTCTCGGTATCGCGCCGCTTGTTTTGCCTGCCGGGCCAATTGGGACAATTGATTGGCCAATTGTTCAATCACATCATCAACCCGTGACAGATTGGTTTCAGCGCCGCGCAATTTCAGCTCTGCCTCATGCCGTCGCGCATAAAGGCCGGAAATGCCAGCTGCCTCTTCCAAAATCCGGCGCCGGGCCTTGGGTTTGGCATTGATCAATTCACTGATCTGCCCCTGGCGCACGAGAGCAGGAGAATGGGCCCCAGTGCTGGCATCGGCAAAGAGCATCTGAACATCTCGCGCCCGGATATCTTTGCTATTAGCCTTATAGGCAGAGCCAATATCGCGGGTAATGCGGCGGACCACATCCAAAAGATCACTTTCGTTGAAACTCGCTGGAGCAAGCCGTTTGCTGTTATCGATTTGCAAACTGACTTCGGCAAAATTACGCGCCGGACGTGTAGCGGTTCCAGCGAAGATGACATCCTCCATCCCGCCACCACGCATGGCAGTCGGGCGGTTCTCGCCCATGACCCAGCGCAGCGCCTCCAGCAAATTTGATTTGCCACAGCCGTTGGGGCCCACCACCCCGGTCAACCCATCTGCAATAATCAGATCTGTGGGGTCCACAAAACTTTTGAACCCGTTCAATCGTAATTTAGAAAACCGCACCGAAATATGCCCTCGTGATTCTTCTGGCTTGAGTGTGCCGAAGCGATAGGGCCAGAGTCAACGCCAACGGCCCGTATCCTGTGGTTTCGAGCGACTTATCCACAATATATTGACATCTAGCGGCCCAGCTGTGGACAACCCAGACGCTCGCGAGCGTATGCGGTTTCAGGGGTGGTTGGCGCGGTTGCGCGCCAGCTTACTGATCTTTATTGGCGGCGCGGTTGCTGCTGAACCAATCAACAGCCCCAAAAATATCAAATTGATCCAACAGCTTTTTAAGATCCACCTTTGTGCACTCGACAGCTGGCTCAGGCACAGGCGCCTGGTTAGGTTGGGATTGCAAGCAGCCAGCTAAAGCAGTTGCTAAAACTACCGAAACCAAGACTTTTTTAATCACGAACTCCAAAATTATTTAAAGATTGCATCATGTACCACCGAGCTTTCTTGCCCCAAGTCAAGCGCCGGCACGCCTGTTGTGGCCTGCAACTGGACGGTTTTGGTTGCGCCCGACGGTGATTTTCCACCACGCCTGCGCCGATAAAACAAACTGGCGCGACGCAGCTTGCCTTACCGACGCATTTGGGTCAGCCTTTTCCAAAAAGGCGACAAGAGAGATATCTACGCTCAACGACGGGAGAGAGCCGTGTTCGATTTGGACTTAAAAGGAAAAGTGGCCCTTGTGACCGGCGGTAGCGATGGTTTGGGCCGCGCAGCAGCGCACCGATTGGCGCTAGAAGGGGCTTCGGTTGTCATCTGCGGCCGGCGGGCCGATCATGCGCAACAGGCCGCGCAAGATATAACAGCCGCAGTGCAAGCCTCTGGCAGTACCGGCGGGGTTGTGGGCCTACGCGCGGATGTCACGAAGTCAGATGACTGTAAGGCACTGATCGCCGAAATTCGGCACCTTCACGGCGGTATCGATATTTTGATCAACAATGCCGGCGCATCTGCCGCGATGGGTCTGGCTTTGGTGGAAGATGATCTGTGGCTGTCAGATTTTAATCTCAAGGTCATGGCGGCCGTGCGCTTATCGCGGCTTGCCATTCCGATGATGACGGAGCGCGGCGGTGGGGCCATTGTCAATGCCAACATTAGCGGCGGCAAGGCGCCAAATGCAGGCGCGCTGCCTACAAGCGTTATGCGCGCCGCCGGGTTGAATTTGACCAAATCTTTGGCGCAGGAATTTGCCGCCAGCAATATCCGCGTCAATGCCATTTGTATTGGATATTTGAAATCTATGCAGTGGATCCGCCGCGCTGAAAATGGCGATCCGAGTTCAATTTACGAAAATTTCGGCCAAAAAATTCCATTGGGCCGAATAGGCGAAGCTGAGGAATATGCCGATCTCGTGGCGTTTTTGAGTTCAAAACGGGCCTCTTACATCACAGGAACAGCCGTGAATCTCGATGGCGGGCTCTGCCCGGTCGTATAGGCCCAAATCCGAAGGGTAATCGCGGGGCAATCGCTCCTGCCAGTCATGTGAAGTGAAGAATATCTATGGACTACAGCCTTGGCTTTTGGTTTTTCGCAATCCTGTCTGCAATCGCTGTTGGTCTCGGAAAGGGGGGGCTGCCAGTTGTGGCGGCCTTGGCCGTACCGAGCCTGTCACTTTTCATGTCTCCCATTGCCGCCGCCGGATTGCTTTTACCTGTCTATATAGTATCTGATGCCTTTGCGCTTATCGCCTATCGCCGCGACTTTAACCGACAAGTGTTAAAAATCGCCGCCATAGGAATGACGTTGGGGGTGGCGATTGGCAGTGTGACGGCACATTTGATCATTGAATGGGTGATCACCGTTTTGATTGGCCTGATGGGCGGGCTTTTTGCCCTGCGGATGCTCACCCAACGGGCCGCTCCGGCCAAGAAACCGATCAATAAAGGCAGGGGATTGTTCTGGACGACCATCGCCGGCTTCACCAGTTTCATCAGCCACAACGGAGGCCCGCCTTGGCAAATTTTCATCCTGCCATTGAAGTTGCAAAAATCAGTCTTCGTCGGTACTTCGGTCATTGCCTTCTCCTACTGCAACGCCATAAAACTGATCCCCTATATTTGGCTTGGGCAAGTCAATATGCAAAGCTCCTTTGTCTCGCTCTTTTTGATGCTCCCGGCCGCTCTGGCTGTCTATCTTGGGGTGTTCTGGGTTAAAAAAATTCCCGAAGCTCTGTTTTTCAAATTCGTCACTTGGGCCTTGATGGTCATATCGATAAAACTCATCTGGGACGGCCTCATGGACAGCCCGCTGGCACGGGTGCACCTCTTTTAGAGACCTTCCATTTTGACCGACCA